>Ga0228535_1000889_pt1 | contig 64208 bp, 57 predicted proteins | sample SJ1metagenome_FD_168457 | JGI IMG/M metagenome (GOLD analysis project Ga0228535, IMG submission 168457) | Enriched culture of PCE-dechlorinating microbial communities from Ithaca, New York, USA - SJ1 | ecosystem: Engineered > Modeled > Simulated communities (microbial... > Unclassified | place...
AGCAGGCCCGCCGCCTTCAGCTCCTCGGTGATCTTGTCGACCGCTGCGCCCACGTCCTCCACGTGCTTGGCGCCGGTGCACACCAGCTTGCCGGAGCCGAACAGCAGGACGACGACCTTCGGGGAGTCCAGGCGGTAGACGAGCCCGGGGAACTGCTCCGGCTCGTACTCCACCCTCTCCAGCCCGAGGGAGATGGCGATGGCGTTCAGGTTGATCTCCTGGCCGAGGTCCGAGGAGGCGACGATGTTCTGCACCTCGATCTTCGGCTTGACCTTGACCTTGATGCCGGCCTTCTCGATCTGCTTGGCGACCTTGTTTATGGCTATCTCCACGTGCGGCAGGGACTTCGCGCCGGTGCACACGACCTTGCCGCTGCGGAAGAGCAGCGTCGCCGTCTTGGGGTCCTTCAGCCTGTAGATGAGCCCGGGGAACTGCTCCGGCTCGTACTCCGCCCCGTCCAGGGCGAGGGCTATGGACTGCAGGTCAAGCTCTTCCCCGAGGGAAGTGGAGGCAACGACGTTCTCTATCTGTATCTTGGCCAAATGGGTCACCTTTCCCGGTTATTTATATACCCCTTTATAAACGTTTTCGGTAAGGACATATACTAGAATGCTGAGGGATGCTGAGGGAGCATGGTGCGGGCGATCCCCCTCCCCCTCACCATGGCCATGAACAGCCCGCGCTCCTGGCCAACCACCAACTTTTATATATGTTCAAAAGATATCGTCTATTTGTCAGACAAATAAGTAATTTTTGTCGGACATGTAGGTCGGGACCGGGCATGAGCGACAGCGAGAGGATAACCGTAAGGATCCAAGCGGACAAGCTAGGAGCACTGCAGGCGCTCGTGGATGGCGGCAAGTTCCCGACCATATCAGACGCCATCCGGGCGGCCATCGACTCCTTCATCGAGACGAACTTCACTCCCGAGCACATCCAAAGGGTGACGGTAGAGCTGCCCAAGGTGAAGGTCGTGGAGCTGGAATCCCTCGTCAAGGAGGGCGATTCCGTTTCCATCGACGATGCCATTCGGAACGCGGTGCGCGAGTACGTCCGCATGCGATTGGACAAGGCCATGGGCGAGCTGCGGTGACCTCCCGCCCGTCGCAGGAGCTATGGGATGGGGGCGCGCTTCGAGGGGCTGGAAGAGCCGGAGGTAGAGCTGCACGAGCTCAGCATTCTGGTCGTTGGGTGCGGCGGGGGCGGATGCAACAGCATCCACCGCCTGAACCTGCTTGGCATAGAGAGAGCCACGACCATAGCCATCAATACCGACCAGAAGTCCCTCAAGGCCACCGAATGCCCGAACCGCCTGCTTCTAGGGGTGGAGTACACCAAGGGGCTGGGCACAGGCGGGCGCCCTGATATCGGGGAGGAGTGCGCGCTGAACGCCGCCCCCATGCTCTCAAAGCTCTTCCACGACGTGGACCTCACGTTCATCGTCACCGGCCTCGGCGGTGGCACAGGGACCGGGGCCTCCCCGGTCGTGGCGGACATCGCCCGTCGCAGCGGCTCCATGGTCATCTCCATAGCCACCACCCCGTTCAGCTTCGAGGGCGCCAACCGCAGGAACATCGCGATGAAGGGGCTGAGGAGGCTGAGGGAGGCCTCGAACAGCCTATTGGTGCTGGACAACGACCGGCTCCTACAGATGGTGGAGAACCTCCCCGTGGACCAGGGGCTGGCCATCATCGACCAGCTGATCTCGGAGCTGATCAAGGGCACGGTGGACATCCTCACGGTCCCCTCGCTCATCAACCTGGACTTCGCGGACCTGAGGACGATCATGGAGCATGGGGGCGTGTCAACCATCCTCTATGGGGAGAACGCCGACCCGGACGGGGTGGTGCGCGACGCCATCAACAGCCCCCTGCTGGACGTGGACATCCGCGGGGGCACAGGCGCCCTCATCCACATCTCCGGCGGCAGCAACCTGACCATGAGGCGGGCCAACAAGATCGTCTCCAGCATAACCAAGGTGCTGGACGAGGACGCCACCGTCAAGTTCGGAGTGCGCGTGGACGAGGGGATGGAAGGGAACATCCGCATGATCGCCATCGTGACCGGCATCTCCGAGGTGAGCGAGCGGTTCCCTCCCTCCGTCGCTCCCGGGGATGACCTGGGGAAGGTCCTAGGGAAGTACGGCCCCTGATCATCGGCCCCTGATGATCTTCGTCGCATCCCCGAATACGCCCATGATGGTATGGAACTCCCACTTGCTGGGCATGGCCCTGCCCATCATCCTCCGGAACATGACGGAGGTGCGCTCCCTGCGAAACTCGGGATAATCTATGGCGTCGAGCAGCTCATCGAAGAACCGCTGCAGCATCTCCCGCTCGCTCTCGCCCGCCTTCCGCGGGGAGCCGATGTGGATATGTCTCTGGTACAGCTCGTAGAGGACGATGGCGACGGCATGGGACAGGTTGAGGACCGGATAGTCCTCATGCGCCGGGATGCTCACCAGCACGTCGCACCTGGCAAGCTCCTCCTGGGTGAGCCCGGTGTCCTCCGGCCCGAAGACCAGGGCGACCTTCTCCTCCACGCCCTCCACCCGCTCGGCGAACTCCCTCGGGGAGAGCGGGATGCGGATGTAGTGCTTCTCCCCCGGCGTGACCTTGCCGCTCGTGCCCACCACATGGAAGCAGTCCGCCACCGCCTCCTCGAAGCTCTGGACCACCTGTGCCCCCCTCAGGATGTCGCCGGCGTGCTTGGCCCGCCGGAAGGCCTCCTCCGTGAGCTCGCAGGGCCGCACCATGCACAGCTCGGCGAAACCGAAGTTGGCCATGGACCGGGCGACGGCCCCGACGTTCCCGTCCACGCGCGGTCCGACCAGGACGACCTTGAACTGCGGCATCGCATCCGGGACCGCCGCCCCCATTTATCTATTTGTCCTCCCGCCCTGCAAAGGCCTTTAGCGCTCGTTCCTATATCCCTGCCATGGTCCGCTTGGCGGTCAAGTTCGCGTACGATGGCACCTGCTTCATGGGCTCCCAGCGGCAACCGGGCGAGCGGACCGTGGAGGGCGAACTCCTTTCGGCCCTCGTCGCGATCGGCGCCATCGGATCGGCGGCCAAGGGCCGCTTCCGGGTGGCCAGCCGCACCGACCGGGGGGTGAGCGCCCTCGGTAATGTCTTCGCGGTGGACACCTCCTTCCGCCCCAAGGAACTCCTCGCCGCCCTGAACGCCAAGTGCAGGGACGTGCACTGCTATGCCCTTGCCGAGGTACCGGCCGCCTTCAGCCCCCGCCGGGCCAAGGACCGCTGGTACAGATACCACCTCCCATACCGGGGCCAGGACATCGCCCTGATGCGGGCGGCGGCCAAGGAGTTCGAGGGCAGGCATGAGTTCCGCCTCTTCTGCAGGCCCGAGGGCAGGGCCACCCTCCGCTCGCTGGGGGCCGTGGAGGTGCGCCCCATGGCCGGGTGCATAGTCATCGACCTCCGGGCCAGGGAGTTCCTGAGGAACATGGTCCGCCGCATCGTCTCCGCCCTCGACCAGGTGGGCCAGGGGAAGGTGTCCCTCGGGGAGCTGAGGGAGGCGCTCGAGGGCAGGGGAAGGGCCATGGGGCTCGCCGATCCCGCCTCGCTCTTCCTGATGGACGTCGACCTAGGGCTGGAATGGACCTATCCCCCCACGGGAAGGATGCCCACCGCCGCGGCCGAAGGGGCGCACCGGGCGCGGGTGCGTCTGCTCTTCGAGGAGGCGCTCGTGGAAATGAGCAAGCTGGCAGAGAAGGCCCCGAACAATAGTATTTAACCGTAACGGTAGCATGCTCCACCCCCCTTCTTATACCGCGGGGCGGTTCAAGAGCATCGCCCTCGAACGGATGGAGAAGGTCCGCGGGCCCGAGGGGGTGGAATGCCCCCTCGGCATCCCTTTTGTATGCGTTATCGGATGGGGTAGCATGCTAGTCGCATTGACCGGCACCCCCGGCACCGGTAAGAGCACCGTGGCCGCGGCGGTGCGGACCAAGGGCTGGAACGTGCTGGAGGTCAATGAGCTGGCCAGGAGGCACGGGCTGTTGAGGGGCAAGGACCCCGCCCGGGACAGCTATGAGGTGGACCCCGAGGAGCTCCAGGAGGCCTTGGGAAGGGAAGGCTATGCCGAAGGCATATTGGTAGGCCATCTGGCGCACCTCCTCGATGTGGACATGGTCATCGTCCTGCGCTGCCGCCCCGAAGCGCTGGCGGTCCGGCTCAAGCGAAGGGGATGGCCGGCGGCCAAGATCAGGGAGAACGTCCTCGCGGAGGCGTTGGACATAATCCTCGCCGAGGCCATGGGCTCCGGTGTCCCGGTGTTCGAGGTGGACACCACCGGGCTCGGCCAGGAAGAGACGGCGGAGGCGGTGCTGGCCATACTGGCCGGGGAAAGGGAGAAGTACGCCGCGGGGAATATCGACTGGAGCGAGGAGGCGTTGAGATGGTCCTAGACTCCCACCGCAGCAAGGTCGATTTCATAATGGACCCGGTCGCCAAGGCGATGGTCAAGGTCCCCCCCAATCACATCTCGCTGATCGCGCTTGCCTTGGCGGCCCTTGCCGGGGCGTTGCTCTATCTCTCCCATGCCCATTGGGAACTTCTCCCCGTGGCCGCGGTCGTGGTGCTGGTCAGCGGCTTCTTCGACGGCCTGGACGGAAAGGTGGCCAGGCTGGTGGGCAAGGCCGACCGGACGGGCGATTTCCTTGACCACGTCCTCGACCGCTACGCGGACATGCTCATGATCGGCGGGGTCGCGGTGAGCGCCTGGTGCTCCCCCTACCTCGGGATGATGGCGCTGGTGGGCGTCCTGCTTACCAGCTACATGGGCACCCAGGCCCAGGCAGTGGGCGCCAAGCGCATGTACGCCGGGCTGCTGGGGAGGGCCGACCGCATCGTGCTCTCCTTCCTCGCGCCGCTCGTGCAGCTGGGCATGGTCCTGCTGGGCTCGCCCGAGGTCGCCCTCCTCGGGTACGAGATCAACGCCTTCGAGGCCATGATGCTGTGGTTCGCGGTGGTGGGGAACCTCACCGCAATCCAGAGGGCCGTCCTCACCTATTCCTGGCTCAGGAAGGCCTAGCGCCCTTCCCCTCCCCGCCCTTCTCATGGGAGCGGATGCGGTAGTAGGTCAGCGGATGCCGCACCCTCCGCCCGTTGCACAGCTCGTCCGGCTCGAAGCACAGCCCGTTGGTGCGCATGGTGGCGCACTCCGGGGGCGTGTACCGCTTCCCGGCCCCATCCCCGGTGATGTGCCTGACCTGATACTCGGTCTTGGAGCGGTCGAAGTCCGGGGAGCCGCTGAAAAGGCCGATGATGTCGTCCACCGGCATCCCGATGAAGCTAAGGAAGCTGGTAAGGGCGAAGCGGCCGGCGTGCGGCATGTTCTGCCCGGCCTGCGCCATGGCCACCAGCTTCCGCATGCAGGGCGGGAACTTCAGGATGCTCACCTCCCCGAACCCCTCGTCCCGGTACCGTTCCTTGTAGGCCTCCAGGGCCGCGACCACCTCGGCCAGGTCCCCCCGCACCGCCTCCAGCAGCTCGTCGTTCACCGGCAGCGGGAGTTCGTCCTCGATCCGCTCGTCCAAGGCCTGTTCGAGCACGCGCACGAACCGCGCCTTCTCCAGGAGGACGTACCCCCTCCGGAGGTCCTGGTTGACCAGCTTCCACTCCGGGCCCCGAAGCCCGGACGTATAGCCGAGAAAATCGGTGAAGTGCATCCGCAGGGAATCCCCGGCAAGCGCCGCCTCCACCCCCAGCTCCCCGGCCAGCATTATGACCGTGCCCATGTCGTCCCTCCGCAGGCGCTCGTTGAAGGCCTTGGCCTCGGCCAGGGCGTAGCGCCGGACCAGCGCCTCATCGCCAATGCATGACACGAGGAGACGGGCGTACGGATAGCTGAGGACCTCCTGGGCCGCCTCCTCCTCCGAGGTCACCGGGCCGTTCGGCACGGTGAGGTCGCTGAGGGCGGTGAGCACCCGGGCCTTCCCCCTCCTCCTGGCCTCGGCGGCGAAGGTGGAGGAGACGAGGTCCTCCAGCCCGAGCTGGCGCTCCTTGACGAACTGCGTGGCCTCCTTGAGGAAGGGGTAGCGGGCTAGGTCACGGTACTCCATGGGCCGCACTGCATCCGTTTGCTCGCTAATTAGGGTTGGGACGGCCGAAGCTCAGGAACGGAAGGACGGCATCTGCCACCCGGGGATCGTCCAAGGCCCTCCGCACGGCGTCGGGGCCCTCCAGGGGGCGCGCCCGGAACAGACGGACGGCCCGCTTCCGCCCTAATCCAGGGAGCGCCTCCAGGGCTGCGATCGAACAGGAGTTTACGGCCAGGGGAAACTCCACCGCGCTTATGCTGCGGAAGCCGTGCCCGACCACCGCCACATCGTAGAACCTTCCCAGCTCCACCGGGTGGGGGATGCCCACCAGCAGGGGGTACGTCCCTATCTGCCGGCCGAAAGTCACCTTCCCCTCCCGCAGCTCGGTGTACACGGAGCGCAGGACCGTGCCGACAGGCACCAGGCGCTCCAGCATCGGCCTGTCCACCTCCGTCCGGACCCGTTCCTTGAACCTCAGGAACTGGGAGTGGCTCACGGTCCGTTCGAACGCCCTTCGGACCGGAACGACCTGCCGGATATTGATCCGGCGCAGGAGTAGTCCCTCGTCCAGAATGCCCTTGAGGAAGCGGAGGTCCATCTCCAGGGTCTCTGGTCGCTCCCCCTCGAGGCCCACGAGGACGTTTATGCCCGGCAGGAGATGGGGAAGGCCGTTGGCGCCCCTGTGCCCGCCAGCCCTGTTGATGGCCCGGACGGCCCAGAGCACCTCCTCCGGGGTGGCGTTCAGATTGTTCGCGGCCACGACCGCCGGGTCCGCCGTCTCCATGCCCAGGGCGAGCACGTTCCCGGGGGTGCAATGGGCCACCAGCGCGCCCAAGGCCCGTTCTGTCTCCTCTGGATGCCTGGCCATCACCGCCGGGTTGGCATTGTCCACATGCAGCACCTGCGGCGAGAGGGCTGCCATGCCGGAGAGGAGTTCCTCCAGGGCCTCCGGGGAGGGCCGGGGGCAGTCGGTGCCGTCCAGCTCCGCCTTGTAGGAGATGATGCAGGTCTGCGCGCCCAGGCGGAAGTTGACCACCCCCCTCTCCCTCAAGGCCCGGGCTTCGGCGATCACGGCCTCCGGCTCCCGGAAGACCGGCCGGCCCTTCAGCGGCTCCACGCAGAAGGAGCATCCCCCGGTCATGTAGCGCACGCACCCCCTGTAGGTCTCCAGCTCAGCGATCAGGGGCTGGGGGTGGTCCGGATGGTGCAGGACGCAATCCGCCCCCAGCATGGACCACAGGTCCCATTCCTCCATGGTGCGCCAGCGATCCCTTGCCCGCCCGTTGTCCAGCAGGTCGTAGGCGGCCGCGGCGGCGTCCAGGTAGTGCGCGTGGCGGAAGCGCCCCCGGAGTTCCGGGTCCAGGGCCGCGGGCCCCCCCAGCACCGTCTCCCCTCTCTGCCCCTCGATGAGCTGCAGGACCTCCCGGCGGGAGGCGGGCATGCCCCGGAGGTACCTGCCTGGAACGGACATGCCCGCCAGGACTATGAGCATATCGCAGGGCGGCACCGCCCTCCCCGCTCGCCACTCATCCACTGTGATGTAATGAGGGACGCCTCCAGCGGCGCGCACCGCCCCGAAGGCCGCCCTTGGAAGCGGGTGGATGTACGGCGGGACGCCCAAGGAGCCTGGCTCGTCCATGTAGCCATCGAAGATAACCACTTCAGGCACGGTAGCTCCAATGAGAAAAGGAAAGGGGGCCCTGGCAGGCCTTTGAGACCTCAGAGCAGGGTGACCTGCTCGGTCTCGACGTTCTGGATGCCGGCCAGCCCGCGCAGGGCCTCCTCCAGCCTGTCCACCAGCCCGGCGGCGTCCTCCATGACGAAGACCGCCTCCAGCCGCTTGAGCCCGAACGCCATGGGCACGACCTCCGTCTTGGCCACCCTTATGGAGGCCGGGACCACCTTGGGCAGCTCGGCGATCAGGGCCTTAAAGTCGAAATCAATGTCCTCGGGCATGAGGGAATAGGTCGCTGCAACGGTCCCCATCGCTCCCACCTTACGGGCCGACGAATCCGCACTTCTTGCATTCGTACTTGACGCTCTGGTCCCGGCACTGGGCGCAGCGGCCGATCTCCTCGACGCCACAGATCGGGCATTTGAAGAAGGTGGTGCCTTTGCCCACCAGCCGGACACCGCATGAGCTGCAGATCTTTTCATTCGCCATAGGTCATCGCTTTGTGCGAGATTATAGTCCTCCTATAAAAACGTGATTGGGCGGTCCGCATGGCCAATGGGCGCACTGGGGCTATTCTCACGGCCATCCATAAGGGTGATGGGGCCCGAAGCCCTGAGGGGTCCCGAGGGGAAGATCGAAGATATGGAAGATCGAAGATGTGATCGAATATATGATCAAAGATACGAAGATATGATCAAAGATATTATCTCAGATAATAATAGAGGAAAAAATAGAGGATAATAGAGGAAATAGAGGGGACCATCCACGGCCCTTCCAATGCCGCTCCCGCATCCAGGCGCCGCCAAGGCCTCTAGCCTTTTTCCTAAGCGCAAGTTCATATACATTACCCTCAATACCGAAGGAATGGCAGGAACATCCGGCGGGTCCATGTTGCTCGGTGTGCCAACAGGACTAATGTTCCGTGGTGGATGGGAAACGTTAAATAATACAAGGGTTTACTCTCCCGTTCACACGCCGGCACTTACTTACCAATGGGCCCGTAGCTCAGCTAGGTAGGACCTTCGGAGACGAAGGGTCCCTAGAGAGAGCATCTGGCTTTTAACCAGGTGGTCCGGGGTTCGAATGGTACGCGGAAGTTCCGTGTATGCGGAAATCCCCGCGGGCCCGCTTGGGTAGGTGAAAAGAGAAATGCAGACCGAAAGAAGCAAACCCGATTCCCGATGCGTTTTTATAAGGCCAATTCTTAGTGGAGGAACAGCCCGGTTTCTGCATGGTATGAGGTGATTCGCTTGGAGGATGCCGTACCATTTAACGTATTGTTGCACAAGATGGTGCCAGTGCACGAACTATTGAGCGACGAGGAGACCGAGAAGGTCCTCAAGCGGCTCAGGATAACCCGCGACCAGCTTCCCAAGATCAAGGACAGCGACGCGGCGATAAAGACGCTGGAGAAGGCCATGAACAGGCCCATCCCGGAGAAGAGCGTCATCAGGATCGTCAGGGACAGCTATACGTCCGAGGTGGCGGAAGTCTACCGCCTGGTAATCAGAGGGTGAACCTAGTGAGGGACCTCGTAGATCTCTACTTCAAGGAGAACAGCATCGTCAACCATCACATCGCCAGCTTCAACGACTTCCTCTCGTCCCAGAGCAATCCGAACAGCAGGATGCAGAAGATCGTTGACAACGTGCGGGTTTCTGCGGAGGACCCCGAGCGCGGGATGATAACACTGGACCCGGAGAAGACTAACGGGCGGATCATCCAGATCCGCGTCGGGCGCCGCCGGGACGAGAAGACAGGGCAGGTGGACCAGCACCTCCCGCCGACCTTGAAGGTCGGGGAGCCCATGGTCCGCGAGGCGAACGGCTACGTTCACAACATCACCCCCATGGAGGCCAGGCTCAGGAACCTGAACTACGTGGCCCCAATGCACCTGGACTTCACCATCATCGAGGACGGCATCGAGCGGGAGGAGAAGGACGTCCTGATCGGGGACCTGCCGATCATGATCAAGTCCCGCAAGTGCAACATCTTCAAGGAGAACATGGAGAAGGAGTACGACCTGACCGACGAGCAGTACAACGCCGAACTCATGAAGAGGAGCGAGGACCCCCTGGACGCGGGCGGGTACTTCATCATCGGAGGGACGGAGCGGGTCCTCATCACCCTGGAGGACCTCGCGCCTAACCGCGTCATGGTGGAGCTCAGCGAGCGGTACGGCACGGCCATGGAGGTGGCCAAGGTCTTCTCGCAGAAGGAGGGCCACCGCGCCCTTACCCTCGTCGAGAAGAAGCGCGACGGCATGCTAATGGTCACCGTCCCAGCGGCGTCGGGGCAGATCCCGCTCGTCGCCCTGATGAAGGCCCTGGGGATGGAGAACGACGAGGACATCTACGAAGCCATCGTCTCCGCCCCGGAGATGGCGAACATCGTCTACGCCAACCTGGAGGAGATCCAGGACCACAAGCAGTACGGGCCGACGGGCATCTTCACCACCGAGCAGGCCCTCACCTACCTGGAAAAGAAGTTCGCCACCGGCCAGGCCAAGGAGTACAGGGTCAAGAAGGTCGAGTCCATCATCGACCGCTCCCTTCTTCCCCATCTAGGGGACACCAAGGACGACCGCATGAAGAAGGCCATATTCCTGGGCAGGATCGCCCGCTCCGTGCTCGAACTCTCCCTCGGCAAGCGCAAGGAGGACGACAAGGACCACTACGCCAACAAGCGCCTGAAGCTCTCCGGCGACCTCATGGAGGACCTGTTCCGGGTCGCCTTCACCAATCTGATCAAGGACCTCAAGTATCAGCTGGAGCGCTCCTATGCCAGGAAGAAGGACCTGCGCATCGCCAGCACCATCCGCCCCGACCTCATGACCCACCGCCTCCTCCACGCGTTGGCGACCGGGAACTGGGTGGGCGGAAGGGCGGGGGTCAGCCAGCTGCTGGACCGCACGTCCAACATGAGCACCGTCTCCCACCTGAGGAGGATCACATCGTCCCTCACCCGCAGCCAGCCCCACTTCGAGGCCCGGGACCTGCACCCGACCCAATGGGGCCGGCTGTGCCCGAACGAGACCCCCGAGGGGCAGAACTGCGGGCTGGTCAAGAACGCCGCCCTGATCATCAACGTCTCGGAGGGCTTCCGTGAGGAGGACGTCACCTTCCTGCTCAAGGACCTGGGGGTGCGCGAGGTCAGGGGGCAGCAGATGACCGGCACCCGCGTCTACGTGAACGGGGACCTCAAGGGGGTGCACGACAACGCCCGCGACCTCATCGCCCAGATGCGGAATCGCCGCCGCACCGGCCTCCTGTCCGACGAGATCAACATCCGCTTGGACGAGGAGATGGACGAGGTCATCATCAACTGCGACGAAGGCCGCCTCCGCCGGGCGCTCCTGGTCCTGAAGGACGGCCACCTGGTGATCACCCGCAGGCACCTGGAGGACATCCGCGCCGGGAAGCTGCGCTGGTCCGACCTGGTGCGCGAGGGCGTGCTGGAATGGATCGACGCCGAGGAGGAGGAGGACACCTACATCGCCGTGGAGCCGTTCGAGGTCCCGATGAAATGCGGGAACTGCGACCGGAGCATCTCCCCCATGGACATGGACTGGATGAACCCTGGGACCGCTGACAGGCAGGCCGAACTCAAGTGCCGGCACTGCGGCGGCATCACCAAGGTCGACTACCTGTTCACCAAGGAGCACACGCACATGGAGGTCGATCCGATGGTCATCCTCGGGGTATGCTCGGGCATGGTCCCCTATCCGGAGCATAACTCCTCGCCCCGTGTCACCATGGGCGCGGGGATGGCCAAGCAGTCCCTGGGGCTGGCGGCGAGCAACTACCGTAAACGCCCGGACACCCGCGGGCACATATTGCACTATCCACAGAAGCCGATGGTCCAGACCAAGTTCATGGACTTCGTGGCCTTCAACCAGCGCCCAGCGGGGCAGAACTTCGTCGTCGCGGTCCTCTCCTACCACGGCTACAACATGGAGGACGCGCTCATCCTCAACCAGAGCAGCGTGGAGCGGGGCCTGGGGCGCTCCACGTTCATGCGGACGTACCGCACGGAGGAGCGCAGGTACCCCGGCGGCCAGGAGGATCACTTCGAGATCCCCTCTCCCGACGTTCGCGGGGCCAGGACCGACGCCGCGTACAACAACCTGTCCGAGGAGGACGGGCTGATCTCCCCGGAGACGGCGGTCACCGGCGGGGACGTGCTGGTCGGAAAGACCTCCCCGCCGAGGTTCGTCGAGGAGGAGGAGGCGAACTTCCTGTCCGGGCACAAGAGACGGGAGACGTCCATAACCGTCCGGGCCGGGGAGACAGGCTGGGTGGACAGCGTCATGCTCACCGAGTCGGAGAACGGCTCCCGCCTGGTGAAGGTCAAGGTCAGGGACGAAAGGATCCCCGAGCTGGGGGACAAGTTCGCCTCCAGGCACGGGCAGAAGGGGGTCGTCGGGCTATTGGTCCCGGCGGCCGACATGCCCTTCACGGCCGATGGGATAGTCCCGGACCTGGTCATCAACCCCCACGCCATCCCGTCTCGTATGACCGTCGCGCACGTTCTAGAGATGATCGGCGGGAAGGTCGGCGCGCTCGAAGGGCGGCACGTGGACGGGACGGCCTTCAGCGGCGAGCGCGAGGAGGCCCTGCGCCAGGCGCTGCTCGATGCCGGCTTCCAGAGGTCCGGGCGCGAGGTGATGTACGACGGCCTGACCGGACGCATGATCCAGGCCGACGTCTTCATCGGCGTCATATACTATCAGAAGCTGCACCACATGGTCTCCGGCAAGATGCACGTGCGGTCCCGTGGCCCCGTGCAGATCCTCACCCGACAGCCGACGGAGGGCCGCTCCAGGCAGGGCGGGCTCAGGTTCGGGGAGATGGAGAGGGACTGCCTGATCGGGCACGGGGCGGCGATGGTCATCAAGGACCGGTTGCTGGACGAATCGGACGGCACCTTCCAATGGGTGTGCGGCAACCCCAACTGCGGGCACATCGCCATCCTGGACAAGAGGGGCGCCCTGCGCTGTCCAGTGTGCGGCAACAACACCAACGTCCACATGATCCAGACGTCCTACGCCTTCAAGCTGCTGCTTGACGAGCTGCTCTCGCTCGGGGTCGCCATGCGCTTACAACTGGAGGATTTGAGATGATGCGAGGGGTTTCCAAGAGGATCGGCTCCATCAAGTTCGCCTGCCTGTCCCCGGACGAGATACGCAAGATGTCGGCCACCAAGATCATCACCGCCGACACCTACAACGATGACGGGTTCCCGATCGAGGCCGGGCTGATGGACACCCACCTGGGCGTCATCGAGCCCGGGCTGATGTGCAAGACCTGCGGGCACAAGGTGGACGAGTGCCCCGGGCACTTCGGGCACATCGACCTGGCGATGCCGGTCATCCACGTTGGCTATGTGAAGGAGATCAAGAAGCTGCTGCAGGCGACCTGCAAATCCTGCGGAAGGCTGGTCCTCACGGAGGAGGACGTCAAGGAGTACCGCGCCCGCATGGACACCATGGAGGAGCTGGGGAGCGATACCATGGATCTGCGCGAGTTCTCCAAGGAGACCGCCAAGGCCGCCGCCGAGAAGGCGATGAAGGAGGTCTGCCCGCACTGCGGCGAGGAGCAGAAGAAGATCACGCTGGACAAGCCCACGACCTTCCGGGAGGACGGGCACAAGCTCACCCCCAAGGAGGTCAGGGAGCGGCTGGAGCGCATCCCCGACGCGGACCTGATCCCGCTGGGAATAGACCCCGCGGCCTGCCGGCCGGAATGGATGGTCCTCACCGCCCTGCCGGTCCCGCCGGTCACCGTCAGGCCGTCCATCACGCTCGAGTCGGGGGACCGGTCCGAGGACGACCTGACCCACAAGCTGGTCGACGTGCTGCGCATCAACCAGAGGTTGCGCGAGAACAGGGACGCAGGGGCCCCCCAGCTCATCGTGGAGGACCTGTGGGAGCTGCTGCAGTACCATGTCACCACCTACTTCGACAACCAGACGTCCGGCATCCCGCCGGCCAGGCACCGCAGCGGCCGGCCGTTGAAGACCCTGGTGCAGAGGCTGAAGGGGAAGGAGGGGCGCTTCCGCTCCAACCTGTCCGGCAAGAGGGTGAACTTCTCCGCCCGCACGGTGATCTCCCCCGACCCATGGCTGTCCATCAACCAGGTCGGCGTGCCGGTGTTCGCCGCGCGCGAGCTCACCGTCCCCGTCACCGTCACCAAGGACAACATCGAGGTGCTGAAGGCCATGGTCAAGCGTGGCCCCACCCCCGCCGGGACGGTCTACGAGCCGGGCGTGAACTACGTCATCCGCCAGGACGGCCGCAGGATCCGCGTTACGGACCGCAACGCGGAGACCGTGGCCGAGGGCATCGAGATCGGCTACGTGGTCGAGAGGCACCTGATGGACGGGGACGTGGTCCTGTTCAACAGGCAGCCCTCCCTGCACCGCATGTCCATGATGGCCCATGTCGTGAAGGTCATGCCCGGGAAGACCTTCCGCCTGAACCTTTGCGTCTGCCCGCCGTACAACGCCGACTTCGACGGGGACGAGATGAACCTGCACGTCCTGCAGAGCGAGGAGGCGAGGGCGGAGGCGCACATCCTGATGAAGGTGCAGGAGCACATCCTGTCCCCGAGGTTCGGGGGGCCGATCATCGGGGCCATCCACGACCACATCACCGGCATGTTCCAATTGACATACATGAACCCCCGCTTCGACAAGGCGCAGACCCTGTCCATCCTCTCCAAGATGGGGAACAACAGGCTGCCAGAGCCGACGGTGGAGGGGGGAAGGGAGTATTGGGCCGGAAAGGACCTGTTCTCCACCATCCTCCCGAAGGATCTCAACATCCAGTTCAAGGCGCACATCTGCCAGAAGTGCCCCAAGTGCGAAAAGGAGGGGTGCCAGTACGACGCATATGTCAAGATACGCGACGGCAGGCTGCTGATGGGCACCATCGATGACAACGCCATTGGCTCCGGTGACGGCAAGATCCTGGACAAGATAGCGAGGGACTACGGGGCCGACCGGGCCAGGGAGTTCCTGGATGACGTGACGAGATTGGCCATCGGGTCCATAATGGTCCGCGGCTTCTCCACCGGCATCGACGACGAGGACATCCCGGAGGAGGCGAAGAGGCAGATAGATGACAAGATCAACAACACCTTCCGCGAGGTCGACAAGCTGGTCGCCTCCTATCGCGACGGGACCCTGGACCAGATGCCCGGACGCTCGCTCGAGGAGACCCTGGAGGTGGAGGTCATGAAGAAGCTCGGGGAGGCCAGGGACGAGGCGGGAAGGATCGCCGGGAAGCACCTGGGGCTGAACAACTCCGCGGTGCAGATGGCCAAGTCAGGGGCCCGCGGCTCCATGCTCAACCTCTCGCAGATGGCGGGGTGCATAGGGCAGCAGGCGGTCCGGGGCGAGCGCCTCTCCAGGGGCTATTGGAACCGGACGCTCCCTCACTTCCAGAAGGGGGACCTGGGCGCCCAGGCCAAGGGGTTCGTCAAGAATTCCTACAAGAGCGGCCTCACGCCCACGGAGTTCTTCTTCCACTCGATGGGCGGGCGCGAGGGGCTGGTCGACACCGCCGTGCGCACCTCCCGGTCGGGGTACATGCAGCGCCGGCTGATCAACGCCCTGGAGGACCTGAAGCTGAAGCAGGACGGGACGGTCCGCAACACCGCGGACAGCATCATCCAGTTCAAGTACGGGGAGGACGGCATCGACCCCACCCGCAGCGTGCAGGGGGACGCGATAGACGTGGACGACGTGCTGCGCGACGTGCTCGGGGAGCACTACGCCGACCTTCTGGCCCGTGCGGAGGAGCGCAAGATCAGCGCCTACGCCACCGTGGAGAAGGACCTCATGGAGGCCGCCATGGAGGAAGAGGAGGAGTCGGAGGAGATCGAGTACGAGGGCGGAGGTGAGGAGTGATGGCCCAGAAGGATTTCATCAAGGGGCTGGAGAGGAAGGGCGTCGCCGTTGAGACCATCGGGATCGTGAAGGACCACTTCACCAACCAGACCGACCTGGCGAAGGCGTCCGTCAAGGAGCTGCAGGGCATCGGCCTGAGCAAGGAGGCCGCCGAGGAGCTGCTCGCGAAGCTGGGGAAGAGGGAGAGGGCCGGCAAGGCCCCGGCCAAGGCCAAGGCCGCCCCGAAGAGGAGGGCGGACAGGAAGGAGGCCGAGCCCGAGACGGCGGTCGTCTTCGAGATCCCCGACAAGAGCAAGAGGCATACCCCGTTCGAGGAGCAGCTGCTCAGGAGGTGCGAGGCGCTCAAGCTGCAGCTGCCCCAGAGGATCATACTGAACCTCGCCCGCCGCCTCGAGGGCAACGACATCAGCACGGAGGACCTTGAAAAGATCCTCCAGGTGGCCAACCAGAGGTACCAGGACCACATGATGGACCCCAACGAGAGCGCCGGCATCCTCGCGGCCCAGAGCATCGGGGAGCCGGGCACGCAGATGACCATGCGTACCTTCCACTACGCCGGGGTGGCCGAGATCAACGTGACCCTGGGCCTGCCCCGCCTCATCGAGATCGTGGACGCCCGCCGCGTCCCCAGCACCCCGATGATGACTCTGTATGTGAAAAAGGAGCTGTCCAATGACGTGGAGACCGTGAAGGCCATCGCCTCCAACATCGAAATGACCACGGTGCTGGACCTCGCGGACATCGAGACGGATCTGCACAACATGCGCCTGTTCATAGTGCCCGACCTGCGGAAGTGCATGCAGAAGGGGCTTGTGGACCAGGACGGGCGGCCGCCCAGGGGCGAGCCTTCCCCGATCGAGCTCATCCGGGAGAAGGTCTCCCGGCTCAGGGGCATCGTGGTGGTGGACGAGGTGGCCCGGGAAGCCCTGCCTCCCAAGGTCGAGCTGGCCGGGGAGATCGGGACCGGCTACCTGTGCCTCGAGCCCAAGGAGCCGTCCTTCAAGAACCTGCAGAAGGCCCTGGACCTGATCAAGGGGGCCAAGGTCAAGGGGGTCGAGGGCATCACCCGCGCCCTGCTCAAGAAGAAGGACGACCAGTGGATCATCTATACGGAGGGCAGCAACCTGCGGGAGGTGCTCAAGATCGATGGGCTGGACAACACCCGGGCATACAGCAACTCCATCCAGGAGGTGTACGAGGTGCTGGGGGTGGAGGCCGCCAGGAACTCCATAATCGAGGAGGCGTCCCGCACCCTGGAGGAGCAGGGGCTGTCCGTGGACATACGCCACATCATGCTGGTGGCCGACCTGATGACCAACGACGGCGACGTCAAGGCCATCGGCCGCCATGGGATATCCGGGAGGAAGTCGTCATTGCTGGCCAGGGCGGCGTTCGAGATCACCGCCGCGCACCTACTGACCGCGGCCATGACCGGGGAGGAGGACCACCTGGACGGCGTGGCAGAAAACATTATAGTGGGGCAGCCGGTTACACTCGGGACCGGGGCCGTGAATCTCGTGTACGCACCTGTGAAGAAGGGGGCAGCTGAATGATCGATCTGGGAAGAGCCTTAAAGACCGCCATGACCACCGGGAAGGTGGTCTTCGGCGTTGAGCAGACGGAAAAGACAGTTAGGAACGGGGAGGCCAAGCTCGTGATTGTGGCCAAGAACTGCCCCAGCGGGTTCCTGGTCTCCAAGGACCACGGCGTGCCGGTGTACCGGTTCGAGGGCAACAACATGGAGCTCGGGGCTCTCTGCGGAAAGCCTTTCTCGGTGTCCTCCATCGCCGTGATCGACAAGGGGGCGTCCAACATCCTTTCGCTGGGCTGAACATGACCACTGAGATAACCTTCACCGAAGAGACCCTGCGCTACATCAGCCTGTTCGAGAAGATCACCAAGGCCAGGGTAAAGGACTGTATGGAGACCGAGGAGAAGCTCGTCTTCGTAGTGGAGCCGGGCCAGGCCAACCGGGCGGTGGGCAAGGGCGGGGAGAACGTGATCAGGCTCAAGAACACCACCGGCAAGAACATCCAGGTCGTGGAGTACTCCGATGACGCGGAGACGTTCATCAAGAACGTGTTCTACAACTACGGCCCGCAGAAGGTGGAGATCGAGACGAGGGGGAACATCGTCCACGCCACCGTCACGGTCGACCCGGCCGTGAAGGGCCGGGCCATCGGCAAGAACGGGAAGAACCTGAAGATCGCCCGGGACCTGGTCAACCGCCATCACAACGTGCAGAGCATCTCGGTGGCCTAGCCAAGGGGCCGCCTCTCCACCTCCAGCCTGTCCGCGGTGGGGTACTCCTCCACCAGGAAGCAGGGGAATGGAAGCCCGGGGGCCAGGGCCTCCAGGACCCAAGGGGCCACCTCCAGCCTTCCCCTTTCGATCGCCATCAGCTCGGCCGGGACGCCATGCGCGTCCCTGAGGAGCCGGTAGGCGCCCTCCAGATCCTGCGTCTCCACCACCCCCAGCAGGACCATGCCCTCTGAGGTCACCAGGTCCAAGGGCCTTGCGACCCGCTTCGCCCTCCGCTTCAGCCGCTCGCGCAGCTGCACCCTGTCCTTGAAGCTGGAGGAGCAGAAGTGGACAGGCACCGCGTCCCCTACCTCCTCCATTACCGCCATGGCCGTCCGCTCGCTTCCCTCGATGGCGCTGGACACGTCCGAGCGGACGTGGAGGCCTCGGGCGAGCAAGGCCTGGCAGTTGGTCTCGGACACCTCCAGCTCGTTCAGGTTCACGAAGGCCAGGCCATTGGCGGCCGCGAACCGGCAGAGCGCTATCAGCCCCTCCCCCTCGCCGGGGACCACCGGCACCTCGAACCCCACCTTCATATCCAGCCCCTCCACCGCCTCGGTCAGGCCGAGGTCCCCGAGGCGGCCCCAGTGCCTGATCGGCGGGTGCACCCGAAGCTCGTCCAGCCCTGCCTCCTGCAGGCGGAGGAACCGCTCCCGGTCCACCGTGGCCGTGTACAGGTGGATGTGGTGCGCCGTTCCGAACCTCTCCTTGAGCAGCCGGACGTAGCGCACCGTCCGGTCCATGACCAGCAGCGGGTCGCCGCCGGTGATGCCGGTCCCCCTGGCACCCATGGCCTCGGCCTCCCGGACGATGTCCTCATCGCTCGCCACCCGGAGCTCGTTGGCATATACCACGTCCCTCCCCTTCTTGGCCTCGGATAGGGGGCAGTAGTAGCACGACTCGCCGCACCTGCCGGTGACCAGGAGGACCATCTTCGCCCCCTGTCGGCAGAGCCTGCAGCCGCGCGGGAGGCGCTTGGTGTACCAGGACGACGATTCCATGGGGATGGGGCGCATGCCCCCTCTACGGACCGGGGCGGACTTAACGCTTCCCTATGGCAAACCCTATATCGGGGCGGGCCGTTGGGATTCGCGAAATGCGAAGGGAGAGCAGGGTCATCCTCGCCCTGGACGAGGTCAGGCCGGAACGGGCCTTCATGGTGGCCGAGCGGACGGCGGACGTCGTGGACGCCATCAAGATCAATTGGCCTCTGGTCCTGGCCACCTCCCCGGAGACCATCACCAGGCTGGCTGGGCTTGCCCCGGTCATCTGCGACTTCAAGGTGGCCGACATCCCCAACACCGTCTCCCTGATCGTCTCCCAGGCGATGGGGCGGGGGGCGGAGGGGGTCATCGTCCACGGGTTCGCGGGCAGCGACTCGGTCAGGGCGGCGGTCGAGGCCGCCGGGAGCGGGAAGATCTTCGTCGTCACCGAGATGTCGCACCCCGGGGGGGCGGAGTACACCGCGCCGGTCGCCGGATCGCTCGCCCGCATGGCAGTACGCTGCGGCGCCGCGGGCATCATCGCCCCGGCCACACGGCCGGAGCGGCTGGCGGCGCTGCGGCGGGAGGTCGGCTCCCTCCTCATCCTGTCCCCGGGCGTGGGCGCCCAGGGGGGGAGCGCTTCGGAAGCCCTCCGCATGGGCGCGGACTACGTCATCGTCGGCCGCGGCATCTACGGGGCGGAGGACCCCCGGGAGGCGGCCCTGCGGGTCGTGCGGGAGGCCAAGGCCGTCCCTCTTCCCTGAGCCGAACCATCGCTCCCGGCGGGCTGCCAGGCATCGGATTTTATTGACCTGGATGGGACCAACGTATTTATACGGGGTCCGTCATCAGTTGGTAATCACCCCAGGGGAGACTCACTTAATGGCAACGAAACTAGAGGGGTCCGGTCAACCCATTGGCAAGCAGCGCTCTCCTTCGTTGTCCAATTTCTCCAGCGGCATCAGGGGCTCCTGGCTCGGAAGGAATTGGCAAACGGTGCTGTTATTGACGATGATGGTGTTCCTGGCATTGTTCGTCAGGAGCTACTTCGGGTACTCCATCTCGGTGGACAACGGCTACCTGGTCTCGGGCGGCTCCGATTCCTACTATCACATGAGGGTGATCGACCACGCGGTGGCGACCGGGGACCACCTGGTGTGGGACGACATGCTGAACTATCCGAATGGGATGAGGAACCCCCGCCCCCCGCTGTACGACTGGTCGGTGGCGGTGGCGGGCATGCTCCTCAGCACCCTGACCGGGCTGGCGGTCGCCGATGCCATAGGCCTGTCCCTGGTCTTCTCCACCGCGGTCTGGGGGGCCCTGACCGTCATTCCAGTGTACATGCTCGGCAAGGCGGCCTTCGGCCGCAAGGCCGGCCTCCTCGGGGCGTTCATCTTCGCCCTAATGGCGGGGCACATCGAGCGGACGGTGCTCTCGAACGCTGACCACGACGCAATGGTGCTGTTCTTCGTGGTATTCTCCTTCTACTTCCTGCTTCGGTCCCTGCAGTCCGTCAACGGGACCAGATGGGTGAATAGCTGGAAGGACCCTAGGGCCATAGCGGCCGGGCTCAGGGCGTACCTGGGGACCAATCAGGTCTCGCTCATCTACGCGGCGCTGGGAGGGGTGAGCGTGGCAGCGGTGGGCCTCATCTGGACCGGGTACACCTACCTCCTGGTCATCGTGCTCGCCTACCTCCTGGTCCAGCTTCTGGTGGACCGCTTCCGCAACGCGGACTCCATGGGCGTGCTCTTCCCCATCGCCGTCTTCTTCGGCCTGGCCTTTCTGCTGATGGCACCCGCCTATGTGAGCCTGGACCTGGTCATCACCTGGTTCGACACCCCGGTGATCCTGTACCTGGTCGGGGTCGTCGGCGGCCTCATGTTCGTGGTCACCCGCGACTATCCCTGGACCCTGGTCCTCCCCGTCCTCGTCGCGATCTCCATCGTGGCCATGGTAGCGCTCTCGTTCCTCGACCCCGCCCTGCTCGATTCCATCCTGTCCGGCCAGGGGTACCTGGTCAAGAGCAAGCTGTACAGCACCATCTCCGAGGCGCAGGCCCCGCTGTTCTCCAGCCTCGCCATGTCCTTCGGCATGGTGACGTTCTGGCTGGCGCTCATCGGGGTGGGCTACGCCGCGGTCAAGGCCCCGAAGAACCTCAACCCCCATTTCATATTCGTGGTGGTCTGGGTGGCGATCTCGATCTATATGGCCTCCTCGGCCGCCAGGTTCGTGTTCAACGCCTCCCCGGCCTTCGCCGTCTCCGCGGGCTGGGTGCTCGGGCTCATAATCGACCGATTGCGGTTCGACGAGATGATCAAGGGCCTGGGCACGGACCACGGCGGGCTATGGAGGACCATCAAGGCCTCGGTCAAGGTAAGGCACGTGCTCGGTATCCTCTTCATCGTGCTGATGGTGCTGCTGCCCAACGTGTGGTTCGCCCTGGACGCGGGGATCCCCTCGACCCTGAAGACTGACTATGACGCGCAGATCTACAAGGTCATGCCGGACCTCCTGAGGCCGGACGACTACGACCTGGAGAACGGCACCTACTGGTATTTAGGGGCGTTCAGCTACGGGCTCACCCTCCCGAACGAGTACTGGCCGGCCGCATGGAGATGGTTCTCCGCCCAGGACGCCGAAGCGGCCGTCGCCCTCGACCGTCCCGCGTTCGTCTCCTGGTGGGACTACGGCTTCGAGGCCATCCAGGAGGGCGCCCATCCGGCGGTCGCCGACAACTTCCAGAACGGCTACAACTTCGCCGGGACGTTCCTCATGACCCAGACCGAGGAGGGGGCCATCGCCCTGCTCATAGTGCGCTGCGTGGAGAACGACATAGGCGGCAACACCCCCGCCGGCGCCCAGGCCCTGGCCGCGATGGCCGCCCACGGGGTGGACACGGTCCGGCTCAAGGACATCCTGACCCATCCGGCGAACTACGTGGATGAGGTGAGGGGCAATCCCGAGGTGTACGGGGAGCTGGACGACGCCCTCAGTGCCGCCAACGCCAAGTACGTGGCGGCCCGGGAGGTACTCTCTCGTCTGGACAAGGACCAGCTGATCTCCATCTACAACGAGGTCCGGCAGATCACGGGGAACGACATCGGCTACGTCGCGGTGGACAGCCGCCTCTTCCCCTTCACCGCCACCTCCTACAACATCTTCTATGCGCCGGCCAAGCTGTCGGACCAGCGGGTGGATGGCAACAACATCCCGTATGACTATTACAACATCTACGCGGTCGACTACTACGGGAACGAGATCCCGCTGGACGAGGTCACCTCTGACGACTATATCGTCAGCTACTCCATCGAGTACACCGACCTGTTCTACGACACCATGCTCTACCGGGCCTTCATGGGCTACGGCCCCAACGACGTGGGGGAGAGCGAGCAGGGGCTGCCCGGCATCTCCGGCAGCCTGCAGAGCGTCCCGTCCATGCAGGGCTGGAACATGAGCAACTTCCGCCTGGTGTACCGCACCGCCTACTACAACCCCTACCCCAGCAGCGATGTGGCCAACCACTCCGATGCCTGGAGGGCGGTCTCCTACATGGAGGCGGTGGAGATGTACAATAAGATAAGCGCAGGCGAGCTGATCGGCACAGTGGACCTGTCCTCCTCGGGGCTGTACTCCGGGGTCACCTTCCTGCAGTACTACGACGGGGCCATCGTCGAGGGCACCGCGGTCACGGACGCCGGAAGGCCAATGGCAGGGATCTGGGTCACCGTCCTGGACGAGTACGGGATCCCCCATCAGGTGGTGCGCACCGACGCCGACGGAGGCTACAGCGTGCTGGCGCCGTTCGGGGACGTCACCATCGTCTACTCCTACGGCGACCTGGACCCCCGCCTGCTCTACGGGACCGAGCTGCACACCGAGTCCCTGCACATCACCTATGACCAGGCCATGCGCGTGCCCGCGGACGTGGACAAGGATGACCAGCTCGACTACCTCATCGACCTGGACGTCATGATCGAGGCCGGCTCCCTGGCCGGATCGGTCTACCTGGACCTCGACGGGAACGGCAAGTACTCTGCGACCAGCGACGAGATGCTGGTCGGAGCCACCGTCATCTTCGAGAACGCGACCAACGGGTTCCGGGCCGAGACGACGTCCACAGCTACTGGGTACGAGCTGCCGGGCATTAGCCCCATGAACGGCACGATATGGGCCGAGTACGACGGCCACGCCTTCGGGGGGACCGGGGTGCAGGTCAAGGTGGGCACGCCCGTGGCCCTGGACCTCCATGTGGAGCCGGCCAAGGTCAGCGGGAACGCGACCCTGGAGGACGGCACTTCCGCCGACCAGGTCACGATATCCCTCTTGGACCGCTCCAACAGGGAGGTGCTCGAGGCCGTGACCGATGCGCTCGGCGCGTTCAGCTTCGAGGGGCTCCTCCCCGGGAACTACACCATCCAGACGCCAGACGGCACCGTCGCCGTAAACGCCGACATCACCCTCAAGGAGGGCGACGCCCTCTCCCTGGACCTGGTGCTCTACGGCTCGATGCGCCTGAGCGGGCTGGTAAGCTATGACGGCCAGGCGGTGGCCAACGCCCTGGTCGGGCTGTCCGGCGAACTGGGCGATGTCTGGGTATCAAGTGATTCCCGCGGGCGCTATTCCGCGGTGATGCCCAAGGGCGACGTGTCCCTGTACGCCACGGCCACCGTCGGGGGCGCGGAGGCCGTGCGCCTGTTGAAGGTCACCGCCACCGAGAGCGCGGTCGTGGACCTGTCCCTGGAGGGGGGGCTGGTCCTCGATGGCACCGTCCTCTCCTCCGGAGCTGCAGCGGCCAGGGCCGAGGTCCGCCTGCAGGACATAGCAGGCGGAGCGGTGCTGTCCACCCTCACCAACTCCAGGGGTACCTTCCGGGCGGTCCTGCCCCAGGGCGTGTACTCCGTGTACATCAACGATGGGACGAGGGCCTACTGGAGCGATGTTGCCCTGGATGCATCCAAGGCCATGACCTTCAGCCTCCTTCAGGGGGCCAAGCTCAGCGGCACCGTATGGTACGACGCGGACGGCAACGGGACGGCCTCCGCCTCGGAGGCGCAGGGCGATGTCGTGCTGACCGTCACCGATGCGAACGGAAGGACGATCACGACCAGCACCGATACCTCCGGCAAATATTCCCTGGTCCTCGTGGCCGGCAGGGGCTATTCCCTGACCGCGGCCAAGGAGGGGTTCGTCCCCATCACCAAGAGCTATCCGGCCCTCACCCAGGCGACGACGGCATCCCTGGAGCTCATCGCCGTCGAGCGGACGGTCAGCGGGAGCATCTCCCAGGCCATCGGCGGGATCAGCGTCCGGTTCACCGCCCAGGACGGCTCCGCGGTCAACGGGTCCGCGGTCACCACCGCGGACGGGAGCTTCACGGCGTCCCTGTACCCCGGCATGTACACCGTCAGCGTGGACCAGGACATCGACCCCGGCGACCCGTCGGAGCGCTACCAATCCCTGTCGGCCATGGACCTGGAGGTCAAGGTCGGCAGCGACCCCGAACCGCTTGCGATCGAGGTCGTCACCAGGGTGCTGGTCAACGGCGCCGTGAGCCCGAACGGGAGCGCCACCATCGTCTTCGACGGCCCCGAACGGACGGTCATCTCGGCCAGGGCAACATACTCCCTCTACCTGCTCAGGGGGAACTATTCCGTATATGTCCAGGTCAACACCTCCGCCCTGCGCTCCGCCTCCCTTCAACGCATGGACGTGAGCGGTCCGACCACCAAGGACCTGGTCGCGGAGAGCGCCGCCCAGGTGGTCCTGCGAGCCCAGCTCTCGGGGGTCAGCGCCCAGGCGGTCGAGCTGAGCATCGAGCATGCCGGGGCCTATTACAACACCACCACGGCCACTAGCGGGACCGCGACGGTCTACCTACCCAACGGCGCCTACACCGTCTCCGTGGACCATGCCACCACGGCCACGCTCGGGGGCGTCCTCAGGCACGTGCGCTATATCGGCCAGGCCAACTTCTCCGTCAGCGGGACGTTCAAGAACGTGGTCGTAAGCACCACGTACGCCCTCAACAACGCCACCGTGCACGGGCAGGTGCTCTCCTCCGGCGTCCCCACGCCGGCAAGCCTGCGGTTCGAGGCGCGGAGCGCATCGGCCATCTCCCTTTCAGTCAATGCCCAGGGAAGCTATTCGGTGCAGCTCGCCGTCGGTTCCTACAGCGTCTACGCCATCGGCGCGGACAGCTCCCGTGCCTACCTGGGGACGCTGGAAGTGGACGCGCCGGGGGACATCCCGTTCAACATCTCCTTGGAGGAGGCCTTCCGGCTGAGCGGGGTGACCTTCGCCAACGATGAGGGGGTGCGGGCCGAGGTCAGCATCAAGGGGGCGGGAACGCTGAACGTGACGAGCGACGCCGCCGGCGCGTTCGAGGTGTATCTGCCGGCCGGTCCCTACATCATTTCCGCCAAGGCATCCCTGATCGAGAGGGGCATCGAGGTGGAATACCATGGCGAGGCGAGCGTGGCGCTCGCCGATTCGACCACCAAGGGCGTGGCCATGACCAAGGTCCGCACGCAGGGCGTGGCGGTTACCTGGGACCCTGCTCAGAAGGCCACGCTGAGCGCCGGGGAGACGGCCACCTACACCATCAGGGTGACCAACAGGGGCAACGTGGAGGACACGTTCCGGCTGACCGCCACCGGGACCGGCTGGACCGTGGTGCTCTCGCAGACCGAGGTGGCCCTCGGCTTTGGAACGGGCAACAGCGAGATCGTCACCGTGACGGTCACGCCCTCCAGCAGCGTGATGGTGAAGCACACCGCGATCACCGTCCGCGCCACCTCCCTCACCAATTCGTCCGCCACGGCCTCGGTCAGCCTCGACGCGAACATCGTTCCCGCCAGGGCCCTGGGCCTGGAGTACCAGAGCGCCGGGGCCACCGACGGTTCGAAGTACACATACACGGTCGAGGTGGCCAACGAGGGCAACGTGGAGGACACATATGTGCTCACGGTCGGCAACCTCCAGGCCCTGCGGGACCTGGGCTGGGAGGCGCGTCTGGTGAACAAGACCGCCCTCACCGACTCCCTGACCGTGACCGTCTCCGCAGGGAAGAGCTCCGAGGTCGAGGTCTCGATGGTGCCCCTGCGGGCCTTCCCGGACCCCAAGGTGAGCGTGCAGCTGGTGGCCGCATCCACGGCCGATCCGGCCGTGCAGGCGACCCTGGAGTTCCAGCCGGACCTGGTGGGCCTGAGCGCCAGCGGCCTGACCGTGACCGGGGCCGGCGTCTCGAGCTCCGCGCCGGGCCTGGGCAGCACCACCATCGCCCTCATGGGGGTTGCGATCGCCCTTACGGCGGCGCTCGTGGTCGTCTCGGTGCAGAAGGGGGTGTTCTCACGAAGAAAGCGCTGATGGTCGCGCTCACTGTGATGGTGCTCCTGGCCGCCCTGCCGGGCGTCCAGGGGGAGGAGTACGGGCCATTGTACGCGCGCATCGAAGGCCCGCTCGTCGTTTCGACGGGCAGCGTGACCATGTATACGCTGGAGATGATCGGCGGACCGGCCGAGGCGGGGGCGGGCAACTACTCCTACAAGGCCACCATGACCGGGGACGGGGACACCTACGGCGCCTTCTTCCTGCCTGGGACGGTGGAGCCGACCCCCGATGGCACGTTCTACATCAACCTGACCGCTCCCAAGGCCGCGCAGACCCTCACGATAAACATCGAGTGCAGCTCGACGGGCGCCAAGACGGTGAAGAGCACCATCTCGCTCAAGGTGAAGGTCGTGGAGCCGATCGTCCTCAAGGCGACCATCAGGAACACCGGCGAGGTGGCCGCGATCGGCGTCCCGCTCAGCCTCCAGGTGTACGAGGGCGGGGAATGGCGGGAGTTCTACAGCACGACCGTCGATCTGGCCGCCGGGGAGGCGTACGCCTTCCAGTACAATTGGACCGCCATCGGCCTCGGCTCCGGAGAGCACAAGGTGCGCATGGTCCTGGACCCAGGGGACCGGATCGTGGCCTTCGAGGGCGGCTCGACCGTCTACGGGACCACGATCTACTACAAGATGCCCGGCTACGGCTGGGCCAACACCCTGATGGGCGTGCTCATCGTGGCGCTCGCCCTCGTGCTCATCTACGTCTGGAGGCGCCCGGCCAAGGGCAAGAGGAAACGGTGATCACAGCCTCCTCTCAAGCTGGTCCATCCTGGCCTGCAGCCGCTCGGTCATCACGGCGATCGCCACGTCCCCCCGCGTCTTCTCAAGGATGGAGCGGGCGATGTCCTGCTTACGCCGGATGGAGACGATAGCGTCGGGATAGTCGAAGCGCATGATGACCAGGAAGAGCTCCTCCATGATGTCCAAGTACCTCTCGGCGGAGGGGATGTCCCCCCGCCGCAGGGCCTCCAATGCAAACCGCCGCAGCTCGCCGATGGCGTCCGCCATGCCCATAAGGTAAGCGGTGCCGGACATGCTCAGGCGGTAGGGGTCCGGCAGCTCCTGCCCCTTCACTATGGCGTTCAGGAGGGCCGCCTCCGCCACCTCCACGAGGGCGTCCTGCACTATCCCGGAGTGCCAGATGTCCACGTGCTCCGAGAGCACGCTCTTGAGCCGGTGCGCCTCGTCTATGGCCTCGGCGAGCTCGGGAGCGCAGTCCAATCCCTTGTGCATGCCGTGGACCACCCCGCTGGCCATGCGAATCAGCGCGCGGGAGGACTTGATGGCTATCTCCCGCACCTCGTCCTTTTCCTCCAGGACCCCTGGATCGTCCGCGCGATCTCCTCCAGGTTGTGCATGGAAGGAAATCGACCGGGGATATGAAAAGCTTGCTCAGCCCCGGACCTGGCGCATGTGCTCCACCCGCTTCCGCACCAGCTCTCTCCTGCCGATGTCATGCCGGACAAGGACATCCCCCTCGACGTTCGCCAGCCCCGCTTCGCAGATGGCCTCGGCCTCCTCAATGCTATCCGCCATGCCCACGACCCCCAGGGCCCGGGAGGTCGTGGTGTAGATCGTCCCGTCCCTCTCGTCCACCGCCGCGTAGTAGAGCCAGGCGCCAGTCCTTGTGAGCATCCCCTCGTCGACCTTCACCGGCATCCCGGCCTTAGGCGCCGTGCCGTAGCCGGCCGGCACGACGTACTTGCACACCGTGGCCTTCCTAAGGAAAGGCACATTCCCTTTCAAATGGCCGTCCGCCACGTCCAGGCACGCATCGAGGAAGCCGTTCGGCAGGAGGGTGAGGACGTTCATCGCCTCCGGGTCCCCGAACCGGGCGTTGAACTCGATGACCTTCGGGCCGTCCCTCGTCAGCATGAACTGCCCGTACAGCACCCCGCGGTACGGGGTCCCCTCCGCCCGCATGGCCTGCACCGTCCTCTGCATGATGTCCATCGCCCTCTCCCGGTCCTCCTCGGTCACGAAGGGGAGGAGGTGGTCAGCGTCGGTGTAGGAGCCCATCCCCCCGGTGTTCGGCCCCACGTCCCCCTCGTACGCCCGCTTGTGGTCCTGCACCAGGGGCATTCCCCGGACGCTCTGCCCATCGCAGAAGGCCTGCAGGGTGAACTCCTCCCCGACAAGGCGCTCCTCCAGTACCACGCCTCCCCCTCCTATCTTCCTGTCCAGGACCTCCTTGACGTAGGCGAGCACCTCCTCCTTTCCCCGGAGGTGCTCCCCCTCGACCTTCACCCCCTTCCCGCCGGTCAGCCCCTCTGGCTTCACTACCAGTTCGCCCGGGAACCCCTCCACGAACAGCTTGGCGGCCTCATAGTCCTGGAACGTGCCGAAGGCCACGTTGCCCGGGACCCCATGCTTCCTCAGCAGCCGGCGGGCGAAGCGCTTGGACGTCTCGAGGCGCGCCGCGGCCTGGGAGGGCCCGACGCATCCTATGCCACGCCTGAGGAGTTCGTCGACCAGGCCCACCTCCAGCGGGGCCTCCGGGCCGATGACGGCGATCTCCGCCCCCGTGGCGGAGGCGAGCTCGGCCACCTTGGGCACGTCCGTCTCATTGAGCAGCCGGAACTCCCTGGCCGCCCGGGCGATGCCGGGGTTGCGGTTCCTCATCGCCGCGTAGACCTCCGCGCCGTCCCTGGCGAGCGCCTCCACTATGGCGTGCTCCCTCCCCCCTCCGCCGACCACAAGCACCTTGGTCCTCATGCGGGGCGGGGATGGGCAGCCCCGATAATAAATCAATGGGCGCTCAGCCCAGTAGGCGGTCGGCCAGGGCCTCGAGGCCTTCCCCAGTGCGCACGCTGACCGGCAGGAGCTCCTTCCCCCCGGAGAGCCGGTGGTAGTCGGCCTTGATCCGCTCCACGTCGACGCCCATGTACGACGCCAGGTCCATCTTGTTTACGACAGCCACGTCCGCCCCCTGGAAAATCATGGGATGCTTCCGCACCATGTCGTCCCCCTCGGTGACCGAGATGACGACCACGCGCTTGTCCGTGCCCAGGGGGAAGTCCGCCGGGCAGACGAGGTTCCCCACGTTCTCAACGAAGAGGAAGTCGATGGCCAGCAGGTCGATCCCGTCCAAGGCGCGGTCCAGCAGGTTCGCGTCAAGATGGCATTCCTTGCCGGTGTTGAGGTTGTACGCCCTCACCCCTGCGGCCTGGAACCGATCGTAGTCGTCCTGCCCGGTGACGTCCCCGGCGATCGCGGCGACGCGCAGCCCCCGGGCCATCAGCATCCTCGAGAGCGCGATGATGAGGGAGGTCTTCCCCGCGCCGGTGGTGCCCATGACGTCCACGGACCGGACGCTGGAGCCCCTCAGCTTCTCCAGGTTGTGCTCGGCCAGATGCCTGTTCTCGGCCAGGACGTCCGTCTCCATGCTGATGTGGGTGATCTTGTGCACAAGGGCTGATTCCCGCTCTTTCACTAATAACCTTTCCCCCGAAGGTTCGGGTCGTCCGCCGCGCGTGCCCATCGGGAACGGGACGCCGACGGGGGAACGAAGGTACGGCCACGCGCCTCCGTTCCGATCGGATGTATTTATCAAACAATCTATAAATATTATCATGTAAATATGAGGTTCAACCAAATCAAGGTCCTGAAAGGTGGATGGGACCAAAATGGGGGGACTATTATGAACGATTCGGGTTTATTGCAAGGTACCAGTAGGACTTTCGGCCTGGCCAAGAAGGCCGTTATGTACATCGGCATATTGGCGCTCGCCTTGGTCCTGCTCCTTCTCCTAGGGGCAGGCCAGGCGGGCGCTGAGGAGGTCACAGGGGACATCACGACGGACACCACATGGGTCTCTGGCGACGTGTATAATATCTCTTCGAGCGTGACAGTGGTCGATGGGGCCACGTTGGAGATACAGGCCGGAGCGACCGTCATCTTCAACGGCACCAATTATCTCAATGTTGAAGGAGCTATGTTCGTGAACGGGACCGCGGGCCAACCGGTCATCTTCACGAACAATGCGTCAAAGGGGATGGGCGGCGGCATAGTGTTCCTCGGAGGGTCCGATGGCTCCGTATCCTTTGCGCATATGTCCAATTGCACCATGGCGATATTCTTCAACAATGTTACCATTCCCTGCTCCGACATCGTGATCGACTCTTCCAATGACGGACTGTTCTATGTTTTCACCGGAATGGAACAGAACATCACATTGGCCCTTTCGGACATAACGATGACCGATACTAACTACGCGATCACCATCCATCAGGATAATGGAACCGTGGACCTGACTGTGACGGATTCCATGCTGAAGGGCGGTATAAATGGGCTGTATGTCGAAACCCGGAATGGTGGCTCGGCCGTAATAACCAACACCCAATTCCTCGGGCAGGAATATCAGGCCTACTTTTTCCACTCCTTGTACGGAGAGATGGACGTGGCTATAGCCGACAGCGTGTTCGACGGCAGCGAGGCCGCGGACAAGACCGTGTACACGGTCGAGGAGGTGGAGAACACCTTCGAGGTGATCGGCTGGAACAACTGGAACTGGGGGGTGGACGCCTGGAGCCCTTCCACCACGTGGGTGGATGAAGCACTGATAGACCTCCCCTTCGCCTTCGCCTATAACGGGTTCAAATACTCTTCCGTCACCATAAGCTCCGATGGCTATCTTAACTTTGGCAGCGGCAACCGCATCGAACCTGTGGGGGACACCGACCTGATCTATTCCGACGACTCCTATGCCAGGCAGTTCTACGGCTACAAGATTGCCGAGGACAACAGATCGGTAATGTTCCACTGGTACGCGTCCGATTGGTATTCCGGCCCCTATCTAAGCATAGCCTTCCAGGTCGTGCTGTTCGCGGACGGCACCATCCAGTTCAACTACATGGACATGGAGGCCTATGAGTACTATTATGCCGATCACTCATATGGACTAAGGACGGACGGCAGCACCATCTACGACCTCCGAAGCCTGTATGGCATGCCCAAGTACGAAGCCGACTGGATGGCCTTCCTCTTCACCCCGCTGCCCCTCTCCAATGGGGTGGCTGCGCGGCTGTGGGCGGAAGAGGGAGCAATCAACGTGGAGATTACCGACAGCACCTTCACCAGCTACTATGGTGGTGGGATCTCGGTACGGGCCAATAACGGGGGCCTCGCCCTGACGGTCACCGGGAGCGAGTTCAGCAAGATCTATAACAATGAGTTCAACGCCCTCGACCTCTACAACTTCAACGGGGCGACCGAACTGACCATGACCGACAACACCTTCAGGCTCATCTGGGGCCTGGCCATCTCCCTCGACCTGACCTCGACGGAGGGCTGGGAAGGGACCATAGACGTGTCCGATTCCGTGTTCGATAAGGTCGCCTACGTCCTCTACGCAGAGATCAATGTCAATGACAACAGCGGCCGGACCGGTGACGACTCTTTGAACGTAACGGTCGTCTTCCGGAACAACATGCTGACCGACTCCTACGGCATGTTCTGCGAAATCGGGTTGGAGCTCGACGATCCGGTCAACTGGACGGTCACAGTGGCCCAGACGATGACGGGCAACACGATGGTCCAGGAGAACTATATGGGGTCCTGGCCGTTCCCGGACAACTATCCGGAAGCCCCCGGCCTGGGAGTCTTCGTTTGGATCGAACAGGAGGGCGAGGACGAGAACAGCGTGACCCTGGAGCAGACCGCCACCGTGACCGGCAACCACATCGAGTGCCCCTGGAACATGGTCATAGCGGGCATAGGGGTGGGCAACGAAATCGTAAATCCTTATGGGGACACCACAAGGACCTTCGCGGTCGACATCTCCGAGAACTTCGTCAGCTGCACCGACGACATCGGCATCGCTGCGGTATCCATGATGACCGTGGGCACCGGGCTCGTTGTGGACGACGCGACCGTCACCATCAATGACAACGAGATCGTCGATGGCAGCCAGAATGCGATCGCCATTGGGGTCGCGCTCTGGGTGGACAGCAGTGATTACGTCGGTCAATCATGCGACGCCCAGATCAACAGCCTCGTGTCCGTCTGCGGCAATCGGGTGGAGGGCGCCTATGGGGGCGTGTACGTCGAGATCTGGTACGAGCAGACGAGCACGGTCGGCGATTGGAACGTGACGTCGACCACCCACATCGATGGCAACCGCCTGCTGAACGTGAGCTACGCCATTGGCGCCTATCTGGGCGCAGGGACGTATTTCGGCGATTATTATTGGCCCCCGGAGAACGAGGTCGCAGAGGCGAACCTCGTCCTGGACTACGTGCTCACGGTGGACGGCAACGTCGTGCTCTGCCCGTACAACATGGACTCCGGCAGCATGATCAACGTGAACATCGAGCATTGGGCCGAAGTGGCCATATCCGCCCTGTGTGCGCAGGCCAACGTCTGGGTGACAGGAGCGCTCTCCATCAGCGGCAACGAGCTCACTGAGCTGGATGGCCACCTCAGCGGCATAGGTCTCTATCATTCGATCTATGCCCAAAAGACCGCTTCCATCCACGTGGACGTGGACGTGGCCGTGGAGGACAATGTCCTGACGGTGATCTGGGAGGACGATACACCGGGCCCGCGGGCTGCCATAGGGATCGAAAATGAGATCCATGGGCGGTCCAACTACAACGTGATCGCCCCCGGTCCGATGGTCGAGGCCGACATGACCTGGTCGGTCACCGGCAACGAGGTGACCAGCGGGGTCCACTACGGGATCGAGGTCCTCGACGAGATCGAGCTCGAGGATGGCATGGCCTCCGCGGCCTACACCGTCAGCTGGGACATCTCCGGCAACACCCTGACCGATGTCAGGGAGTGCGGCGTATGCTATGAGTTCTCCCGCGAGGAATATAGCGACGGGGTATTCGAGATGAACGTGGCCGTGGACATCACGGACAACGTCATCTCCCTGGTGGACGGCCCTTACAACTGGGCGGGGATCTACCTCAACAGCCGCGAGGGAACCTCTCGTTGGGAGTATTGGTATGGGCAGTACGGCAACCATACCTTCGTGGCCTCCGTGAGCGGCAACACCATCAGCGGCGCTGAGTACGGCCTGGAGATCTACGGTACCCTGTACTTCGATGTGCCGGATGACTACGAGCCCGCTGAGGGCGAGGTGCTCTACACCTATGTCAACGACATAGTGGTGGAGAACAACTACATCAGCGACTGCTTGTACGGCATGTCCCTCTATGATGCCATGGACGTCCGCAATAACATCGTGGAGTGCGCTATCGGCGAAGATACCTACGGCATATACTGGTACGGGGCCGAGGGCGAGCTGGTCGGCAACACCATCACCGCCGAGATCGGCGTGTATGTGTACTATCTGCACCACTGGTTGGCCCGGGGCAATCTGGTCCATTTCGGCGCGACGGGCATGTACATATACGACTTCGACGACGAGGAGGATGCCGACGGTGCCATCATCGACAACACCATCACCGCCCTGGAGAACCCGTTCCTGCCATGGGACAGCTATTGCATCGAGCTCGAGTATACACCGAACGTGCTGATCAGCAACAACGTGCTGAGCGGCGCTGACTATGGCGTGGATATGTACGACGTCTGGAACATCACCATCTCCGGGAACGATATCTCCGATTGCGGCACTTCCGTGTATATCTACTATGCCAGCTTCGTATGGGTCGAGGCCAACGCGATGACCGGCTCCGAATCCGGCGTGTACGTCGACTCCGGCGTGGAGGACTTGGTGATAGGCAACAACACCTTCACCGGGAACCACTACGGGATAAAGATGTGGACCGAGGTCCATCGGATGACGCTCTGGAACAACGTCTTCATCGACAACGATTACGGCGCCGAGATATACTCCGATCTGTACATGGAGGCCGTGTGGTATGTCGATGGCGAATGCCAGGCTTCCCGCAGCGACATCTACTTCAGAGGCCCAGTATACATCCTGGCGGGCGGCACCATGCTCCTAGAGGACATGGAGATGGACGTTGATGCCAGCATCCCCGTGGCCGAGGGCGGGCTGCTCTCCATGAGCAACGTGGCCATAGATGCCTGGGGCCTCGAGGTCCAGGGCACCATCTGGGCCAACCTCTGCTCGTTCGAAGGGACGGACCTGTACCTTATGCCAGGTTCCATGGGCGAGGTCAGGGCCAGCACCTTTATCGAGACCGAAATAGTGATCGACGCCTGCGACCCGGTGCTCTCGGACAACCTAATCATCGCGTATGACGACTACGGCATCATGGTGAGGAACGGCGCCGCCCCGACGATCGTGAGCAACATCATCGCAATGAGCGCCGTGGGCATCTACGTCAACGGCATGGACATGGGCGGCATCTACGACAACCTGATCGTGGCCAGCTACGAGTACGGCCTGTTGGCGGAGAACTGCACTGGCAGAATCCACGACAATGTGTTCCTGCTCAACAAGGTGGAGATCATGCTCAGGAACAGCGACGTTAGCGTGGAGGACAACGAGATCGGCTTCACCGACCTGTTCCAGGTCGCAGCGGACTACTCGCCGCTCCTGGGGCTCCTCTCCAGCCTGAACGTGTCAATCCCTGGCATGCCGATCGCGGACGGCCCATTGGCCGCCCTCGAGGCCACCCTGCCCGGCACTGGGTTCGACCCAGTGACGTGGATCAAGGCGCACACCGGGATATGGGCCGAACGCTCCGTGGTGGAGACCAGCGGGAACGTGTACGGGCTGCTGAACTACGCCGTCTACGCCGTGGACAGCGAGGTCCACTTCGCGGACGACATCAGGACGGGCACGGTCACCATCCCCTGGGTGCATATAACCTCCCTGGGCGAGGTGGTGGAGCGCAACTACGCCATAAGCGTCTACACCCTGAACGGCATCCGCGTTGTCCGCTCCGAGCTGTACGTGACCGGCAGCACCATCGAGGTGCTCGACGACGCGCTGGTGCTCGAGGCCTCCGAGGGCTGGGTGGAGGACGCCACGCTCCTGGCGGGCGACTATGACTACTTCCTCTTCGGAGGGTCCGAGGTCTACAACATCGCCACCACGTACGAAACGCGCAAGGTCGAGGACTCGCACAGCCTGAACGAGGGCACTTGGCTGACCATCACCGCGATCGACGATGGCAAGCCGGTGGCCAACCTGACCATCTACATCAGGAGCGCCAACGGGAAGGTCGTCGAGACCGTGGTGACCGATGCCGAAGGCAAGGCCCGCGTGCTCCTCCCCCAGTACGCTTGGACGCTCGACGGCAAGGACGACGGCTTCAACCCCTACACCATCAACGCCACCTTCGGGTCCGGAGAGGCGTCCATGGAGGTGACCCTGAACCAGTCCTATATGGACGTCACCCTCGAGGGCGAGAAGGAGTCGAACATCGGCGCGATCCTGGCGGTGGTCGGGGTCCTGGTCATCCTCCTGCTCATCGTAGCCGCTGTCGTGGTCATGAGGCGCCGGAAGTAAGGCCCAAACCCCTTCGGTCCAAACCTCTTCCCCTTTCTCCATTTTTCCATGGCTAGGATACCTTGTTAAAGAGGGAGCCCCATTCCTGACAGAGCGCAATGAGCTATTCCGAGAGGGCCAGGGAGCTATTGGCCCGCAGCAGGGCGGGCGAGGGGGACACCGTGCGCCTCAGGGCCGGAGGGAGGGAGTACATGGGCATCCTGATGCCCCATCACGGGTTCAGCCACCCCGACGTCATCGTCATCAAGCTGAGCTCTGGGTACAACATCGGCGTGAGGGTGGACGATGGCTCGGAGCTCACGATGGTGGCCAAGGCTGAGGCCAGGGCCTCGAGGCCAATGCCCCCGCAGCCATCCAACGGCCTGCCCCCCGTATCCTTCCTCGGGACCGGGGGCACGATCGCGAGCTACGTGGACTATCGCACGGGGGCGGTCCATCCCGCGCTCAGGGCCGAGGAACTGGTGGCCACCGTCCCAGAGCTGGCCGGGATATGCGCCCCGCGCTCCAGGGTGGTCCTCTCCATGTTCAGCGAGAACATGGACGTCAGGAGCTGGCAGACCCTGGCGGAGGCGGTGGCCGACGAACTGAACGCCGGTGCGGAGGGCGTGATCGTCCCCCACGGGACCGACACCTTGGGCTATACCTCCGCCGCCCTAGCCTTCATGCTCGGGGATGTGCCCCGCCCGGTCGTGCTGGTGGGGGCCCAGCGCTCCTCCGACCGCCCCTCCTCTGATGCATACGGCAACCTCCTCTCCTCGGCGAGGTTCTGCGTCCAGGCGGACGCGGCCGAGGTCTTCGTGCTCATGCACGGCGAGCCCTCCGACACCTTCGCCCACGTGCACCGCGGTACGAAGGCCCGGAAGATGCACACCAGCCGGAGGGATGCCTTCCAGAGCATCAACGCCCCGCCCGTCGCCCGGGTCGACATCGAGGGCGGCCTGGAGCTGCTCGCGCCCTGCAGGCCCAAGGGCAGGGGCGGCGTGCGGCCGGAGCTGGCAATGGAGGAGGAGGTCGGGCTCCTGTACTTCCATCCCGGGATGAGGCCGGAGCTCGTCAGGAAGGTCGCCGAGGGCCTCCGCGGCCTGGTCGTGGCCGGGACGGGGCTCGGGCACGTATCCCAGGGCGTCGTCACCGTCCTCAGGGAGATCGTCTCCCAGGGCAAGCCGGTGGTCATGACCTCCCAATGCCTGGGGGGCAGGGTCAACCTCAACGTGTACGACACCGGAAGGGACCTGCTCTCCGCGGGGGTCATCCCAGGCGAGGACATGCTGCCAGAGACCGCCCTGGTCAAGCTGATGTGGGTGCTCGGACGCACCGATAACATGGAGGAGGTGGCGAGGATGATGACCACCGACCTGCGCGGGGAGATCTCGGAAAGGAGGGAGCTGTGATGTACCCTGTCACCTGCGGCCTCGAGGTCCACCAGCAGCTGGACACCCGCAAGCTCTTCTGCTCCTGCCGCTCCCAGCTGGTAGAGGGGCAGGGCGCGCGGTTCGTCCGCCGCCTCCGTCCGACCCAAAGCGAGCTGGGCGAGATCGACAGGGCGGCGTTGGCGCAGGCGGAGAGGGGGATGCGCTTCACGTACCAGGCGCCGCCGGGCGTCTCCTGCCTCGTGGAGGCGGACGAAGAGCCGCCGCACGCTGCGGACGCGGAGGCCGTGCAGGCCGCCCTCATCGTATCTACCTTGCTCGGCTGTCAAGTGATGGACGAGGTCCATTTTATGCGCAAGATCGTGATCGACGGCTCCAACACCAGCGGCTTCCAGAGGACCGCCCTGGTGGCGGTCGACGGGGCGCTCGAGGTCGACGGCAGACGCATAGGGATAGCATCGCTGTGCCTGGAGGAGGACGCCGCCCGCAAGGTGGATACGAAGGACAGGGAGGTCACCTATCGCCTGGACCGGCTCGGCATCCCGCTCATCGAGATCGCCACCGCCCCGGACATGCACGACCCGGAGGAGGTGAGGGAGGTGGCCCAGCGCTTGGGTTCGATCCTCCGCTCCACCCGCAAGGTGAAAAGGGGGCTGGGGACCATCCGGGAGGACCTCAACATATCCGTGCCCGGGGGCGCGCGCGTGGAGATCAAGGGCGCCCAGGACCTGGGCCTGCTGCCCACCTATGTCCGCACCGAGATGGAGCGGCAGCACGCGCTCATAGAGATCAAGCGACTGCTGCGGGAGAGGGGGGCGACCCCCGTCCCCCTGGCCGTCAGGGACGTCACCGCATCGCTGAGGGACAGCAGGTCCAAGGTCCTCCGTTCCGCCCTCTCCAAGGGAGGGAAGGTCCTCTGCGCCCCCCTCCCGCTCTTCGCCGGCGCCCTGCGCAGCGCGGACGGAAGGCTGAGGCTAGGGGCGGAGATGGCCCAGCACGCCCGCTCCCGCGGCGTCGCCGGCATCTTCCATTCCGACGAGCTGCCCGGGTACGGCATCACCGCCGAGGAGGTCCAGGCCCTACGGGCCGAGCTTCGGCTGGGGGAACGGGACGCGTTCGTCCTATGCGCCGACATGGAGGACAGGGCGGGGCCCGCCCTCCTGGCCGCCCTCGCCCGGGCCAACCAGGCGCTGGTGGGGGTTCCGGAGGAGACGAGGGACCCCCTGCCGGACGGCACCTCCGTGTACAGCCGCCCCCTGCCAGGCGCCGGGCGCATGTACCCGGAGACGGACGTCAGGCCGATCCTGATCGAGCCCGAGAGACTAGCAGGCATAAGGGCCGCCCTTCCGGAGCTGCCAGAGGCGCGCATCGCCCGGTTGGTGGGCGAATACGCCATCAACGAGCAGCAGGCGCGCCAGCTCGTCAGGGACGGGCACGACGGGCTGTTCGAGGAGGTTGGCCGGGGCAAGGGGATGGCCGCCGTAGCCGCCCGCACCTTCCTGAGCACCTACCCGGAGCTGCAGAAGGAGGGGGTGGACCTGGAGGCCCTGTCCGACGCCAAGGTCAGGGAGGCCTTCGCCGCCCTCTCCGCGGGCCGGTTCGCCAAGGAGGCCCTGCCCTCCGTCCTAAGGGAGATGGCCAAGGGCGCGGACGCGGAGGGGGCCATGGCGGCCCTCGGGTTGGAGGCCATCGACCAGAGGGACGCGGTCCGGGTCCTCGACGCGATCATCGCCGAGCGCGCCGAGTTCGTGAGGGAGAGAGGGGAGGGCGCGGTCGGCCCCCTCATGGGGGTGGCGATGAAGGAGCTGCGGGGCAAGGTGGACGGCAAGGCCGCCGCCGACCTGCTCAGGGAAAGGGTCAGGGCGTTCCTCGAAGGGTGAGCTCCAGCACCCTCAGCTCCTCAAAGAAGAGGGTCCGGGAGGTCAATGTCCGGACGTTCCAGCCCTCCATCGCGCGCGCCACCGCCCCCGGCTCCGCATCGCTGGAGACGAGCACGAGCACCCTGCCGCCCGGCGCTAGACGCTCCTTCGCCTGGGCGAGGAAGCGGGCTGTCACCTCGGTCCCCCCAGGCCCCCCGGCCCAGCACAGGTCGTCCTCTCCCTCCGCCACGCCCCGGAGGTAGGGGGGATTGAAGACCAGAAGGTCGAACTCCCCTTCAACCTCGGCGAACAGGTCGCTGCGCAGGACAGTGAGGCGCAGGCCGTTGGCGGCGGCGTTCCTTAGCGTGCTCGTGACCGCCCTCCCGTCCACATCCACCGCGGTGACCTCCGCCCCGGCCTTGGCCATGTGCAGGGCGAGGAGGCCGCTCCCGCACCCCATCTCGAGGGCCCTCTCCCCCTTCCCGACGGACATTGCGGAGAGCATGAGGAACGTGTCCTCCGCCGGGGGGTACACGCCCGGGCCGACCTCGAGGACGATGGATGGATCCCGTTGCATGGGGGACCCAGCCCTGCGCGGGCTATTAACCTTTCCCGAAGCCTTTAAAGCGGGGCGGGGCATGGAGGGAAGGTGGACCCGTTCAGCCTGCTCAGCGTGGCGGTCATAGCCTTGGGACTGGGGATCGCCTACGGCAAGCGGTACCCATTGGCGCAGACCCTGGTGCTGATCGACCTAGCGGTCTTCCTCATCTGCGCCATCGCCGCCTGGGACCACCCCTATCTCCTGTCCCCCGTGGAGCTGGAGCTGGGATTCAGGCCCAGCTCCCTCGGGGACCCGACCTCCTGGTACACGGTCCTCACCTACATGTTCGTGCACGCCGACATAATGCACGTGCTGTTCAACATGCTCTTCCTGTTCCTGGTGGGCGTGCCGCTGGAGGAGCGGATTGGCCGGCGCGCCTTCGCCCTCTGCTTCTTCGTCCCCGGCCTCCTCGCCCTGGCCCTGGAGGTGCTGGTCAGGGGCCTCGCCTCCCCCGTTCTCATACTAGGGGCGTCCGGGGCCATCTCCGGGACCATGGGGGCGCTTCTATATCTATACCCCAGGGACGAGATCCCGATGTTCCTGGGCCCGCTCTTCCTCCCCCGGGTGCCCGTCTGGCTGTCCGTGGGCGCCTGGTTCGCCGTCCAGGTGGTCAACGTCCTCACCCTCCCCTCGGGGGTAGCCTCCGGCGGGACGGCCTACTCCGCGCACATAGGGGGGTTCGTGGCCGGCATGGCCCTGGCGTCCCTTCTTCCCCGGGCGGGGCCAAGGGAGGAGGGGACGGTGGACCTCTCGGAGCTGGCCACCACCGACGAGCTCAGGGAGCTCAAGGCGCGCATCGAGGGCGAGAGCGAGCCCGAGGTACGGAAGGCCTGGCTCGAGCATTTCGTGGAGAGGGCCTCCTGTCCCTCCTGCGGGGCCCGGCCCAGCTTGGAGGGAAACCGTATTAAGTGCGCATGCGGATGGGAGAAGAGAGTGCGATGAGCGCGAACAGGGTGGAGGTGCTCTGCCCGGGGATGATCCGCCGCGATGGGCCGGTCGTCCTGGAGGCCCGCTCCACCGCGACCATGGTGAGCCGGGGGGGCAGGCGCGTCCTGGTGGACACGAGCGGCCCGGAGAACAGGGAGGCCCTCTTGGAGGCCCTGGAGGCGAGGGGCGTGCCCCCCGGGGGGATCGAGGCGGTAGTGCTGACCCATGCCCACGGGGACCATGCCGGCAACCTGTCCCTTTTCCCGGACGCCAAGGTCATAGCCCATCGCCTGGAGGGCGGCTCCCTCGCCCTTGATGGGGAGGTGGAGCTGTGGGAGGGGGCGAAGCTCGTCCCCACTCCCGGGCACACCCCGGGAAGCATAAGCGTGGTGGTGCAGGCCGAGGAGACCTATGCCTTGGCCGGGGACGCCATACCCACCGAGGACAACGTGCGGAGGTGGGTGCCCCCCGGGCATCACTTCGACCGCGGGAAGGCCATGGAGAGCATGGCCCTGCTGGTCGGCATGGCCGACGTGATCGTGCCCGGCCACGGGCCACCGTTCCGCGTGGAGGGAAGGAAGGGAGGAGGGAGGTGAGAGGAACGAACGTGCCGAACGCTATCTACGTGGAATGCCCGGACTGCGGCGAGGAGACCCTCCACGAGGTGCTCAAGGGAAGGCTGGGCAAGGACGGGAGCACCCTGGAGGCCACCCTCCGCTGCCAGGAGTGCGGCCGGGTGCACCCGGCCGTGGTCCGGGAGGGCAGGACCATCAGGGTGCCGGTCATAGTAAGCGACCGGAAGGAGTCCCGCAGGGCGGAGGTGGAGCTGCCGGAGGACGAGGAGCTGCAGGTGGAGGACGAGCTGCAGCTGGACGACCTCCCCATCATCATCAGCTCACTGGAGAGGGAAGGGGCCAGGGTGAGCAGGGCCCTGGCCAAGGACGTCACGGCCATCTGGGCCAAGCGCTTCGACAAGGTGCACGTGAGGGTCTCCATCAACGACGTGCACAAGACCATCCCCGCGGAGGTGGACGCCCTGCCGGAGGAGGAGTTCTTCATAGGGGACCTGATGACCATCGGACGGTACGACGTTGTGATCACCCAGATAAAGACCAGGGACGCCATGGCCCGGCGCGGCGCCGTGATGGCCCGGGACATCGTCAGGATCTATGCCAAGAGGGCCCGGACCACCTACTCGTAATGCGCACGAGGGGGAGAGGCGGCGGATGGTCGCCGACCTCAAGGCCCGGGGGGCCATCCGCTCCCCGCAGGTCGAGGCGGCCATGCTGCGTATCCCCCGCCACCTGTTCGTCCCCGAGCGCTGCCGCCCCCTGGCCTATCGCGACAGCCCCCTTCCGATCGACGCCGGCCAGACCATATCCGCTCCGCACATGGTCGCGGTGATGGCCGAGGCCCTGGACCTGAGGCCGGGGCAGAAGGTCCTGGAGGTCGGCACAGGATCGGGGTACAACGCCGCGGTGATGGCCGAGCTTGTGGGGGACGGAAAGGTCGTGACGATCGAGCGCCACCCGTCGCTGGCGGAAGGGGCGAGGAAGGCGCTGCAGGAGGCCGGCTATGATAACGTCCAGGTCGTGGTAGGGGATGGCTCCCTGGGGCTCGAGGCGGAGGCCCCCTACGACCGGATCAGCGTGACCTGCGGGGCGCCCGAGGTCCCCGGGCCGCTCCTCGAGCAGCTGAAGGAAGGCGGGACGATGGTGGTCCCTGTGGGAGGGCTCACCTACCAATCCCTGCTGAGGGTGAGAAAGCGCGAGGGGCGCGTGGAGACCGATGACCTGGGGCCGGTGGTCTTCGTCCCCCTCCTGGGGGAGAAGGGGCACCACCGCTCACAATAGGAACGGAAGGATGGCGCTGAGGGAGGCGGCGCGCACCACATGGTCCGCGCCCCTGACCACGTCCTCGTCGATCGGATTGAAGGCGATGCCCAGGCCGGCGCCCTTGAACATCGAGACGTCGATGGCGCTGTTGCCCACCGCCGCGGTGCGCTCAGGCGAGGCGCCGAACATCCCCTGGGCCTCCTGCAGCGCCTTGCGCTTGTTGCACAGCTCCACCCGCAGGACCCCCTCCCCCGTGAGCCTGCCCCCCTCGTCGGCGGCCAGCCCGTTCGACCACTGGGCGTCGAAGCCGTACCGCTCGGCCAGCTTCGCGGCGATGAGGTCCAGCCCGCCGCTGATGATGACCGCCCTTGTCCCCCGGGCGTGCAAGGCCTGGACGGTGCTCCCGATGCCGGGATTGAGGGGGAGCATGGCCAGCTCCCTCTCCACGTCGGGGACGGAGAGCCCGGGGCGATGCTTGAGCCAGAGCCCGATGTCCCGGCGCATGAACTCCAGGTCGTCGATCTTCCCGTCCATGTAGGACACCACCGCCTCCTCGTTGCTCACCCCGAAGCGGTCATGCACCCACGTCCAGGACGAGAGGTAATCGACCAGCACCCCATCCATGTCGAAGGCCACCAGATCGAACCTACGCCCATTCCCTCTCATCATCCAAAGCCAGGAGGGAATCATTATAAGAAGGTTGCTGCAATCATCGGGGCATGATCGTGCTGGTGGGGGTGGCCCATGTCATCGACGTCTCCGAGCAGATAGGCGAGCTGATCGCCTATCACTCCCCGGGGGCGGTGGGGGTGGAGCTGGACCCCGGCCGCTACCGCGCCTTGCGGGAGAAGGGGGAGCACGGGAACGCCCCTCTCCCGTACCGGCTCCTGGCGTTCATGCAGGGGCGCCTGGCCGAGCAGTTCGGCGGGGAGGTGGGGGCGGAGATGCTCGCGGCCGTCGAGGCCGCCCGCCGGTGCGGGGCGCAGGTCCTGTTCCTGGACATGGAGGCCGGAAAGGTCTTCACCGCGATGCTGGAGCAGATGCCCCTCAAGGAGAAGGTGCTCATGGTGCTCTCCTCCCTTCCCGGCCTCTTCATGGGCAGGAAACGGGTGGAGAGGGAGCTTGAAAGGTTCCAGGAGAACGAGGAGGCCTACCTTGAGGCCATGGCCAGGAGCTATCCCACGGTCAAGAGGATGCTCGTCGATGAGCGGAACGAGCACATGGCGAGGGAGGTACTCATGGCCGAGGGGACCTACGGCAGCGTGCTGGCGGTGGTGGGGGACGGGCACGTGGAAGGCATCCGCAGGCTCCTGGCCCGCGATGATCCGATCGTCTATCGGCTGAAGGACCTCAAGGACCTGAGGCTGGACGCCCCGGCGGGCACTGCCGAGGCGTCCTTCTCCTTCTTCCTGGAATAGGGCAAATCCTTTTTCCCAGCATCGCATACCCTCATCGATGAAGGTCGTCCTGCTCTCCTACACCAAGGACGCCGAGCGCCTCTGCGCCGCGGCCGCCCGCTCCTGCTACTCCCAAGACCCGGCGAGCAAGCTCCTGGAGGAGGTGGAGGAGGGCAAGGCCGGCAGGCTCATCGACCAGGTTGTGGAGAGGGGGCATCACTCCGTCATCGAGCATGCCTCCTACACCTTCTCCCTCGAGGGGGTGTCCCGCTCCCTCACCCATCAGCTGGTCAGGCATCGCATCGCCAGCTATTCGCAGCAGAGCCAAAGGTACGTCCCGCTCCTGGAGCCGAGCTACGTGGCCCCCGAGGCCGTGCGGGCGAACCCGGAGGCCAACAGGGTGTTCGAGAAGGCCATGGAGGATGCCTGGGACGCCTATAGGCGGCTCGCCATCCTGGTCCCGGTGGAGGACGCCAGGTATGTGCTCCCGAACGCCTGCGCCACCAACATAGTCGTCACCATGAACGCCAGGGAGCTCTGGCACTTCTTCACCCTCCGTACGTGCAGGCGGGCGCAGCAGGAGATCCGCACCGCCGCCGAGCTCATGCTCGCCGAGGTGCGAAAGGTCTCCCCCGCCCTCTTCAAGGATGCCGGGCCAGCATGCCTGCGGGGCAAATGCCCCGAGGGCAAGCTGAGCTGCGGGAGGCCGCGCGTGGAGCTAAAATATAAATAATGTCATACCTTTGGGCCGCTTCATCTGGGAAGATTGCTATGGGCAACATCAGACCAACCTACATCAAGAGGGTGGCCACGGAACTGGTCGACAAGTACCCCCGTGCCTTCAGTGCCGACTTCGAGAACAACAAGGTGCTGGTGGAGAGGCTCACCACCGTGGGGTCCATCTCCATGAGGAACCGTATCGCCGGGTACATCTGCCGCTACTGGCAGTCCAAGAAGTTCTAGGACCGCGCCTTCCAGCGCGAGGCCTTCCGCCTCGCTCGTCCTATCCCAGATAAAGGTCCCCTGCTGCATGGGGCGGTTGGGGGCGTCCCCCCGGCGGACGTAACAACGCTTTAGTAATTGGAGCATATTGTCCACAGAACCAAGCCCGGGTGGGGTAGTTTGGATATCCTAAGAGGCTGCGGACCTCTAGACCCGGATTCGAATTCCGGCCCGGGCGCCTTCCTCACTCCATCGTCACTCCGTGCGCCTCCCTGACCTCCACGTCCCCGGGGGGCAGTATCCTCGACACCTCCTCCTCCGGGACCTGGAAGGCCTTGGCAAGGGCGGCCGCGGCCTTCCCTCTGGGCATCTTGCCGGGGGCGATCAGGACATAGCGCTCCGTCCGCCCCTCCACGCTCTCCCTCGGCGCGCACATGATCTTCCTGGAGCCCTCCACCTCGACCTCCGCGACCGCCATCTCCAAGGGAAGATGGTGCGCGTAGTTCCTCTTCCCCCGGACTATGAAGGCGCCGCGGGGGGCGAACTCCCCCGCCTCCGGCCTCTTGGACACCTGGTCCGGCAGGACCCAGTACGCGGTCCCCTCCGCCGCCCCGGCGTTCCAGGCCTTGGAATGGCACAGAGCGAACTGGCACACCTCCCGCATCTCCTCCTCGGAGGCCCCGGCGCCATCCTTGAGCACCACCGACGGAGCGCCGTGGATGTCGGCGTGGGCGTATCTCTCCCTCTCTCCCAGATGCCTCTTCACCACCTGATCGTTGGTCTTGGCGTCCCTGCCCGACAGCACCAGCCGCCCTCCGGAGGTGAGGAACCACTTGTAGGATTCGAACCAGAAGCGCTTGGTCGGGGCGGCCCTCCCCTTCGCCAGGGCGGCCCCCTCCCTTCGGGCCGCCCGCCGCTCGATGGCCCTGCGGGTCTCCTCCACGGCCTCCTTGGCCCCGGCCCCCTTGGCCCGCAGCTCCTTCGCCTGGTCGTAGAGGCGGGCGGCGTTCTCGTCGATGCCGACCGTGTAGTCCAAGGACAGTTGGGCGTCGCCCAATCGCATGGTGAAGCTCCTCGTCGGAGGGTCCACCGAGGTCACCAACGGTACCTTGGTGCCCTCCTCCCTCAGCCGCTCCCAGTTGTTGGAGGCCGAAAGCGCCCTCATCCGCTCCAGGGTGGAGGCCACCTCGGTGTAGTGCGTGTAGAGGAGGTCCGCGAGGGCCTGCTTCGCCTCCGCCTCCCGCTCCAAGGCCTCAACGCCCTTGAGCTGCTGCTCCAGCTGCCGCTGCAGCCGCTGGAGCTCGGCGTCCTCCTCCACCTCCCCCCTTCGCTGCGCCAGGAACGCCGCGAGGGCGGCGGAGAGCGAAGGCATCTCCTGGGACACGAGCCCCTCGTTCACCTTGAGCGGCACGGGGGTGGCGTCCACCGCCTCCTCCCCGTCCAAGACGAGCTGGGCCTTGGGGGCCTCGAGCTCTCGGAAGAGGCCGAGGATGGTGGTACGCAATACGGACAGCTCCTCCGGCGTAAGGCTGGAGGCCTTCCTGTCCTTGTCCATCCCGGTCCTCAGGCACACCTCCTCCCCGTACTGCCCCCCCAGGTTGACGGAGGTGGCCAGGGTGCGCACCAGGTCGGACCGGGAGGTGAGGACGGCCTGCTCTAGCTCCTCCGCGCTGGCGGTGCGGGGGTCGAAGCGCGACGGGGGGTACGAGTACTCCGCACCGATGACCACGTCACGGTGCCGCCACCGCTTCTGCTCCAGGGCGTTGACTATCCTCCCCTCATGCACCACGATGAGGTTCCCGTCCCCGATGAGCTCGAAGATGAGCTGGTAGCTCCCCTCCTTGTTCGCCAGGTCCAGGGTGATGATGCGGTCGAACTCCCGCTGCGACACCGCCGTTATGCGGGAGTTGTACAGCACCTTGCGGAGGTGGACCGCGAAGCCCGAGGGGGTGTCGGGGGTCTCTGGCCGCTCGGCGACCAGGTGCAGCCACCGCCCGTCTTTGAGCATAAGCTCCTTCCTCCCCTCCCCCTGGACGTTGATCCTGAGCAGCACGTTCCGTCCGTCCCAATGGAATATCTTGTCCAGGAAGCCTCCGCGCACCGCCTGCAGCTCAGAGGCGATGGCCGCCACATCGAACGCCGTCATCTCCTTCTTCATCGCCCCCTCTAGCATCCCACGAATCAAAAGGGTTTTGCCCCATTCCAGTGACAAAAGGTTTATGAACGACGACCGGTGTGTGGGTGAAGCAGGCCACTGTGGCTTAGAGGTATAGCGACGCCTTGGTAAGGCGTAGGTCGAGGGTTCGATCCCCTCCAGTGGCTCCATCCCCTTCTCTGTAGAGCACAGAAATCATTTCGCCACGATAGTTCCATCATCGTGACGAAGCTGAACGATGCGACGGTTCGCCTCATCTGCGTGTAGATCCCCGAGGGAACGATGAGCTGCCGGCAGGCGGCGGTCCTCTATGGCGTCAGCGTCAGAAGGGTGCAGCAGTTGGTCCACCAGTATCATCAAGGAGGAGAGCTTCCCAAGCTCTCCAAGGGGAGGCGCCCGAAGGCGCCTCCCCTCACGAACGATGAGCGGAGGCTCATCGATACGTACTGGGAGCAGTACCGCTTCGGACCCAGGCATCTATTCGACCTCATGCGCTCCGAAGGGGTCCAGATACCTCATTACAAGGTGCGGGCGCACCTTGCGCGGACCGAACGGTTTTGGACAGCCCGAACAAGCAGAAGAAGCGCAGCCGATGCCGTTACGGGCGGGAGCGCTCCTTCTCGCTCATACACGGAGACTGGCACAGCACTTCGGAAAGGCATCCTCACGTGATATTGTGGCAGGACGACGCCAGTCGGATGATGCTCGCCGGTGGCGAGTATCCCGAGCAGTCGATGGTCGATGGGGCATCCCTCGACACCCTGAAGCAGGCGATGGAGGTGGCCAGATCGTTCAACTCGTTCATCTGCGAGGTGAACACCGACCGGGGGTCGGAGTTCTTCTCCGATCATCCGAAGGATGAGAAGAGGGTCAGGAACAACGCCGTTTCCAAGAACGGCCTCCAACTGTTCCTGGAAGCGAACGGCGTACGGCACGAGGTCACCCGGGTGAACGATCCGCAGACCAACGGGAAGCTGGAACGACCGTGGCTGGTGAACCGCCACCGCTGGCGGTTCACCAGCCTGGCGGAGCTCATCGATTGGTGCAGCGGCCGCATGCACGGCGGCCTGTGCTGGGAGATCGCCGGGACGCCGGCGATGGCCATGCAGCACAGGCTGTGGCCAGAGTGCATCATTGGATCGTTCTGGAGGTGCGTAGAACGCTGAGAAGGAACGAGCGAAATGATCCTTGTCCTCAACATCCCAATGCAAGGGGCGATAAGAATATAGGTAATGACCTGTCATAGTAAATCGGTGGTCTTTGGACGAGGCGAATGCTGATCTATTCGTTGTCCTCCCTCTGCTTGGTGGTGTTCGGAGGGTTCGTGGGGTTCCTGGTCACCGAGAACCTTTGGGATGAGCCGTTTGATGCGCTCTATCTGACCATAATCACCTTCACCACGGTGGGATTCGGGGACATCGTGCCGGTCACCGCGGGGGGGAGGGTCATCGCGATCGCGGTGGCCATAGGGGGGATTGCCGCTGTAATATCCACGTTGCAGGTCGTCTTCAACCTGGCGGTCAGCAACAGGCTCCGGGAGGAACTGGGATTGGCGGAGAGGAGGACCAAGATGAAGGGGCATTTCATCATCTGCGGGTACGGGAACGTGGGGCGGGAGGTCGCCAATAGACTTCAGGAGAATAAGGAGCGCTTCGTGATCGTTGAGAAGGACCAAGATAGGATACAGTCCTTAGTGGAGGAGGGGCTGGAGGTCATCAAAGGGGATGCCGAGGACGAGGACGTGCTCGTCAAGGCAGGCCTCATGGAAGCGAAGGGGCTGATCGCCGCCATGAAGGACAGCTCCAACCTGGTAACGGTGCTGACCGCCCGGACCATGAACCCAGACATTTTCATAATCAGCGAGGTCGAGGAGGACAGGAACGAGCCCAGGCTCCGCCGGGTGGGGGCCAACGCCACCATCAACTGCTATCGCATTGGCGCTAGGATCATGGTCGGGAGGGCGCGCAGGAAGGAGAGCGACCCGGTATGCGGCATGGAGGTCAATGAGAAGGGGGGCATCTCCCTGGAGTATGAAGGCAACACATATCATTTCTGCTCCCCCGAATGCCAGGCGGCCTTCAAGGCCCATCCCGACCGCTTCAAGGAATGGCAGAAGGCCTTCAGGGACTACTGCTAGCGGCCCCAGCTCACTTCATCCGGTAATAGACAAGGCCGGACCATATCTTCGGCCAGAAGTAGGTGGACTTTTTCGGCATCCTCCGGTCCATACGGGCCAGCTCCCAGATCTTGTCCACCGAGGGCGACCTCAGCATGACCAGGAGGCGGAATCCTTCGGCCGCCTTCCCCAGGGCCTTTCCGGTATCGTGCTCGTACACCACCTGCGGGCCCTCCTTCCAAGCCTCGCCCTTCAGCACCCGCTCCTGGCACACATAGGAGTCCAGCTCCCACATGGGGTCCGAAGGAAGGTCCTTGGGAGAGGCTACAAACGCCTTCCCGTCAACGACCAGGCCCACGTCCGAGGAGGGCCGGCCCTCCAGGGCAGAGGCCAGACCGGCGGCGTACGGCACCTCGAGCAGTTCGAACCTGCCCCTGAGGAACTCCAGGAACTGGGCGGCGGGCACCGGCAGGTCCTTCACCAGGCGGTGCGTCGGGAAGACCAACAGCCCGGGGTCGTTCGACGGGACCAAGGTGGTGAGCACGAACCGCCTCCGTTCGTCCCCCGGGCTCTCCTGCGCGTAGCGCGAGGCGGTCTCGTAGCGATGGTGCCCGTCGGCGATCAGGACGGTCTTCCCCGCAAGCTCCTGGGACACGGCGGCCACGGTCTCGGGGTCGCACACGCGGAAGAGGCAGTGCCGCACCCCCTGCGGGTCGGTGAACTCGAGCACCTTTGTCTCCACCTCGTCCATGCGGTCCCTCAGCCCGGGGGAGAGCTCGTCGAAGATCCCGAAAATGGACTCGCAGTGCGTCCCCGTCCCGCGCAAAAGGTTGAGGCGGTCCTCCTTGACCTGGGGGAACGTCTCCTCGTGCGGGACCACCCTCTCGGAATAGCCCTCCGCGGCCATGATGCCGACGATCCCCGTCCGCTGCCAGTAGTGCTCGCCCTCGCTGAACGTCTGCCGGTAGGTGTAGAACGCGTCCCTGCGGTCCTGGGCCAGCGCGCCCTGCTCTATCCAGGAGGAGAGCGCGAGGCCGGCGGCGGAGTAGTCGCCGTCCACCCCTCCCAGCGTGACGTTGGTCACGTTGAAGCGGTTCGCCCTCAGCCTGACGAGCTCCTCCGCCGAGATCACGTCGTAGGGCGGGGAGACGCGGTCGATCATCCGCTCGCCGCTGCCAAGACGGGGGATGAACGGCCGGAAGGGACGGAAATCGACCATGGGCCTGGAACGCGCTAGCCGCTATTAGCTTTTGCAATCACTTGAGCCGGACCAGCTCATACGCCCTCTTCCCGAGCCCGATGCGCTCTGCGTGTTCCAGCCCTGTCATCCAGTCCGTGGCGGGGTGCACGGCCTTGAACTTGTCGCCCTCCGTCCCCCTGGTCCCGAGCACGCTCCCCCTCTCCGCCTCCGCCTCGTTCACCAGCCGGGCGCAGGCCATGTCCAGGGCCACCGGGTCCCTGGAGGCGGCGAAGCCGATGTCCGGGACGATGGGCACGTCGTTGAAGGTCCAGCAGTCGCAGTTCGGGGAGATGTCCATGAGCACGCTGACGTGGAGGTGGGGCTTGTCGTGCAGCACCGCGTAGGCGTATTCCGCGATCTTCTTGTTGACGATCTCCGACGACCCCTCCCATTCCACCTCCGGGGCGCCGTACCGGCAGACCGCCACGCATTGGCCGCAGCCCACGCACCTGCCGTGGTCGATGACCGCCTTCCGCTTCTCGTCAATGGCGATCGCCCCCTCGGGGCAGCTCTTGGCGCAGAGCCCGCAGCCCACGCACTTCCTGCGGTCAACCGTGGGCTTGGAGGAGGCGTGCATCTCCATCTTGCCGCATCTGCTCCCGCTCCCCATCCCCAGGTTCTTCAGTGTCCCCCCGAAGCCGGTCAGGTCGTGCCCCTTTAAGTGGGTGAAGGAGATCACTACGTCGGCGTCGGCTATGGCGCTTCCGATCTTGGCCGTGCGGCACAGCTCCTTCTCGATCAGCACCTCCCGGTGCTCGTTCCCCCTGAGCCCGTCCGCGATGATTACGTCGCACCCCACCGCGATGCGGTTGAAGCCGTTCTCCATGGCGCTGTTCAGGTGGTCCACGGCGTTCGCCCTCTTCCCCATGTAGAGCGTGTTGCAGTCGGTGAGGAACGGCCTTCCCCCCTTCTCCTTGACCATCCTCACCAGCACAGCGACCAGGCTGGGGCGGACATAGGCCAGGTTGCCCGGCTCCCCCATGTGCAGCTTGATCGCCACCAGCTTGCCGTCCAGGTCCATGCGGTCCAGGCCGGCCCTGCGCAGCAGCCGTTCCATCTTATGCAGCAGATCGTTGCCCTGACAGGTGCGCATGTCCGTGAAGTAGACCTTGGATGTCTTGGGAGCGGCCATGGCATGAGATCGGCCTCAGCGCTATTAATTATGTGCCATCCGGTGCGCCGCCGGCCCCCGGGGTGCCCTTGCCCATCAGCCTCGATCAGGCTCCGCCGGCTCCTGCTGGGTCACGCAATGGACCCCCCCGTACCCGTAGACCAGCTCCCGGGCCGGAATGGGCACGACCTCCCTCCCCGGGAAATGGGAGGATAGGGTCTCCAGGGCCGCGCGGTCGGCCGGGTCCCCGAACACCGGGGCAAGGACCACCCTGTTGCCTATGTAGAAATTGGCATAGCTCGCTGGCAGGTTCCGTTCCTCCTCCTCCAGAAAGATGGGCCGGGGCATTGGAAGGGCCTGGACCTCCAGGCCGAAGCGGTCCTTGTACTGCCTCAAGCGTTCCCAGTTCCTCCTCAGCACCGGGGCGTCCTCCCCCTCCTCGGCCCGGGCGCACAGCACCGTGGAGCGGGAGACGAAGCGGGCGAAATCGTCTATGTGCCCGTCAGTGTCGTCCCCGGTGATCCCGGAGGAGAGCCACAGAACGTTCTCTACGGAAAGGTATTGCCGCAGACATTCCTCGATCTGCGCCCGGTCCAGATGGGGGTTCCGGTTCCTGTTCAGCAGGCACTGCTCGGTCGTCAGCACAAGGCCCTCGCCGTTCACATCTATGGAGCCCCCCTCCAGCACGATCCCGGGTCGGAAGCAGGGTACGCCCGATCGTTCCGCTATCTCCTGCCCCGTCGCGTCGTCATAGAGCAGGTCGTCGTACTTGCCCCCCCAGGCGTTGAAGGTCCACTTCACCGCGGCCTTCCTCTCTGTCTCCCTGTGCAGCAGGAACGTCGGCCCATAGTCCCTGATCCAAACGTCCGCGCTCCTGATGCGGACGAACTCTATGCGGGCCATGTCCGCCCCCGCCCGGGCGATGATGGCCTCGGCCCTCTCCTCCGCCTGCGCGTCGTCCACGAGGACCCTCACGGCCTCTCCCTCGCTCAGGGCGGCGGCCATCTGGGCGAAGATGCCCTCCACCGCCCCTAGGACCTCCTCCGGGAAGGTCAGGGTGTTCTTGGGCCAGGAGAGCCAGGTGGCCTCGTGCCTTGCCCACTCGGCGGGCATATAGTATCCGTTCGACAGCGGTGTTCCTTCCATGTCCTCTCCCTCATGGCGAAAGGCCCTTGCGGACGATCGCCCCGTAGCATTCCGGGCGGCGGTTGGGGAAGAACCTCCATCCCTCCCGGACCCGCTTCCCATGCTCCATGTCCAGGTCCGCAAGGACCACCTCCTCCTCCCGGCCGCCGCGGGCGATGGTCCGGCCGAAGGCATCGCAGACGAAGGAGCCGCCGAAAAAGTCGGAACCGCCCTCGGCCCCCACCCGGTTGACGGCGCAGACCGGGAGGGCGTTGGCTATGGCGTGCCCGCGCATGACGGTCTCCCACGCTTCCTGCCAGCTCCCCTCCGCCTCCTCGATGCCCCGCACGGTCCCGAGGGCTGTCGGGTAGAAGATGATCTCCGCCCCCAGCAGGGCGGAGCACCGCGCGGCCTCCGGGAACCATTGGTCGTAGCATATTAGGACGGAGAGCCGTCCCACCGAGGTCGGGAAGACCTGGAAACCGGTGTCCCCGGGCCTGAAGTAGTGCTGCTCCCAGAAGCCCTCGTCGTGCGGGATGTGCACCTTCCGGTACCTGCCCAGCAGGCGCCCGTCCGCCTCGTGGACGGTGGCGGTGTTGTAGAGCCCGCTGTCCGCCGCCTCGTAGATGGAACCGCCGATGACGACCGCGCCGATGCGCCTGGCCAGGTCGGACAGCGTTTCGGTCACCAGGCCTGGGATGGTGTTGAGCAGCGCGCCCCTCTCCCTCCTGCCCTCCGGGTCCTCCTCCCGCGGGAAGTACGGCGCCGTGAAGAGCTCAGGAAGACAGACCACCCTGGCGCCCCGCCGTGCGGCCTCCTCCGTCATCCTGACCGCCTTCCGCAGGTTGTCCGACGGGTCGGAGGCCATGGCCATCTGGACCAGCCCCACTCTCAGCTTGCTCTCGGAGGGCATACCCTAGCGGATTAGGGGCGCTATGATTTAACCGTTCCCCTCAGCGCGCCCGGATCCTCTCGATCCGCTCCAAGGACCATTCCGCCCCCTTGCGCAGGTATTCGCTCTCCTCCCCGCGCATGGCCTGGAGGAGGGGAATGGAGGCAGGGGACGTGATCCGCATCCTCTCGGCCATCCGCCCCAGGGCCCAGGCGGCCATCCCCCGGACCTCCCTGTGCTCATCGGTGAGGAGGGAATTGAGGGCCTCGATGGAGGCGGTATCCCCTATCCTCAGCCCGGCCAGCTCCCCCAGGGCCCAGGCGGCATTGGACCTGACCTCTTCGTCCGGGTCGGCGGCCAGGGCGATCAGCCGCCCTACGGAACGAGGGTCGCCCAGCTTGAGCAGGGCAAGCTTGCCGATGCACCAGGAGGCGTCCCGGCGTACCTGGTCGTCCTCGGCGGCGGTCAAGGGGATCAGGGCCTGCAGCAGCCGTCGGTCGGCCCATCCCTCCGCGAGGAGCTCGCGGCTGTCCTCAAGGGCGGCTCGGCATTCCTCGACGTCGGTCGAGCGCAGGCCTTTGAGCATGCCATCCAGGTCGATGTCCACCATTTCCCGCCCCTCCATGCTGGTCAGACCATCATCCCTTGGGCGCCGGCCTCGCCTTGTAGAACTCACAGGTGTGATAATCTATCTGGCCCCTGCATTCCCCGTACGTGTCCTTCATGCCCAGCGCATCGAGGCGGAAGCGTCGGGCCTTGCAGTTCGCGCACCTGCCGTCCGGTGCGTGCCACAGGCATGCCGGCCTCTCGCCCTGCTCCTCGACCATGGTACCCGATGATAATGATCGTTCGTATATTTACGAATAATCTGCTCCGATGAAATCTGAAATGCCCTCCGGCCCCGGCCCTCGTCGAGGTGGGCGAGGACAGGCACCGATCGCGGACCCAGGAGGCGTCGGGAAAAAGCAAGTGGGCCCAGCCGGATTCGAACCGGCGGCCTACTCCGTGTAAGGGAGTCGTCATGACCGCTAGACCATGGGCCCTTTGGCAATGGTCATCGCTCAGGGGTTATAAAAGGAAAAGGGAAAAAGGGTTATGGAAAAGGGGTAGACGCCTCACCGCGGCCCTCGTGGCCACGATGGATGCGATCGCACCCATGGGCCTTCGTTCACCGTTCGAGGGTGCAAAGAAGAACTCAATGTCTGCATGGAGTGCGAGCGGCATTCAGGCCATCTCCCCATCGTCCAGGGAGGGGGCGACGATCGTCATCGAAGATTATCGATCGAGAGCGCCCCGAAGGGCCCTGGCTGCAACGCCCCGACCCTCCTCACGTTGGCCAATGTCCGAAAAGGATATAGGCGCACCATGGCATGGGTTGGACCATCCAACGGTGAACCCACATTGGCAAAGATTGACAGCAACGGCTCCTGGTTCAAGGCTGCCATGAGCCTTCCGGAGACCGGCCCCGCCCTTCGCAGGTACTTTGTGAACACCATGTTCGACAGCACGTTCGCAGTCCTGGGCATCATAATCGGCTCGGCCCTGACGGCCGACGCGGACCGGGGGCTGGTGATCGCCACGATCGTCACCAGCTGTGTCGCTCTCGCCATATCCACAGGCACCAGCGTCTATGAGGCGGAAACGCTGGAGCAGGCCCGCCGCATGGACGAGATAAGCCGGGCGATGCTCCGGCCGGTGGACGAGACCAGCCTGGGGAAGGCGTCCAAGGCCAGCGCGGCCATCATCGCCCTGGTGAACTCCGTCGCCCCCCTGGTCAGCGGGGCGGTCATCCTCTCCCCCTTCCTCCTCGTGGCAGAGGAGGGGCTAATAACTGCGGTCGAGGCGGCCATCGCGCTCGCCATAGTCCTGCTGTTCATCACCGGGTTCATCATGGGCCGCCTGAGCGAAAGGAACCCGTGGTGGAAGGGGCTGAGGATGTCCCTGGTCGGGCTGGCCGCGTTCGTGGTCTGCTACCTTATCGGCGGCGCGGTCTGAGCAGGGCCTTCGGAGCAGCACCTCGTACAGCTTCTTGGTGACGAGCGGGGAGGGGTCGTCGAACTCCATGATATGGACGACATCGTATCCCCTGGCCAGCCTTCTGACCTTCTCCTCGGAGAAGTAATGCACCACGAAGCCGTTGGGACCCCCCCACATGTCCTCCCCCTGTGCGGGCCCTTGCCGAAGTGGGGGTCGTGGTCGTTGCGGACCGAGTACAGGTTCAGCCCCCCGGCCTCAGCACCCACCGGCACTCGTCCAGGATGAACTAGATCTCTCTCCCACAGCTCCATGGTGAACAGCATGTGCGAGTGCACTGCGTCCACGGAGCCATCCCGAAGGGGGATGCCGGCACGTAGGTCATGGCACAGGACCTCCACTACGGGCTCCAGGCACAGCCCCTTCGCCCGCTCCCTCATCTGACAGACCCCGGTCTCGGAGCAGTCGAGCGCGATGACGCGGAAGCCCTCCCGGGCGAAGTGGTAGGTGTCCCGGCCCTGCCTGCATCCAAGCTCGAGGACCTCATGGCAGCCGTTCCTCTTGAACAGCTCCACCGCCCTGTAGGCCAGGGCGCTCGGCCCGGCCCCAAAGTAGTCCGGCTTGGCCGCTTAGACGGAGCTCCAGTGCGCCCGCTGGTCCCCTCCCGTCATCCCAACGCCTTGGCCCTGGACTTGGGTATGGCCGAGGTCCCCAGGGCCTTGACGTTCTTGACCACGTCCTCGAAGTGCTTGAACGGTATGCCGACCAGCATCTCCTCGGCCATGATGTCGGTGGTCTTCCGGCAACCAAAGCATCCCAGTGAAATGTTGGGCCTTCCCTTGACGAGGGGGATGAGCGTCGCATCCACGCAGCTCGCCTGCACCGCCGCCATCTCCACGGTGACCCTTCCCCCATCCTCAAAGGTCTGGGCGGCCGGTATCAGCCAGAACACCTGTTCCGGCAGGGCTGTGATGACCACCACGTCTGGGACCAGGGTGGCCTTGGCCAGGGGCGCGGCGGCCACCCCTATGACCTCGCCCAGCGGCAGGGACGTCCTGAGCTCCAGGGTATGTCTCGCAGCATCGGGGTCCTTGTACATGCCCATGTTATAATGGAACTCCCCCGAGGCCACCTTCTCCGGCACAGGCACCATCCCCAAGGCGGACGCGCCCACGGGACATGCCTCCTTGTCGGGAGTGACCAGTAGCTTTTCGCCCTTGCGGGCCCTCATGATCGTTCCGCAATGCCTCACCGGCTTCTCGGTCACCGGGTAATCGGCCGGCAGGGGGCTGCCCTTCCTTATCAGAGTAATGGCCACCGGTTCATGCCTCAAACCAAGCGTTTCCTTCAGATCGTTCGCCATCGCAGCATAGTCCGACATTGAATCTCCAATGAGACACTGGATCTGACGGATAATAAATTTTATTATATATCAAATAAAAAATCATATGCCTTCTGGCCTCCGTCAGGGTCCAAGACAGCGCGCTCGTCAGTAGCGGTTGTCAGCATATCCTCGGCACTGGATCACCCACGGGCGGTTCCAATATGCGCCTTCCCCCCACCTCGGTCCTCAGCACCACATGCTTTACGGCCTTGGATGCCCGGCCGACGATGGCCGCGTCCCTTCCGTGCTCGTCAGCCCTCAGGGCCTTGAGCAGCTCCTCGGCCATCTCCGGCACGCAGGCGATGATGACCTTGCCCTCGTTCCCGATGGTCAGGGGATCGAGGCCGAGCATCTCGCTGGCGTTGCGCACGGCCTCCGTCACCGGGATGTCCTTCTCCACGAGTTCCATGCCCACTTTGGATTTCGAGCACCACTCGTTGATGGCGTTCGCGAATCCCCCGCGGGTAGCGTCCTTCATGGAGGTTACACCACCCACTTCTAGGAGCCTGCCGATCATGTGGTTGAGCGGGGCGCAGTCGCTCTGCACCTTGCTCTCGAAGCCGTAGCCCTCACGGAAGGAGAGCAGGGCGATGCCATGGTCGCCCAAGGTGCCCGAGACGAGGATGGCATCCCCGTCCCTGACATTGTCGTCGGTAAGCCATCTGGAATCCACCTTTCGGTAGGATGAGGCGACCTCGATGTTGTGGTCCAGGGACGGATGCCTCCTGCCCACGGCCGCCGCCGCGATCACCATTCCGTCCATCGCCCCCTTCTCTACGACCTTGGTGTCCCCCGTCACCACAGGAACGCCGGCGATCTCCGAGGTCCTTCCAATGCTCTGGGCCACCCGCTCCAGCACCTCCATCTCCAGCCCCTCCTCGAGGACCATCGCCATGGAGAGCGCCAGAGGCTTCCCTCCCATCACCGCGATGTCGTTCACCGTGCCGCTGACGGCCAGGGAGCCGATGTCCCCCCCCGGGAAGAACAGGGGCTTGACGGTATGGCCGTCCGTGGTGAAGACGATGTCGTCCACCACGGCCGAGTCGTCCATGGCGGCCAACGGGACCTCGGTCGCCACCTTGGGGAGGAACGGGGCGATGGACCTCGCGATGAACTCCTGCATCATCTCCCCGCCCGCCCCATGCCCCATGGTGACCCGCTTCATTGGGGGTGCGAAACGGAAGGCAGATTATTAAGATTACCAAAGACGAATAGGATAAGCGGTGGAAATGGGCGACGAGGGCGATCTCCACAGGGAAGGGCGGCCCCTCCGCGTGCTATGCTTGGGTGGGGGGTCGATATGCGAGGCGGTTATGAACCACCTGGCCTCCACCAATGCCAGCTTCGTGGTGCTCGACACGGACCCGCGGTGCAGGGTGGCCGGCCGTTGCCAGGCCCCCGGGGCGCTCTGGGATGTCTCGCCGACCCTGGTCGTGGGCGACGCCATCGAAGGGGCGATGAGGTTCATGGAGGAGCACGAGGTCGACCTCATCGTCCCCGCCGTCCCGGGGCATGCCATGGGAAGGCTGGGCATGGCATGGGGCAGGGGAAGGCTGTCCCCCCGGGGCTCGACGGCCGTCCTCGATCGCCTGAACACGGAGCTCGCCGGCAAAGGCAGGGCGACCCTGGACCAGGGGAGCGGAACGATCATAGCCACGTTGAACACCTCCGCGCTCCCGTGCCCGTTGGACTGCCCTCAGGAAGGCATGTGCCCGATCACTGGTCGGCCCAGGGGGGTGGATATGGACACGGTCCTGGAGGACGTCATCGCCCGGCTGGGGATTGACGGGATGGTCATCCGACCGGTCCGAGTGGGGCATTTCGGTGCGGTGACCGCCGAGCAGGCCCGCGCCCTCCGGGGGCTTGTAGAAGGGCTGAGGGCAGGCGAGGTGATGGCCGTGGCCACCAGCTGCTCCTGCCACGCCATAATGAACGTGTTCAAGGTCGTCTGAGCCCTCCGGCGCCCGGGCCAATAGCCTTATCTCCACGGCCCTCATACCGGGAACGACGGGCTCGTAGGGTAGCCTGGATTATCCTTTCGGCCTTCGAAGCCGAAGACTGGGGTTCGAATCCCCACGAGCCCGCCACTTATGCATATCCAGTCATCGAAAAATTTTGGTCCAATAACGGAATATCCGAAGGTAATATACCTTTCGCCTTCTTCCTGGCCCAAGCCTTCTTGAGCCGTTCCCCCGCCTTGTCCACCTTGATCTCGGCATAGTACCGAGTGGTGGTCTTAGTGCTCTCGTGCCGCAATTGGGAGCTTACGTCGTTCAGGAGCGACGGGTCCATATCCACGGTCTGACTGGCGAACGTCGGCCTAAGGTCCTTTATGCGGAACTCCACGCCGGTCCTTTTCTCCAAGTTACGTTTTATTCGGTTGAGGTTGGAGGTGGTGTAGAACCCGGTCTTATTTCCGTAACCGACGGCCGGGAACAGGGCATGGTGCTCCTTTACACCTTTACGGGCTAGGTGTTCCTCCCTCGCCTGCAAATATCTCTCCAAGAAGGGTATAAGGTCCTCCCTGACGATCGATATCCACTGGGGAGAGGCCCAGCTGCCCTCCCCTTCGGGTAGCGCACGAAGAACCTTCCCCTCCGCAGGTCGAGGTCCTCCAGGTGCGCCATCCTGATCTCCTTCGGCCTGCACCCGGTGGCAAGTCCCAGGGCGATGATGCCGAGCCCGAGGCAACCCTCCCAGTCCTTGCAGTCCTTCAGTGTGTCGAGCAGCGTATCGGTGCTCTCCTCGCTGAGTGCTCGTATCGGCTTGCGGGGCTCCTTGGGGAAGCGCACGCCCTCGGCCTTCATCTGCTCGATGATGAAGTTGCCGCAGAACTTCAGAAGGCCGTTCAGCAATTGGTTGTACTTCTTCTGGGTGCTGGGGTCCAAGCGCTTCGACCTGTACAGGCCCTGGAGGGCCTGTATGTCGCCCCTGTCGATCCTCCTGGGATCGGTGGAACCGACCTTTCCTGCTCTCTTGAGGTCCTGGAGAAGGTTCCCGATGTAACGCAGCTTCTTCCTCTCCTCGGCCAGGGTGCTGGGCATGATGAGTCCCTCCCGTCCCTCCAGGTACAGGTTCATGGCGGCGATGAAGGGCCTGGCCCCTAGGCGCAAGCCCTCCACCTCCGATATCTCCCCATTGCGGCGGCCTCTTCGTACGACATCGTCGGCCGCTCCGAGGGGATGTATCCGCGGGTCATCATTAAAGCGTTTCACCCCGTCCCTTGCGTCGGTTCCTGGGGCCCTCCTCCTGATGACAAGGATGCCGGCATCCGAAAAGCTGTCTGGAAGGGGGACGCAGCGCATCGCCCATCCATTCCTCCCCCGGACGGCCCCATCCCGGCCGTCCGCAGATTGTCCGGTGGCGGGCGCCCCTCCCTCCTGCTCGGTGTCCGTGCCGATGCCGCAAAGGGCCGGAGCGGTTGCTGGGTCTTCAGGATCACCAGTCCGTCCGGTCCTTCTTTTGCGCATCTTATCGTTCTAGGGCTTGCGTTCAAACGTATATAAACACCCATTTCCATAGCATCCCGATTCATTTTCCAAGGGTGGAAAGGCTGTCTCGAAAAGGAACGAAGAGGAACGACGATCCAGGGTCCGACGTGACCTTGATGGTCTGGCTGATGGGGGCGCCTTACCTCATCATGAAGGAACTGGATGGAAGGCCCCTATGTCCGACCGAGGTGGCCAAAGCACTGGACAGACCGATCGCGTGGGTCAGCAAGCGCACCGGCCGCATGGAAGCGCTCGGCCTGATCATCAAGGAAGGTCCGGACGACCGCGGCAGGAGGAGCATGGCCCTCACCGAGAAGGGGGAGAGGGTAATGAACGCCATTTCCGCTATAGAGGAGAACCCGTTCTTCGTGGAACTGAGGAGGGCGTTGGACCTGAAGGCGCCGGAAGATGCCATGCGCTCGGCTGTGCGGGCCGAGGCCGAGCGGGTCAAGAAGGAGTTGAGGGCAAATGAAGGGGGATGCGACATCGGACGATTGTACAAGGCAGTGATGGGGGCATCATCAATGAGGGTCGAGAGCTGGTATGCCAGCAACGACCTTACGCTGCTCCTCTCGACCGTAGGTTCCGAACGATGGGACGGGCCCTCCCGGCTCCTGCTGCTGAAGCTCATCGGAAGGGCGATCAATGACAGCCGAAGCGACCGCGAATATGTCACCGCCTACAACGGCCTCCTCGAATCATTGTTCGAGTTGGCGGTCGATGAGGGTTCCGACATAAATGTACGGCTGGAGGCGATCACGGCCATCGGCTCGCTCCGGGATCGCAACGGCAAGGTTCCGAACGGTGCATTCCTGTCGGTGATGAAGGTGAAATGGGAAACGCTTGCGCCCAACCGGGACGGAAGCGGGCTCGTTGAATGCGCGATATCCGAGGTGTTGCAGAAATGGATGCCATTGCTGAACGAATCCCAGAGGGGGATGCTGTTCAGGAGCGTGGACCGAATGCTGCATGGCAGAATATCGACATCGGATGACCTTCAAATGAAGGATGACAGCAGCGACCTCCGGAAGGTCGATGAGAAAAGGCTCGAAAGCTACCGGTCATTGGTTGCATCGCTTCTCAACAGGGATGTTCCCAAGGTGCATACTAGGTGCCTCGTTTCTGATTAATCCCGACCGATTATCATGAAATCGATTTCAATATGTTGTTTCCTAGTACGCTTAATAGGTACTATGAATAAACAACATATAACATATGTATTATAGCACCTAGTAAAAATGGTTTTACGCAAAAGGTGCGCAACCTCCTCGTACCTCCATGTATCTGGGTATGTTCGTAAATGGATTGGGGGGTTTTTAAAAATGGTTTTTCACGATTTTCCATCCAGATAGTATGCAAAATGTTTTTCATCGTCTTGACCGGCCTTTCCAATCGATTCAAACCGATTTTGATATCGATCCTAACTTTGACAGTTGATCGAGCGAAATTTCATTGGTTTTAGAATTTGACACGTGCTTTTCGAGGTACGGAACCTCATCGAAAACGCCCGAGAACAGGCGTTTTTCCATTACGTTTCGGGGATGAGATCGGCCAAAATGGCCCTGTTCACCTCGTTGAAGTTCGAGTATAACCTCTTCTTCATCCGTTGCCCATCAAAACCACCGTTTTTGTTAAATTTTGCAACGATGCGATGATGAATTTCGTTGACATGCGTTTCACTAGCTTGACGAAATAACATGTCAAACCGATCATCAGCTGTGCGATGAAGCCGATGAGGAGGACGCCGAACACGGCGTCCTCCGTCCAGACGCGGACGTGCTTGATCTTCACCTCGCTCTTGAGCGAGCGGAAGAACTTCCCGATGGCGTTCTTGCTGCGGTAGACGCGCAACGCCTCCTCAGCGGCCATATCCTTGCTTGACGTCAAGCAGAAACAGCCCTCGCGGCCGTCTATGACGTCCGCAAGGAGGAGGCGGAGCGCCGCTTCCTCATCCATGCCGACCAGTTTCGTCTAATAGTCATAACGAACGTCCACCAAAGGATCGTTGATGCGGAACCGTTTGGGGAGCTTCCGGCCGTTATCAAGGCTGTTCTGGATGGCGACCGCCTCTGCAAGAGGTCGCTCCACCTTGCGGCGGCGCGACTTGAGACGGTCCTTCCTGAGCTTCTCGGAGAAGAAGTAGTAGTTCACGCGACCGGGGAACGTCCGCTTCATAGCATGGACGCCATCATCGGCGCCTATGCGTTCCCAGTCGTCCTCGGAGAACGTCTGGAACACCGCGTCATCGGACGTGTTCAGCTTCCTCGCCGTGAGATAGTCGTTATCGTCCAGTTCTATTCGGTCCAGATTCGACTTGTCGTTCGCTCCCCGGTCGAACACGACCAGGGAGCCCGGTTCGAGGAACCTTCTTACCTGGCCATACGTTGCTTTCATGTGCGCCTGGTCGTTGAGGTTGCCCGCATCGACCGTGAGACCGATAGGAACGTCATAGGGCGGCGCCAGCTGCGCCGCCCCGAGCGTCAGCTGACGCTCGCTGGGGTGATGATCCTGCGAATGCCCATACTTCGCCAGCTTAGGTTCGTCGCCGAAGTACACGAGGCTGGTCCAGTCCATGACGATGTCCGTGCTAGGGAGGTCACACAGCTGCAGGATGCGGTCCTGCAGCTCGAGGATGATCCGTTCTCGGTTCTAACCCAGGATCTCGACCGCGCGGTTCAGCACCTTCCCGTTGAAGCACTTCAGCCCATAATGATCCAGCACGGCAGGGGAGTTCATCCACTCCCCTGCGCGGAGCACGCTGAAGTTATCCCCGAGCTTGTAGGCCAGCATTCCGCGTACCAGGGCATCGAGGTCGATGCCCTTCGATGTGTGCCGGCCGATGATGTCATTCAACCCCAATCGTTCGTACTAATCATCGACCATCAGCACGGTGCCGATGGAAAATGATTTATTGTCATTCGGCGTAAGCTCAGCAGTCCTCAGCTTTTGCTGGATTTGCACAAACTTTCAGAAGGGTTGAGGACATCTTTTATTACTTGTCCATCCTCAATTAATCGGTACTGCCCAGACTGAAGGATCGTTAGAAAAACATCAACAATTCCGAGGGTCGACTGTCAAAGTTAGGTTGCACAAGTATTAAATTTCGATGGCTCAATTAATGGTTCGACCATGGACGAGTATGGTAATGTGGGACGGAGGACCCATGTCGTGGAGTGCAGATTATCAGCCGGAGTTCCATCCGGTGGAAGTCTGGCTTTTCCAGGGACCTTCTCCGAGGCTCAAAGCCCTCAGGTGATTGTGGTCGCCATGTCGGCCGGTTCTCGCCACATCACGAAGCCAATCTGTCAGATTACATACGCCCTTAGGAACGCTGGATTGGAGGTCAGCGTCCTTGTGCTGAGCTCCGGCGGGGGGACCCCACAGGAGATCGCCCCCAGGAATACCCTGGGTGCATCGATCATGTCAGTGACCCCTCAGGAATCGCTACAAATATCTAGGCATAAGCTAGCCATAATCCATGTCGGTAACGTGCCTTCACACTTCCTGCCTAAGATAAAGGAACTACTGAAGGAGGTGAAGGTACCCGCGATAGTGATTTCTCAGGCCTCCATCACGTACGATGAACTAGCCTCTCGGGGGATAATGACCCCTATTGGCGTCCATGGAGCGGCCGCGACCAAGGGGAAGGTCGTCGATATGGTCCACGGGGTTGTGCGAGGTCAAAGGTGCTCTCCCGAAAAGGTGGAGGAGATAATCACCAAGACCCGAGTGGCATTGAACGCTCTGTCATGACCCTTCGTTCCGGCCCTCTATCATATCAAATTTTCGAAAAATTTTAATATCACTAACATACGTAATTCGTATTGCACACTCTTTTAGGTCAGGATGAAGTTAACACCCATAGAGCTGTACTAACCATCCAAACACACACTCCATCCAACCAATAGGTTCTATTATCCATCCTCGGCAATATATATATGGCCTTGTTGCAAAATCACAGTGACCGGGCTAGCCCGGTCACTGCCAGCTGATGCAGGTTGAACATTATGAGCTTGCACCGAACCTCGTTTTCCCGTGCGTCACTTTTCCGGCATCGGATACGATGC
>Ga0228535_1000890_pt1 | contig 64065 bp, 45 predicted proteins | sample SJ1metagenome_FD_168457 | JGI IMG/M metagenome (GOLD analysis project Ga0228535, IMG submission 168457) | Enriched culture of PCE-dechlorinating microbial communities from Ithaca, New York, USA - SJ1 | ecosystem: Engineered > Modeled > Simulated communities (microbial... > Unclassified | place...
AATCGAAAGAGGGAAGGGCACAGACGCCTCCGTCTTTCGCCCTCAAAAAAAGTGAACCCCCGGTCACGGGGGTCCACTCGCAAATTTCCCTCCATTACAGCGTATCTATTATCCGGAAATTTTATGATTTGTCAATACTAAAGGTGCATTTTACCTTTTATGCCGCTATTCATTTTTCTTTTTCGCCAACCGCTGTCAGGCGTCAAATCCAAGGGCAATGGATATCCGTGGTCACCTGCTTGTTAAGGAACTTGTCGGTATGGGGTACGTGAATGACCTATGGAAAATATGAAAATGGCAAAAGGGAAAAACATAAATTGTGGAATATTCACTTTTTACATCATAAATCAGGTATTGTAGAGTCCCTTGAAACGACCGACTCGCAGCACTATTGATTTTTGCAGCCTGAACTGTATGATGTTTTTTAAGAAAAACAGGCTGTGTACCGCTGAAAAACCTTCCTTGACAGGTATGACGGGATAAAACTATACTTCTTTAATTAAGAATGAATCTTTTAGTCCGCAACACGTTATGTGTGCCCCGTAGTTTTCGAAGCGGGGAAGGAGAAAACTGAATTTTCCAGTAATTTTAGGGGGACAGGCAATGGTGAAAAAAATCAGGATCCTGTTTGTGCTCATTTCAGTGTTTTTTTTAGGTTTCCCGTTCAGGTCTTCTGCCGCGGTTACGCCTCTGGACGCGTTTCTTGCGATTGTACGGAATGAAAACCCGACGCTGCAGTCATCCTTGAGGAGACTTGAGGCTTTTTACCATACCGTAAGGTCATCTGTCGCGGTACAGCGTCCTTCGGCGGGGCTCCGGGGCAGCACGAGCTGGAATAGTGACAGCGATTCACCAAGAGGGCAGCAGGGGATGTATTCCCTCGGCGCAGCCATTTCCCACCGCTTTGACGTGAGCGGCGTATACAGGGCGCAGGAACGGCAGCTCCTGCTTCAGTACAACGGGATGGCTGCCGACCACATGGCCCTGGTGAACAACACCCTGGCATCAGCTGAGAGTCTCTACTGGCAGGCCTTTATCGCAAGGGAGAATATCCTGCTCCAGAAAGGTATTCTTACACAGCGTAAAGAAGACCTCAGGATAACTGAGGAAAAATTCAAACAACAACTTATACCCAAGCTTGACGTAATTCGGGCACAGGCGAAGGTAGAAGAAGCTGAAAGCCTGGTGGTGGACGCGGAGTCGGTTTACAGGAATACTCTTGCCCAGCTTGCGACCCTTGCAGGAGGCAATGAGATAGTTCCCGCGGAGGAAACGCTCCTTGTCCCATCCCTTTCAATCGACCCGGAGGTTGGAAAAGCTCTGGCCCTCAGGAACGATGTCCGGTCACTGGAGATTGCCCTCGAAAGGGCAAAGGTAATGAAAAGCCTGGCCGCGAAGGGTATGGCGCCGGTACTTGAAGGTTCGGTTGGGTACACGTTCCTTACTGACTCTGACAATGCCAGCCCTGCGGAAAAAGAGTTCCTGTTTTCCCTCAATCTTACAGTACCTGCATATGACGGAGGAAAGACCAAAGAAGACGTAAAGGAGAAGTCCCGAACCATTGATGCAGCAGAACAAAGCCTTGCGGCCAGAAAAAACCTTGTTGAAGAGGATGTCGTCAAGGCACTGAACCAGTGGGAAAAGGCCGTAGCACTTGAAAGCAGCAAAAGAAAACAGCTTGCGCGCTCCGACGAGGAACTGCTCATAACCCAGCTCATGTACAAGGAAGGCATGGGGGCACAGATAGATCTTTTGAATGCACAGGTGGACAACCAGAAAGTAAAGACGGAGCATCTCGCGGCAATAAAGGAAATGTATCTTGCGCTCGTGAGCCTCAAGCAGGCAATGAGCCAGTACGAACCAGCTCCAGCAGAATAAGGCATCTTCATTTATAAAAAGGGACGGTGCTGACCGCATCGTCCCAAAATTTTATGCATTGGTTTTTCAGGACAAAACCATTGGGAAGTTCTAAAAATTCAGGGGGGATAGATATGTTTTTAAGGCCGACACGGATGGAGGTTCGTCTTGACAGTATCAAGGCGAACTGCAGGGCGATCCGCGGACATGTAATGAAAGCCACTGGAAGAGATACGAGGATTTTCGGAGTGATCAAGGCAAACGCCTATAGCCTCGGAGCGATTCCTGTTGCATGGGCGCTCCGGGAAGCTGGAGTACACTATTTTATCGTCGCTACCGCGGATGAAGCCCTTGAACTTCGCTCAGGAGGCATCACGGACCCCGTCCTTGTTCTTGGTGCGTCGCCTTATGAAGCTGCTTCCGAATATGTACGGTACGGAATACGGGCCACGATCACGGACCTGGAAATGGCGAAAGCATTGTCCGCTGCTTCCTGTAGGTTGGGGAAAAAAGCGCCGGTCCACATAAAGGTAGATACGGGCATGGGAAGGATCGGTTTCAGACCGGATGAAACGGCTGAAATTGTTTCCCGTGTCGCTGCCCTTCCCGGTGTTGAATGCGAAGGCATCTTTACGCATTTCGCGACCTCGGACTGCAGTGATCTCTCCTATACGAAGGAGCAGCATGAACTCTTCCTTGAGGCTCTTGGATCGCTCAGGAAAAAAGGTATTTCCATACCCATCCCCCATTGCTGCAACTCGGGAGCAACGCTTTCTTTCCCCGAATGGGGAATGGAAGGGGTTCGGCCGGGCCAGCTCCTTGCAGGCATGTATCCTACCGATGAAGTCCCCCGCAGCATTCCCATACTTCCCGGTTTTTCCTTTAAAACCGCCATATCCGCTCTCCGTTCTCTCCCGGGAGGCAGCGGTATCAGCTATGGGCTTACCTACCATACTTCAACGGAGGAACGGCTGGCGGTGCTTCCTGTCGGTTATGCCGACGGATTCTCAAGAGATCTTTCCAACAGGGGCGAGGTGCTGATACACGGTGTCCGCTGCCCTGTCGTGGGAAGAATCTGTATGGATCAGTGTATGGTCAATGTGTCCGGTCTTCCAGATGCCAAAGTGGGAGACGAAGTGGTTATCATCGGCCGCCAGGGTAAAGAAGAGATTTCTATTTATGAATATGCGGAAAAACTTGGGACAATCGTAGCGGCAATTGGAGCAATGATAAGCAAAAGAGTTCCCAGGGTTTACCATGACGGCAGTGAAACCGTAACCGAACAGAAGTATTGAGGCGGATTGCTGCCTGACGGATCAATGCGGATGATATGAGGAGGATTTGAATGCAGGAACGGTTTTCTTTTCAGACAGAGACGAAACAGCTTCTGGAGCTTATGATCCACTCGGTGTATTCAAACCGTGATATTTTTCTCAGAGAACTGGTCTCCAACGCTTCAGACGCGCTGGACAAGCGGCGGATAGAACTGATTGCCCATCCGGAATACGAGGAAAGGGAACCGGGGAAAAAACTGGCATCTCCCTGCGTAAGGCTTTCCATAGGAGAGGAAGGGAACATCCTTTTTGTTTCCGATAACGGTGTTGGCATGAACCGTGATGAGTTGACCAGCTATATTGGCACCATCGCAAGGTCGGGAACGAAAGAGTTTCTCGTCGCCCTGAAAGAGAGAAAAGAAGCAACCAGTGCAGAAGCGCTCATCGGGCAGTTCGGCGTGGGATTTTACTCTTCCTTCATGGTTGCCGACCGGGTTGATGTGGTAACGCGAAGGCTCGGGGATGAAAATGGCTGGAGGTTTTCCTCCCCCGGTGACGGGACCTACACCATAGAGGAATCAGAGAGGGAGAAACCCGGTACCACGGTGATACTGTACCTGAAAAAACCTGATCCGGGAAAGAATGAAAAGGACTACACGGATGAATGGACTATAAGGGACATTATCCGCAAGTACTCCGATTTCATCGCCTATCCTATAGTTATGGCCGCAGAAAAGAAAACTGACGGAAGGACAGAAGTCGTCGACGAGGTCCTGAACTCGGGAAAGGCTATCTGGAGAAGAGCTGAAAAGGACGTATCCGATGAAGAGTATGCGGAATTCTACAAACACATCAGCGGTGACTGGGAACCGCCACTTGGACATGTCACATTTTCCGTTGAAGGAGGCGCTGAGTTCAGGGGACTGCTGTTCTTTCCGGCCCGGGCCCTGTTCGATCTTCACTTCGCCCCGAGAAGGGAAGGAGTCAGCCTTTATATAAAAAACGTGTTCATCATGAACGACTGCAAAGCCCTGGTTCCCTCCTGGCTCCGCTTTATCGCGGGTGTTGTGGATTCGGAGGATCTGCCGCTCAATATATCGAGAGAAATTCTCCAGGATAATCCACTTCTCAGGATCATCAGGAAGAGCCTCGTCAGAAGAGTGCTGTCAGCGCTGAGGAAAATGATGAGCGAGGACCGTACGAAATACAACGGCTTCTGGAAGGAATTCGGCTCCGTGATAAAGGAAGGTCTCGTGCCGGCGGAGCCGTCTGAAAAGGGAAACATTGACGGTATCCTTGATGTCTGCCTGTTTCCGTCACTCAACACCGGTGACGGGTATATTTCCCTCAAGGAATACGTTGACAGTCTGAAGGATGGACAAACCTATATCTATTACATTACGGGAAGGAAACTCTCAGTCCTCAGATCCTCGCCTCTTCTTGAACGGTGCCGGGAGCTCGGTTGGGATGTTCTCCTTCTGGCAGATCCGGTGGACGAAATAATTGCCCCGTCGCTTCCCTCATTTGAGGGAAAGGAGTTCCGGTCTCTCGAACGGGAGGATGCCCTCGAGGGAACGGATCTTACAACAGTGGACGGCGAAAAGACTGAAGGTGTGGCTGGTTTTTTAAAGGAGATCCTCTCTGATTTTGTGAAGGATGTCAGAATCTCATCCCGCCTCACCGATTCTCCGGCATGCCTGGTGAACGACCGTGAAGGCGGATCCTTCGCCATGGAGCAGATCCTGAGAAGCATGGGACAGGAAGTTCCCCTGATGAAAAGGATCATGGAAATAAACCCTGAACACCCTGTAATAAGCGGGCTGCAGCGTCTCCTTGATTCAGGGGAGAACGAGGGAAACATGAAGGAGTATGCTCTTCTGCTTCATGATCAGTGTATCCTCGCCGAGGGTGGACATATAGAAGATCCGTCTCTCTTCGCAAACAGGATAGCTGCAATGTTGTCCAGGATGCTGCAATTTGAAAACGGTCCCGAGAGTATCCGCTGATGACCCTGTCCGGCCTGGCCAGGCTGAAGGCTCTCATCGCAGTCATTGCGTGGGGGGGATCCCTCCCGGCGATCAAGGTCGCGGTCTCCGAGGTGTCATTCACGACGCTCATCTGGCTCAGGTTCGGTACCGGGGTGGCGGCGCTCACCCTTTTTCTCGCCCTGAGAAAAAAACTCTCCCTTCTCTCGTGGAGGGAGGCAGGAATTTTCGCCGCCCTTGGTTTTCTTGGAGTCTTCTTTCACAATGCCATCCAGGCCATAGCGCTCAGATCTGTTTCAGCCGGGATGTCAGGGCTTATCGTCGCTGCCAATCCTGTTGCAATCGCTTTCTTCGGTTCCCTGATCCTTCATGAGCGGCTGGACCGTCGCAAAAAAGCGGGTATTTTGCTCGCGGCATCTGGAGTGCTGGTGATAATCTCCAGGGGTAATCCGGGCTTTTTCATCAACCACTCCTATAGCCCCGGAGAGATGCTTATGGTGGTGAGCGTTTTTTCCTGGGGATTTTTTTCCGTTTTTTCCAGGAAGGCACTGAAAAAAACACCACCCGGGCTGGGCATGCTCTATGCGCTTTCCTTCGGCTGGCTGTATGCTACGGTTCCTTTCCTTTTTTCCGGGGGACTGGGAGAAATATCGGGATTATCAACCATAGTATGGGGGAACATTCTTTTCCTGGGAATTTTCTGTTCCGCCCTGGCATACCTTTTCTGGTACGATGCACTGAAAGAACTGCAGGCATCTGAGGTCGGCGTTTTTCTCTACGTGAATCCCGTGGTTGCCGTTCTCATTTCCGCGCTGTTCCTCGGCGAATCAGTAAGTGTTTCAATGATAGCCGGAGGAATCCTCGTATTTCTTGGTGTATGGTTCGTCAACGCGGGGAAAAAATAAAACCTGCGGCATGGATTCCGGATTTTTATAAAAAGGAGCGAGAACAGAATAATGAAAATATCTTCTTCCGCCACTTGCTTTGATGAAATATCAAGGGGAGGGGCAACAGCAGTTTATGTGCTTTCCGGTGAAAAGATCCCGGAAGGTTTTCCGGAGGGACCTGCCAGGCAAACGGCCGAAGAACTGCTGAACGACAGATCCTTCCAGGGGAAAAAAGGCAGGATTCTGCGAATCCCCATGGCTGCACCCTCTTTTGCATTCCTCTACCTGGTCGGTCTGGGAGACCGGGCTTCCTACACCGAGGACAACGTCCGTTCGAGAACTGCCGAGCTGGTGCGGAGATGCCGTGCAGACGGCGTATCTAAAATCTCCGTGCTTCTTCCGGAGACGCCCGGAGAATCCATGAGCTGCGCTGCAGCCGAGGGGGCGGAACTTGGGAGCTACCTTTTCGGAAAGTACAAAACGGTCAGGGATGAGGACAGGCTCCCTGAACCGGAGGAAATTGTCCTTACCTGCGGTGTTGAATCCGGGCTTTCTCTCGGGAAAATGCTCGCATGTGCGCAGAATATGGCCCGTGATATTGCGAATGAGCCGGGAAACAAGATGAATCCGGTTTCTTTTGCAGACCTTGCGGAGCAGGAAGGAAAAGACTTCAGCCTCGAAACCCACATCTGGGACGAGAAAAAAATACTCGATGAAGGAATGGAGGGCCTGTATTCCGTGGGAAAGGGCTCGGAAACTCCCTCCCGGTTTGTACACCTTGCGTGGAAACCCGAAGGGGTGAATCACCGCAAGGTGGTTTTTGTCGGGAAGGGTATCACTTTTGACAGCGGCGGGCTGAACCTTAAGCCCGGAGATTTCATAAGAAGCATGAAAGGTGATAAGTCCGGGGCGTGCAACGTTCTTGCTGTTTTAAGGGCCGCTGCAAAGCTCAAACTTCCGGTCGAAGTGCATGGAATAATCGCCCTGGCCGAAAACATGCCCGGAGGAAATTCCTTCCGTCCTGACGATATACTGAGGATGAGGAACGGGAAAACCGTGGAAATAGACAATACGGATGCTGAAGGACGGCTGGTTCTCGCCGATGCGCTATGCTACGCCTCTGAACTGCAGCCGGACACCATAATCGACATGGCGACACTTACGGGTGCATGTGCCGTAGCACTGGGCACGAGCATGGCCGGTCTGTTCACCCCCGACGAGGGGCTCGCTGAGGAGTTGAGCCGGGCAGCAGCCAGAAGCGGTGAAAGGATCTGGCGTTTGCCCCATGATGATGAGCGAATCGCTGAGTCCATGAAATCCGGTGCGGCAGACCTTGTAAATTCCGGCAACCGTTACGGTGGAGCGATTTACGCAGCGCGTTTCCTCAGGGAGTTTGTGGGTGAGGGGATACCATGGGCGCACCTCGATATTGCCGGCGTTGATTTTTATAAGGATGAGTTTTCGGTATACGGGAAAGGGGCGAGCGGTTTCGGCGTTCGGACCTGCCTTCAGTACCTGCTTTCTCTGGCCTGAAAAAACGGATCGGACAGAGAAGATGGGAATCCCTCTTCTCTGTCCCCTTATTTCCCTACGCAGAACTGGCTGAAAATATAATCGAGAAGTGAATCGTCGCTCGATATTCCAATAAGCTTTTCCATGGAAGCCCGTGCATCAGCGATGCATGTTCCCGCCAGATCCTGGGTCATACCGGAGGAAAGGGCTTCTGATGCATCCCTGAGGCTGACTATGGCGGACCTGATCTCCTCCACCTGCCTTGCGGAAGCGTTCAGTCCTGAATCAAGGGTCCCTCCGCCTGCTATGGCCGAAACCACCGCATCCTTCAGTCCTTCAAGTCCAGTCCCGTTTTTTGCCGATATTGAGAGGATCACGCTTTCGGGAAGGAGTTCCGCTATGATTTCCTCCGTGGTCCTGCCCTCGTCAGTCCTGCCCGGAGGAAGGTCCGATTTATTGACGGCCACCACATGCACAAGGTCCTGAAGCCGGACTGCCATTTCCCTGTCGAAGGGGGTGGGGGGCGTGCTTCCATCGGCCACCCATATCCGCATATCGGCATTCCGGAAGGCATCTTCCGCTCGGGATATGCCTATGGCTTCTACCTCGTCCGACGGGTTCCCCAGTCCCGCAGTGTCCACAAGCCGGATAGGTATCCCGCGGTAGGTAAGCACTTCCTCTATGAGATCCCTTGTTGTCCCGGGTATTGCCGTCACAATGGCACGGGCTTCTTTCAGAAGGGCATTTAAAAGGGATGATTTCCCTACGTTGGGGCGTCCCACGATAGCGACACGGATCCCTTCCCTGAGCAGGAAGCCCGTTGAACACCTGTCAAGGAGGTCCTCCAGGCTCTGGCGCAGCGCCTGGAGTGCGTGGTCCAGCTCTTCATCCCCAAGAAATGGTGTCTCTTCCTCAGGGAAATCAAGCCCCACTTCCATTTTGGCCGAAAGGGCGAGGAGTTCGTCGTAAATGTCCCTCGCAAATGAAGCAAGTTCTCCCCTGAGGGTCCGTGCCGCAGCCCTGAGAGCCTCCTCGCTCCTTGAACGGATTATGCCGAGGACCGCCTCCGCCTGGGTAAGATCAATGCGGCCTGAAAGAAATGCCCGTTTTGTGAACTCGCCCGGCTCGGCATGGCGTGCCCCCCTGCAGATCATGAGCTCGAGGCATTTCCTGGCGACGAGGGTGCCGCCGTGGGTATGGATCTCAACAACTTCTTCGCCGGTGTAGCTCTTGGGTGGAGCGAACCTGACGACGAGCACCTGGTCTATGACATCGCCTTTCTCATCGAGGAGAAAGGTGTTTTTCATGAAGCGCGGGGGGATGTCAGACAGAGGTACCGGGAGTGTGAGAAGACCTTCCGCCACAACCGATGCATCAGGCCCTGAAAGCCTGACGATGGCAATGCCGGCCTCACCCCAGGCGGTTGCTATGGCTGCAATGGTATCTTCAACGGCCTGAGGCTTATTCTGCATTGCCATTTTTCTCTCCTCCCCTTCGATCAGGATGCTTTGATTCTATCGGTATATTACAATAAAACCGCCGTTACAGGTGAGAAAAGAGCTGCCCCTCCGGAAACGAAGGGCAGCTCTCGGGAAACCGTTTTTCCTGCCTGTCAGTGGACAGCGGGAAGTGCCAGTTCTGCCACGGCCTCTGCAAGCCGTTTGACTCCCTCTTCGATCGTCTCCGGCGAAGGAAATGTGTAGCAGAGGCGGGCGCTATGGATGCCTGCACCCTGGGTGGGGCAGAATGGGTCTCCGGGAACGAAAGCGACTTTCTTGTCGATGGCTTTTTTGAAGAGGTCGTTCGTGTTGACGTTGGGGAACTTAAGCCAGTAGAAGAAACCGCCTTGTGGCTTCACCCACGTGACGCCCAGGGGAGTGAGGTGCTTTTCAAAGCTCTTTTCCATAGCGTCTCTCTTCACCCTGTAATTATCGATGATCACCGGAAGATGTCTGTCCAGATGCCCATTGACGCAGTACTCGGCAACCAGCGCCTGGGTGATGGTGCTGGAGCAGAGGTCGGTCCCCTGTTTGAAAACCGTGAGGTTCCGTATGATCTCCTTCGGGCCTGTTACCCAACCCACCCGTGTTCCCGGGGAAAGGATCTTGGAGAATGAGCCTGCATAGATAACGCCGCCTTCATCGTGGAAAGAAAAGATGGAGGGCAGATGCTCTCCCTCGTACCGGACATATCCGTAGGGGTCATCCTCAAAAACGGGTATGTTGTATTTTTTCGAGATTTCAACGAGTTTTTTCCGCCGTTCCAACGACATGGTGGATCCGCCGGGGTTATGGAAGTTCACGATGGTGTAGATGAACTTGATCTTCTTTCCCTCCGAACGGGCTTTCTCGATGAGGCCCGGCAGAAGCTCGACCTGCATTCCGTCAGGATCCGTGGGAACTCCGAGGAAACTGCCCCCGTGGTTGAAGAAGACCGTGAGAGCGGCAAGGTAGGAGGGGTCTTCGGTAATGATATAATCTCCCTTGTCGATCATGGACCATGCGAAAAGATCAAGGGCCTGCTGGGATCCGGTAGTGATGAGCATTTCTTCCGGTCCGACCTTGCGGCCCATGCGAGGTGCCGTCCATGATGAGAGGAATTCCTTGAGAGGAGGGTATCCCTCGGTAGTTCCGTACTGGAGAAGATCCTTCCCCTGGTCTTTGAGGATATGAACTCCCTCGTAGAACTGGTCCACCGGGAAAACCTCGGGAGCAGGCATGCCTCCTGCAAAGGAGATCATGCCGGGCTGTTTGATTACCGCCAGCATCTCCCGAATAGGAGAGGGCCGGTTGTTCTTCGCTATGAAACTGAAGTTGTCCTGCCAAATCCCGCTCATTTCTTCGCCTCCCTTGATTTGTTCGCGTTTTTACCAATAATTGGTATTTTACGCCATAGCAACAAAAAAATCGACAATACACGCATATTATAGCACGAATAGGGGGAACGGGATAAAACCGTTCCCCCGGTTCAATGATCCGGTTCCCGGAAGTATCGGGGGCTACTTCGTGTTTTCGGATCTGGAATACCTGATGACTGCAAGAGGTTCACCGGTTGCGGAAAGAACGTCCGCTTCCAGGCGGAGCACGAAGTCGCAGGGCTCGTCATCTTCCGGTACGACTCTGACCATGTAATCTCCCCATTCTCCCTTCAGCGTTATATTTCCCTCAGCCAGCAGATAGCCTTCTTCATCCGGAGGGAGGACCTCAACCGACCATCTGCACGGGATCTCACCGCTCGAGACCGCCTTCCAGATGAGGAGCACCTCCCCCGTTTCCCTGTCTTCCCGCATGGTTCTGTCCAGTATTTTTGTCTCTACGCCACGGACGTCCACGTTCAAAACCAGATCACCGCACTTGAAGGGGTAGGATCCTGTCGCCATGGCACGGGGAAGAGGTACTTCGAGAATTGCAGTTCCGTCAACTCCCGGGACAACTTCCTTCGTCCCATCCGATCCAGGCGATCCTCCCGGGAGAAGAGACGAGGATATGGAAACGGTTTCTCCTTCCTTTCCTGATATCCGGATACGAATGGTCTCACCTGCTGCGTATTGCTGCCTGTCTGGAAGCATAACAACCCTTCCCGACTTGTCCTGAACCTGGAGGGCATTGAGCAGGATGGATCTCCCGGAGGTATGATAGAGGCCGTAGAGTATCCTGTTTCCCCTGAAGGAGACGGGGATATCTCTGAAAATGACTTTTCCCCTGCCTCCCCGAAGCTGAACTGTTTCCAGTCGGGTTTCTTCGTTGAAGGAAGCCCGGACCTGGTATTCTCCCTCTCCGGAGTCGGACGTCACTTCCACTTCAATATCCAGCGCTTCACCTTCCAGGTAGGCTTCCCTGTCCGTTCGTGCCGAGAGTGTGAATGAAGGAGCCTTGACGGAAAGGACTCCTTTTTTAGATTGCTCACCTGCCTTCACCAGTGCGTACACCCGGGAGTTGATGCTGTCTTCCGGTACCAGGACTTCGAAAGGAACTTCCACCCGTTCACCCGGGCCCAGGACTGTTTCCCTGACGATTCTCCCCATGTCCGGGATCTCGAGGGAACAAAAAGTCCTTCCCCCTTCATCTCCCCTGTTTTCCAGGACGGCCTTGAGGATCTTTCTTTCTCCGGGCCTCAGCGTCTCGTCCGAGGGTACGCTGACGATGACGGGATCGAAAGGAGTATGGGGCCGGAGCTCGGACAGGGGAGAAATCTCCAGGAAGGCCTTTCCCGTTTCCCCGCCTTCCACGGCGGTTCGCGAACTGGCCTTCCCGTATCCTTTTGCCGATGCAGAGAGGGTATGTATTCCTGACGGCGCGTTCCTGAAGAGGATCTGTCCCGCCGCGTTGGTTTTCCCGCGGACTGCCGTCCCGGCACAGGAGAGGGCCACAGCCGCACCGGAAAGGGCTTTTCCTTCAGAATCAGCCACCGTTACGAGGAGATTCCCTTTTCCCGGCGGGACGATCCGTTCCAGGGGGATGGCCAGTTCGACGTCCCTGCGGCCCGAGGTGAAAAAGCCGGGGGCGTCATTGTCTTTATACCCCGGAGAAGAGGCCCGGAACCATTGGTGTTTGAAGTGAGTCCGTGATGAATGGAGGCCCGTGCCGTCGGGAGCCCTGAGAGGAGGTTCACCCTGGGGTTGGAAGGTGATGTTGGTCACTGTTTCCCCGGAAGCCAGGTCCACTCCTTTCAGGTTCACCTGCCCGAGGGGATTGGAGGGGTGGAGGTAGATGATATGGCTGGTCGTGCGGCCCGGGAAGGCGGTAGGGTAAAATCCCGTCTCGAAGTAACCGTCTGCCTTTATCACCGTGTTCCTGTTCCCCGGCAGGGCTTCCGTGGAGGCCCTGCCGTTCTCGTACCGTGCCCACCCGTTGTCGAGGAGGTATGCCGAAAAGACCGGCAGAGGGTTTCCCGTGAGAACGTCCGCAACGGTGAAATCCGCCCGTCCCAGCGAAGGGGCGAGGAATATGGTTCGGTCTGCGGTTTTCCCCGGAAAAACGGTGGGGTAGAAGGACCCGGTTTCGAAATATCCGGGTGCTCGAATGACCGTGTTCCTGTTCCCCGGCTGGGCCTCCATGGAGCTCTTCCCGTTTCTGTATTGGGCCCATCCTCCGTCAAGCAGGTAGGCGGAAAAAACGGGAAGAGGCTTTCCGGTCTGTCCGTCTTTCACTGAAAAGGAGAGTTTCCCCGTGGATGGGGTGAGAAATACCGTGCGTTGTATGGTCCTTCCCGGAAAAACGGTAGGGTAGAAGGAACCGGTTTCATTGTATCCCGGGGCTTTGATAACGGTATTCCTGTTCCCCGGCTGGTTTTCGGTCGCTGCGGAGCCGTCTTCGTACCGGGCCCATCCTCCGTCAAGAAGGTAGGCTGAAAAGTCGGGAATAGGTTTTCCGGAGATCATGTCGAGGACCGAAAATTCTATACGGCCCGCCGAAGGATTGAGATAAATGGTTCTCATAACGGTCTTTCCCGCAAAGGCCGTCGGGTAGAAGGATCCGGTTTCATAGTATCCCGGTGCCTTGATGACAGTGTTCCTGTTCCCCGGCTGAGCCTCCGTTTCGGCTGAACCGTTTTCGTACTGGGCCCATCCGTTGTCGAGGAGATAGGCCGAAAACGCCGGGACTGGTTCTCCGGAGAGGGCATCGAGGACACGGAACTGTATCTTCCCCGTGGAAGGGTGAAGCTGGATCGTTTTTTTCACCGTTTCCCCAGGGAAGACGGTCGGAAAAAACGAACCGGTTTCATAATATCCTTCGCATTTGATGACCGTATGCCTGTTTCCGGGCCTGGATTCCGTGGCTGCCGAGCCCTTGCGGTATCCCGCCCATCCGTTGTCGAGAAGATAGGCGCTGAATCTTTCCAGGGGTTCTCCGGTAAGGGCGTCCCTGACGCTGAACAGTATCCTGCCGGGAGCATCAGGATATGGTGCTGAAGAGGGAAAGAGGAAGAATTCTTCCTCTTCGGCCGGCAGCAGGCTCGTGGTGAAATAGGCCTGGGTCTTGAGCTCGTGGTACCCGGCGGAAGTCAGGGTAAGCTCCAGAGCGCCCGGCTCCGGAGTCAGGGAAAAACTCCCGTCGTTCTGATTCTCGACCGTGACAGTTGTTTCCTTTTGTTTCACGGTTATGGAAACACGGGGAAGAGGCTCGCCGGAGGCGTTTTTCACCACTCCCCGGAAGGGGTGAGGGCTTTTTTTCGGGAAAAGGAAGATTTCTTCCGCAGGAGTGTTTTTCCTGCCATTCCCCGGAATGAAGAACCCTGTGGTGAGAGAATCGTATCCGTCCAGCTCGAACCTGAATGAGAGCGATCCCCTGGGCACAGAAGCCTCGAGGACCCCTTCATTCCCGGTGATGCCCAGATCGTGTCCCGTCTCCCCCTCAAGCCGGAAAATCCTCACTCCTTCAAGAGCCTTTTCCGTAATGCCGTCCCTGAGGAGAAAGACTGCTTTCGCGGAATCGGAATCGAGATAAAACACCCTTTCTCCCTCATCCAGGTAGCTGTTGAACAGTTCCGTTTCCAGGGACGAATCTCCTTCCCGGGTAAACCTGAGAGCGACTCTCCCATCGGGAATCGGAAGGGTGACCCGGCCGCTGTCGTCCGTTACTCCCTGCTGGAAGCCCTGGGGAGCAGTAACTTCAACGGATGTTCCTGCAACCGGACTGCCGGTCATCCTGTCGAGGACGGCCAGTCGTGCGCTTCCCGGTTTTTTTTGCGTATCCCGGGAAAGGTACAGTTTCACCTCAGGGACCTCTTCCTCGGAGTGGACCGATGAGTACCATTCCGTTGAAAGGGTGCCGTATCCTTCCGCCTCTGCGGAAACAGCCCATCGTCCGTCCTCGAGGCTGAAGATGCATCCTCCGTCGGCGTCAGTCTTCTTCATTTCGGAGACCGGTTGTCCGGGACGTCCCGCTGAGACGGCAGCCCCCGCCAGGGGAGCTTCGCTGACGAGATCGACACAGATGATCTTCATCGAGCCTTTTTTCGGGGTCAGATAGAGAAGGGTTTCCACTGCCCTTTCCCCGGCGAGGATTTCCGTTTCAAGAGGCCTGTACCCTTCGGCGGATATCCTAAGTGCTCTCCTCCCGGGAGCGGGCAGGGTGGTGGGACCGCCGTTGACGGTGAAGGAAATGTCCCGATTCCAGCCGTCATCCTTTGAAAGATCGCTGGTCCTGAGAATTGCGGTGACGTTCCCCACCTCCTTTTCCGATATGGTGTCCAGGACCCTGAGCAGTATTTTCCCCAGGGGGGGATAGAGGTCCAGGTGCTGCTCCCATCCCTCAGTTATCCTGAAGGGAAATTCCGACGAACTCCAGCTCTGCCCTTCCACAAAACATCGTGCCAGGTAATCGCCGGGAAGCAGCGCCAGGGAATAGCGGGCAGAGGCATCGCTTTTTACTGTGTACTTTTCATTTCCCTTTATGATATCGATCAGGCAGCCGGGCACAGGTTCGCCGGTTACCCTGTCGAAAACCCGTCCCGAGACCATTCCTGTTCCCTCTCCCTTGCCGAGGGGAAGAAGGGCTACGGGGAATTCGGTCCTGTCCTCCGGACCGATAACGGCTTCTGAGGTGAAGGTGTTGAACCCTTCTGCAGAAGCCTCGATACTGTACCGTCCGTCAGGGAGAGTAATCTCGAAAACGCCGTTTCCGTCGGTTTTTCCCCTGAAGGAAGAGTCTCCGAGATGAAATTCGACCTCGCTCCCGGAGAGCGGAGACCCTGTGATGCGGTCGGTGATCTTTCCCTTGAGGAGGTAGGGCCTGCCGGTGTAGGTGAATGGTGCGCTTCCTACACCGACGATGGTACCCCTGAGAACGATAAACGCCTGGAGAGAGCATTCTCCCGAGAACGTGTTTTCCGGGAGGGGAACCTCGAAGGGAACGGCTGCACCTTCCTCCGATACTTCAAAACCGATTTCCTTGTCCAGGGGAGTTCTCCCTGCAGAATCAGCGGCCTTGATCCTCAAAGTGCCTGTTCCTTTCGCCCTGAAGGGATTTTTGAAGGAAACCTCGCCCTTCAGTGCACTTCCCTCCGGGAACGTCTGACGTGAAAGGAGTACGGAAATTTCGGCGGAAGGGCTCTTCGTATAAAATCCTTTTGACAGGGTGCTCATTTTCTCCCCCGTCCGACCGTCAAAGATATCGACCCACAGCCTGTCGATTCCGTCGGTATTCACGATAGGTATGGAGAGGTTTATTGTCTCCCGCGACCCCGGTTTCAGGGCCAGGGTGTTCGATCCGGCGTATTTTCCTTTCTCCGTTCCCGGCGCGCTTCCGTAGTTGTGGGGGAACCTCCAGTCGACCCGAACCGTCTTTTCAGCTGCCCCCCGGTTCCAGAGAAGAATGGAGAACCGTCCTTCCGCTCCTCTGATGTAGTTCTCCAGGTCGCTGGCCACCGATGCGCTCACTCCATCCCTTTGCCCTCCGTCAGCACCTGAAATGCCTCCCGGAAGGACACTCAGCCCGAAGCGGGTTTTTGGACAGGCCTCACCCGATTTCTTTCCTGATCCGTCGACGAAAACGCCGCCGAGCCGATAAAAACCCGGTGCCCCGGGAAGAGGAAGCTCAAATTCGTTCCCCGAAACCGTTTTCGAAGGGATCCCTACCTCGGCGCCGTCCGGCCCGAGAAGAAGGGGTTGAAAGGAAACCCCGCGCATGCCTGTTTCAGGTTCAGGAACAGGGACGCGTACAGTTTTTCCCTCATGGGCGAGGACTGGGGCGTTATAGAGAAGGAATGAGACCAGATCCCTGAAGAAGAGCCGTTCATGAACGGTGCCCTGGTGATTGCCGGCCGCCCAGTCCAGGTACAGGGTCGACAGTACGACCCGGCCTTTGCCCCAGGGGAAGGAGATCATGCAGGGCTGGTCGTTTTTCGTTCTCGAAAGCCATATTTCGCTTTCGGCGGGGTAGTCGAGGAAATATCCGTCCACGTTGAAATCCGGGGTATGAGTGGTCATTGAGCAGAATGCTCCGTTCGAAGCGGTGATCCGGGCGGAGGCGTACTGGCAGCTCTGGTCTTCCGCGAATCCGTAGGCGGTCACCTTTCCGGGCAGTACGGCATATTCTTTCCCCAGCTGCTGGGAGAAAGCGAGAATTATCCCTCCAGAGGAAACATATTTTTCCACGGCGTTCCTGAACTCCTCAGAGAGGCTCCAGTCAGACAGAGAACCGCTCGGGAGAATAAACAGCCTGAATTTTGCAAGAGACTCGCCTGCTTCAGCGGGCTGCAGGAGTGTTGCGGGCTCCGTTCCGCCGAGGAGCGCCGCCACTCCCTTTGCGTACCCTGAGGAAAGGATCGCCACTCCAGGTGTCTCCGCAACTGCCTTCAGGAGATCCCTGTAGATTTCTTCCGCCGCTGCTCCCTGTTCTTCGGAGAAAGGAGCCTCGAAAGTAACCCGCTCTCCGGATTTAGAGGCCTGGAGAAAGGCTCCCAGGGTCTCCGGACCTAACGGTTCAGAAAAGGCTCCCCTGTTCCGGGAGGAAAGGAAGTCCATGACGAAGGTGTTTCCCTTTTCCGCCGCCCGCAGATAGAGCCCGCGCTCCTGGGGAGGAAGGGCAAGAATGGCCTCTCCGATGTTGTCGTTGTCGTCGGGGTTGTCGGCACCGGGAGAGCCGAAGGTAATGCCGAGTTCCTTCGCTCTCCTGTCTTTGTACTCCTTCATCCATTTCCACAGGTCTTTTCCCGCGGGAGTCTTCATGAGCTTTTCAAGGGCTTCCTTGTCGTCCAGGATAGGTTTGAATATCCTGTAGTATTTCCAGCGGTTTTTCTCCCATATAGGCGGGAGAGGACCTCCGATGACATGGGTCATGAGATCGGAGAGAGGCTTGTAGGCCGTATCAAGCCGCTGCTTCATGTCGAGGGCCCTCTGGGCGGCTTTCCTGGCGTCAAGGAGGTCTCCTATCAGGCCGTATCCTTCCGAGACCGCCTCGGCACCGGAGATGAGAGGGCCGACAGTCACGGATTTCCCGAACTCCCAGGCTGCGTAGGCACCCGCCCATACAGCGGGAGGCAGAAGCCATTGTTTCCCCTCACGGAGGTCCTTGAGGTACTGTTCCCGGGTGGAGAGGCCGATCTGTTCCCCCATCTGGATAAGCCCTGGAATGCCGAAAAGAGTCGCCACCCCGTACCCTATGCCTTTCCCGACCGTAAGCAAGCCGAAATTCTCCGGGTCTTCCCGTGCGGCCTTGTCAAGGTAGTCGGAATACGCCTTGATTGCTTCGTATCCCTGGTAGACCAAAAGTATGCCCGTTCCGACCTTCACCAGCTTCGAGGGTGGAGGGGGTGTGGGAACCGGCGGCTTTTTGGGAAGTTCGGGCTTGATGACCTTCGGGACTGTTCGTTTTGTCCCAGGAGCTGTCTTGTCCGCAAACTGGCTCCTGGTCATGGTCTTGCCTGTTTTCAGGTCCGTCACCGTGCCGTCCGGGTTCGTCCGTACCTGCTGCTTCGTGATCTTGCCCCCGATTTCCGGGGCCTTTTCCGCGATGTTTCTCAGGGTCTCGCCATTGCTTTTCGAGATCGTATGGAGCTCGTCAGTCAGTTTTCTCCACGTCTTCTGGTCCGCCTTGGACATGGGTGGTTTTTTGTTCAGTATTTCCGTGAGTTCCTTCACTTTACCGTCTGTAATCTTCTGGCTCTGCCTCTGGGCCTTCTGGTAGGACTTCGACAGGGAGTCCTGGGCTTTATCGAGCCACTGCTGTATCTTTTTGTTTTTTACCTCCGGGGGGTCGTTGGGGCTTGTTATACCCGCTTCCTCCCAGCTCCTTCCCTTCCGGAGGTTCTCCGCCTGCCTGGCGAACTCTGCGGCTTCTCCCTTTTTCGGTGTTGTTCCCGTCCATTCCATGGCCTTCTTAACACTTTTGCCGATGGTCTTGGAATCGATCTCCCCGCCTGCGGGGTTCTTTCCGATACCTGCCTCCACCGCTTTTTTCACGTTGTCGAGGACCGCTCCCGCAGGGTCTTTCGCGCCCACCTTGCCGCCGGAGGTCTCGAAGAGACCGCCTGCGGTGGAAAATGTATCTTCCGCGCCCGCCCGGGATGTCACCCAGTTCCGCCATTCCGGGCTCCCGGTCCGCAGGTTCGGGGGGGTCTCCCAGATAACGAGCTTCTTTGCTGGATCAACGTACCGTCCGGGTACGTTCGGATCAGGACGGATGGAATAACCTTTTGCGTTGAGCTGGTCCGCCAGTTTTTTCGCGCCTCCGGGCTTCATCTCCGTCAGGTCGATGTCGCTTGAGGGAGTCTTGGGAGCACTCCCGGAGTTGAGAAAATCCTTTTCCATGCCTGATGACCTTATGGCGTCCTTGATCTCGGTGAACCGGCCGTCCCTGTTTTTGTAGGTTGTCCGAACACCGTCGGATGCCTTCTGGAAATCATTCAGCCATTTTTTCCGTGCAGAGCCGTAGCTCCCTTCATCGGAAAACTGACCCCTTTGGGGTTCGGAGGCCGCAAAATTATCCCGTACCTTGCCCAGTTCGGTCAGCATCTCCTCCTCGAGGGATGCCCCGAGTGCCTGTCCGCTGAAGGAGAAGAGATAAAGGGCAAGGAGGGTGAACAGGGAGAAAAGAAAGAAAAATTTGCCGGAATGCCGGTATTTGGCCGTCTTCAATTTCTTCACTTCCCTTCGGTCCATTCTTCAAGAACTGACCGCGCATAAGAGGCCTTTTCCGTGTCCCGGGAAAATGCTTCCGCCGCCAACCTCATGGTTTCCCCCGCTTCCGTCATCTTTTCCATACCGTGAAGGATCACAGCCATTGTAAAAAGGACGGCTCCACTTTTGTCGTGTGATGAAAGGTAATTCCGAAAGAAATGCTCACCCCTCGGAAGAGTGTTTTCGAGAAAATAGGCGGCACCGAGGAGGGATGCCGTCCGAAAGTCCAGCAGTGCGGGTTTTTCGGAAACCGCCCGTTCAAGGTTGTTTATCGCGGAACCGAAGGACCTGTCCTGGTGCTGCAGGATTCCCAGAAGAAGCCGTGCTTCGGAGTATGAGGGGTCAAGCTCAAGCGTCCTTTCGGCCGCCTCCTCCGAAAGCTGCCGTGTGAACGAATTAGGGCCGAAAGCAGCATAGACCTGGGCTACAAGGAAAATAAAGTCAGGTTCATCGGGAAAAAGTTCTGCTGCGGACATTGCATTGGCCAGGGCAAGGTAGAGACGATCATCCTTTCCTTGTCCTGAAGGCGGCAGGTTTTCGCCGGACTTCAGGGAATCCAGTATTGAAGAGGCTTCCCGTGCCCGCAGTATGGCGAGGGTAAGCACGTTCAGCTCATCCGGGTTTTCTCCGGCCGATTCAACCGCCTTTTCTTCCCCGGGCGGGAGAGGAACCTCCAGGTCAAGGCTTTCAAACTCCTCGGGTTCTTCCTCAGAGGCAAATACGTCTCCCGCGGCGGCAAAAATATCGCTGTCCCGTCCGCTGAAAAAATCGGATGCGTCATCTTCCGGAATTTCTTCCTCCAGAACGAATTCTTCTTCCACGGTCACTGTCTCGTCGGCCGCCTGGAGCGGCATGACAAAGAGCAGCAGCGCCGCAAGAACTGACATAGTCAAATGCATTTCGACCACCTCGCTTTCTAGGGAAAAAAATTTTTTATTAAAAACGTCAGAAAAAAGAGAACAGTGAAAAATAGTTGGCCCATTATATAGCAGACCCGGGAACCTATACAGGCCCCCGGGTCCGGATATGTGCCGAATTCAGCTGCTTGTTCTATTTTTTCCGAGGTTCTATCGCCGATGCGTTGTTTCTCAGGCGAAGAAGGCGCCTGTCAGTAGGAGGGTGGGAGTTGAAGCCGTTCGGTGATGTTTTGTAGCCGGCTGATTTCATTTTCTCCATGGCGCTGACAAGTCCCCAGGGGCTGTATCCTGCCGCTGAAGAAATCCGAATTCCGTAATCGTCCGCTTCCACTTCCTGTTCTCTGCTGAAGCCTGATTCAGCCAGGGTTATGCCGATGCCCCCCGCGATCTCACCTGCAGCGTTTCCGTCAAGGGCGCTGAAGAGAAGACCCCATAAAAAATTTCTGCTGACAGAGCTTTTGTAGTGACCCAACTGGATGTGTCCCGCTTCGTGGGCCATGATCCCCGCAATTTCATCCTCACGGTCGAGTATGACCATAAGTCCTGAAGTAACGTGAACCGAGTGGTTACCGGGGGAAAACTTCACCCATGCATTGGGTTCCTTTTTATTCTCAAAATTGACAGGCTTATAGTCTATTCCTGCCTCCGATGAAACACGTTTCCATGCCCTGGTCACAGTGTTCTCGTCTATGGCTGCCTCAGAAAAACCGACCGGTGCAGCAAGGAAAAGAAAAAGGGGCAAAAGAATGAACAGTATTTTTCTCATTTTCTGTTCCTCCTTCCTTGAGTGAAGAAAAACTGATCATAAGTGTACAGTTAATTCTTCCTCAATCCTTCTCTGCGGAAAAGGGGAAAATTACGTATAATAGCCGTTATTGCCGGAGGTGGTGAAATAATGCTTATTTGTACTGTTTGCGGAAAAGAATGCAGCGAACGGGACCTCCCCTGGAGGTGCAGCTGCGGGGGACCGCTGTCTCCTGTTTTTGAAGGGGCGGAGCCGATGAACAGGCACAGGGTGAACCCGTCGGAACCGGGGATGTGGAGATACACCTCTTCCCTTCCTCCCGGCCCCGGCTTCGAAAGAATCACGATGGGGGAAGGGTGGACTCCCCTGGTAAGACAGAATTGGGGAGGAACCGAAGTTTATCTGAAACTGGATTATACGTGTCCCACAGGATCCTACAAAGACAGGGGAATGGCATACCTGGTAAGTTTCATTCACAGCCTGGGAGTCCGGGAAGTGATAGAGGACTCATCGGGGAATGCAGGTGCATCGATGGCGGCCTACAGCGCCAGGGCCGGGATAAAGTGCCGCGTGTTTGTCCCCGAATATACGTCAGCCGGGAAATGTGTTCAGATCACATCATCAGGGGCAGAACTCGTGAGGATACCGGGGACTCGTGAGGATACCACGAGGGCTGCCGAAAAGGCAGCGGAATCAACATATTATGCAAGCCATAACTGGAGTCCGTGGTTCGCTCACGGCGTGAAAACCTTCGCCTTCGAGATTTGGGAGCAGCTTGGTTTTGAGGCGCCGGACGTGCTCCTGCTCCCTGCGGGACAGGGGAGCCTTGTGATAGGTTGTTACCTTGCTTTCAGCGAACTCCTGGAGAGCGGTGAAATACAACAACTTCCGAAACTCTATGCACTTCAGCCTGAAAATTGCGCTCCCCTCGTAAAGGCTTTCGAAAAAGATTCTCCCTTTCCTGAAAGGATACACAAGAAAGAAACCATAGCCGAGGGCATCAGCTCGGCTGAGCCGGTCAGGGGAAGGGAAGTATTGATGGCTGTACGGAAAAGCGGGGGAGCGGTCCTTTCTTTTTCGGAACAGGAGATCTGGGGCGGTTTCCTGAAACTGAGCCGTTTGGGCTTTTACGTGGAACCCACAAGTGCGATCGCTGCCGCCGCTGCTGACAGGCTTTCCCGTGCAGGGACACTCCGTCCGGGCATGAAAACAGCCGCTGTACTCACTGGCTCCGGACTCAAAGCCGGGGATAAAATCCTGTCGCTGTTGTCCGATCCTCCACGGTAATAATAACCGCAAAAGAGAATGGGAGTTGTCCGGAATTGCGGGTTTTTACCGGATAATCAATCCGGTTTTCCCTGTATAATGCCTGAAATCGGAAAGGAGGGATGAGAGTGCGAAAACGGAGTATGTTTTTTCTTCTCATCATAATATCTGTGTTTTTTGTTTTTACAGCTTCCACTCCAGCTTATGCCCGGACAATGGAAGAACTTTTCTCCGCGAGGGACTGGAAAGGTATGGATGAATTGCTGGCGGTGAAGGGTGATTCGCTGTCTCCGAGGGAGCAGTCGTTGGCTGCCAATGCTCTGTGGTTCCGCTCCAGGTGGGCTGATGCGCTGGTACTGCTCAATAAAAGTGCCCCGCACTGGCCTTCCGGAGTCAGGCCCTACGGCACACTCATGACTATCCTTGCCCTTGAGCGAACCGGAAACAGTGACAGCGCAAGAAAGACCGCAGCTGAATTGCTCCCGTCAGCCCCAAACGATATAGGATACTACGTGGCCTATGCGCTTTACCGCCTTGCCGACGAGAAGGATATTGAGAACAGAAAAAAATACCTTCGGAAAATGTACAGTCTCGCGGAAAATACATCCCAGCAATCGACCGCCCTTACTCTTCTGCTGAAACTTCCCGGCGATAAAACGGCGTATGCCCTTAACCTCCTGAATATTCATCCCAGGAACAGTGCCGCTCTCCGGGAGCTTGAATCAATCAAGAAACCCTGGAAGACTGACGTGAACTTCGCTGTCGGTTACGCCGCCTACCTGAGGGGCGCCTATTCGAAGGCTGTACCGCTGCTCAAGGCCGTCCCCCTTGACTCGAGAAACGGGAGAAAAGCCAGGTACTACCGTGCTTACTCACTCTACAGCCTGAAAAAGTACGGTGAAGCACTTGAACTCTGGAGCTATCTCGCAAGAAACGGCACGTCCTACGCCGAATCGTCCATACGGAGGATTTCCATTCTTGCCGGGCGGGCTCAGAAAGACAGGGCTCTGAGGGTCCTGAGGGAAGTGGCCGGGGACCGGAAGGAGAGCGCCGTCAAGGCCCGTGCGTATTATTCTCTGTCAACCCACTCTTCCGGAAAAGAACAGAGGGAGTACGAGGAAAAGGTCATTGCCCTTGCCCCGGATTCTTCCTTCACCGTAAGGATACTCTGGAACAGGGGATGGATTCGCTGGAGGGACAACGATATCGCGGGAGCGGTAAGAGAATGGGAGAAGAGTATTTCTCCGTCCATGGACAGTTCCTGGCGCCCGAGGGTACTCTACTGGATCGCAAAAGGATACGGCAGGCTGAACGTTCAAGGAAAGAGAGAGGCTGCCCTTCAGTCCATCCTGAAAAATTACCCGCTTTCAATTTACGCCTTCCTCAGCGGGGGCGGTACACTTGATATTGTTCCGGCAGTTCCGCCTGCTTTTGCATCCGGAACTCCTTCAGAGCTAGAAAAATGGGGGTTTGTTACCTATGCACGGCGTACCCTCACTGCTGGAGGAGACACGAAGTCCATCTTCAGGGCAGCGCTTCTGGCAGAATGGTCGGATGATCATATTGCCGCTTTCTCTGCCGCACGAAGACTGACTTCCGAGATAAGCCGTGGGCCGACATTTTTCAGGAAAGGCCTGGAGTTCATTTATCCCCGCCCGTTCTTGAAAGAAGTACGAAGTGCAGCGGAACGATTCAACATCGAGGAGAATCTGGTCTGGGCCATAATGCGTCAGGAAAGCGCCTTCGACCCGAATGCAACGAGTTGGGTCGGCGCTTCAGGCCTGATGCAGCTTATGCCCGGGACGGCCAGGGCCGAAGCCAAAGCACTTGAGATGAAAAAGTACAACATTTACGATCCCCGGGACAATATCATCCTGGGTACGTCGCACATTGCGCGGCTTTTAAAATCATTCGGGAGCACGGAGCAGGCTGTGGCGGCCTATAATGCGGGAGGGGGAAACGCAAGAAGATGGCTTGCCGGAAGAAACGGCCCTCTTCCCCTCGACGAGTGGATCGAAATGGTGCGGTTCGAAGAAACAAACGGATATGTTCAGAAAGTCATGGCTAATCTTCATGTCTACAGGGAACTGTACGGTACGTCCGAAAAAACTGAAGGAGGACCTTCTTCCGCCGGAACGATTCCCGAAGATGAGGACATTCCGCAGCGGACGGATGAACCGGACCCTGAAGAAGGTGCTGACGACGCTCCCTTTATTCCTGACGACGGAGGGAAATAAAGAACGGGCGGCTTCCTGCAGCGAAGCCGCCCGTTCATTTTACTCCCGTTCATGCTATTTTCCGGTTTCTCCCAGGCGGTATGAAGCCGGCAGTTCCTTCAGTTCTTTCATTGCTGATTCGAAATGACCCCATTCCAGCAGGAGTTCACCGTCTCCTCCTGTTTTCAGGTGCTGTCTTACCGCAAGCATGGATGCCTTTCTGCACACAAAGGCGATCTCGCCGCCCGTCCTCCCGTCAGTGAGCCGTGCAAGGGTTTCAAGCCTGACCTCCGCCGAAAGAGGTTTCTTCCTGAGATGTATCTCGAATATTTTCTCCCGGGCTGCAGCGTCCGGCCTGGGAAGCTCAAGGATGAGATCGAACCTGCCGCTTGAAAGGAGGGACGGGTCAACAAGATCGAGACGGTTTGTCGTCGCAAGAATCACGACGCCTTTCAGCTCCTCGATGCCGCTCATTTCCGCCAGGAACTGGCTTATCACCCTTTCGGTGAAGCCGGCGCCTGTTCCCGTATCCTTTCCCCTCACCGGAACAAGAGATTCGATCTCGTCGAAGTAGAGGATTGAAGGGGAGGCCTGTTTTGCCGTTCTGAAGACGTCACGTATGGCACGTTCGCTTTCTCCGACGTACTTCGACATGAGTGAGGGGCCCTTTACAGAAATGAAGTTGACGCCGCTCTCTTTTGCAAGTGCCTTTGCGAGAAGCGTCTTCCCCGTGCCCGATACCCCGTGGAGCATTATGCCCCTGGGAGGGGTTATGTCGAATCTTTCGAAGATATCGCCGTGCTGCAGCGGCCACTGAACGGCGTCTCTCAGCTCTTCCTTGATGTTCTCAAGCCCTCCGATGTCCCTCCACGAAACATCGGGAACCTCGACGAACACCTCACGTATTGCCGAGGGTTCAACCTCCTTGAATGCTTCAAGGAAATGGTCCATCCTCACGTCCATGGCAAGGAGCTTGTCGTATGGTATTTCCTCCATCTCCATATCGATCTCCGGAAGCAGTTCACGAAGGCTCGCCATTGCGGCCTCCTTTGCGAGAGCCTCAAGGTCTGCTCCCACGTATCCGTGGGTCATTTCTGCGATCTTCTTCAGGTCCACATCTGCCGCAAGGGGCATCCCCCTGGTATGGATGGTAAGAATCTCGTGGCGTCCTTTGCGGTCCGGAATCGGTATTGAGATCTCCCTGTCGAACCGTCCGGGTCTCCGGAGAGCAGGATCCAGGGTGTTGGGAATGTTTGTCGCCCCGATGACCACGATCTGCCCCCTGGACTCAAGACCGTCCATGAGTGCCAGGAGTTGGGCCACAACCCTTCGTTCAACCTGTTTTTCCCCTCCCATGTCCTCCCGCTTGGGGGCAATGGCGTCGATTTCGTCAATAAAGATTATGGATGGTGCATGGGCCTGTGCATCCTCGAAGACATTCCGCAGCCGTTCTTCGCTTTCTCCGTAGAACTTGCCTATGACCTCGGGGCCGGAGATGTGAGTGAAATACACGTCGGTTTCTGCAGCCACAGCCCTGGCGATAACCGTCTTTCCTGTTCCCGGGGGGCCGTACAGGAGCACGCCTTTCGGGGGCTGGACACCAAGCCTGTCGAAGACCTGGGGAAAGCGGAGGGGCAGTTCGATCATCTCCCGGATCCTCTGGATCTGAGGCCCGAGACCGCCTATGTCCTCGTATGAGACCTTTGCTTTTTTCTCCCCTTCCGGCTGCTTTTCAACATTGACATAGGTCGATTTGCTGATTATGACCGTTCCATCGGGAGTGGTGTCCACCACCCTGAAATCGCATATCCTGGTTCCGAACAGGTTTGTCCGAAGCCGGTCATCTTTTCTGACAGGCATTCCCTCCAGTAATGACCGCATATAGACTGCGTCGCGCTCCTTTTCCAGGAGAGCGGTGGATGTAAGCGGACGAAGGGTGATGCTTCCCGCAAAGTGGTGATCCGCCTTCCGGACTGCGACACGGTCGTCGATGCCGACCTGGGCATTGTCGCGTATGATGCCGTCTATCTGCAGAAAACCTCTGCCGCCTCCCTCTGCAAGGCTTGAATCGCATGAGAGCAGCCGGGCAACAGTAACGCCCTTGCCCTCGATCTCAATGATCTGTCCTTCCGAAATACCGAGTTCATTCATATCCGCAGGGGCCATTCTGGCAATGCAGCGCCCCACATCCTTCGGCATTGCTTCTTTTACTTTAAACATGGGAAAACCTCTTTTCCGTGGTGTTAAAAAACCGGGAATTGCTGAATCACGGGTATGCTACCACAAAAAAGCCCCTTCCGACAAAGGGAAGGGGCACAGTGCTCAGAAAAGACTGTCAGCGGGCAACCGCGGGCTCAATACGGCCGGGATAGGCTTCAAGCCCAACCTTCAGGATATTCATAGCCTTCACGAGATCTTCGTTTTTCAGCACGTAGGCAAGCCTGAATTCCTGCTTTCCAAGTCCCGGTGTGGCGTAGAAACCTTCTCCTCCGGCAGCCATGAGGGTTTCTCCGTTCACGTCGAAATTCTGAAGCATCCAGATGATAAATTTCTCCGCGTCGTCAACGGGGAGCTTCACCATGACGTAGAACGCTCCCTTCGGCTCCGCGCAGATTACGCCGGGCATTTCCTTGAGGGCCTTGTAAAGCGTGTTTCTCCTGGACTGGTACTCCTTGTTCACTTCTTCAAGGTAGGATTTCGGCGTGCTGTACAGGGCTGTTGCACCGACCTGCTCAAGGGTGGGAACGCAGAGACGCCCCTGGGCGAGCTTCAGAACCTGTGCCATGAAATCCCTGTTTCTGCACCCGATACAGCCTATGCGTGCGCCGCATGCACTGTAGCGCTTTGAGACCGAGTCCACGATGATCACACGGTCTGCGATATCGGGAAGATGGCCGAAACTTGTGTATTTCAGCCCGTCGTAGACGAATTCCCTGTAAACTTCGTCTGCCACTATATAGAGATCATGCTTCAGTGCCAGCGACGCGAGCATATCCATCTCTTCCCTGGTGTAAATCGTGCCCGTCGGGTTCCCCGGGTTTGCCACAAGTATGCCCTTTGTTTTCGGGGTGATGAGCGATTCGATCTCTTCTCTGGAGGGAAGGTGGAACCCTTCTTCGGCTTTGGTTGTAATGGGCTGGACTTTCACGTTCACTGCGCCTGAAAAGGCGTTATAATTGGCGTAGAATGGTTCCGGGATAAGAACTTCGTCACCCGGGTCGCACATGGCCATGAAGGCGAACATGAGGGCTTCGCTGCCGCCGTTGGTTACGATAAGGTCTTCTCTCTCCAGGGGAATGTTGAAGTTTTTGTAGTAGGCACTCATGGCGTCGCGGAGGTCATTGTTTCCCTGGGAGGTTGCGTAGGCGATCACTTCCTGGGAAAATCCCCTGATAGCTTCAAGAAAGGAAGGCGGTGTCTTGATATCAGGCTGACCTATGTTGAGGGGATAGATCTTTTTACCCTTTGCCCGTGCTTCCTCGGCGTAGGGCAGCAACCGACGGACGGGCGACGACTGGAGCGCGCGGACTCTTTCGGAAAACTTCACCTGTATTACCCCCTTGTCAAAAATGGATGGACCTTTGATGAAAATGATATCATAAAATCCATTGGTTTTTGCAGAAAAAAACGAGTACTCCCTACAAATTTGCAAAAAATGCTTCCCGGAGGTGGATTGTTCTTATGAAAAGACTGGAGCTTCTGCAGCGGCTTTCCCATGACAACGGCAAAAAAATGATCCTGCTCGTTATGGACGGAATCGGCGGTCTTCCGGGTCCGAACGGAAAGACCGAACTGGAGGCGGCTTTCACCCCCAACCTTGACGCTCTTGCAGCGAAAAGCGAACTCGGACTTCTCGATATGGTGGATGTGGGAATAACTCCGGGGAGCGGACCAGGTCACCTGTCGCTTTTTGGTTATGATCCCATGGAGTTTTCCATAGGAAGGGGAATACTTGAAGCCATGGGCGTCGGGGCCCTGGTAGGCCCCGGAGATGTATGTGCCAGAGGCAATTTCTGTACCCGTTCGGAGGGTGATATCATCATTGACAGAAGGGCCGGCCGCATTGCCACCGAAAAAAGCGCCCTGGTTGTGCAGAAGCTCTCAGATGCCGTTCGGGAGATAGACGATGTGAAAATCACGTTTTATCCCGGAAAGGAGCACCGGTTCGTGGCGGTCTTTTCCGGACCGGGCCTTTCTGAAGATGTCGCCGATGCTGATCCGCAGCAGGAAGGCGCCCTGATGCGCTGGGCGGTCCCGCTTTCCGCGGACGGGGAAAAAATGGCGGAGGTCGCAAATAAATTCATAAGAAGAGTGAGCGAGGTACTGGAAGGGGACAGCCCTGCCAACGGGTGCCTTCTCAGGGGTTTTTCCTCGGCTCCCGATATTCCGCTTATGCCGGACGTTTACAAAATGAAGCCTGTTGCGGTTGCCACCTACCCTATGTACAAGGGGCTGGCAAAACTTGTCGGCATGACGGTCGTCAATGCGGGAGAAACCCTGGAAGAGCTTTTCGGCACCGTCGGCAGACTCTGGAATGACTATGATTATTTTTACGTCCATGTGAAGTATACCGACAGCAGGGGAGAGGACGGTGACTTCGAGGGCAAGAGGAAGGTCGTTGAAACCGTCGACGGCATTCTTCCTAAATTGCTCGCCCTTTTGCCGGACGTGCTGGCCGTGACCGGAGACCACAGCACACCAAGTGTCATGAGCGCCCACTCGTGGCATCCCGTCCCCTTCATGCTGTTCAGCCCCTTCGCAAGGACAGGTGATTCGAAAGCATTCAGCGAGAGAGAATGCCGGACAGGTGCTTCCGGAAGGATAGAGGGGAAAAAGCTTCTCGGACTTATGCTTGCACACGCCGGACGGCTTGAAAAATACGGCGCGTAGATTTCCACGATGAGGAATTACTTTTAAAAGGATTGTGTTGAATGAGCAATAACAATGGTTCTTCTATCAAACTCTCTAAAGAACAAAAAGAAATATTGGAACTTTCGGAGGGGAATTTTCTTGTATTAGCTCCTCCTGGTTCTGGAAAAACAGAATTGCTGGCACAAAGAGTTCGATACGCTATAGAAAAAGGCATTTCTCAAAAGAATATGCTATGCCTTACTTTTACAAAAAAAGCGGCTTATGAAATGATGGAAAGAGTTTGTTCTCAAGAAAAGAATGATTTATTTATCGGCAATATTCATCAGTATTGTTCACAATTTTTATTTAGAGAGAAAGTTGTTAACCCATCCTGCTCTATCTTAGACGAGGAAGATGCAAAGCAAATCATAAAGGAGCATATTCTTAAAGACAAATCTCGCATGGTAACAATATTAAAAAAAATATCAGAACACATATTGGGCACTTTTATAAAATTTAGTGTTTATCTTAATCAAAAGAAAAATGGATTTCCAAATAAACTTTTGTTACCTCTTGAGGAGGCTAATGAATTAAGCGAAAAAGAGCGACAGGTTATTTTAAAAGGGTGTCGTTTGTATGAATGGATTAAGCAAAAGTATTTCTACCTGGATTATGATGACCTTTTAACGTATTCTTATCTGGTTTTGAAAAAACGACCCCTCATCAAACCTTACACGTGGATTCAGGTCGATGAGGTTCAGGATTTAAACCCCCTTCAATGGGAGATAATCAAATTACTATCAGCAAATAAATGTCACCACGTTCTATTTGGTGATTATGGACAGGCGATTTTTTCCTTTATGGGGGCTCGGACAGAAAGCCTAAAAGACGTTGAAAAAACGTACAGAGTCTATAAGCTTCGACAGAACTATAGATCGCCAGCAGATTTGGTAGATGTCTATAACTCATTCTCTGAAAAATATATGGAAAATGATGGTTTTAAAATATTACCGTACAGAAGTGAATCTAAGGACCAGAATTTAATTTTTTTTACAGTTGTTGGATCCCGTGAGGACGAAGCTGAGCGTGTTGTTAAAGTAATACTACCAAGTGTTAGTGAAAATAAAGACGAGACTGCAGCAATCCTTGTTCGTTCAAATAAAACTGCCGATGTGTATAGTAAGGTATTGACTGAAAACGGGAAAGAGCATTTTAAGGTTTCCGGTTTTGATTTATTCAGTAGATCCTTGGTCAAAGACAGTCTTGCCTTTCTTAATGTGTTGGCAAATAGGAATGATAGAAAGGCATGGTCTAGAGTCTTTAAAATATTTTCTAAAACAAGTACCCTAAAAAAGTCGAGGAAATTGATATGGCAGATTTATGAACTTGGTATGTTGCCGGCAGATTTTCTTGAATCATCTGACCATACCGAATTTCCATTTGTCTCATTCAATGATGTTTTTGAGAATGGGAGGGTGGTTGTTTTCGATACTGAAACCACAGGCCTTGATTCCTCTAACGATATAATTCAAATAGGCGCTGTAGAAATAGTTAAAGGACAAATTGGTAGAGAGTTTGAGGTATTACTCAAAACAGACCAATCTTTGGCTGAAACGACGAAAATTCATAACATAACACCTGAAATTTTGGATAAGCATGGTGTTGATCGAAAGCAAGGATTAAGTGATTTTTGGTCTTTTGTAAATGACTCACCTCTTCTTGCGCATAACATACAATTTGATTGGAAAATGATTTCTGCAAATTCTAAAAGAAGCAAAGTGGATATCTTGGAGAAACCAGTTTTGTTCGATTCTCTTGAGTTTTGCCGCAGGTTGTTTCCTAATTTATGGTCTCATAAATTGGAAAAAATGATTTCCTATTTAACTATTCCTGGAGTGAATTCACATAACGCCCTAGACGATGTCCATGCCACGGCAAATCTGATTATCAAGATCTTTCCGATGTTAAAAAGCAAATGTTCCGAACAGAGGTTATGGTATAAAAGAAATGAAAAAAGAATTCTGGAATTTAAGAAGAACTTTTCTTCTATTTGGAGACTATGGTCATCAATGCTTGACTTTGAAATTTCTTTCCCTGAAGTGATAAGAAATTTTTTGAGCTATGTTAACAACTTAAAGATAGAAAAATCGATTAGAAATAAAAATGCTGATAAGGAAACTCGGAATAATGGTGGTTCGTGTCCTGCGAAAGCAGATTCTAACGAATTTGGTGAAGGGAATTCACTCTTTATTCAGAGGCTCAATAAAATTCAGTCTACAAGGGTTGATGTTGCATTGGAAGCAAATGTTGATTTGAAAGAAATACAAACCAATGTAGAAATGAAAGAAATGGACAAGCTATTCAGACACATGGAAAAGCGATGCGGAACAAGAAGACTTAGAGAACTTCTTAGTTTAGATTTCTGTTTGCCCTGGTACCAATTTTGCAAGGAATCGGATTTAATTCTTGGTGATGAAAAGCTGGTTGTTTCCACTGTACACAAGGCAAAGGGTAGAGAATTTGATAATGTTATAATCCCGGAATGTGTGGATGGAATTTATCCGCATTTTTTATCAAAAACAGACGAAGAAAAAAAAGAAGATGCTCGTATTTTTTATGTCGCTATGACACGAGCAAAGAAAAAACTTTTTTTTACATCCCATACATACGACGAAAAAAAACGTGAGTATATAAAGGATAGCCCATATATTAAAACAATTAAACTGTTTATTAAACACTTCAATTTTTATTGAAATAATAAGAAGGGTTTGATGGAATCATAGGAAAAATAGATTTAAAATAAAGTTATAATAAATTTATAAGATATTAAAATGGACTTGTGGGGAGACGTTATGTTTAATGAAACGATCAGAGATATTTTAAGAAAACAAGAAGACGCTGAATTTGAGGGAAAAGGTTTAGTAATTGCTAATTCCGTTGGTACTGGAAAAAACGATAAGCCCTTCTGGAATTTTTCAGTTGTTGATAAGAGCGGCAGACTGGAAGCAAAAGTGTGGGCTGGAAAGCAATGGATTGATTTTAGAAACGAAGCAAAAATGCTTTCAATTGCAGACCCTCTAGAAAATATAATGACGCAAGATTTGGTAGGAAAAGTAATAGGATTTCTCGGCAAAGTTACAAAATACAAAGGTAAAAATCAATATGATTTTAATAAGGTTTTTATTTTAGATCAAAAACAGTATTTATCAACAGAGTATGTGCAAAGGTCAGAAATACCGGATGAAAAATTGCATGCTGACTTTTGGGAGCTTATTGGTTTTTGTGAAGAACCGATTGCTGGTTTTTTGAAATTCGTTTTTGATGAAAAAAAAACTATTTGGTCTGATTTTAAAAAGCTCCCTGCTGCATATACAATTCATCATGCCTATGTTGCGGGTTTGATTGAGCATACCGTTTCTGTTGCAAAAACAGCCTATTTAATGGCGCAAGCTTTAGAAAACGGAGCCTACAGGGTAAATTCTTCACTCGTTATTGCAGGAGCATTATTGCATGATTTAGGAAAAATTAAAGCCTATAGGTATGAGGAAAAAAAGGGAATGGTTCCGGTTGTCACCACTGAAGGGTCTTTTATTGATCATATCCCTCTTGGATATGCTTTGTTCGAATCTTTTGCGAAAGACTATAATCTGGAAAACAAGCTAAAAAACGCTATTGCCCATATCATAGTAAGTCACCATGGATGTAAGGAATATGGCTCACCAGTTTTGCCTGCTACTCCAGAGGCGCTGGTTATCAGTGCTGCTGATGATATAGATTTTAAAATGTTCTGCTGGAAAAATTCAGTTAATCAATTGGAAGATGGTGAAGAAATATCGGAAATTAACCCTTTCACCCAGAGACGGTTCTGGAAATGGGAGCAGGGGAATGGCGCATAAACTGATCGTTTCTCATTCCGACGACGGCAGACGTCTCGATAAAGTGATCCGTTCCACCTGGCCCGGGCTGCCCCTCAGCGTGGTTATGAAGGACATACGAACGGGTTCGGTCAGGCTTGACGGTAAAAAGGCGTCATGTGATGTGAGGGTTTCCGAAGGCCAGGAAATCTATGTGCCATGGGAAAGCCCCAGGGAGGCGGCAGGAGAATACCGATACCGGAGGACTCTTCCCGTACTTTTCAGGGACACCAGGATATGGGCGGTGAACAAACCGGAAAACCTCCTTGTACAGCCTGACAGGAAAGACCAGGACAATGTCCTTGATCGTGTGAAGTACATGCTTCACCTTGAAGAGGCGGAAGAACGGGCTTATGCGGTGCACCGGCTGGACAGGAACACGACGGGGGTGCTTCTTGTGGCTCTTTCAGGCGTATCCCTGCGGATACTCCAGGACGCTTTTCGAGAAAGAAAAATCCGGAAAACCTATCTTGCGGTGATATCCGGACTGCCCGAAAAGGAAGGGGAGATACGGTCTCCTCTGCTGAAAGACCCTTCGTCCAACAATGTACGGGTAGATCCCCGGGGAAAAGAGGCCGTTACGAGATACCGCCTTCTTTCCGGGTCCGGTGATGTCTCGCTTGTGGAAATAGACCTTGTTACCGGACGGTCACACCAGGCAAGGGTACATATGGCGTCCATAGGATGCCCTATAATAGGGGATATCCGGTACGGAAGCGAGGAAATCAACGGGAGATGGAGGAAAAAAGGAATCAGGAGACCTCAGCTGCACAGTTTCCGTGTTGTTTTTTCCGGGCTCGACGGAGAGCTTGAAGATTTATCCGGGCTTACGATCACTGCCCCTCCTGCTGACGACATGAAGGGCCTGATGTCGGAAAGAGGCTGGAAACCACCCCGATGAAATCCGGCCGGTTTTTTGAGAAAGGAGAGATACGAATGGAGCTGAAAATTTCAGCCGAACAGAAGATTATGGATAAACTGCGGAAAAAGGGAGAATGGCATGCCATTCACAGGACATTAGGTATCGGGTGAAGTGCGCGGAAAGTCCTCCGGGTTGAGGACGGCGCGCCTTCGGCAAAGACCGAATACAAAAAGATCGAACAGGATGGTGTGGTGCTCTGGGTGCCTGCCTACATAAAATTTAAGAAAAACCTTGTTGAGATCGTTCAGGCGGGGTTTCTCTGGTCCGCTTTTCTGATGGTGACAAGCATGGACGAAGAGGATCCCACTGTCTGCGGGAGCTGCGGGTCATGCAGGTGAATTGTTATATTTTGTCCTGGGTATTTAGAACTATTTTAAGATATTGATGCTCATTTCATGTTCCTCCAGGCAAAAAAATGTTATGATATTCACGGTCTCAAACGGCGACAGCCGTAATTATACAGGAGGTGTGTTTAATGGCCGTAGTAAAGCGTACTTCCTCAAACGTCCTTCTTGACACCGCACTCAAAAATTTCTACGCAGCGGCGGAGGAAATGGGGCTCGAAGAGGGGCTCATCGATATCCTCAGCCACTCGGAGCGCCGGACATGCGTTTCCATTCCGGTGGAAATGGATGACGGTTCAGTGAAGGTGTTCGACGGGTACAGGGTGCTTCATTCCTCCGCGATCGGACCGGGCAAAGGCGGAGTCCGCTTCCATCCGGAAGTGAACCTCGACGAATGCGAAGCTCTTGGAATGATGATGACCTGGAAATGCTCCCTCGCCGGTATCCCTTACGGCGGTGGCAAGGGCGGCGTTTCCTGCGAGCCTCTCGAGCTGTCCAAGAAGGAGAAGGAACGTATAGCCAGGACCTGGGCCGCCCGCATGGCTCCTGTAATCGGTGCCTGGACCGACGTACCCGCGCCGGACGTGAATACCGGCGGGCCGGAAATGGTCTGGTTCATGGACACGATCAGCAAGATGAAGAACCAGCTCGAGCCCGCTATTTTCACCGGAAAGCCCATCCCCCTGTGGGGATCCAAGGGCCGTACGGCAGCAACCGGCTACGGTGTCGCTACCTGTGCACTCGAGCTTCTCAAGAACCTCGGCAAGTCTCCTTTAGGCGCCACTGTCGCCATCCAGGGATTCGGCAACGTAGGAACCTATGCCGCTCTGACCATGATCGACGCCGGTTCGAAAGTAGTAGGAATAAGCGATATCACCGGTACATACTATGCTCCCAACGGGCTTGATATTCAAAAAGCATTTGATCATGTGAGCAACCATCCCAAACGTCTTCTTGAAGGCTTCACATGCGACGGCTGCCAGAAGCTCGATCTTCCCGAAGTTCTCTATCTTGACTGCGACATTCTTATCCCCGCTGCCCTTGAAGGCGTCATCAACGGGAAGAATGCCGACAAGGTCAGGGCAAAGTACATTGTGGAAGCGGCCAACGGTCCCATTACCCCTGAAGGCGACGCTATCCTCGACGGGAAGGGAATTCTTGTCGTCCCCGATTTCCTTGCCAACTCCGGCGGAGTTATCGGCTCCTACTTTGAGTGGGCACAGGACCTCGGCGGATTCTTCTGGTCGGAGGAAGAGTACAACGAGCGGCTTATCCGCATCATGAAGGACAACTTCCAGAGGGTATGGTCCTATGCAAAGGAAAAGAACGTGAAGATGCGCCGTGCGGCATTCATGGCAGCTATCCAGAGAGTTGCGGATGCAGTCAGAATGAGAGGCGTGTTCCTGTAAATTTTCCTGGACTGAATACCGTTACTCAAAGGCCGGAGAAATCCGGCCTTTTTCTTTTAAAGCAGAACAATCTGAATAAAAAAATATGTTGACTTCATATATGTATCCTGTGTTAGAATATTCTATGTAATGGATGTTCAAGCTGCCGGGGAATTCCGTGACGTGCTGAACAACACAGGAGGTGGGGAAGAGATGAATCCCAGGGAAATGTTCTTGCAGCAGCTGGAGCAGGCGGTACCGTTTCTTACAGTGGAGCCTGAATTCGTGGAGATACTCAGGTACCCGAGAGAAGTGCTCGAGCTGTCCCTCCCCTTGAAGCTTGATGGAGGGGGAATCAGGGTTTTCAGTGCCTGGAGAAGCCATCATAACAACGCCCTCGGGCCCTACAAGGGCGGTGTGCGCTATCACGTGGAGGTAAACAGGGATGAAGTTGTCGCCCTCTCCTCCTGGATGACAATCAAGTGTTCCATTGCAGATCTTCCCTATGGAGGCGGCAAGGGCGGAATTTCCGTGGATGTGAGGGAATTATCCCGTAATGAGCTTGAAAACCTGAGCCGTTTGTATGCTTTCGGAATATCCCGTTTTGTTGGTACCGATTATGATATACCTGCACCCGATGTGTATACCAACCCTCAGGTAATGGCATGGTTTCTTGATACTTTCGAAAAAGTGAGGGGCTGGAGCGAACCGTCAGCTTTTACCGGCAAACCGATTCCGCTGGGTGGTTCTCTCGGGCGCTCTGATTCAACCGGAAAAGGCGGGGTCATCATTCTCAGGGAAGCGCTTCGGGCGATGGGATGCCTTGGAAAAGACCTGACCGTCGGAATTCAGGGGTTCGGCAACGTGGGTTCACGGGCGTTCCGTTTTGTGGAGGAGGATCTCGGGCTTAAAGTTGTTGCTGTCTGTGATTCGGGTGCCGGCATATATAATTCTGCAGGTCTGAAATATGCGGATATTTCAGCTTATAAGAACGAAAAAAGATCGTTGAAGGGATTCCCGGGAGGTGAGGAATTTTTCCCCGATCTCCTCGTGGAGAAGGACATGGATATTCTCGTTCTTGCAGCCCTTGGCGGTGCCGTCGACGATAAGAACGCAGGAGGAGTAAAGGCGAAAATCGTACTGGAACTTGCAAACGGACCGATAACACCCGAAGGCGAGGCCATCCTTTCCGACAAAGGCGTGTCCATTATTCCCGATGTCCTGGCGAATGCAGGGGGAGTTATTGTAAGCTGTTTCGAGTGGATCCAGGGCCGCTCCGGTGACAGTTGGAGCGAAGATTTCGTTTTTTCAAAGCTTGACGAAAGAATGACCCGATCGTTCAGGGAACTCTGGTCGATAAAAGAGGGAAAGAAAATTAGTTTCCGCCAGGCAGCGTATGTCAAGGCTGTGGGAAGAATAGTGGATGCAATGCGCTTCAGGGGGATCTGGCCGTAAAAAATTCAAAAGGTGGAAGCGAAAAAAAAGCTTCCACCTTTTGTCATTCGTAGAACACTCTTTCGGAAGGACTTGCGTCAGGGTTTGAAAAGAAGGCACCTATGCCTTTTTCCATCATTTCCCCGTAGGTGGGGATCCCTTTCAGGATCACGGCCTTATCAGGGGTGAGCATGTTGTGTACCTCGAGGATGGTCATCAGCGTCGTTACGTGCCTGGCAGTCCTCTTGTCCACCGGCCATCCGTTCTTATCGATGGGAGAATAGAGGAGCTTGTGTTCCCCGGCCTTCATAACAAAACGGTCTTTTCCTGACATGAGCAGTTCCTCGTCGGTTATGCCCCGTATCCTGTCAAGCATGGGTTCGGCAACCTCCGCAAGATAGGAGACAGCATCCGAGTAATCGCCGATTTCCCTGTGAGAAAGTCCGTGAAGCGCCTGGGGTGAAAACTCCATCCCGATGGGCACATCGAATGTCTGGGAAGTGAGTATCATGGACGCCATGGCGGCGACCGGCTGGCCTTCTTCATGGACCACTATGGTATTCTCCACGGCATACTCGAGTTCCGCCTCGTGAAAGTCCATGACAATGTCTGCTTTTTCCTTCCGAATCAGCTCCATGGCTGCAAAGCAGGTACGTTCTGCCAGAAGTCCGTCAGGTCGTCCGGGCCATGTTCTGTTTACATTCCGTACATCCATATAGGCTAGGTTCTGTCCGCTGGGGTAATGTATATACACCTCGGGATCGGGCCAGGAATCGAGAGGAGTCGAAACCCTGTCTCCGTAACGCCATTTTTTTTCTCCCCAGGAGGTTTTCACATGGAAAAACCTTGGATAAGCCTCTCCCATGCGCGTTCCGAGAGAAGCACTGGTGTTTATTCTGTTTATAACAATAACTTTTCCCTGCAGTGGGTGAACATTCTCGGTGAAAACCTGGGCGGAGAGGTTCGCCACAGGCTCCTCGGGGTGAGTGCCTCCGATAAGCACTACTGTGCCGCCCGGGACACCGCTGTCGAAAATATATACATTGGAGTCGTTCACAGTCCCTTTAACGGCATCACTGTAATCGCTCAGTTTTTTGACTTCTGTAATTGAAGCGCTTGCAACTACCGCTTCCCTGTAGATTCTGTGTTCGCGGAAAAGAAACCCGGCAATTGCAGCGCACGCCCCGGCAACAAGAAGGATGGCCGCTTTTGCGGTTCTGAGTTTCATGAAGAACCCCCCTTCCTACTTGAGGCGAAGAATGCGGAGGACAAACGGAATCATGATGATTCCATAAAGGAGAGCCTCCTGAATGTTTTTCGTCGAAAGAAAATTTCTCAGCACGGCGAGAAAAAAGAATGCCGTGATGAGGTAGTAAAGAACTGTAACAAAAGAATTGATTATGACCATATCCATGAAATCAGCCTCCGATCAGTCCGGACAATTCTTTGCTGTACACCATGAACAGAGTGCACAGAAAAAGAATTGCGGCCATGGGAACCAGGGTTGACCGCACAAAACCGCGGAAATACTCTCCCTTATAGTTGAGTTCCATTACAGCAGCTCTTCCCACTACCGCTGTAGGGGGGAGGCAGTCTCCGAGGGGCCACATTACCGACCATGCTGCAAGAGAGATCACCGGATCGAGACCCTTCATGTTAAAGAGCATGATCAGCGGAACACCGAATAGCGGGGCAACGGCATACTGGAGCATTCCTTCTGATATGGGAAGGATCAGCCAGAGTGTGCTGAAAAGGACTGTAAGGGGCAGGGTGACCACGGCCAGCGAGAGCAGTCCCCTGACTCCGCTCAGCGTCATTATCTGGATGAGAGCGCCCACGACGATCATGATTCCCACGAGCCCGAGAAGGTTGCTTACAGTAGTGGAAGCTACCCGGAAAACTGCTGGTTTCATCGGACTTACAAGAAGCACTGACAGGGCTGATACCATGAATATAAGAGGAAGTCCGAGAACTGGAAAAGAATAGGGGAAGAATCTTCCGGCGAGGACGAGAATGAAAAGAAGCAGGAAGGGAAACATGGCCCTGGGCCAGTTCCATCCCTCGGGTACCTCAGGAAGGTCCGACAGGGCTTTTTCAAGATCTACCGGTTTCCCTTTTCCGGCAAGCCAGAAAGCTGATAAGAGCGCTCCTGTTATGGAGAGAACCGCCAGGGGCTTTGCAAATCCCACGTAAGGCATATTTGCCCCGGCTGCTGCCATCATGGCCCAGAGGTTTATGGGAGGGCAGGCGGCACTCATAGCCGCGAGAAGGAATATGAGGGCGGTCCTGCGGTTCTCATTGACTCCCATTGCAAGAAGGACAGATCCTACAAGCGATCCTACAGTTAATACTGCCGTCGCTCCCGACCCGGTTATTGCACCGGGTGCCAGCATGACGAATACAAGAAGGAGGAGGCAGACGAATCTTCGGGCGTGAAAAGTCCGTACGATTTTCCTCACTATGAAAGCCACTCCCCCGGCCTCTTTATAAAGGGTCATGAAAAAAGTGGCGGTGAGGAATATCAGGCACACGTCGAAATAGGTGAAAGTGCCCTCAACAATATGGCGGACTGTTTCCGCGAGCATAAGCGGAGACCTTGGGTCAACACCCTTTGGAAGCACCATGTGTGCTGCGAGCCCTGCAAGAGCAGAGGCGAACATGGCGAGTTCCGTGGTAAGCGAATACTTTTTCCCGGCCGCAAAAGCCGCGATGATGACCGCAAGGACGATGATGGAATGATGAAACATTGTCATCGTTGATACATCCTTTCAAGGGAAATGGGCGGAAAGAATTTTCTACAATTCTCTCCATCCCGGTAGAGGCTTTCTTATTTAAGTGCAGGACTTGTTGCAAGTGCGTTCCTGATATTTTGCTGAACCTCCCGGATAAAATGTATGCCTTTAATGAGGTTTTCAGGCTTTTTCCGGAAAAGCCTGAATGCCGGCGGGGGGACGGCAGCATTCAGGCTGTGATCACAATACTATTTCTTTGTTTCCCGTGCCTTTTTCAGCTCAAGATCCCGAATGCTGAGGTCTCCGAAACCTACCTTTTTCAGGTACCCGGCGGGATAGCCCGGTGAAGTCATTTTGCCTTCTTCGTTAATGATCCCGCCGTCATAGAACTTTCCGATAAGGTGGAAAGCTAAATCCCACCAGCCCTTGTCAACCTTGTTCAGATTGTCGTTGGTGTATTTCGTGAGAAAGGCCACAGCCTTGGCGGGGTCCTCTTTGTACATGGCAAGAGCCTTTTCTTCCACTTCGGTCTGCATGGAGAAGAAAGCGTTCTCGAATTCGGCTTTCTTTTCACGGATCACTTTGTACATGGCATCCCATCGAAGGTTGGCCCAGTTATTCACAAGGTTGAATGCCCACCATGCGCTGTCGCGGTCGAACTCCGCCCTCTTGCCTGTTGTCCAGGGTTTGGGCAGTTCAGTAACTCCGCAGTAAATCGGTACATACACAGTAGTATCCGGAGCATCCTGGCCGAACCAGAGCACGCCGCCGATGGGGTTGGGGAGCCAGTCACGGCTCTGGGAAACAAAGCTGTAGGAGCAGCGGTACATGGCGATCGGCCTTTCCCAGTCCATCCCCTTCCTGTCCTCGGGGCGTACTGATGCCGGCGTAGGCCATCTGTTCGGATTCCCGAAGGGTTCAGAGGCGGCATCCTTCGTGAGATCGTAGTCGGTCCCCTCGAGGTGGTCGCTGTAAATGTCCATAAGGTCCTTTACGCTGAGTTTTCTGTCAGGTTTTACCGAGAACGGGTAGTGTTCGTACTCGTCCAGAACGTCGAATTTTCCGGAAGGGGCCACCAGATTGAGGGCTCTCCATTCCCTCCTGGCCTGGTAATAAGGATATCCGTAGGGTTCCGGGTTGAAGATATTGGCGAAGTGGAACGGAGTTCCCGGTTTCCACCATTCCATCTGCCCTGGCAGCTTGGTGATATCGGTGGAATACATAAAGTTTTCCTTGTCCTCGAAATTGATGACACCGATGCGTGCCCGGTTTGCGCCGACAAAAACTTCGTTGTCAGGTACTCGCTGCGCAGCCCAGTGTGCACCCGGGCGTCCCGATTCCCTGTTCCACAGCCCGGGGCCGCAAATCTCGAATATCCAGAGTTCTTTTTTGTCGCCGATGACGAGGGTTTCCCCCCCGTCGGCATAGCCGTACTTTTCAGCGAGTTCGCCCATTACTTTTATAGCTTCCCTGGCCGTTGCAGCCCTGGCCAGGCCAAGGTCTTCGAGGTTTTCAATGTAGAAAAGCCCCTCGGGGGTTCCGAGCTCGTCGCGTCCGCTCCACGTGAATTCACCCATCATGAGCTGCTGATCGTTCATAAACGGGTAACCGATATGGAAGTACGTATAGGTTTTTTCCGCCTGGGGAATTTCCCCTACCTTCTTGAGGGGGCGGTCAGGTCGTGTGTCGTAACACAAAATATTGTAGATTTCCACCATTTCACCCGGTTTGTGCTCGCCGCCCGGTACTATCCGGATTCTGTGGTCGTACCAGCCGTCGCAGGTGTGGCTTACCATGACAGACCCGTCAACACTCGCTTTTGCCCCTACGCCGAGAGGAGTGCACGCCAAGGCTGTCGTTGCGATAAACACTGCAAGGACACCCACAAATACAAGGCTTGCAAAACGAAGTGATTTCATGAAACGTCCCTCCTGCGAAAATGTTTTTTTCACTGTCCGCACGAAGATTCGACCTCCGGCCCCCCGGACAATGAAGAAAAGAAAGTGAACTGCACAGTTCAACTTTAAGTCAGTGAACCGTATTTTGCCATATTTTTGGAAGATCCGGCGACCTTTGTTTCATTATGTTCATGAAGCCGAACGGAGGAAAAAAGAGGTTCGGGGATTCAGAGGCTGCCTGAAGGGAATCCGAAGCCGGACATATGTATGTGAACAAAAAGAACAAAATCCGGGGCGCTGAAAGAGGATAATTTTTTTTATGACCTTGGCCGTTCCAGGAGAACGTACTTGTTTACCGGGCGGCCTATATCATGGTATTCCTGTTCCATAACAGCTTTTCCCGAAGCAACCAGATGTTCCAGGTATCTGCGTGCGGTTATTCTGGAAACGTTCAGCTCAACTGCAGCTTCAACAGAGGAGAGGGGCGCCCCTTTTTCAGAGAGGAGCGTGACGAGCCTCTCAAGGATATTGGGATTGAGCCCCTTGGGCAGTTTTCCGTCAATGATTTTGCTGCTTCGCACAGAAAACAGGGTGTCGATGCCATCCTGGTCAATTTGCTTCGGCCCTTCCTTCAGTTGATCAAGCAGCCTGCTGAATGACTGGAGTGATGCCCGGATCCGCTCGAATACGAAAGGCTTGACGATGTAGTCGAATGCCCCTGCCTGGATCGCCCTGTTCACCGTTGAAATATCCCTTGACGCAGAGACAACGATGACGTCCACATTTTCACCGGTTTCCCGGATTTTCTCAAGAAGAGCCATTCCGTCGAGCCCTGGGAGGAAAATGTCGAGGATCACAAGGCGAACTGGATGACGTTCCAGGAAAGAAAGGGCTTTAAACCCATTGTCCACTATGCCGGCAACACGGAAGTTATCCACCGAGTTGATGAAATTCTGGTGTATTTCAGCCACCATAGGGTCATCTTCAACGACGAGCACATCAATATGTTTCATCAGACACCTCCACTTCAGGCGGTTTTTTCGTACATACCGGGAGCGATACGGTGAACTCGGTAAAGGATCCTGTTTCGAAATCGGCCCAGATAGTACCTTCGAGAGCGTCCACTATTGTCTTGATATTGTATAACCCGAAACCGGAAAGTTCAGCTTTTTTTTTCGTTGTAAAACCTTTCCGGAAAAGATTGGATGCAGTTTCTTCTGTCAATGTGCCCGCATTGTCGCATACGTTTATGAGTATTTTCCCCGATTCATCAAAAATAGAGAAGTCGATCCGTGAAGATTCGGTGACTCCTTGCTCGCATATCGCTTCTATCGCGTTCTGAAGAAGGTTCCCGACAATGATTACCAGCGACCGGTCATTGATTTTTTGGCCATGGTCGCGGCAGAAGCTTTCCGGGTCAAGGACGAAACGGATGCCGAGTTCCCTGCATCTGCCGGCCTTACCCATGAGAATTCCGCATATGGCGGCATTTTTGATCCGTTCCGCCAAAAACGCCTGGGCAGAAAGGTTCGAGTCTGTCTCTGAGGAAATGAACTCAATGGCACGGTCGTACTTCCGGAGCTGTATGAGCCCCAGGATAGCCTGCAGCTTGTTCATGAACTCATGTCCCTGGACGCGAAGGCTTTCCACGTACGTTTTAACGCCTGTAATCTCCTCCGCCATGGCCTGGAGTTCCGACATATCCCTCAGCGTTATGATGGCGCCGACTGTTTTGTTTCCCTGAATGACCGGTGCCTTGTTGCAGGAGACGAGGGCGCCGTTGAGGTTCTGCTGATGGTTGTAGACAGGCCGTCCTCCGGAAAGCACCATTTTCGCCGATAGTCCGGGAATGCACAGATCCGCTTCCATGCCGACCGTCTCCGGGCCGATCCCCAACAGGTTCTGTGCTGACATGTTGATCATTGTTATTTTTCCGTCCCGGTCCACGGCCAGGATGCCTTCCCTTGTGAAGTCAAGTATTTTCTCCCGCTCTTTCACCATTATTCTTACTTTCCTCTTCAGCATGATGTTCCAGGCAAGTATTGAGAGAAGAAAGACAGCTGCTGCAACTGCAATCCGCCAAAGCTGTCCCGGGCTGAATACGGACGGTTCAAACTCTTTTGTCCACTCGTTCCAGATTCTGGACATCTCACCCGAGCGCTTCATCTCCCTGAGCCCCCCGGCAAGCCGGATTGCGAGGGCCGACTGCCCTTTCAGAACAGAGATTCCCTTCGAAATGTTGAAAAGAAAAGGGCGCGCAGGGGTGATGTAATTTTCTGCGCCGATTGCTCTTGACGCTGTTATTCCCTGGTATGCTCCGAGAAAAGCCGCCTCTCCCCTGTTTTCGAGAAGGGCAAAGAGAGCGGATTCTACGGATTGTTCTCCCAGGATCCTTACGTTCAGTGCCGTGGAATGGAGATAGCGTTCTTCGGGAGAATCACGAACTGTAATTATGTTTTTTCCCCTGAGTGAGTTCAGCCCCCCTGCTTTTGCCCCTCTGAAAAATGCGGTTACGGGCTCCTGGAAAAATTGCATTGAAAATACGTAAGAAAGAAATTCCTTGCCTGAAAGCCTGTGGCTTAACAACTCAAGTTCTTGCAACAGGCCGGGGGCTTCAGGGTCAATATTCCGGGCCGGCAGGTATCCGAAAAGATCCGAATCCGGTGGTACGGGGAAGATCGTTCCGGCCACAATATCAGCTTTTGAAAGCTGGATCGATCTCCTTGCTTCGCTCCTGCCGACCATGGAGAGGGAGAACTTGAGATCTTCATTTTTCCCGAGGCAGGAGAGTATATCCACGTATATTCCTCTGAGCTCTCCGTCATTATCCCTGAAGATGTACGGTGCACCGGAGTCAAGGCATAACACGTGATATGTCCTGCCTCTTTCGCCGCCCAATATATTCGGAGAATGGAAATCGCACCTGCCGGAAGAAGTGAGCCATGCGGATATGAGAACTGTCGTCAGGAGTGCTTTTCTGCCAAAGGTCAAATTTGGTCGCCTCTCGAATGAGGGGATTTGCTATTTCCCCCGTGTGTTCAGAGCACTTCCTGATTTTTTTGTGAGTGTTCTGAAAATAAGTGTATGTTTTGACTGAGGTATTTCATTGTAAACACCTCTTAACCAGATGCAGTGTGGATTTTTTTTAAGGCAAACTGCCTCTTTGGGAAGATCAGGCGAAAAAAAACTCCCCGGGAAAACGGGGAGCGTCGTCTGTCACCTGGATGCGGTATCGTTTGAGATAACGACTCCGATCTCGTTTTCCCCGTCAAGGAGGACCGAAAAATTCCCCGTGTAATGGCGCACTGCAGGGTGGCGTTTCGTTTCATAAAAATTGGAGCCCAGCCAATCCCTGTTGAAAACGTTTCCTTTCATCCCGTCAAAGACAGGAAGGTAAAGAGTTCCGTCAACATCAAGATCCAGGAAGAAATGGGTACCGTAGGACAGCTCCGGGGTGTAGTCGCTGGCAATAATGCCAACCTCTATAAGGCATCCGCAGTTGCAGATCTCGTTATACCGGACCGGTACCCCGAGTTTTGGATTTGTGCTTCCCCACCTTCCCGGGCCCACAAGTATATAATTGGTTCCCGAGAGTTTATGGTTTATACGGCCGATTTCTCTGGCGACTTCGTAGAACGTGGCGTCTTTGCCGTACAGGTCTGGATCTACGTAGACCAGGTGATGGATGTTTTCAAGCCTGCCGTTGCTGACCATCCTGTTGCCTTTGAGGACAATGCGGTCTTCGCTCACTTCAGGTATTGAAACCCGGGCCATCTCTTCGTAAGAGGCGAGGGGCCTCAGCTGAAGGAGGGTGAGTTTCTGCTTCTCGGTGTCATAGGCGAACTCCATATCGGCCGGCATGCCCATACAGTCTTCCAGAAAAGCGCATAATTCCTTTACCAGTGCAAAGAAACGGGGGTGCCTCCCGGGCAGCGTAGAAAATGAAAAAATCGGTCTGCCGTGTTTCATCTGGTCTGATCCCGCCCAGTAGAGCAGGTTGTCAGCATAGATTTCCACAAAAGCAGAAGCGAGTTTGTGCTCCCTGAGTATAAATGGAAGATGGTCTGAAAGCTGGCCTGTCATCAACTGCCCTGAATGCCTGTCGATGTAATCGAATTCCGACTGGCTCGTCAGGGCGATATCTCCGGGCAGATTGCCCTGGGGCCTGAGCATGGGGTGAGACAGGTAACAGATGCTCGCCTTCAGCCTGTCGACAGTGCGTGTTCCCAGGCCGAAACAGAATCGCATAACTCCGTCTTCTTTCCGGATACGGGTCGAAGGGCGCCGGTACACTTTTGAAAAAGCGGTCCCTGCAATTTCAGGGTAGTACAGTGAACCGTGGGCTTTCCCTATTACCGGCTGGACCACCACGGACATGGACTCATCGAAATCTGTCAGTCCGTGTTTTTTCCTGTACGCCCGTGCGGCGGGATTGTACAGGGAGGCCCAGACCTCTTTAATGCAATCTGTGAGCAACAGGGTCCTTTCTTCAAGGCTGCCGATATTCGCGGAAAACCTGGTGCTGTATTTTCCTGCAAAAGATAATTTTCTCGAGTCCTCAAGAATGGAGCTGGAACGTATGGCCAGCGGAAGATCTCCGATTATCTCCATTGCCTTCTGTAAATCATCGGTCAGCGATGGACGGATGAAGCCCGTTTGAAATGCCGAGGTTATTTTTTCATAAAAAGCATGTGCGAAATCTTCGTCTGAATTCTCCTCGTTTCCGGCAAGCGATTCACGGAGCAGTTCCTCGATGCCGTTGTCTGCGACGAAGTCGGAAAAACCCTCGGTGGTAACGACAAAATTGATGTCAGGAAGTTCAACGCACGAAGCAAGAGGACTTCCCTCAATGGCATTGAAGGCAAAGGCAAGTCCCCTTGCCTTGCCACCAACTTCACCATCTCCAATAAGCCTTTTGTATGCGCGGAAAACAGGTTTTGGATCAAAATCAGAATAAATCACCAACAGTGCCTCCCCGTGATACGGAAATGAAGTCCGTCAGGGCTTGAGGCGATAGATTGTCCTGGGCCAGGGAATGGCTTCCCGTATGTGCTGCAGCCCGCTGACCCATGCCACAACCCTTTCGATTCCCATGCCGAAACCGCTGTGGACAAACGTTCCGTACCGTCTCAGGTCAAGATACCAGTCATAGGGCTCTTCAGGAAGCCCCTGTTCACGTATTCTCGAGAGAAGCCGGTCATAGTTGTCCTCCCTTTGGGATCCCCCGATTATTTCACCGTACCCTTCGGGAGCCAGCAGGTCGTCGCAGAGGACAAGATCCGGATCTTCAGGATGTTCCTTCATATAAAACGCTTTTACGCTCTTGGGATAGCACTCTATGAACACGGGGCGGTCGAACTGCTGCGTCAGAATGGTCTCGTCGTCGTTGCCGAGGTCATCTCCGTATGGAGTGTCGCTTCCCAGCTTATGAAGCATTTTAATAGCTTCCCCGTACTGCAGGTGATAAAAGGGAGCCTTTATGTTCTCCAGCTTCGAAATATCTCTTTCCAGGCTCTCGAGCTCCGGCCTGCAGTATTTCAGCACACCTGAAACGATCGCGCAGATGAGTTTTTCCTGAAGGTCCATGTTGTCCCTGTGGTCAAAAAAGGCCACTTCCGGCTCAAGCATCCAGAATTCGGTAAGGTGGCGCCGTGTTTTCGACTTCTCCGCACGGAACGTGGGTCCGAAACAGTACACCTTGCCGAATGCGGCTGCCGCTGCTTCCGCGTACAACTGCCCTGTCTGTGCGAGATACGCTTTTGAGTCGAAGTAGTCGATTTCGAAAAGGCCGGATACTCCTTCTCCTGCAGCTCCGCTTATTATGGGGCTGTCTACGAGAAGATATCCGTCATTATGCAGGAACTCCCTTGCTGACCAGATAACCCGTTCGCGTATTCTCATGATCGCCTGCTGCCTGCTGCTGCGAAGCCAGAGATGGCGGTTATCCAGTAAAAAATCAATACCATGGTCCTTTTTCCCGATAGGGTACTCGTCCGAGGGATTCTGGATCACAGAAATACCGGAGATGGTCAATTCAACACCGGAAGGTGCCCGATCGTCTTTCCGGACACTGCCTGTTACCTCCAGAGAAGCTTCAAGCCATAACCCTTTTGCTGTCATGAAGTCTTCTTCTGAAACTTCTTTCTTTACCATAACTCCCTGAACTGTCCCCGTTCCGTCTCGAAGCTGGAGAAAATGGATCTTTCCGGAACTTCTCATGTTGTAAAGCCAGCCCTTTACTATAACTTCCTTTCCTTCAAGGGCGGGGAGGTCCTTGATATAAGCCCACTGAGCTGTCATGCGTTTTCTACCTCCTGACATCGGACCGGATTCAGCAATTGCTGAGGCTCATAGCGTATATGATACACTAAATGCCTGAGTAAAAAAAAGGAGTCCGATCACTGAACGATTAATTTTCGGCAGTTTCCCCGGCCTTCATTTCTTTTCAGCCCATGGAAACCAGGACGGGTCATGCTGATCCTGTTCCGGGGCCTTTTAAAGGTGATCCTTTCCATCAGGGAGTTTGGATTATGCCGGCGCTTTGCAGTGCATCCGACGGGCATGAATAACGGATCTCCTCGTCAGCAAGAAAATCCCCGACGGCTGCAAATGTTCCTTTTCCGAAAGCCCTGAGGGCCTGCCTGTCGCTCTCTGCATCTCCGAGAAAGAGGGGGTTTGCTGTTCCTGACTTTTCGCACAATACAGCCAGCCCATCCGGAGAGGGTTTCGTTATCCCGGACTCCGGAGTGACCATGAGCCCGGGCGGAAAATCTTCCCAGCCGATAAGCTTTAATGCCAGCCGCAGTTCATGCATCGGCCGTCCTGTATAGATACCCGCGGGAACGGAAAGATCTTTCCAGTTGAATGAGGCCAGGGGCCGTTCTTCTTCCCAGAATCCTTTTCTTCGCGTAGTGTACACAGGTACGCTGCCTATTGATTCGTATTCATCACAGCCGAAATACATTTCCTCGCAGGCCTGGCGGACTGCCTCCCGGAGGACTGTTTCCCCGAAGCTTTTCCGGACCCAGCCGCATACGTCCATTCCGGTACAGTCTTCGAGAAGGTCTCTCCATTCGGCAGGAGCGGGGAGACTTTCTGCGAGGGACGGATTGTTTCCCGAAGCAGCGCAGTTGATCGCAGCCCAGGCTATGTCATAATCATCATTGAACGCCGGGTGCGTTTTTGTAGCGGAAAAATGGCGGAATGTGAAGCCCTCGCTGTCGGGTATTCTGCAAAGGACTCTTGTCCAGGCCCAAAGCAGGCTTCTCGCTACCACCCCGGGGTAGGAAAGGGATGCGTCCACAAGAACTCCGTCGACGTCGAATATTACCATATCAGGGGCGGATCGGACACCTGGTTTCATTTGGAACAGCTCCTTTCCTGCGGTAATTGATGAAAAACACCGGCCATTGTACCAGAGAAAAGCCAAAAAGACCGTTATTGGGGGAGTGCACGATGCTTCTTGAAATTCCGCTGGACTTCATGGAAGGAAGCTTATACCGGCAGATCACCTCTCACCTGGAGAAAATGATTCATGCCGGGAGCATAACGCCGGGATCACGGCTGCCCGGTACCAGGGAGCTGGCAAAAATGCTCGGCGTCAGCAGGTCAACCGTCGTTGAGGCATATTGCCTCCTTGAGGAAAAGGGACTGATCTTTCAAAAGGGAAGAAGCGGTGCTTACGTTTCCCCGGCGTCAGTTCATTTTTCCGCTGAAGCGGGCAAGCCGGCGGATGAGATTTACTTCGATCAGGAACATCCCACTCCGGACCTGATACCTTTTGAACCACTGGCGAAAATTGCACGGGAAGTACTCATTGAGGATGAAGGACGCGTTATGGGAGGGTGTCCTCCGGAAGGAATGCCTGAACTGAGACTGGCTCTTCTGGAACACGCGGTTCTGAGGGGAATACCCGCCTGTACCGAGGAAGTTGTCGTCACTTCCGGAGGAAAAGATGCCCTTTCGACGGTTCTTCGCTCCCTGAAAAAAAAGGGTGCCGGAAGTGTATATGCGGAAATGCTGACCTACAGCGGCATTAGAGATATTGCCCGAAACGAGGGGATGGTACTCCGCCATGTGCCGCTTCTCGCGGACGGCGATATTTCTATGCTGGAAAAGCTTGGTGAAAAGGATATCCTTTACCTCGTTCCAAGTTTTCACAATCCTACAGGAAGAACCATGTCCACCGATGTGCGAAAGGAAATACTCGCTCTCAGAAGAAAAAGGGGATTCCATATTCTCGAGGACGACAGTTACGGAGAACTGCGTTACGGTGAAAAGAGCGTCCCTGCGATGAAGGCGCTCGATGAAGGCGAGGGCGTCATATATATCGGTTCTTTCAGCCAGGTGCTCTTTCCGGGTATGCGCTTCGGTTACATCGTGCTTCCCGCTCAGCTGAAGCAATGCTATATCGAAACAGCCTCACTCCGTCAGGGACAGGTTTCTTCCCTCGTTCAGCTCGTGGTATGGAGGTTCATCAAAACCGGGAATCTCGCAGAAGCGATTGAGCGGGCGAGATCGATCCTTTCAGCCCGTATGGATTCCCTCTATTCATCACTCATTCGCACCTTTCCCGGGTTTCCCGTCTTCAGGCCGGAAGGAGGGGTGTTTCTCTGGTTCCCCACCGGAAAATCCGATGGGCGAACGGCTGCTGACCTTGCGTCTTCGCAGGGGGTATATGTGTCTGACGGGAGGTCATTTTCGTTAAGCGGCAAGCGCATTTGTTCTGTACGTTTTTCCATTGCCTCAGCTTCAGCGGAGAAGATGGAAGATGCATGCCGGAGACTCGCCGGGGCATGGAAAACATTTTGCTAGTCGCCGTCCCGGCCTTTCTCCTCGTTATCTTCACTGAATATCATATCCAGATATTTTCTCCACAGGATGAGGGCAGCTATAGCTGCAGTGAAGCCTCCGAGAAGCCCCGTCACTATATAATCGATCCGTCCCCTTCCGAGAAGATAGCCCCCCATGCCTGCGAGGGCATACCCGAAAAGCACAACCGATCCCATGGACAGGAGCAGTACAATAAATCGCATTTTTTGTCCTCCTGAGTAAATTTTTCTGTCCTGTTGGTATTTTTTCGTCATAAAGCCTTGTAGCTCCGACTAAAATATGATAAAGTATCTCAAAATCTACAATACTGACTGTTATACAATGGTCACGCTGCTTTCCTATATCCATAAACCAACAGGGAGGTCCTATGAAGATGAGAGAACCGCGTCTTTATACAACTTCGGCCGATTATGCCTACCAGGAACTTCGTCACCGCATCATAACGAAGCAGCTGAAACCCGGGCAGAGGCTGCCGGAAGTCAACATTGCCGTCCAGATGGGAGTGAGCAGGACACCGGTACGTGAAGCACTCCGCCGCCTGGCCAGTGAAGGTCTTGTGATCATCATACCGAACAGCGGCGCCAGGCTTGCAGCTCCCACGGCAAGAGAGATAGAGGATACCTTCCTTGTGCGTGAACAGCTGGAATGCCTTGCAATCCGTCTTGCCGCCGAGCGTATAGGGGACCGTCATCTCCGCCGTCTCGAGGAAGCTCTTGTTGAAGAAGCAAGGGCAATCGAGGAAAGGGATCTTGAGACCTACCTCGAGGTTAACGAGGCATTCCACAAGGCAGTAGCCGACGCCAGCGGGAACAGGGTGCTCGCGGAATACGTGGAGAACATCCTCGCACGGACAAATGCCTATGTTGTCTTTTACGACCCATTTTACCAGAACGAAACAACTCCTACGGTTGATCCCCACAAAGAGATCCTTATGGCTCTGCGCGCCCACGACGGAGAAAAGTGTGTGAAGCTTATGAAGCGTCATCTGAAGGATTCAATTACAGGGCTGAGCCAGGTCGTGGAGGAATGAACCGTCCTATTTGGGTATCCTGATGAGCGGGCGGTTTTTCCCGCTCTTTTTTCTTGCCATTTTTTTTGATTTCAGGTGAAGATAATGAATGGAGTTTATTTTCGGCGAAAAGCTTTTTGCCCATGTCTTTAAGGAGGTCCTCAAGTTTCATGGATAAAAAAATTCCCACGCTTGATCTGACAAGGAATTATGCCAGGATAAAGGATGAGGTCCTGGAAGCTGTCAATTCTGTTCTCGAGAGCCAGCATTTTATCCTTGGGCCTGATGTGGCCAGGTTTGAGGAGGAGTGCGGAAACTATCTCGGAGAGGTTTCCGCTATCGGGTGCGCATCCGGAACCGATGCGCTCCTCCTGGCACTCATGGCTCTTGACGTTGCCGAAGGCGACGAGGTTATCACCACTCCGTACAGTTTTTTTGCCACGGTAAGCTGCATTACCCGCCTCGGCGCAAAACCTGTCTTTGCCGATGTGGATCCACTCACCTTCAACGTGGATATGAAAAAGGTTCTCGATGCGGTAACCCCAAAAACAAAAGCGTTTCTGCCGGTGCATATTTTCGGCCAGATGACCCCGCTGGAGGAGGTAAAAGAAGAGCTTGAGAAACGGGGCATAGCTGTTGTCGAAGACGCGGCCCAGGCCTTTGGTTCGTGGAGGAAGGAAAACGATAGCATCCGTAGGGCAGGAGCTTGGAGTACGATAGGGTGCTATTCCTTTTTCCCCACAAAAAATCTTGGCGGGTACGGCGACGGGGGTATGGTCGTAACAAAAGATGCCGGATTGGCCGAAAGAATGAAAAAACTAAGAGTCCACGGCGCGGGAAAGACTTACTATCATGATGAAGTCGGCCTCAACAGCAGGCTGGATTCCCTACAGGCGGCGATTCTCAGGGTGAAGCTGAGACATCTCGAGGAATGGAACGAAGAGCGCCGCCGTGCTGCGGGGAGGTACTATGCCCTGTTTGCAGAAAAGGGGCTGATCGGGACGGTTGTTCCTCCTTCGGAAATGGAGAACAACTACCATATCTATCATCAGTACGTGGTGAAAGTACCGCGCAGGGATGACCTTCAGGCGCATTTGGAAAGCCAGGGTATCGTCAGCCGTGTGTATTATCCCGTGAGCCTGCACCTGCAGCGCTGTTTTGCATTTCTCGGATATACCGAGGGGGATTTCCCGGTTTCAGAGTCTCTCAGCCGGGAAACTCTTGCACTTCCTATTTTCCCCGAACTGACCATGGAAGAACAGAAGAGGATCGTGAATTCCATAGCGGCATTTTTCGGGAAATAATTTGACCATAATTGATCTTTCTCTCTGAACCGTGTAAAATACCGATGGAAGAAGAGTGCAAAAAGTGTAGTCTTTCTTCCATCGTTTTATATTGATCGTGTGGAGGTGGGATCGATGTTTCCATTTTTCTTTGACCCGACAATGATGCTTCTCATACCCGCTCTTTTGCTGGCCATGTGGGCTCAGATGAGGGTAAAGACTGTTTTTGCCCGCTACAGCAATGTGGGGTCAAGGCACGGAACTACTGCTGCATCAGTTGCCCGGGCACTTTTAGACAGGTTCGGGCTGCGGGATGTCCCTGTAAACAGGGTGAGCGGAAATCTCACAGACCATTATGACCCCAGAGACAGGACACTCAGCCTTTCCGACACTGTCTACGGGAGTTCAAGTATCGCCGCTATAGGAGTTGCTGCACACGAAGTCGGACATGCCATACAGGACAAACTCGATTATTCTCCTCTCAGAATACGAAACGCTATTGTGCCTGTCGTCGGTATCGGCTCATCCATGGCATTCCCTCTTTTTTTCATCGGCATACTTTTCCGGGGGCAAATGCTTATGGACCTGGGAATACTCCTCTTCCTCGGGGTCATACTGTTTCATATTGTGACCCTGCCGGTAGAATTTGACGCGAGCTCAAGAGCTCTCCGTGTGCTCTCAGATACGGGAATGCTCTCCACGGATGAAATTACGGGAGCCGGAGCTGTACTCAGGGCTGCCTCGTGGACGTACGTTGCTGCCACGGTCATGGCGTTTGCCCAGCTGATAAGGCTGCTCTTCCTGAGAGGGATGTACGGCAGCAGGGATTAATCAGCCTGACCCGTTCCCGGCATGGCTTCAGACCTGCAAATGGAGCGGCTGTAACGGTCGCTCCATTTTATTTAAAGGGAAGAAAGGAATTGGGTAGTAATGCCGTTGCTTGTATTTTTGATATTCCTGTTTGTGTTCCCCTGGGTAACGCTCGTCTTTCTTTTATTTTTTGCTCTGCTTATCCCCCTGGGATTTACTTCGAATTCATTCCTGAAAATGCTGACGAGCCCGTCACATTTCATTCGCATTCTTTTTAATTCCAGGGTCCGAAGGAACCATTCAGTGGGACACGGGACAATCAACGTTCTGGAAGAAGAATACGGTGACCTTGACGTTGAAGGGGCTGCAGATGAAGAAGGTTTTTCTATAAAAAGCGTTATCGCTCCAGAGACAGTCCTGTTTGCTGCGAAAAACGCGCTTGCCAGGATGAAATCGGGCGAGAGAAGGCTTGCCGTTCTTGAGAAATGCGGTATAACCGTTGCGGCAGTGAATTCCCTGGCTGCAGTTTTTTTCCTGCTTATTTTATTTATCAGTGGAGCTTTCAGCCTGCTTTCGGCTGCAGCTGCAGTTTTTTTTGCACATATTGCCGCACGTTTCCTCAGCCCGTGGATCCAGCGGAGCATAACGACGACGGATGATATTATGGGGCTTGAAGTTCTTGGAGTCGAAATGAAGAACGAAAAAATCGGTTTTGCCGGGATAGAGTTTCTGGTACCTTCTTCAGTATTTGTTCGTACCGGGATCAAGGGAGAAGCACTGGTGGCTGAGGTGGTCTCGGAATGAGAGGTATAGAGGCCGCCCTGAAAGTATGGCAGGATGTAAAGGCCGGAAAATTCGCATCAGAATCCATTCGTTCAGTGGCGGATTCCCTTTCCCCGGGAGATCTTGTCCTTGCTTCTTCACTGGTTTACTGCACGCTGAGAAGACAGTTTCTCTGGAAGGAAATATACGGCCGTTTCCTCAGGGTTTCCCCAGCCGGTCTCTCACAGTATGCGGGAGATGCTCTATGCCTGGGGACAGCCGGAATTCTTGAACTGAGAACCTTTGTGCCGAAAGTACTCGTTAACGGGCTGGTACAGGAGCTCAAAAAACAGGGAGACGAAAGAGGAGCAAAAATAGTAAATGCAGTGCTGCGCCGCGTTGCTGAAGAAGGGGCGCAGCATCTGAAAAAAATCGAGGAATCGGGAAACCAGAAAGAACAGGCTCTTTCAGCAGGAGTACCGGGTTGGGTTGTTTCCATATGGAGAAACTCGTGGGGTGATGAAGGGAAAGCACTGCTGAAAATGGCTCGTATTCGGCCCTATTCATCGTTTAGAATATCGGCCGGTGCAGATCCTGATGAGCTTTCGGCCGATGCCGCGAAAAAAGGGATGCGATGCTGGAAGTCACCCCTTGTGACCAATGCTCTGCGACTTGCCTCAACCATATTCCCCCCGGATTTCCCCGGATATGCAGAAGGCTGTGCTACCCCGCAGACAGAGTCTTCCATGCTTGTGGGTGAGGTGATGGGCAAAGTATATAAAGGCGGTCCCATTCTTGAAATGTGTTCCGGAAGAGGAATAAAGACCGGCCATATACTGTCGCTTTTTCCGGATGTCAGGGTGGAGAGTTTTGAGCTGTCGCCTGCGAAGTCAAAGGCTGCCATGCGGGAGATGGGACGGCTGGGGGAAAAAAAGAATCACATAATAACCACAGGTGATGCTTTATCCCTTGTCCCGGCCGCTCAACCGGCACTGATTTCCCTTGATGCCCCCTGTTCGGGCAGCGGAACCTGGAACAGGCATCCGGAAGGAAAATGGCGTCTTACCCCGGAAAAGCTTGATTCTCTTGCATCACTTCAGATAAATTTATTGAGAAGAGCTGTTTCTCTCCTTGCGCCGGGAGGAATTGTGGTCTACTCTACATGTAGCCTGCTGAAAAACGAAAACGAAAATGTCGTCGCCCAAGTCATTTCCGAAAATGCAGATCTTGTTGATATGTCCTTCCCATTCAGCGGAGCTCTGTTCAGAAAGGGGCGGCCGTGGGGGACTTATGTTTGGCCGGAACTGCCATGGCTCGACGGTTTTTACATGGCTGTGATAATGAAGAAATCGGGAGGGAAGGCTATTGATGGGTAAAATCTTCCGCTGGGCTGTTGTTCTGGTGATACTTGTCATGCTTATTTCGGGAAGCGTGGCTTTTTACACGGTTTTTTTCGGAGGAAAGGACCTTGTGATTCCTCCGCTTCGGGAAATGTCTGTTCTTGATGCTGTAGACGAGGCTGAACGTATCGGTCTCGAAGTTAAAATCGAACAGATCGATTCATCCATACCGTCGGGTACGGTCCTTGCCCAATGGCCTGAACCGGGGACGAAGGTGAGAAGGGACAAGAGCATCATTCTCAAGGTGAGCAAGGGCGGAAACAGAAAAGGAGTACCTGACCTGAGAGGGATGGAAAGCGCCCAGGCCGTGAGAAAAATTGAGGAGCTGGGATTTGGCGCAGGAGATATTCTCAAAATACATGATGATTCGAGGCCTGCCGGTACTGTCATCGCACAAAATCCTGCCGCCCCTGCAATGACGGGGAACGAAAGAAAAATCGAACTGCTTGTGAGCCTTGGTCCCGTACCAAGGGACGGGCGTATCCCTGTTCCTGATATAGCGCAGCGTGACGAACAGGGAGCAAAAAACCTGCTTGCTGAAAGCGGTCTCCGCTTCGGCGGGGTTGAATACGTTTCGACCCAGAATACCCCGGAAGGAATGGTAATGTCCACAAAACCCAGGGCGGGAACAATGGTGAAACAGGGATCATCTGTCCAGCTCGTTGTTGCCACGAACCGGGCGGCACCGGCACCAAAAAAAACCGAGCCCAGGGAGCAGCCTCAGCCCTCGGAAACTCCTGCCCCTCCTGCGACAGCAGTTGAGGTTGCTGAAACGCCGCGCCAGATTGGTCCTGCAGGACCTGTAAAACCTGTTCTAACACCCAAACAGCAGGAGCTCGCAGGGGCCACGGGTCTTACGGAACCACCCGCGACACAGGGTGCGCCTGGAACATCCCAGGTTTCATCTCCTGCTCCAACCGGGCCGGCGGCTACAGGAACAGCAAAGGTACGGTACCAGGTCCCTCCTCTCACGAAACCTCTTGGTCTTAAAATAGAAATGGTTGATGCGACAGGAACAAAGCATCTCCTGGGAAAGGATGTTAAGGGCGGAGAATTTATTTCACTCGATGCCCCCTTTGTACGTGAGGGTGTGGTAACGATTTACCTCGGCGGAGAGTTCGTCTGGCAGGAGCGTTACAAATGAAGAGGAAGGTGCTTCTGGCCCCATCGCTCCTCTCGGCGGATATTCTTGACGTGAATTCCTCCGTTCAGGCTCTTGGAGAAGAATACGACTGGCTGCACGTGGACGTGATGGACGGTTGCTATGTGCCCAATATTACCTTTGGTCCAGGATTTTCTAAAGCCCTCAGAAAACGGTATCCTGATGCGGTTCTTGATGTTCATTTAATGATCGATTCCCCCGAGAGGATGCTGGATGCTTTTCTGGACGGGATGCCTGATTACCTGACAGTACACCTTGAAGCCGATCGCCATATTCACCGGACTCTTTCCAGGATAAGGGAGCGGGGCGCCAGGGCCGGGGTATCCATCAACCCGGGAACGTCCGAGGAACTTCTTGTTCCCCTTCTTCCTTTTGTGGATCTTATCCTTGTCATGTCTGTAAATCCCGGATTTGGAGGGCAATCATATATTCCGTCGATGCTCGAAAAAACGAAGAAACTATGCAGATGGAGGGAAGCGGGGCATTATTCGTATCTTATTGAAATGGATGGCGGCATTGGGGCATCAAACGCCGCTGAAGCAGCGCGTGGAGGCTGCGATGTTATTGTGATGGGGAGCGCAGTGTTTGGCGCCGCTGATCCTGCATTTTTTTTGCAGGAAATTAAGCTGAAACTTAAGGAGGCAGTATCCGATGCCTGAGAACCGGGAGAACAAACTGCAGGAATTGGGAAAGGAAATACGCCGCAGGAGGGAAGACCTGGGATTGAGTCTCAATGACGTTTATGAAGGCACTAAAATAAGGACTCAGTTTCTGGAAGGGATTGAACGCGGTGACTTTTCCGAATTTCCCGGAACGGTGTATATCAGGGGGTTTATAAGGTCATATCTTCAGTTTATCGGAGCGGAGGATTTCTGGGCTGAATACCTTCCCGTTCTTTCTGAAGGTATTCAAAGAAAGAAAGAGGAAGAGCCGGTCGTCGGGTCATGCGCCGCACCCGCCAAAGGGTTCAAACCTGCTTCACGTTTCTGGATATTCGCCATCCTGCTCCTGGTCCTTTTCGGATCATCCTGGTATGTATGGTATACATGGGATCAGAATGGAGCCCCGTCCTTTGCGCTTCGCACAAATTCAGGCGATACCACTGCAAAATCTGAAGGGCAAATAGAAACAAAAACAGAAAACGGTATTTCTGCACAATCTGACGGGAAACCATCAGGAAGTTCTTCTGAAGGAAACTCCGAAGTGAGTGTGGAACAGGAGGCGAAGGGAGCAGCGGATGGTTCCGGAGGGGGACCGGGACAGCTTGCTGTGCCGGCAGCGGGAGGAAAAACGCCTCCTACTGCCGCAGAACTTGTGGGTGCCAATGTCCCTGCGGCTGCTCCGTCCGCTGCTGAGAAGAAAAAGGACAGAGAACTTGTTATAGCAGCCGATGGAGACTGCTGGATCAGGGTACGCCAGGGATCGAAAAACCTTTATGAACGAACGGTCCGGGCCGGCGAGACTATTTCTTTTTCAGTAAAAGAGCGTATCGAAGTGACCTACGGCAGGGCAGGAGCAGTAAGAACGCAATGGAACGGTGAATCTCTCGGAAATCCGGGAACATCAAAAGGTGTCGAAAGAATTTTCTACACCCCTGACGGAAAAACAGGAAGGATTGCCCGTTGAGAGTTTTCCTACTCAGTCTCGGCTGTGCGAAAAATTCTGTTGACAGCGAATACCTCCTGGGGCTCCTTGAAACTTCTGGCGCTGAAATCGTAGATGACGTCGGCGATGCGGACGTCGCTATCGTGAATACGTGCGGCTTTATACAGCCGGCTGTAGAAGAAAGCGTCAGTGCAATTCTTGATCTTGAATTGCTGAAGGAAGAGGGGAAACTGCAGAAAATAGCCGTTGTAGGCTGCCTTGTCAACAGGTATGGAGAGGAATTGAAGAATGAGCTCACCTCCGTTGATATCTGGGCAGATGCTGAGCAATGGGATCACGTTGTCTCTTCCCTCGGACTCCTGGCTTCAGTTCCGGCGAGAGGAATGCTGGCTGAAACAAAACCATGGTCACGATATCTTAAGGTTGGCGAAGGGTGCGATACGTTCTGCTCCTACTGCACCATACCCTCCATTCGGGGAAAGGCCCGGAGTTTTCCTGTTCATGATCTCATGAACAGGGCGGCGGAACTTGCAGCAAAAGGAGCAAAAGAGATTTGCCTCGTTGGGCAGGATCTCACAATTTACGGAAGAGACATCTACGGCAAACCCTGTCTTCGTGAACTGCTGGAAGAGCTTGACAAAGTACTTCCTTCTCATGTCTGGGTAAGGCTTTTGTATCTTCACCCATCGAGAATCAATGAAGATTTCATTGATTATGTCGCCGGAAAAGAACGTATTCTTTCCTATCTCGACATCCCGATTCAGCATATTGACGGCGATATCCTCCGCCGGATGAACAGACCGGATGCGGAAAAACACATTACTAAAATTTTCCGGTACGCACGGCAGGCTGATCCTCTCTTTGCGCTCAGGACGACAATAATGGTCGGATTCCCGGGAGAAACGGAAGAACAGTTCGGCAAAGTGCTTGATTTTCTGGAATACGCTGCTATTGACAGGGTCGGCGCTTTTATCTTTTCCCCTGAAGAAGGAACTGCGGCTGCAAAAATGAGCGGCCAGATTCCTGCGGAAATCAAGGAGCAGAGATACAGGCGGCTCATGGAGCTACAGTCGGAAATTTCACTGGACAGGCAGCGTCTGTTTGAAGGCAGGACGCTTCGAGTTCTGGTTGACGAAATTGACCGCGACGAAGGAATTGCCTGGGGCCGTTCCTACCGGGAAGCCCCGGATGTTGACGGTCTGGTGGCCATAAACGGAGGGAAAATACTGAAAGAGGGAGATTTTGTGGAGGTGCGTGTGACAGATGCCGCTGAATATGACCTATTTGCAGAAATTGCCCGGAAATAAGAACTTCTATTGGCATGTGAGCACACTGTGCGGTCTTGGCTTCTTTTCTTCAATGCCGGGAACGGTGGGTTCAATTGCGGCATTTCTGGTCTACCCGGTTCTTCCGGTTCCGCTTGCTGCAATAATCGGGATTATTGTTCTCGGTGTATGGACTTCCCATCGGTATGCCGAACAGGAAGGAAAAAAAGACCCTAAAGAAGTGATCATCGACGAAGTTGCGGGAACATGGATTGCATTGTTCGGTCTGCCCTCAGTTTTTTCTCTTCCCGCCCTCTTCCTGTTCCGTATTTTTGATATTCTCAAACCTTTCCCGGTCAATGCCTCGGAAAAACTTCCCGGCGGATGGGGGATAATGGCTGACGATATCGTTGCCGGAATGCTGGCCAACATTATGCTCAGAGTAATAAGGTGGCTGTATTTCGGTGGCGGGTTGAGCTTCCTCTTCTGATTTTGAATGGGGGCCATTCTATGAAACGTGCTGTTCTTGTCGCCATCGGCGATGAACTGTTAAGCGGCCTGCGGCAGGAAGGGAACTGCTGCTGGCTGGCCGGAAAACTTTCCCGGGCAGGCTGGAATGTCAGTTTAATAGAAGTCATTCCTGACAATGAAGAAAAAATACAGGCAACACTCAATCAATGGATAGGGAATTCGGAACTGATAGTCATGTCCGGAGGACTCGGTCCGACACATGATGATCGTACGAGGACTGCAATTGCCTCTTTTCTTGGCTGTTCTCTCGAAATCGACCGGAAGGCCTACGATGAAATTCTCTTCCGCTATCCCACAGATATGAGGAAGAATCTTGCGAGATGTTCGGACTCTCAGGGAGCAGTGCCCGTTTTGGCGAAGGCAGTTCATAATCCTGCAGGTTCGGCTCTTGGAATTACATTCACTGTATCCGGTTCCAAAGTATTCGCTTTTCCGGGAGTGCCCCGCGAGTTCAGGGCCATGGCCGAGGCTGAACTGGCGGAAGAAATTCGTGTGCGGGAGAAAACCGCCTGTTCACTGTATATCGCCGGTTGGGCGGAAAGCCTTTTGAAAGACAGGCTTGCGCCTGTCATTAAGCAGACAGATCTCCATATTTCCATATTGCCTTCACCGGGGCTGGTGGAATTTGTGATACGGGGTACTCCCGAGAGGATCGCAGCGGCCGAACGTGAAGTTCGGGGGCTTGTGCCTGCGGATTGTCTTCCTGCAGGAACACGATCCCTTTCGGAAGCGATAATAACCCGGTCCCTTCAAAAAAGGATAACGATCGCATGTGCCGAGTCATGTACGGGCGGTATGGTCGGCATGGAACTTACTTCGGTTCCGGGAAGTTCTTCAGTTTTTCTCGGAAGTGCAGTTTGTTACAGCAATCAGGCAAAGAAGAAGATTCTTTCCATAGATGATTCCCTGCTTGATAAATACGGAGCCGTCAGTTCGCAGTGTGCGGAAGCCATGGCCGACGGAGCGCGCCGTATCTTTGAAGCTGACCTTGCGGTTTCGGTCACAGGAATCGCAGGTCCCGGCGGTGGTTCAGCAGAAAAGCCGGTGGGATCCGTATGGTTCGGAGTCTCGTTCAGAGGTAAAACCGAAGCAGTAAACAGCATTTTCCCGGGAGACAGGGAAGCGGTACGGATACGATCCGCCATGAAAGCCCTTGATATACTGAGGAGAATAATTGCAGAAACAGGTGAATAATGAATGAACGAAGAGAATATTCGTTCCTTTGTATCCCTTCCCCTGCCAAATGAAGTCAGAAATGCCGTAAGAGAGCGTCTGATTTCTGTAAAACCGCTTTTTCCCCGGTTAAAATGGGTGAATGAAAACAACCTCCACCTTACGCTGAAGTTTTGCGGGGAGCAGCCCGTTTTTATACTCAGGACTTTTGAAGATTTTATCAGCTCTGCCCTCCGGGAAAAACAGCCCGGAACGATCAGTCTCAGCCTTGGGAACCTGGGAGCATTTCCTTCCCTGCAATGTATTCGGACGCTTTTTCTCCGGGTAAACGGAGAGGTTGAAAAACTCGGCATTCTTGCCTCCATACTTGAAAAAACAGCACAAGAATCAGGTATACAAGCAGAAGAACGCCCCTTTCATCCCCATATAACCCTTGCCCGCGCAAGAAATCCCGAAAAAATACCTTTTACTTCCGTGGACCAGTTCAGGGAAGCTGAATGGACAGCTGATTCCCTGTACCTCATGAAAAGCGTGCTGAAACCCCATGGACCCGAGTATGCGGTCATCCGAAAGTGGATCCTCCGGTAAAACCGAAGTCTGAAAAACAAATCATAAACTGTGATCAATGAAAGGAGTGCTCTTATTGGCAAAGAAGAAAAATCCCCAGACACGAGAAGACGTACTTGAACAGGCAATTGAAGATATCAGGGGGAAATTCGGCGAAGGCTCCATAATGCGGCTTGGGGAGTCTTTCAAAGCTGCTGTCGAGGTCATCTCAACAGGCATTCTTCCCCTCGACGTAGCCCTTGGAATTGGTGGACTGCCCCGCGGCAGGATCGTAGAAGTATTTGGACCTGAAGGCTCAGGAAAAACCACGGTCGCCCTTCATGCGGTAGCCGAGGCGCAGAAAAAGGGAGGCATCGCCGCGTTTATTGACGCGGAGCACGCTCTCGACCCGCGTCTTGCATCTACCCTGGGGGTGGACGTGCAGTCCCTGTACATAGCCCAGCCCGACAGCGGAGAACAGGCTCTTTACGTACTCGATACCCTGGTCAGGAGCAGTGCCGTTGACATTGTGGTTGTGGACTCGGTCGCAGCCCTGACGCCGCAGGCGGAAATTGACGGTAAAATCGGCGACAGCCAGGTTGGGCTTCAGGCGCGTCTCATGTCCTATGCACTCCGAAGGTTAACGTCCGCTATTTCAAAAAGCAATTGTGTGGTCGTTTTTATAAACCAGCTCAGGGCCAAGATAAGTACGGGGTACAGCCAGGGGCCCCAGGAAACCACCACCGGAGGAAGAGCGCTGAAGTTTTACAGTTCGGTTAGGATTGAAGTCAAAAGAGGGAAATCCATTACGAAAGGCGACGACACCATCGGACACGAGCTGTGGATGAAAGTCGTCAAAAACAAGCAGGCCCCTCCCTTTAAAACGGGTCACTCATCCCTTATCTACGGCAAGGGGATTCCCAAAGGAATGTCCATTGTTGATATGGGCATCGACTTTGATGTTATCAAACGGAAAGGATCCTGGCTAGCCTACAGGGGAGAAACTCTTGCCCAGGGAAAAGAGGCAGTTGCCCAATACCTTGAGGAGCATCCCGAACTTATGCAGGAAGTGGTAAACGAGGTACTTTCCCTTGCAGCCGCCGGACTTGATCTCAGTCTGCCTTCTCCTGAACCGGAAGAACCTGCTGTTGATGATGAGGTCCCGCTCCTGAATATAGAAGAAGGAATACTGGAGCTCGACGAAGAAGAAAAATAAAAAGCCAGTGAATTGTACTAAAATAGATCTTTAAAATATCTGTAGGGAGTTATGTCAGTGCTGGTGCAATGATTACCTGCAAAATATCATTTTTTTATTGTAATAAAATACTGTTTGTAAACTTTAAATCGCTATATAAATACTCACAGAAGGCGTTGACAGTATTCCAGTCCTCGAGTATTATCTTCAGGCACTCTGGCGGCAGCCAAGTGTGAAACAAGAGAAACAGGGACCTTGACAGAATTATAGGTGAAGGAAAGAGGTAAAAGAGCGAGCCTTGAGCAGAAAATATTTGAGAGTTTGATCCTGGCTCAGGACGAACGCTGGCGGCGTGCTTAACACATGCAAGTTGAACGGTCCGGCATGGAAGCTTGCTGAAGTGTCGGGTAGTAGCGGACGGGTGAGTAATGCATGAGAAGCTGCCATTGGGAGGGGGACAACAGTTGGAAACGGCTGCTAATACCCCATATGCCGGAAGGTGAAACGGAGTGATCCGCCCGATGAGGTGCTCATGTCCTATCAGCTTGTTGGTGAGGTAACGGCTCACCAAGGCGACGACGGGTAGCCGGCCTGAGAGGGTGACCGGCCACACTGGAACTGAGATACGGTCCAGACTCCTACGGGAGGCAGCAGTGGGGAATATTGGGCAATGGGGGCAACCCTGACCCAGCGACGCCGCGTGAGGGAAGACGGCCTTCGGGTTGTAAAC
>Ga0228535_1000891_pt1 | contig 63799 bp, 53 predicted proteins | sample SJ1metagenome_FD_168457 | JGI IMG/M metagenome (GOLD analysis project Ga0228535, IMG submission 168457) | Enriched culture of PCE-dechlorinating microbial communities from Ithaca, New York, USA - SJ1 | ecosystem: Engineered > Modeled > Simulated communities (microbial... > Unclassified | place...
CTGTCAAAAAACTTATACCCAAAAATGGGGGAAACTTATCAGTTTCTATATATTGAAATCAAGCAACAAAGCTCATTACAGAATTCTGCAATGAGCTATAATATATAATGAAGAGTGGGAGTAGTAAATCAAATCCGTGTATCCTTTTTAATAAAGGAATACACGGGTTTTTAATTTTCGTATTGCACTAATAAGGTAAACTAGTTTGAAATGTGCGTATTAATTATATAATTTAAGAACCGATACAACAAAATTTATATTGTTGCATATGCACTGAGAAAACAGTATACTATCAGTATAGATGGAACAGTGGAGGATAATATGAATCACAAAGAAAATATACTTAACTATCTAAAAGAAAACAACGGAGTCATCACAACACAATATTGTAAAGAAGAAGGAATTCCTAGAGTATATCTTACAAGGCTTGTAGAAGAAAATATACTTTCTAGAGTGGATAGAGGTATTTATATTTCAAAACAGGGAGATTATGACGAATATTATTTTTTTCAGCATAAATTTAAAAAAACGGTATTTTCTTATGAGACAGCTCTATATTTACAAGGATTAACTGATAAAATACCACAATTGATTGAGGCGAGTGTCCCTTACAGCTATAAAATTAATAATCTTCCCAATAATGTAAAACTATATTATGTGAAAAGCGATATATCAGATATGGGAGCGATAGAAGTAAAAACTATATATCAAAATAAGGTCAGAGCATATAACATTGAAAGAATAATATGTGATTTTGTTCAAAACAAGAATAACATAGATCCAGAAGTTTATGTTAAGACAATACGAGGATATGCATCATCTAAAAACTCTGATATAAATAAACTCTTTATATATGCTAAAAAAATGGGGATTATTGAAAAGGTAAGAACTACAATGGAGGTTATTTATGAATAAAGATAAGATAACAGCTATTGTCGTAAAATATCTAATGAAACAGGATTAACTTTTAACCATGAATTTTTCAGTTGATATAAATGTACTAATACATTTATACAAGACTCAATCAAAAGAACTTCTATTTTCTTCATTTGATAAAGTTTATGCATATGAATACATTATTGATGCGGAATTAAGTAATAACGATAAAAATTGAAATTAAATGAAAAATAACCTCTTGACGCACGTATAAATAATACGTATAATTATATTTGTAAGGAGGATAGCCATGGCAAAGACTAAGCCTTACAGATTGGTAGTGAAGGTTCTCAAAGATAATGGTTGGTTTCTAGACCATACTAATGGTTCTCATGAAATTTATGTAAAAGAAGGAAAGATCTGTCCTGTGAAATGCACTAAAAAGGATATTCCATCTGGGACAGTAACTAGTATCGAGAGAATAACAGGGCTAAAGTTTTAGCCCCCTTCTCTATTTATAGAAGGAGGTTTGATTATATGAAAAGCAGATATGTTTATCCATGTATAGTTACTCATGATAAAAATGAAGGAATTTATTATATTCAATTTGTAGATTTTAAAGAAGCATTTACAGATGCACAGTCTTTAGAGGAATCTATAGTATATGCTAAAGAAGTATTAGAACTTTGCCTATATGAATATTTTAAGCTAAATAAAGAAATTCCAGAGCCTTCAACAGAAGGAATAAAGACAAAAGAAAATGAATATCTTATTTATGTTGATGTTTGGATCCCTCCTATACTAGATAAAATTCAAAACCAATCAGTTAAGAAAACACTAACTATACCTTTTTGGCTTAATGAGGAGGCAGAAAAACATAAGGTTAACTTTTCATTATTACTTCAAACAGCTCTAAAGGAATATCTTGGCATTAAATAAAGCAACTGTAAATGTAAATCAAACATATGAGATTATATATAGCTTAGAAGTTGAATATGCGAAGTTCTGAGAAGTAGAAATTTTTATATTTCAAATGTTATTTTTCTGGATACATTGAAAATAAATTTTTTTCAGAATGATGTTGTTCTATATAGTATCGCTTTTGATACTATTATGATGCTGAAAATATTGTAAACTAAAGATAAAAAGACTAAAAATATAATTTTTAAGAAACAAAAAAGATGCTTACAATATTTAAATAGTAACAAATAAGTATCTAATTTTATAGAGTGGGAGTAGTAAACAAAAACTGTGTATTCTTTTTAGATAAAGAGATGCACAGTTTTTTTATTTTAAAACAGTACTAATATCGTACTATTTTTATTTATCAGCATTAATAATATTTAATTTTACATCTGTGAATTCAAGATTTGAAAAATCAAAAGGAAAAATCAAAAGGTACGGTTCTTTTTGATTCTAATTCTATCAATTATCAATCTAAGAATATAATAAAAGCAGATGAGAGTGGTCAAAAAGAACAACCATGACAAGCTTTGCCACACCGAATACATGTAACTGCCCTAGGGTTTTCATATATAATTTTAAGTAGTTTGTTACACACTAACCGTCCCAAATGATTACCAAATGATTACCCAATGATTAATACCTGTTAAAGTTAGTTCACTAGATACTGAGAAAAGAAGGGATAATGTATGATAACATTACTTTTAATGTTTATTTTATATATAGTTTCAATGTATTATTTTTTTAAGTTAAGAAAAATTGATAAAACGAAAAGCGAAAACCTTTCTAGCTTGATTATTCTAACTCCTGTGGTTAATAATCTGTTACCTATAGAAACCGAATTAAAAGACATGATAATCTTATTTATGTTTTCTCTATCAATTGTCTTATTGAGGAAAGGCTTGAAAGATGAAGAGAAAAAGAAGAGCTTTTATATCTCAGAAAAAACTAATTTAAAAGAGTAACAAAACATATAAATGTTAGAGACTGTAAATAATTTTGTGTATGATAATTTACGGTCTCTATATTTTAAGTTATATTTTTCTTTTCTTACTGAAGAAGCCATTTTTCAGCTTCTTCTCTACTTTCGTATAATCTAAAATGATTGCCTTTACTTATTTCTATAGCCATTTCTTTAAGTATATATTTTTTTGATGGTGAGTTATTTTATCACAATAATAATAAAGTGTGAATGCTTTACAATTATTAATCAGGGTATTTTATAAATAGCCATAATAAAGTTTTCAGCTTTATAGTATCTAATATGTAGATACTTAAGACCCCACGAGGTTTAAGATGCAAATCACTAACCAATGCTTTATAATATTTATAGACAAATAATATAAAGAATGGTTGATGAAAAACTATGAAAACAAACAACTTGACACAGGGTAGTATTTTAAGCGCATTATTTAAACTAGCCATCCCTATAATGGGTACGTCCTTTGTTCAGATGGCTTACAATATGACTGATATGATTTGGGTGGGAAGAGTTGGCTCAAGAGCCGTAGCAGCAGTAGGAACAGCTGGTTTTTTTACTTGGCTTGCTATGGCTTTTATCCTTATACCGAAAATAGGTGCAGAGGTCGGAGTAGCTCAGTCTATAGGAAAAAACGATATGAAAGAGGCTAAGGTTTATATCAAGCACACACTTCAAATGATAGTAGTAATTGCGCTGATATATGCACTTTCTCTTATAACATTTAGAAAACCTCTAATAGGATTTTTTAATCTAGGAGAACCAGATATAATCCAAAATGCAATTAATTATTTGGTGATTATATCCTTTGGACTTGTTTTTTATTTTATAAATCCAGTATTTACAGCTATTTTCAACGGCTACGGAGAAAGCAGAACTCCATTTATAATAAATTCAATCGGACTTTTGGTGAATATGGTACTAGACCCACTGCTTATTTTAGGGCTAGGACCTATTCCAAGATTAGAGGTAGCTGGAGCAGCTATTGCAACTGTTATAGCGCAAGCAGTAGTTACTCTAATATTTGTGCTAAATGCGAGGATGAGACCAGAACTTTTTTCAGGACTTAATCTTTTCAAAGCTCCAGATATGGCTCATATAAATAAAATTTTCAAGCTAGGACTTCCAGTCGCACTTCAAAGTGGATTATTTACTATGTTTGCAATGGTAATAGCAAGAATAATAGCTCAGTGGGGACCGATTCCTATAGCTGTTCAGAAGGTAGGCTCTCAGATTGAAGCTGTTTCGTGGATGACAGCAGGAGGGTTTCAAACTGCTATGAGTACCTTTGTAGGACAAAACTATGGAGCAAAGAACTGGGATAGAATTACAAAAGGATATATGGTTGGGCTAGCTATCATGACAGTAATTGGAATATTTACAACAGGCTTGCTTTATTTTGGAGCTAGACCTATATTTTCAATATTTATCCCAGAGCCAGAGAGCATAAGCTATGGGGTAGTATACTTAAAAATACTAGCACTTTCTCAGCTTTTTATGTGCATAGAGCTAACTACAGCAGGGGCGTTTAATGGACTGGGAAATACAGTTCCACCATCTATAATAGGTATAGTATTCAATGCTCTAAGAATACCAGGAGCACTCATACTTTCAGCTACCAGTCTAGGCTTAAACGGTGTATGGTGGGCGATTAGCATTTCAAGTATATTTAAAGGAGTTATCTTAGCTACTTGGTATATGATGCTACTAAAAAAGTCAAATAAAAGCATTGGAGAGGTAGTTTTGGAACCTTAACTTTATTTACTAAATGTATTACTAAGAAAATGAAAACTTTTATAAAAGGAGTAAGCTATGAACAGAGAAATATATATAACGGGACATAAAAATCCAGATACTGACTCAATTGTATCTGCTATTGCCTATGCAAAGCTGAAGCAAAAAAGAAATGGTCTAAATGCAATCCCTGTTAGACTCGGAGAAATCAACAGTGAGACCCAGTTTGTACTAGATTATTTTAAGGTAGAGAAGCCTAGATATATGGATACCATAAAGCCTAGGGTAGGGGATTTGGACATGGATCCAGCCTTTTATGCTTCTCCAGAGATTTCTCTAGCAAAAGCAATTAGGCTCATCCAGTCAAATCACAACAACAATATTGCTGTAGTAGATGACTCAAACAATCTAGTTGGAGTAGTAAGCCTTTCAAATATTACAGCCTGCTACTTGGACGTTTGGGATGATGCAATAATTAAAAATTCAAATACTCCTCTTGAGAACATAGTGGAAACTTTGTCGGGGGAATTGCTGTATACACCAGAAGTCATACGTCCATTTGGATTCATGCATGTATATGCTATGACTCCACAAAAAGCAGAGGAATTCATAAGTGAAGGAGATATAGTAATAGTAGGAGATCGCTCAGATGCTCAGCTAGATGCAATAAACAGAAATGTGTCTGTGCTGATTCTAACTGGAGGTTGTGAGATTGAGCCAAGTATACTATCTGAAGCCGAGAAGCGAAATATTGTGGTGCTAAGAACCAATTTCAATAGCTTTATGGCAGCTAGACTTCTTCCACAATCAGTACCTATAAGCTATGTAATGACTACGGAAAACATAGTGACCTTCGATTTGGATGATTTTGTGGAGGATGTTCAGAAAATCATGGGAGAAACTAGGTACAGAAGCTATCCAGTAATAGATGAAACAGGACATGTTGCTGGAAATATTTCGAGATTTCACCTTATCTCAAATCCTCAAAAAGAGTTGATACTAGTAGACCATAACGAAAAAAACCAGTCTATACCAGGGATAGACTATGCAAGAATTACAGAAATAATAGACCATCATAGAATAGCAAACATAACTACAGGACATCCTGTGTTTTTTAGAAATGAAACAGTAGGAAGCACATCTACTATAATTGCTAAAATGTATATAGAGCAGGGTATAAGACCAGAGCAATCAATTGCGGGTATCCTAAGCGCGGCTATTATATCTGATACTCTTATGCTTAGAAGCCCTACAGCTACGGAGTTAGATAGACAAATGCTAGAAAGAATGTCAAAAATAGCAGGAATAGATATAGAAACCTTTGCTAAAGATATGTTTAAAGCAGGAACATCATTAGAAGAAAAAGAGCCAGTGGATTTATTAAGAGGAGATGTAAAAGAATTTATAATAAGTGGCAAAAGAGTAAGAATAGCACAGGTTATGACTATGGACTTAGATAGTCTTGAGGGCATCAGACTCGCTCTTATTGAAAAAATGACTGAGCTTAGACTTGCTGGTGGGGAAGACGATTTTGTCCTTGTGCTTACCGACATACTAAAGGAAACTTCAAAATTCATAGTAGTAGGACCAGATGCAGAAAGTATAGCTAGAAGCTTCGATGCTGAGCTAGTTGACAGTACCTTCTTAGCACCTGGAGTACTATCTAGAAAGAAACAAGTAGTACCAAAGATAACTCAAGCTTTAGAAAAATAATCAAAGTGGAGGGAAACTATGGGAGATTCAAAGTTTTGTACGAATTGTGGAGCAAAAACTCAGCCAGAGGATGTATTTTGTGAAAGCTGTGGACAAAAATTAGAAGCTGATGACTACGAAAATAAGCCAGAAGTAAAGGAAGAAAGAAGTCCATATCCAAAACACGAAGATAACATTGTACCACCTGCTAGGCAAGCAACTAGAGAACCTTTTAGGGAACCTTTTCCAGAAAGACCTAAGAAAAAAGGAAACTCGGGAGTCATAGCAGTAGTAGCGCTTCTAGTAATAGTAATTTTTGGTGGAACATACTGGTTTTTTTCGCAAAAAGGGGAAAATGATAATATAGCAGACCAGCCAAATCAAAATGCAGACTCTTCGAATCAAAATTCCGAGGCTTCAAATGAAGGAACTGGAGAAACCCAGCAAACGGGGTCTACATCTCCTCAGCTAGATTTGACAAAGGCTAGGACATATTTATCTACACCAGGATATAAATCCACATTCTTTGTAAACTATCCAGATGGAATGGCAGGTGTAGTTGAGAGATTTAGCGGAAGAGGGCCAAATGCAAATGAAGGAGTAATAGTTTCAGAGGTCGAAGTAGTAAGAGAAAACGGAGAGGACTACGGATATGGGTTTCATTATGTGACTCGCCAAGATGGAAGCTATTACATTTTGGATTCCACACCATTTGAAATCTATCCTCATCTTAAGGATGATTTATCCATAGGAAAGACGTGGAGCTATGAGGATGAAGTGTTCGGCGATATAGTTTGGACAGTTATGGATATGGGAGTGGACTTGGATTTAGGCTTTGAAAAATTCAGCAACTGCCTTGTAGTAAAAGAAGACAATCAAGCAGCTGGGTTTGTAACAATTGCTTACTACGCTCCAGGTAGTGGAATGATTTACTCTACTGATGCAAGTGGAAACAACGATTACTACAAGATGACTGCAAAAGAGCAAATAGGAACAGAGCAAGCAGAAAGTCAAATAGTTAAATGGTGTCCTAATTATTTAGAAATTAAAGACGATAGGACTCAGTAGTTTAGTAATTTTTATGGCAAAAGTTGAGTTAGATTAAGGGGGAAATGTTATGGTAGGATTGATAGTTTTGGGACTTATAGTTGTTGGAGTTGTAGGCTTTATCATTCAGATTTACAACAATTTGGTGCAATTAAGACAAAGGGTTAAAAACGCATGGTCTCAAGTGGATGTACAGCTAAAAAGAAGATATGATTTGATTCCAAACCTTGTAAATACAGTAAAAGGGTATGCTGAGCATGAAAAAGCAACACTAGAAAATGTAACAAAAGCTAGAACAATGGCTATGAATGCAGGGACTGTTCAGGAACAGACTCAAGCAGAAAACATGCTAACAGGGGCTCTTCGCTCTTTATTTGCTGTAGCTGAAGCATATCCAGACCTAAAAGCAAACACAAATTTTTTACAGCTTCAAGCAGAGCTGAGCGATACAGAAAGCAAAATTGCTTTTTCACGCCAGTTCTATAATGATACAGTTCAAAAATTCAATACAAGCATAGAGGTATTCCCAAATAGCCTTATAGCTGGGAATATGGGCTTTACTCCTGCTGATTATTTTACACTTCAAGATGAACCAGAAGCTAGAGAAACAGTAAAGGTGGAGTTTTAGGAAGGAGAATTTGCTATGAACAAAAGCTTTTCCTCGTATAGCCTAAAATTAAATAAAGTAATAATAATCTTGACTATAGTACTGATGGCCTTAATACCGAATCAAGCATTTGCTGATAGAAGCCTAAGTATGAGAAGTCTATACATTGATGCCCAGCTCTTGCCTGATGCTTCAATGAGGGTGACAGAAAAAATAACTGTTGAATTTAATGAGCAGTGGAATGGATTTTATGTCAAAATTCCAGAAGGAACTACTCCTATAGTAGATGTGTCAGTCAGTGAAAGTGGCCAGTCCTATACCTATAATCCAGGCACTGAATATGGGCCACCAGGAACCTTCCTCACTAAAAAAGAAGGAAGTGACATCCTTATAGACTGGAGCATAGATGCCTACGACCAGACAAAAACCTTTGAGCTTTCCTATACTGTGGTAAATGCCGTAAAAATTCACAATGACGTTGCAGAGCTATATAGAAAATTTGTAGGTGATGCAAATGGCAATAAAATAAACGATGTGCAGGTTAATCTTAGCCTTCCATCTGGAGCAGAAACCTATATTCAAGGTCAAGATATTAGGATTTGGGGACATGGACCCTTAGATGGGGTTGTAGAATTTACTCAAAATAATGGAGTGACTTGGAAAACTAGCAATCTATCTCCCTACACATTTGTAGAGGGAAGAGTAGTAATGCCTACAGCACTTTTTTCTGACGCCCCTAGAGAAGCCTACACAAACCAAATGGCCTTAGGGAGTATATTATCAGAAGAACAAGCAAATGCAGACAAAGCTAATAAAGAAAGACAAAGAGCTAGATTCGAGCTAGGAGGAGCTGCAGGAATACTAGCAGCTGCTATAGGAGCGCTGATATATTTATGGGGAAAGTTCGGAAGAAAATATAAATCGAATTTTGAAGGTGACTACTATAGAGACCTTCCAGCAGACTATAGCCCAGCTGAGCTAAGTATACTTTGGAATTACAAAAAAATGAAGCCAGAGGATATAACAGCGACTATTTTGGACCTAGCAAGAAGAAAATTTCTATACCTAGAAGAAGATAAAGTAGAAGTAAAAAAACTCATAGGAACCAAGGAAGTCACAACCTACAAGCTTACATTTATGCCAGATCCAGAAGCTGGAAGCTTTAAGAATCCAGAAGATGCTGTACTCAAAAGACATGAGCAAAAATTGCTTGACTACCTAAAAAACGATATAGGTGGAAGACAGCCTTTTATTCATCTTACAGAAATAGAGGATTATGCTAAAAAATATGGAGAAGAGTTCTATAAATTCTGGCAAAGCTGGACAGAGGATATAGAAATTGCTACAGCAAAATATAGTTTCTTTGATGAAAACAAAGCCCTATATAAATATTCTGCAATCGGTGGAATTTTGCTAATTGCACTTGGCATTTTTACTACCTTTAAAATGCTTGCGATTGGGATAGCTTTAGTGGTATCAGGGCTTATGATATTGCTAGTACCTCAGCTATTTAGAAGACGCTCTCCAAATGGTCAGGACGACTACGTAAAGTGGAAAGCATTTAAAAAATTTCTAGAGCATTTTTCTGAAATGCAAAGACATGAAATCCCAAGCCTTATAATTTGGGAGCATTATCTAGTTTATGCAGTTACTTTAGGGGTTGCAAAGGAAGTAATAAAACAACTAGAGCTGGTATTTCCTAATATGACAGATGGAGACTATCGCTTTGGATATGGCTGGATGAATTACTCATCCTACGGAAGCTTTAGAGCATTTAACGATTCATTTGATATGGTGGGAAATTCAATAGACAAAGCATTTTCATCAGCCCAAAAAGCTGTCAGTAAATCATCTTCAGGAGGAGGCTCAGGAGGAGGCTTCTCAGGTGGTGGTGGAGGCGGCGGTGGCGGTGGAAGTTACGGTGGCCGGTAGTATTTAGCCGAAGTGCAAATACTATAATATATTAGAAAGTAAGTTTAAATATAGAACATATATAAAAATGCCCTGTCTATGAGAAAATCAATCATAAATAGGGCATTTTTATATTTTATATTAAATTATTTTAGATTTTTTTTCTTGCTGGATTTTTTTAGTTTTGTTTTTACAAACTCTGCTTCTTTCTTTTGAGTTAAATAGCTTTTCCATCTCTTTTGAGAGAGAGTTCCATTTTCTAGTGCTAATAAAATCTGGCATCCAGGCTCGCTTTTATGACTGCAATTAGAAAAACGACAATCGCAGAGTAGCTCCTCGATATCAGCAAAAGCTTCACCTATGGCATCATCAGCATCCCACAGTCCTAGCTCCCTCATACCAGGAGTATCGATAATCATAGCACCTGAATTTAGTTTCACTAGCTGTCTATGAGTAGTGGTGTGACGACCTCTATCATCATAAAGCCGAATATCATTTACAAGCATTATTTCTTCATTTGCTAGAGCATTTACTAAAGATGATTTTCCAACCCCAGACATTCCAAGAAAAACTACAGTAATACCAGGACCAAGATATTTGGCCATATCATCTATACCAGCACCAGTCTGACTACTCACAGCAATTACATCTAAATCATTTGATAAAGCCTTGACCTTTTCTATTTTATCTTCGTAGTCAGGGCATAAATCTGATTTAGTTAGGATAACTACAGGAGTTGCTCCACTTTGATATGCCTGAGTAAGATACCTAGAAATTCTATTTGCATTAAAATCTTGATTTAATGAAGACATTATAAATACATAGTCGAAATTTGCAGCGACTACTTGCTCTAATACTGTTTTAGCATGTCTAGGATTATGTCCAGATAAATCCATGCGTGAAAACTTAGATTTTCTAGGTAAAAGCTTTACAATTTTAGATTCTCCTATAGGATTATAGATTAAGTTTACAAAATCACCTACAGCAGGATAATCTTCTCTATTATTTAAATTTTTAAGAAATGAACCTTTTAATTTTGCACTTACTTCTCCATGTGTACAAATTGCTTTATAAAGTTCTCTGTGAACTTCAATTATTCTAGCTGGGATTATATCATCAGCTGTTTTACTATCCACTGCTTTAAAACCATAGTCTTTTAAATCTATCATCTTACCTCCTAGTTTTTTTGCCTTAGCTATAGGCGTAAAAACTACTTACTAAGGCAAATTCTAAACAAAAACCACCAAATTATTAGTAAATTTCTTCATAGTAAAACATCCCCTTTCGTATATAAGCCTCGCAAAACATATAGCAATAAAAGATTGATATATGAGTTAGGGAAACCTTGATGTATTCATAATAAAAAGACTAATATAGTCAAATTGATATCACCATAATAAGGAAATCTAATCAATATATCCTACAGCACTTGTGTATGATAAAATGGTAATAATATACAGTATAAAATAATTAAATAAGGGGAGATTATATATGGATATAGATATTAAATTAGGCTATGATTCTCCTAAGGAAGTGCTAGCACTGTTTTCTGAGTATATGGAAATGCTCATAGCAGGGGATAGCACATTCAAAAAATATTTGGAAATTCAAAATTACGATGATGAAATAAAAGACCTAGAGAAAAAATATGGACTACCTAGAGCAAGACTATACCTTGCATATGTAGATGGAAAAGTGGCAGGTTGCATAGCGCTAAAGGAGCTAGACAGTGAAACCTGCGAAGTCAAAAGGCTCTTTGTTAGACCTGAATTTAGAGGACTGAAGCTTGGAAATTTATTAATCCAGAAAATTATTGATGATGCTAAAGAAATAGGCTACAAAGCAATGCTATTAGACACGCTTCCGTTTTTAAAAAGTGCAATTGTGCTTTACAAAAATTTTGGATTTTATGAAATACCTAGCTACAATAATAACCCTATGGACACGTTGATTTATATGAAGCTAGACCTGTAATACTGAAATGGTATTATGGATTAGAAAATGGAAACGATTAAATGTATTATATAAATGGTTAAATATTGGTAAATAGATAGTACTGAAATGAAGGGGGATTCAAGATGGCTAAAACTGTTGCATTTATTAATATGAAGGGTGGAGTAGGCAAGACAACTCTAGCGGTAAATATGGCTTATGCGTTGGCAAAAGTTCATGGCAAAAAAGTACTTTTAATAGATATCGATCCACAGATGAATTCGACTCAGTACTGTTTATCTCAAGAAGCTCTTACTCAGCTTGTTGAAGAACCAAATAGAACAATCTTTGGGTTTATGAATCAGCAATATCAAGTAAAAGCAACATTGAAAAAATATACCCAAGATGAACCACTAGAGAATCTTACAATAAATGTAGATGGAGTTTTTGATATAGTTGCATCTCATATGAAGTTAATGGAAATAAACTTAGATCAACGTCCGTATAAATTGAGGCAATATATAAATAATCACTTTGCATCAAAATACGATGTTATTATTCTGGATTGTCCACCGACTATTTCTGAGTACACAAAAATGGGATTGCTCGCGGCAGATAGCTATGTAGTGCCAATGAAAGCAGATGCATTTTCTATGTTTGGACTTCCAATGCTACAAAACTATATAGATAGTCATATATACGGGGAGTTTGGTCATGAAATAAATTTTATAGGAATAATACTTAATATGGTAATACCTAGTCGTTTAATTTATAAAAAAGTAAAAGATAAGCTAAAAAACGATTGGAAAGACTATATTTTCATGAATGAAATTCCTTATAGAGAAGTCATAGTTAAAGGTTTAGATGATGAGTTAAATAAAAATAAATATATTGTTGATATGACAGCTGAAACTGAACTGAGAAAAAATATTGAAGAGCTTTCATTAGAGCTAATTCAGAGAGGACGTTTATAAAATGAAAGATGAAACTAAAAATGATATTTATGACCTATTAGATTTGCTAAACAAACTATATTCGCTTTCATTTCTTTCTGACAAGGATAGATTGAATGAAGTGAGAAATGAAATAATGTCAACTATGACAAAATCAAATAATCTTATGGAGCAGAAGGTTAGTGAATCTGATGAATCATTATATTCAATGGAAAACATAGTGAATATACTTGATGCAATGAAAAAAATCAGAAGAAAAGATAAAATGATGGATTTTTTAATGGAGCTAGATATAAAACCCTATGACAAAAAGCTATCCTTAGATGATATGAGAGGGAGAGCTATAGTAGAACTAATCGAAAGAGGACTAAGTAAAAATGACGAAAAAACATTAAAAACAAATTCGAAAAATAAATCATCAGCAAAAACTGATAAAAAAGACTTTATGGATATGTGGTTAGATTTTTATAAGCAAAATAAAGCAAGTAAAACTAAGTAAAGACTAAGTTTGAATCTAAAAACTCCAGCCAAAGGAGATGCTATGAATCTTAGAGAAGAAGCTGAATTTAATAATATTAGAGATTTTTTAAACAAAAACTATAGTATTGATGTTGATTTAGAAAATGAAAAGCCGGGCTCGTTAATGGATATGGCAGTCAAATTATTTTTGAGTCTAAATACATGGGAAAATTATATTTATCATGCTGAGATTATGGATGATAGTATGAAATCCATGTTCAAGGAGTGCATTTCAAATACTCTACATATAATAGTGTTTTCAGCGCTTAAAATGAGACTGCCTTTATTGATGATGATAAATAGAACCCTAGAATTAATGGCTTTATTTTTCTTTGATAGTAAAGTAAACCCTAAATTCTTAGAGTCAGATTTAGTTTTCGAGAATATAGAGTATAGGAGAATTTTGATAGATAGATATGAGTTTGAAAGAAAATATGATGTGGATTTAGAAAAAGCTGTGATGTTTTGCGATGATATGATGCATAGATGTAATGTTCAATACAGAGAATTGTCAAACCATCTTAGCTTTAAAAATTCCCAGTATTACTCTAATGAAAAGTGTTTAGACGTAATGAACTGGACAAATCTTGATGTAATATACATATCGAATCAAATAAGTCTAATGAGTAGCATTATAAATAGCCTTATGATATTACTGCATTTTGAAATCTATATTGAAACAATTCCTGAACTTGAAAAGCTTTTTATACGAAATGCGATAAATAATAATCTCAAAATAAATGATGATAAAAAATACGATTTTAAAAATAAAATTATAGATATATTTGGAGAAATATAGATAATATCTATGTAATCCACTGGGGGAAATACTAATGAAACTGACAGTTTTAGTAGATAACAACACATTTATAGATAAGTATTATCTAGGAGAACCTGCCGTGAGCTACTATATAGAAGATGAAGAAATTAGGCTCCTCTTTGATACGGGTTATTCGGATATATTTATTTCTAATGCAAAGCTTCTAAATGTAGATTTAGAAAAACTGACCCATATAGCTTTATCTCATGGTCACAACGACCACACGAGAGGCCTTATGTATCTTAAAGATAAGTATGATTTATCTCAGGTAGAAGTAATTGCTCATCCAGATTGCTTTTATCCAAAATACTATGATGAAGAATCTATAGGCTCAGAGCTATCTCTAGAGAAGATAGAAAAAATATCTAAACTAAAGCTTTCTAAAGAGCCATATGAAATAAGTGAGAGCTTAATTTTTTTAGGAGAAATACCTCAGTATTTAGCTTTTGAGCCAAGAATATCAATTGGTAAAACTATAATAAACGGCAAGGCTGAGATTGACACTTTGCTCGATGACACGGCAATAGTATATAAAGCGAAATCTGGACTGTTCATTATTACAGGATGCTCCCACAGTGGTATTTGCAATATAATTGAGCATGCTAAAAAAGTATGTAGCTCAGACAAAATCCTAGGGGTTATAGGGGGATTTCATATGTTTGACTGCGATGAAAGACTAGCTGCTACCGTAGACTACTTAAAAAATGAGAATATACCTATGCTATACCCAGGTCACTGCATTTCCTTTCAAGCTAAGACCAAAATGAATACTGCTTTAAAGGTACATGATGTAGGGGTAGGGCTTACAATTGAATTAAAGTAAATTTCCACACTTGTTGCAGTAGATAGCATCTGCAACATGATCTTCGGAAAAACAATTTGGGCAGGTCGCAAGTTTGACTGCCTTTTTTGATGCATTATTCATTTCGCTTGTGATTATACCTGTGGGAACAGCTATTATTCCGTATGCAACAATCATTAAAACGCTTGAAATAAGCTTGCCTAAAGGAGTTTGAGGAGAAATATCTCCGTAACCAACAGTGCTTACTGTTACTATAGCCCAATATATTGACTCAGGGATGTTATTAAAACCATTTTGTGGTCCTTCGACTATATACATAAGGGCGCCAGTGAATATTACAATAAATATAATGGTAAATAGAAAAACAGTTATCTTTGGCCTGCTAGCTCGTAGGGCCCTAATTAGTGTTCCAGACTCTTCTACATATCTCATCATTTTGAACACTCTAAAAAGCCTGAGTAATCTAAATACCCTTATGACCATTAAAAACCTTGCTGCAGGAATAAAGAAACTGATATAAGCAGGCAGTATTGAAAACAAGTCAACAAGACCATAAAAGCTAAAAGCATAGCCCTTGGAATCTTTAACAACGTACAGTCTCAAAATATACTCAATGCTAAAAATAATTACAAAAAACCATTCGAAAAAAGAAAAAATATTACGATACGGGTAGAATAAACCATCTACACTTTCAAATATGATTAATAAAGTGCTTAAAGTGATGGATAGGATTAAAAAGATGTCATAAGCTCTTCCTTCTTTTGTTTCGGTCTTAAATATTATTTGGTAAAGTCTATTTTTCAGTGCATCACTCATAAATGCCACTTCCCTTGTAAAATTATTATTAATTTCATTATACAGAATAAAAAATGAAAACAAAAACTATAATTTATATTCCTAAAAAAGTATACAATTATGAAGAAAATATAAATTGTATACTTTATTTTAGCTTGAACTACAAGACGATCATTGAAATTTATTAAGCATTTATTAATTTTATAAAAATTATTCATATTATCAAATATATATTTGTAATTTATTTATTAGAGATCTAATAAGGGTATAAATATATAGCAACATATCCTATGAATTATTAAGTTTTAAGGAGGGTGATTTTATGAAAAAAACTTGGGAATACTTATTTTTAGTAGCTTTGCTTGTTGTAACTTTACCAAACTTGTCATTTGCTCAAAATATGGCAACGGTTGAAATCAATGGGATAAAGCTTATAATGGATGAGCCACCAACACTTGTGAACGGAAGAACCTTAGTTCCTCTAAGAGCTATATTTGAAGCTTTGAATGTTACACCTATGTGGGATCAGTCTACCAAAACTGTTACAGCAAAAACTGATAAAGTGGATATGAAACTCAAAATTGGAAGCACAAATGCAGTTGTAAATGGACAAAGTGTAAGTCTTGATGTGCCCGGCACTCTTGTAAATGGAAGAACTATGGTGCCAGCTAGGTTCATAGCAGAGACATTGGGAGCACAGGTTGATTGGGATGCAAATACAAAAACAGTTAAAATAGTATCAGCTGATGCCCAGACTTCAGTATCTGACAAGCAAAATAAGCCAGATGCGAAAACAATCCAAGCTAATTCGTATGCTCATATGAAGAATTTTATGAACCAGTTTGAAAATAGTAGGTTTAATGAAGTTATAAAGCTTGGGAATATTGAAACCTATCGCATGGAGCTTTCTGATGCAACTTTGGTAGTAGATACGAAGTTTAAGGAAGATGCTCAGTATGACCCAAAGACAAACACTATAACCTTGAAAAAGGATCCTTCAGCAATTGCACCATCTGATGATATGGATATGGGGCAGTTGATTTGGCATGAGATTTCTCATAAGATTGAAGATGAGAATGGTGACATAGGATATTTTGACAGTAAGCTTTATGGCGAAAGAAATATAGAATACATGAAAAATATAATACAGGTAGCATTACCTAAGCTAGAGCAACTAGAACGTTACAATGGTGACGATGCAGAGCATATCAAAAAGCTATGGTCAAACTTTGAAAAGGCTTATGAGGATGCGCTAAAGCTTCCAGAAACACAGGCTTATCCTCCAGATAAAGAAATGCTAAAAAAATGGTTTGGATTTAGTGTAGATAAAGAATCTATTCTAGAGTTTTATAAGAGTGGAAAAGGTGGAGAAAATATCAAAAAAGCCTTAAATCCTCAAATTGCTTCAGTATGGTCAGGGGCGTGGGATACAGAGTTTGGAGTTTTAGTAATGACTCAAAGTGGAAATAATGTGTCAGGTAGCTATTCTCATGATGTGGGAAGTCTTGCTGGAATAGTGAGTGGCAATACTCTATCAGGTACATGGACAGAAAATGATGATGAGGGAACTTTTACATTTATAATGAGCGAAGATGGAAAATCATTTAGTGGATCATGGCAAGAAACTAGCCCAGACCCTAACCAAGGTGGAGGCTGGGACGGAACAAAGCAGTAGAATCAATAGGAATCAATAGGGACGGTTCTTTTTGATTCTAGGTTGGATTGTCTATAGAAGAAAACTCTTGGTATTATGCTGAGAGTTTTTTGTTTTTAAGACAGATATTCTAGGGTAAATGTTAATATACGGGGAGATTAATTAGGTAGCTTAAAATAGAGAAAGGAGGCAGTATATGAAATGGAAGGGAAGAGCAAAAAGCTCTAATGTTGAGGATAGAAGAGGAAGAGGGGTAGGAGGAGCCGCTATTGGCGGCTTGGGAGGCTTTGGTATCATCATAATGATTATCTATGCATTACTAGGAGGAAATCCTGGAGACATAATGCAAAGCATAGATCCTGGTCAAACTCAAAATGTGCCTTATGAAGCTACTCAGGAAGAGGAAGAGCTTGCTGAATTTGTGTCAGTTGTTTTAGCCGACACTGAGGTGGTATGGAATGATATCTTTGCTGATTTGGGCAAAGAATACGATGAACCAAAGCTCGTTCTTTTTACTGGTAGCGTACAGTCAGCCTGCGGAGTGGCAGGAGCATCAACAGGGCCGTTTTACTGTCCAGGAGACAAAAATGTTTATATTGACCTTAGCTTTTACAACGAACTAAAGACCCAGTTCAAAGCACCAGGGGACTTTGCTATGGCCTATGTAATAGCTCATGAAGTGGGTCATCATATTCAAAATGAGCTTGGAATAATAGCTCAGATGGATGAAATTAGAGGAAAAGTGAGTAAGGAAGAGTACAACAAATACAATGTAAGGCTAGAACTGCAAGCAGATTATTTAGCAGGAGTTTGGGCTAACCATGTTCAGGGACAAAATCTTTTAGAAGAAGGAGATTTAGAAGAAGCACTGACTGCAGCAAGCGCTGTAGGAGACGATAGAATACAGATGCAATCTCAAGGCTACGTAGTTCCTGATAGCTTTACTCACGGAACATCAGAGCAAAGAAAACGATGGTTTTATAAAGGCTATGAAGCAGGAGATTTAAGCCAGTGGGATACCTTCAGTGCAAATGAACTATAATAGAAAAAGGAGAGATAGTAAAATGAAAAAAGTAATGATATTAATTGAAAACCTTTTTGATGAGCAAGAGCTAATTTATCCATACCATAGACTAAGAGAAGATTTTGAAGTCGTATTAGTAGGTAGTAAAAAAGATGAAGCATATAAGTCAAAAGCTGGCTTTAGTCTAAAATCGGATTTAGCATCTGAAGAAGTTAATCCTGAGGAGTATGAGGCTCTTTTTATACCTGGAGGGTTTTCACCGGATTATATGAGAAGAACAGAGGCAACAGTAAATCTAGTAAAAATGTTCATAAAAACGGGCAAACCAGTAGCCGCTATATGCCATGGACCATGGATGCTAGCTTCTGCAGATGCTATAAAAGATAAAGAAGTAACTAGCTTTTTCTCCATAAAGGACGATATGATTCATGCTGGTGGAATATGGGTTGATAAGGAAGTAGTTGTATCGGATAATATTTTGACCTCTAGAAATCCAGGGGATTTGCCAGCACTTATGAAAAAATTTGTTGAAATGATTTGATATGAGGGAATTTCAATAAAGATGGCTTAAGAATCGCAAAAAATAATTGTATTAATAAAAACCGGCTTTTTTTGATTTAGTAAAAGTCAAAATGAGCCGGTTTTTATTTTTATATAGTAGAGCCTTGTGTTTTTTTCTTCATATCGTAGCCTAGCTCATAGTAATGATTGTTATTAAAATCAAAATTCTTTATCACATCTAATCCAAGCTTTCTTGTATGAGCTTCATAAGAGCGAGGATTGATATGATTTATAAAGGTAATCATAATAGGATATCTTTTTTCCATCTGCTGCCTAGAAAACTCGAATAAATTAGCAAGCACCTCAGTCCCTCTATAGGCTTTGTCTATGCAGATAGGTCCGTATTGATAAGAATTTTTTGTGCTAAGGACTTCTCCTAAATAAGTAGTACTAGGTAAATCCTCTATCATAAATTGGAATAAAGGCCACTTTGACCAAAATTCCCAAGACGCCGCCATCGCATATCCTACAATGCCCAATGAGTCGCAAGCTATGGCAAGCCCATTTTCTTTTTCTATTATTTCCTTAAATTGTTCATGTGTAAATAAGGTAGTGACAAACCCATCCTTCTTGTCCTTTTCATCAATAGTGGACACGTGGTATTTCTGCTGGAGCCTTGCAACTGCTTCGATATCATCAATAGTAGCATTTCTGTAAATCATAAGGTGCATCTCCCTTCGCGTATGAAAATTAAATATACATAATACCTTATAATAATTATACTTCAAAACTAAATGAAAAATAGAGATTTATTAAAATTAGATTATAAATAAGCTTTTGATAAATAGTGAAGAATAAAATAGATACATGATATTTAAATTAAAATACAAATGCAAAATAGAAATTACGTATTTTAGCTAAAATTAAATTACCTATAGTTCGGAATGATACGAACTATAGGTAATAAAAAATTGAAAAATATATGAAAAAACACTTGATTTATTATTATATATCCTTTAAAATTAAATCATGAATATTAAAAAGCGAATAATAAAGTAAAAAAGCCTGATATAATCCGGTAATATGGTCCGGAGTTTCTACAAAAAGCCGTAAACTTTTTACTATTGGGTGAGGGTAACAAATGGAGCAAGGTGGGCTCTCATGTTCATCATCATTCAAAATTCAGGAGGTATGAAATGGATATTGCAAATCAGGCACCAAAAGGCTTCTTAGAAAGAACCTTTAAGCTGTCAGAGCACAACACAGATGTAAAAACAGAAGTACTAGCAGGTATCACAACATTTATGACTATGGCGTACATATTGGTAGTAAACCCTATGATTCTTGCTGATGCAGGAATGGATAAAGGGGCAGTATTCGTAGCTACAGCACTTGCAGCAGCTATTGCGACCTTTGTTATGGGATTCTTGGCAAACTACCCTTTTGCACTAGCTCCAGGAATGGGACTAAATGCATTCTTTGCTTATACTGTTGTACTTGGTATGGGTTATACTTGGCAATTTGCACTTATGGCAGTATTTATTGAAGGTATTATCTTTATTATCTTAACATTCTTTAACGTCAGAGAAAAAATTATAGATGCCATACCGCTAGGACTTAAAAACGCAGTTAGTGCTGGTATCGGATTATTCATCGCATTTATAGGACTTGCAAATGTAGGTATCGTACAGGCTGGGGGAGCGATTCTTTCAGTAGGAAATCTTCGTGAGCCGCTTATAGTACTTAGCTTATTCGGACTTTTAGTAACTGCAGGACTTCTTTCTAGAAATGTTAAAGGAGCTTTCCTAATAGGAATGCTAGTTACTACAGTAGTAGGTATGGTTACAGGACTTGTTGCTCTTCCTTCAGGACTTGCATCTGCTCCTCCGTCACTTAAGCCTATATTTGGAGCTTTTCTTCAAGCTGACAAAGCTCAGATATTTGGACCAGAAATGGCTATCATCGTATTTACTTTCTTATTCGTAGATTTATTTGATACAGTAGGATGCTTAGTAGGTCTTGCAGCAAAAACTGACATGCTAGACGAAAACGGCAAGCTTCCTAAAGCTAAGCAAGCTTTATTTGCAGATGCAGTAGGAACTACAGTAGGAGCGGTACTTGGAACTTCAACTGTAACTACATTTGTAGAGAGTGCTTCAGGAATGTCTGAAGGCGGAAGAACAGGACTTACGGCTGTTGTTACTGGAATGCTTTTCTTAGCTTCATTATTATTTTCACCTATCTTCATAGCGATTCCATCTCAAGCTACTGCACCAGTACTTATTCTGGTTGGGGTAATGATGGCATCATCTATGCTGAAAATAGATTTCCACGATATGACAGAGGCTATTCCAGCTTTCTTAACTATCGTAATGATGCCTCTTGCATACTCAATAGCTGAAGGTATCTTGTTTGGAGTAGTATCATTTGCTATCATCAAGCTGATTGCTGGCAAAGGAAAATCTGTAACACCTGCCCTTTATGTACTGGCACTATTGTTCATAGCTAAAGTAATACTAGCAGGCTAAACTAATTAAATACAAAATCCCACCTGATTCTCGAGGTGGGCTTTTTTTCACAAAAAATCCATGAAAATTAACTAATTTTGTAAATTTTGAGGAGGATGTTATGAAAGTATCTGTTGTTATGGGATCTGTATCTGATTTTGATTCACTAAAGGAAATGCTGGATTTTTTCAAAGAAATGGATATCGAGGTGAGTCTTAGAGCGCTATCTGCTCATAGAACACCAGGAGAGCTTATAGAATATCTTACAGAAATGGAAAATGAAGTTGAAGTATTCATAGCAGCAGCAGGAAAAGCAGCTCACCTTCCAGGAGTAGTAGCATCAAAAACCTTAAAGCCAGTTATAGGCATTCCAGTAAAAGCTTCAACCCTTGATGGACTAGATGCACTACTTTCAATAGTTCAGATGCCAAAAGGTGTACCAGTAGCGACAGTTGCAATTGACGGTTCACTTAATGCGGGAATTCTTGCAGCTCAGATTATAGCGCTAAAGGATGAAAAAACAGCTGCAAAATTAAAAGAATACAAAAACAAAATGAGACTAGAAGTTCTTTCTAAAGAACAGGACCTTTTAAAAAGCAAAGGATACTAAAATCATATAATTACGAAATTGAGCGAGATAATTAATCTTTTAAATTATATTTTAAAATTATAATACTGGAGGAATATATTATGAAAATGTTATATGAAGGAAAAGCTAAACAGGTATTTTTAACAGAAAATCCAAATGAGTATATAGTTCACTATAAAGACGATGCAACAGCATTTAACGGAGAGAAAAAAGACCAGCTTGCAGGAAAAGGACAGCTTAACAATGCGATATCTAGTCACATTTTCACTATGCTTAATGAAAAAGGTATCAAAACTCACTTCATAAAGCAAATCGACGAAAGAGATATGCTAGTAAAAAAAGTAACTATTCTTCCACTAGAGGTTATAATTAGAAATATAAGCGCAGGTTCTATGGCGAAAAGATTAGACCTAAAAGAAGGTATTGCATTTGAAACTCCAATCTTTGAATTCTGCTATAAAAGAGATGACCTAGGTGACCCATTAATAAATGATGATCATGCTATTGCACTAGGAATAGTTACTAGAGAAGAAGTAGAGTTTATCAAGCAAGAGACATTTAAAATAAATGAAATTCTTAAAGACTTTTTTATGAAAGCAAATTTAAAGCTTGTTGATTTCAAAATCGAATACGGAAAAACAGAAGACGGTGAGATTATCCTTGCAGATGAGATTTCTCCTGACACTTGCAGATTATGGGATAAGGATACAGATAAAAAGCTTGATAAGGATAGATTTAGAAGAGATTTAGGTTCTGTTATTGAAGGTTACCAAGAAGTATTAGAAAGGATTAAATAATTATGTGCGGAATCGTAGGGGTATATTCTAACGAACCAGTAGTAAGAGATTTATTTTATGCACTCAACACTCTTCAACATAGAGGACAGGAAAGCTGCGGAATAGCAGTTTCAGATGACAAGGATATCAGCTGTCATAAAGGAATGGGACTAGTTCAAGAGGTATTTAGAGAAGAAAATATCCAAAATATGAACGGTAATATAGGAATAGGACATGTACGCTACTCTACAGCAGGAGGAAGCTACGAATATAACACTCAGCCACTGCTTGGATTTTCAAAAGGCAAGAGAATAGCAATCGCTCATAATGGAAACTTAATAAACAATCAACTACTTAAGACAAGACTAGAAGAAGATGGAATGATGTTCCAAACTACTATAGATTCCGAGGTTATCCTTTATCTTATATCTAGATACTACAACGGAAATATGCTAGATGCAGTTAAAAAAACCATGGACCTCATAAAAGGAGCCTACTCTCTTGTCGTAATGCTAAAAGACAAAATGGTAGCAGTAAGAGACCCATACGGCTTTAGACCACTAGTTATGGGAAGACGTGGAGATGACTATATCTTTGCTTCGGAAACAGGAGTAATAGATGTACTTGGCGGAGAATATATCAGAGATTTAGAGCCTGGAGAGATAGTAATAGTAAAGGACAATAAAATGGAGTCCCATATGTACGAGCACAAGGCTCCTATGTCGACTTGTATATTTGAGCATATTTATTTTGCTAGACCAGATGCAACAATAGATGGACTAAATGCTTACTCATTCAGAGTAAAAACAGGAGAAATCCTAGCAAAAGAAAGCCCGGTCGATGCAGATGTAATCGTTCCAGTTCCAGACTCAGGCTGGCCAGGAGCTATAGGTTTTTCAAGTAAATCTGGCATCCCTATAATGGAAGGGCTAGTAAAAAATCGCTACATGGGAAGAACCTTTATCAAGCCGACTCAAAGAGAACGTGAAATAGCAGTAAAACTAAAGTTAAACCCTATAGTAGATGTGGTAAAAGGAAAAAAAGTAGTACTAGTTGATGACTCAATAGTAAGAGGAACTACTTCAAAAAGATTAATAGAGAGCCTAAGAGCAGCAGGAGCAAAAGAGGTTCATATGAGAATCACATCTCCCCCAGTTACTCACTCATGCTATTTTGGAATAGATACTCCTAGAAGAAAAAACCTAATAGCAGCTCACAGCACAGTGCAGGAAATCTGTGACAATATAGGGGCTGATTCACTAGGCTTTATATCTATAGATGCGCTAAGAGAAGCAGCAGGACCAGAGTTCAAATTTTGCAAGGCTTGCTTTGATGGAAAGTATCCGCTTGACCCTTGCGTACTATAAATAATATTAAAAATACCCATTAAAAAATTGGAGGATATGATGGAAAAGTTAACCTATGCAGCATCAGGAGTCGATATTAACGAAGGCAATCGCGCCGTACAGCTAATGAAAAGCAAGGTAGCATCTACCTACACTAGCGCAGTGGTAGGAGATTTGGGAGCTTTTTCTGGAGGATTTTCATTAAAAGATTTTAAACATATGGAAGAACCAGTGCTTCTTGCTGCTACAGACGGTGTGGGAACAAAGCTCATTATAGCTCAGATGATGGACAAGCACCACAGCGTAGGACAAGACCTAGTTGCTATGTGTGTCAATGATCTTATTTGCCAAGGTGCAAAGCCACTATTTTTCCTAGATTATGTAGCTACAGGCAAAGTAAATGCAGAAAAAATAGCAAACATAGTTGGCGGAATAGCTGACGGCTGTAAGATGGCAGACTGCTCGCTAATAGGTGGAGAAACTGCAGAAATGCCTGATATGTACACGGAAGATGAATATGATCTAGCTGGGTTTGCAGTAGGGATAGCGGACAAAGCAAAAATTCTAGATGGCTCTAGAGTAAAAGAAGGAGATGTAGTTATAGGACTTGCATCTAGTGGACTTCACAGCAATGGCTACTCGCTGGCTAGAAAGCTTTTCTTTGACCATTTAGGACTAGGAATAAACGATAAGATAAATACTAGCATCAGAACCATAGGTGACTTACTGCTAGTACCTACTAAAATCTACGTAAAAACAATTATGGATATATTAGAAAAATACGATATCAAGGCTATAGCTCATATCACAGGTGGAGGACTCCTTGAAAACGTGCCTAGAGTACTTCCAGATGACCTAGATGTATACATCAACAAAGGCTCATGGAATATGCCAGAGATATACAAAGAAATTATAGCTCTAGACAAAATAGAAGAAAAAGAACTCTACAAAAGCTTTAACATGGGTATAGGAATGGTAGTAGTAGTAAACAAGGAAGAAGCAAAAACTATACTTGACCATATCAATGAAAATAGCTGGGACGACGCTTTTATCATCGGAACTGTAGAAAAAGGCAGTAAAAAGGTGATTTTAAATGGAAACATCTAAAGACCAGATGCAAAAATTAAAGCTAGCAGTTTTAGTTTCTGGCTCAGGAACAAATCTTCAGTCTCTTATTGATGCCCAGAAGGAAGGCTACTTTAATTCTGAAATAGCACTAGTCGTATCAAATAAAGCCTCTGCCTATGGACTAACAAGAGCTGAAAATGCTGGAATAAAAGCGCTAGTTATAAAGTCAGATAAGGAGCTGCTAGATACTCTGCTAGAAAATGAAATCGACCTAATAGTACTAGCTGGATATCTAAAAGTAATTAGCCCAGAGCTTATAAATGCTTACGAAAATAAAATAATAAACATCCATCCATCCCTGCTTCCAGAATATGGAGGTCATGGGATGTATGGGCTGCATGTTCACGAAAAAGTATTTGCAGACAAAAAAAATCAAACAGGAGCTACCGTTCACTATGTGACAGCTGAGGTGGATGAAGGACCGATTATAATTCAAAAAAACCTAAGAGTAGACTACGATGTAATAAAATCTCCCGAGGAGCTTCAGCGAGAAGTTCTTATAATTGAACATGAAATATTAAAAGAAGCTATTAAAATAGTTGAAACTTAAACATAAATATTAAATAATTATTTAAAATAAAACAACTTATAATGAACAATATCCTAATGAAAAACTTAAATATAATAAAAAATGTTATTTTAAAAAAACAGATCTTAATAATTAAGTTTATAATTTTATATATAAAGTTATAAGCTGTTTAACTCTTGGAAATAAGTAAGCTGTGTTAATTTATATAAATCTATATCAAAAATTTAAAATACACAACGAGGTGAGATATGAAGGCTCTAATAAGTGTAACTGACAAGACCGGAATTGCAGACTTTGCCCTTGGACTAGAAAAATTTGGCTATGAAATAGTATCTACGGGTGGAACTTTGAAAGTTTTACTAGATGCTGGAGTAAAAGCTATATCAATAGATGAGCTTACTGGATTTCCAGAAATGCTAGACGGAAGAGTTAAGACCCTTCACCCAAAGGTTCATGGGGGAATCCTACATATCAGAGCAAATGAAACCCATGTTGCTACAGTAAAAGAGCATGGAATCGACCCTATAGACATGGTAGTAGTAAACCTATACGACTTCGAGGGCACCCTAAAATCAGGCAAGCCTCACGATGAAATAGTAGAAAATATAGATATCGGCGGACCATCTATGATTAGATCAGCTGCTAAAAACTATAAAGATGTAGCAGTAGTAACAGACCCAAAAGATTATGCGGAAATATTAGAAAGACTATCAAATAAAACTCTAGATGAAGCCTATAAAAGAAAACTAGCTTACAAAGCCTTCTCGCTTACTGGATACTACGATGCCATGATAGGCAGATATTTTGCTGGGCTAGAAAATGAAATCTTCCCAGAAAGAACAGCTATAGGCTTACTAAAGGAATCATCTCTTCGCTACGGAGAAAACCCTCACCAAAACGCAGCAGTTTATGAGGATGCTATGACTACTAGCCTTATGACAGGTATGACTCAGCTTCATGGCAAGGAGCTTTCATTTAACAACCTAAACGACCTAAACACTGCGCTAGAGCTAGCTAGTGAATTTGAAGAGCCAGCTGTAGCAGTAATCAAACATGCAACTCCGTGTGCAGCAGCTATAGGAAGTACTATTTATGAAGCCTTTGTAAGAGCTTATGAAGCAGATAAAATGTCTATATTTGGCGGAATAGTAGCTATGAATAAAGAAATGGATGCAGAAACGGCAACTGCCATGGATGAAATTTTCCTAGAAATAGTTGCCGCACCTTCATATAGTGAGCAGGCCTTAGAAATACTTAAGAAAAAGAAAAATCTAAGAATCTTAGTTATAAACTTTAACAATAAAAAATCAGCACTAGATGTAAAATTCACTAGTGGAAAAGTATTAATCCAAGAATCAGACCACCTAAACTACGAAAAGCTAGAGACAGTTACAACTACTGCTCCTACTAAGGCTCAGCTAGATGATATGAAATTTGCCATGATAGTATGTAAACATGTGAAATCTAATGCTATAGTAATGGCAAAGGACGGAGCAACGGTAGCTATCAGTGGTGGACAGACATCTAGAATCTGGGCACTTCAAAACGCCATCAGAAATAATCCTGACAAAAACTTTACAGGATGCAGTCTAGCATCTGATGCCTTCTTCCCATTTGATGACTGTGTGACCTTGTCAGCAGAGCATGGCATAGCAGCTATCATGCAGCCAGGTGGAGCAGGAAGAGATCAAGATAGCATAGATGCCTGCAACAAATCAGGAATAGCTATGGTATTTACAGGAACTCGTCACTTTAAGCACTAGAATAAAAAAGCCCATTGATACAAAGTTTAGTGTCAATGGGCACTTATAACCTTGTTATATTCACAATAAAAACAGGAGGATAACCCATGAATATCCTAGTAATCGGGGGCGGAGCTAGAGAGCACGCTATCATCTACAAATTAAGTCAAAGCAGTAGAGCAGGAAAAATCTACGCAGCTCCAGGCAATGCAGGAATAGCTGAGCTAGCAAAATGCATAGACATTTCAGCAACAGATGTAGAGGGCTTAGTAGAATTTGCAAAAAATAACAGCATAGACCTTGTAATAGTTGGACCAGAGGATCCTCTTTGCATGGGAGTAGTAGATAGACTCACAGCAGAGGGGATAAAGGTTTTTGGACCAGAAAAAGCCTCAGCTCAGCTAGAGGGTAGCAAAGCCTTTGCAAAAGAGTTCATGCTAAGAAATGACATCCCTACAGCTAGATACATAAAGACTTCAGATATAAATCAAGCTATGCAGGCATTTGAAATGATGTTTACTAGCTCACCTTACAGCAAGGCAGTAATAAAAGCTGATGGACTCTGCGCAGGAAAAGGAGTAGTAGTAGCTGAGAGCCTAGAGCAAGGCTTTGAATTTATAACTGAGGTACTTGAAAGTAAAATATTTGGAGAAACTGAGCTAGTACTAGAAGAATACATCGAAGGCATAGAGGCATCCCTTCTTTGCTTTGTAGATCATAACACAATAGTAGCTATGCCTACAGCAAAAGACCACAAGAGAATCTACGAAGCCGAAAGAGGGCCAAACACTGGTGGGATGGGAACTTACTCTCCAAACCCTATAGCCCTAGCCTATCATGATGAGATGATAAAAGAAGTAGCTCAGGAATATCATAAGGGACTACAAAAAGAAGGGCTTAGCTATAGAGGAATCATATTCTTTGGCTTTATGATTACTCCAGAGGGCATCAAGGTACTGGAATTTAACACTAGATTTGGAGATCCAGAAACTCAGTCCATATTAGTTAGATTAGAGACGGATTTACTAGAGATATTTGACATGGCAACCCAGGATAAACTAAATGAACTGGATATAAAGTGGAGTGATGATCAGGCAGTAACCTTAGTTCTAGCATCAAAAGGCTATCCAGGAGCGTATGAAAAAGGAAAGCCTATAACTATAAAAGATAAAGCAAAGTTAGATAGCCTAGGAGTAGTATTTCACGCAGGGACAAAGCTTGATGGTGATACAGCTGTGACAAATGGAGGCAGAGTGCTTAGCCTTACAGCAAAAGCTCCTACTCTAGATGAAGCTATGGAAAAAGCATATAAAATGGCAGAGCTTATTGATTTTGAAGGAAAAACCTACAGGAAGGATATCGGACCTATGGTAAAAAGAATCTATGTTCAGAAAAAAGCTGAGTTTGACATTGAAGGAGCTTCACTTGCAGCTCAGATTAAGGAAAGCCTAGGCATACACCTAGACTCAGTAAGCCCATATCAGCGCTACGATATGCAAAACATAACTATAGATGAGATAAATGAAATATCAAAAACCATCCTCAGCGAGCCGCCTGTAGATGATATATATATCCAAGAAGAGGCATTTGAAGTAGAAAAATCTATGACTAGCCCTATTGTTGTAGAGCTTCATAGAGGACAGTACGACCAAAGAGAAGATGGCCTGCTTCAGTCACTAGCAGTAGTGCTAGAAAAAGAAGATGTAAAAATCAGATGTGCTAGAGTTTATGACATCAAAGGTAAAGTTACAGCCAAAGAGCTAGAAAAAATCAAAGCCTACCTTATCAACCCAGTAGACCAGCAAGAAGGCAGTATGAAGCTTCCTAATCTATTAGAAGACGAGCAGCCTATCATCCAGACAAAAGCTGTGATAGATGGCTTTATAGCTATGGATGAGTCAGCACTGTCAGATTTTCATGCAAAAAATGGCCTAGCTATGAAGCTAGAGGACCTAAAATATTTCCAAGATTATTTCAAAACTAAAGAAAATCGTGACCCTAGTGAAGTAGAGCTTGCAATGGTAGATACTTACTGGTCAGATCACTGTAGACATACTACATTTAACACAGTGCTAGAAAACGTAAGCTTTATATCCTCAGCAAATAAAGCTATTCAGCTAGCAGTGCTTCAGGCATACAAGGACTACCTAGACCTAAGAGAAAAAGCTCACAACAACGAAAAACCACTCACCCTTATGGACATGGCTACCATAATGGCTAGATATATGAGAAAAAATGGCCAGCTAGATGACCTAGAGGTATCTGATGAAATCAATGCTTGCTCAGTAAAAATAAAAGTAAAAGTAAACGGTGAAGACCAAGATTACCTATTGATGTTCAAAAACGAAACTCACAACCACCCTACAGAGATAGAGCCTTTTGGTGGAGCTTCTACTTGCCTAGGTGGAGCAATAAGAGACCCATTATCTGGACGCTCGTATGTATACCAGGCTATGAGAGTTACAGGCTCAGCAGACCCTAGAGAAGCAATAAGCGAAACATTAGAGGGCAAGCTGCCACAGAGAAAAATCACTCAAGAAGCAGCTAGAGGCTACAGCGCATACGGAAACCAAATAGGACTTTGTACAGGCTTTGTAGATGAAGTGTATCATCCAGGCTTCAAAGCAAAGAGAATGGAAGTAGGCGCAGTAATAGGAGCTGCTCCTGCAGAAAATGTAATACGTAAACAGCCAGAATCTGGCGACATCATAGTATTAATAGGTGGAAGAACAGGAAGAGATGGAGTAGGTGGAGCTACAGGCTCATCAAAAGAGCAAACAGAAAAATCCATCGAGCTATCCTCTGCAGAGGTTCAAAAAGGTAATGCGCCATCTGAGCGTAAACTTCAAAGACTATTTAGAAACCCAAAAGCCGCTTCACTTATCAAAAAGTGTAATGACTTTGGAGCAGGTGGAGTATCAGTAGCAATAGGAGAGCTAGCAGATGGACTAGACATCAAGCTAGATAAAGTTCCACTAAAATACGCTGGACTTACACCAAAAGAAATAGCAATCTCAGAATCACAAGAGCGTATGGCTTGTGTGATATCTCCAACTGATTTAGATGCATTTATGAAGCTGTGCCACGAGGAAAACATAGAAGCTACAGTAGTAGCTACAGTAACGGATACAAATAGACTAGTTATGACTTACAATGATGAAGTCATGGTAGATATAGATAGAACCTTCCTAGATAGTGCAGGAGTTACCTCATCTCAAGAAGTAGAGGTAGAAATTCCTTACACTCTAGATATGTTTGCAGAGACAGAAATTAAAGATATAGAAGCAGAGCTAAAATCTAGACTAGCAGACCTGAATGTATGTAGCAAAAAAGGTCTAATTCAAAGATTTGACAACACTATAGGAGCGGCTAGCGTGCTGATTCCTCTAGGTGGAGACTATCAACTTACACCAGCTCAAGGTATGGCATGCAACATTCCCTCTCTAGATGGAGATACATCTACTGCTTCAGTTATGACCTATGGATACAACCCATATCTTTCTGAACAGAGTCCATTTCATGGAGCTTATTATGCAGTGATAGAGTCAGTGAGCAAGATAGCAGCCCTAGGAGCACCAGTTGATAAAACTAGACTTTCATTCCAGGAATACTTTGAAAAGCTAGGAGAAGACAAGCGTAAATGGGGCAAACCTTTATCAGCCCTTATAGGAGCATTAAAAGTACAAAGAGAGCTGAGCCTTCCTGCTATAGGTGGCAAGGACTCTATGTCAGGCACCTACAAAGACCTAAATGTACCACCTACCTTGATATCCTTTGCAGTATCATATCAAGATAGCGAAAAAATCATATCACAGGAGCTAAAAGAAGCAGGAAACACCATAGGCTTACTTTTCACTCCAGCTACAGAGGACAACCTGCTAGATATGGAAATGTACAAAGACAACCTAAATACACTAAAAGCATTAGCCTTGGAGAATAAAATAAAATCAGCCTATGCAGTTACTCATGAAGGTATATTAGCTGGACTTACTAAAATGGCATTTGGAAACAACCTAGGAGTAAATCTAAACTCAGACTTAAAAGCAGATATGTTGTTTAAACCTCTATACGGCTCATTTGTAGTAGAGCTAGCTGAGGAAGATGCAAGAGTTATGACACTAGGAAAAGTAGAAAAATCTCCAGTTCTAAAAGTAGGAGCTAGTGTAACTATAGAGCTAAAAGACCTTCAGGCTACCTATGAAGAGCCACTTGAGTCTGTATTTGGAACTAAAAATCCAGCTCAAGAAACAGTAAAAACTGTATTTGAAGCTCAGTCAAAGCTAGAGCTAAAACCTAGTAAAGCAAAAACGAGCATTGCTCAGCCAAAGGTAGTAATCCCAGTATTCCCAGGAACAAACTGCGAATACGACAGTGCCTTTGCATTTGAAAAAGCTGGAGCAAAAGCAACCATTCAGGTTCTTAGAAACCTAACTCTAAAAGATATAGATGAATCCCTAAAAGAACTAGAAAAAACCATCAGAGAATCTCAGATTCTTATGATACCTGGAGGCTTTAGCTTAGGGGATGAACCAGATGGCTCAGGTAAATTCATAGCGGCAGTGCTTAGCTCACCTAGAATCAGCGATGCAATAGCTCAGCTACTAGAAAAAAATGACGGCTTGATACTTGGAGTTTGCAATGGCTTCCAAGCCCTAATAAAAACTGGACTACTTCCATACGGAGAGATTAAGACACTTGATTCAGATGCACCTACACTTACTCATAACGCTATAGGAAGACATATGGCTCAGTTTATAAAAACAAAGGTAGTAGCTACAAACTCACCTTGGACTAGCCTATTAACTGAAGGAGATATCCATCAGATACCAGTATCTCATGGAGAAGGTAGACTAATCGGAAGCGAAGCAGTAATAAAACAGCTGTATGACAACCACCAGGTAGCCTTCCAGTATGTAGATGACTCTGGAAATCCTACGATGAAGCTACCATACAACCCAAATGGCTCTTACGGAGCAATAGAGGGCCTAGTAAGCCCATGCGGCAGAATCCTAGGCAAAATGGGACATACAGAAAGAGTTCAAAAAGGCCTCTTCAACAACTACAAAATAACTTCAAAACAACTACTGTTTGAAGGCGGCGTAACCTACTACAAATAACAAAATCATTAGGAAATCATTAGGGACGGTTCTTTTTAAATCATTAGGTAAATCATTAGGGACGGTTCTTTTTGATTTTAAACAATTTAAGAAAATAATAAAATTAAATGGGAGTGGTCAAAAAGAACCGTCCCTCATGATTTGTGGCTAAACTGTGATTTTGTGATATGAAATATGGTATAATATAACTAAATAGTAATTATTTAGGAAGGATGATAATATGCCTACTATAAGTATGTTTTATGGAATAATTATTAGAATGTATTGTGCTCCAGAAGAACATAATCCTCCTCATTTTCATGCATATTACGGAGAATATGTGGCGATTATTGATATAAATTCATGTGAATTAAAAGAAGGGTTTTTACCAAAGAAGCAATTAAAACTAGTATTGGCATGGGCAGAACTTCGTCAAGAAGATTTATTAGCAGATTGGAAACTTGCAATGAATAGTGAACTTCCTTTTAAAATTGAACCACTAAAATAGGAGGAGTAATAATGTATATATCTGTTAAATCAGTGAGACCTTTAAGTGAATATCAATTACTTTTAACTTTTGAAAATGGTGAAAAAAAAATATTTGATATGAAACCATATTTGGATAAAGGAATTTATAAAGAACTAAAAGATGAAAATAAATTTAAAACAGTAAGAATTTCTTTTGATAGTATAGAATGGTGTAATAAAGCAGATATTGATCCAGAATTTTTATATGAAAAAAGTAAAAAAATTACTGAACAGTAAAAAAGGACGGTCGGGAAATAACCACTTTCTAAAAAAGCGACGTTTGTCGCTTTTTTTAGTTCTCAAAAAAAGTAAAAAAAAAGCAGCAAATTAATGCAACCTCTTTTACATTATATTGAGGGAATCAATAGGGACGAATCAATAGGGACGGTTCTTTTTGATTCGACGAATCAATAGGGACGGTTCTTTTTGATTCTAAAAAATTTAAGAAAACAATAAAATTAAATGAGAGTGGTCAAAAAGAACCGTCCCTCATGATTTGTCTCTCATGATTTTTATTTACCTTATGATTTTTAGTTTGAAATTAACATAAATTACACATATAATAAAATTTATAAAACTATTGATTGAAAATTATGATAATATGGTAAAAAAGTTTTCAATGGTTTGCAAAATCAATAGTAATAGTTTAAGCTATATATTATAACTTAATGATATTTAACTAAGTCTAGGGGAGGTCTTCTATGGGATTTTTTGGTGGTAGCAAGATTACGGACGAACATATCAGGGCATCTAGGGAAATTAAAAAAAGAAATTTAACTCAAATGATACCTAGTGAGCTTGGAGAATTTGCTCAAAATATCAATAGCTTTATAGCTGATATCAGAGCTAATCTAGGTCAGTTTTATGCACTTTCACAAAAGATGTCAGAAGAATCAGAGGTACTTTCTAGTAGTCTAGAAGAAGCCAATGAAACCTTTGCTATGGTAGACAAAAGAGTTGATGATTTTGCTGAGCAGATGAATCAAAGAAGCGAGAGAATATCTGAACTTAAGGAATCTTTAGAACAGTTTGTAGAGAGCTCAAAAGAATCGGAAACAGGAGCCAAGGAAGTAACTGAGGCCTTAAGCCAAATGCATGATGCAATCATACATGGAAAAGAAGATTTCCTAAAAGTAGTAAAGCTTTTAAACACTACAAAAGATACTGGACTGGATTTGGCAGGAAACATGACCTCACTTGCCGGTGAAATAAAAAATATTAATAAAATAATAGAAGAAGTGCAAAGCATAGCAAACAAAACAAATCTACTTTCGCTAAACGCTTCAATAGAGGCAGCTAGAGCAGGAGAATCAGGAAGAGGTTTTGCTGTTGTAGCTCAAGAAATAGGAAAGCTTGCTATGCAGTCTCAAGAAGCCGTAGAAAAAATTGACTCTACACTTACAGATTTGGCAGCTAGAATCATAAACATAACAGAAAATGTAACCACAGAGATGAACCATGTAGAGCAAGAGGCAAAAGTTGCTGACAACTCTATAGCATCTATGCAGCTCATAGATGAGGAAGCCAAAAAAGCAGCCTCAAAAATGAAAAATCTAGAAAAAAACACCCAGATTCAGAAAAAGCTAGGAGAAAAAGTTGAGCTTGTATCTGCTGATTTTATTCAGCTTATGGAGGATGTAACTAGCCTGTCTGAAGATATGAGAGCAGGAAGCCAGAATTACTACGCAAAGTCTCAAAACATCACAGCTATGCTATTAGAAACAGAAAAAAGAACTCAGGAAATTTTTGGCTTTATTCGTTCATATACTGAGAGTTTACCCCTTACTGATAAAATGAAAACCTGCATAGCAAATGCCAAGTCAGCACTTGCAAATAAGCAGACAGATACGTCACTTTTAAAAAGAGAAAATAATAAAGTAGCAAGAGAAGAGCTAAAAAAATTGGCAAAAGCCTATCCATCATTTGAAGTAATCTGTATACTAGATGCTAGTGGATTAAGCTTAGTGTCGAGCATTGATGAAGAAGACTACAAGCTTAACTTCTCCCATGCAGAGTATTTTAAATCAGCTATTGCAGGAAATACTTATGAATCAAAGCCTTACATATCTACAGATACAGGGAATTACTGCGTTGCAGTATCACTTCCGATAAAAGAAAATGGTCAAATAGTTGGGGTTATAATGGCTGACGTATCACTCGCTTAAATCAATAGGGACGGTTCTTAAATCAATAGGGACGGTTCTTATTGATTCTAGCTCTAATAATCGATTTCAAAATGAAAGAAAATTAAAACAGAGTGGTCAAAAAGAACCGTCCCTTTTGATTCCCTTTTGATTCTTCTGATTCGAAAAATAAAATAAAAAGGAACCTGATATGAAAATAAATATAGTAGGACTCGGTCCAGGAAGTATTGATAATATTAGCTACAAAGTGTATGAGCTTGTTACAGCTTCAAAGCTTCCACTTTATATTAGAACAAAAAAACACCCAGTAATAGATACTCTAGAGCAAAGAGGTATGAAGGCAGAATATCTTGACAGATTTTATGAAGCAGGAGAGGCATTTGAGCAGGTATATGAAGCTATTGTAGCTTACTTGATTGATGAAGTGAAAAAACGTAATGAAATCATATACGCTGTACCCGGACATCCTTATGTAGCTGAGCAAACAGTAGCTATTCTTCATGAAAAATGCAAAGAGCAAAATATAGAAATAGTAGCCTATCCATCCATGAGCTTTATTGATGCTTTATTTGCAGCAGTAAAAAGAGACCCTTCAGATGGATTTGAACTAAAGGATGCATTTAACATAGATGCTCTTAGCCTAGATACTGAGCATGATTTAGTAATCACTCAGGTATATGACAACCTCATAGCCTCTGAAACAAAATTAAAGCTACTAGAAGCCTATCCAGATGAGCATGAGGCATATATAGTCAAAAACGCTGGAATAACAGGCACAGAAGAAATAACCGTATGTAAAATATATGAGCTTGACCAGATGGGAATATGCTACGATTACTTAACTAGCCTCTATATTCCAAGAGTAATTCACAAAACCTACAGCAATCTTTCTGACCTCATAAACATAGTTAGAAAGCTAAGAGGACCAGATGGCTGCCCTTGGGATGCTAAGCAAACTCATGAATCACTTAAGGACCATATAGTTGAGGAAGCTACAGAAGTAAAAGAAGCAATAGAAAATGACGACCTAGATAACCTAATAGAAGAGCTTGGAGACGTACTGCTTCACATAGTGTTTCACAGCGAGCTAGGCAGAGAATCTGGCTACTTCAACCTTCTAGACATTACGGATGGGATTTGCAAGAAGCTCACATTTAGACATCCACACGTGTTTTCAGACTTAGAAATTGATGAAAAAGACCTACCAGAAATGTGGGAAAGATTGAAACAGATTGAAAAAAACAATAAAAATACTGATAAATAGCGAATTAGAGGTTGACGAAACATAAATATTGAATATACAATAGGAATTAGGACAAGACAATACATCCCGATGATAAATTAAATGGGAAGCTTAGTAAGACTAAGCTAAAACGTAGCACAGCTACATAAAAATAAGGAGGTATATAACAAATGAACAAAGCTGAATTAGTTGCAAAAATGGCTGAGAAGAGTGGCATGACTAAAAAAGATACAGAGGTAGCTTTAAACTCTTTCATGGCATCAGTTGAAGAAGCATTAGTAGCTGGAGAAAAAGTTCAACTTGTTGGATTTGGAACATTCGAGACAAGAGAAAGAGCAGCAAGAGAAGGAAGAAATCCAAGAGATCCAGAAAAGAAAATTAAAATACCTGCTTCAAAAGCTCCAGTATTCAAAGCTGGAAAAGGCTTAAAAGAAAAAGTTAACGCTACAAAAGCTGCAAAATCATCTAAAAAGAAATAAAGACAATAAAAGGACTACAGGGCTTTTGCCATGTAGTCTTTTCAAATAAGGAGAACTATCATGAGATTAGATAAATACCTTAAGGTATCGCGTATAATAAAAAGAAGAACAGTTGCAAAGGACGCTTCAGATGCTGGAGTAGTGTTCATAAACGGCAAGGAAGCCAAAGCCTCCACTAAAGTTAAAATAGGAGATGTCCTAGAGCTTCATTTCGGAGAAAAAATTTTAAGAGTTAAAGTACTGGATTTAAAAGAACACGTAGGCAAGGACGAAGCAGCTTCCTTGTATGAGGTGATTGAGTAGTGAAAGGCAAAAATCAGGATGAAACAAAAATAAGTAAAGTTTTAGAATTTAAGGATAATCAGACAAGAGAAGAATCTTTTGAAAATATCAACATAGATAATGATGATTTGAACAAAAAACCTAGAGACGTTAAAAAAATAGAAGATACAGATAAACAAAAAAAATTGATAAAGTTAAAAGATAAAAGCTCAAAACATAGAAATAAAAAAAGTGAAGACAAATCTAAAAAAACTAAGAAGAAGCTTGATAGCTTTGATGTTGCATCGGCAGTAGTCATAGGACTATTAATTTGGGCAGGGATATCTTTGTCATTTACATTTATAGAGCAGCAAATGGAAATCTCTGTCCTAAAGGAAAGAAAACTAGCCTTAGAAACTCAGATAAAACAAGAAGAAAAAGAACTTAAAAAAGTAAAAAATACACTTAATCAGATGGATACCTTAGAGTTCATAGAAAAACAGGCTAGAGAAAAACTTGGAATGATAAAACCGGGTGAAACCGTATATATAGATTTGACAAAAAAGAAAAACTAAGGGGTGAAATAATTGAAACTAGCATCGATAGATATTGGGACAAACTCTATGAGGCTACTTATTACCGATTATGAAAATGGATTTTCTAAGAGAAAAAAGTATACAAACATAACCAGAATAGGTAGAGGTGTAGATGAATTTGGATATATATCCAAGGAAGCCATAGACCGTAACATACATGCACTCAAGGAATTTGTTGAAATAGCCAAACACGAAGATTGCGAGGAAATATATGTCATGGGAACATCAGCTCTGAGAGATAGTAAAAACAAAGAGGAATTCATAGAAAGAGCAAAAAACGAAGCCGGAGTAAATGTAGATATTATATCTGGAAATGATGAAGCCTCACTTGGATTTTATGGAGTAACAGCTGACCTAAAAGAAGAAGGCCAAGTCCTTATCCTAGATATAGGTGGAGGCTCAACAGAGTTTATCCTAGGAGATAAAACTGGAGGAATAGTTTTTAGCAAAAGTGAAAACATCGGCTCAGTAAGACTTACAGAAAAATTCATAAAATCAGACCCAGTAGATGAAATAGAGCTAGAAAACATGGATGCCTATATCAAGGCAGTAACAGAAAATACCATATCCATCCTCAAAACCTACCCTATTACAAAGCTCATAGGTATAGGGGGAACGGCTACCACTATCTCTGCTATGGTACAACAGCTAGATGTATATGATATGGAAAAAGTCCACCAAAGCCTAGTAATGTATGAAGAGGTAGAAGCGATATTTAAAGACCTAAAATACAAAACCCTAGATGAAAAACGAATGATAAAAGGCCTACAGCCTCAAAGAGCGGACGTAATAACAGCAGGAGTAAACATCCTAAAAAATCTCATGTCCTACCTAGAAATGAAAGACATACTTATAAGCGAATACGACAACCTAGAAGGTCTAGTATACACAAAAAACAAAAACTAGAATCAAGAGGGACGGTTCTTTTTGATTTTTAAAATCACTAAGAACCGTCCCTTTTGATTTTTTTATCTTGCGTCAGAAATTGTATCTCTTAATCTTCCATCGTACTCAAATTCATGAAGTACAGAAGGTCTATTTCTAGCCTTATCTTTATAAACATTGATTATGATATCGGCATTTTTAAACTGCTTAGATGCTTCGATAGCTATATCTTCGATAAAGTCATCAAAATATCCAGCTTCTCTGCTAGCTTGTAAAGCTGTAAGGATTGATGATGTGATCTCAACATCTGGATACATATCTATTTCTACATCTCCTCTGTACTCATCCACTTCAAAAGTGAAGTATAAAGTACCTACGCCAGTACCACCTGAATATCTATTTAAGCTTCTAGTATCGTTTAATGTGTCTTCTAGAGTTTGCAAGTCCTTGCTTGAAATAGAAGTACTGCTTGATGAAGTACTCTTTAGCTTGTCAACTTCAGCTTCCAATCTAGCTTTATCTGCTTTTAAAGTAGTAAGCTCTGAATCTTTAGCTTGTAGCTGAGTGTTAAGAGCTGCGAGCTGCTGCTGATATAGAGCAACCTCACCACTAGCTGTACCACCTTTTGGACTTACTGCTAGAGATGCGGCTTGTCCACTTGCTGCTGGAGTCCACTGTACATTAGCTATTCCTAAATTTTGAAGAGTAGATATAGGTACATAAACTCTGCTGTTTGCTATAAATGGTTTAAGAGCTGTATCAGAAATGAATTGCTCGCTTCCATTTACAACTAATTTAAAAGTATCATAATATGCATCTTGCTTGATAGGTGTAGCAGCATAAGCAATAGTTCCTACTAACATAGTAGTAAGCATAGTACCAATTATTGCTATTTTTTTCTTTGAACTAAATAACTTCACAAAAAACTCCTCCTTTATAATTATCACTACTTGCATTATAACCTGTTTAAATTACAACACAATTACAGAATATTTACAACCCTGTACCACTCATATCACTAAAAGATTAAAAAAATATTACAATTATATCTCGTTTTAGTACAAAAGCTAAAACCATACAGTATAATAGACGATATAATTCATATGTATTATTTAGCTATCAATAATAAATTTTTATAGAAAGGAATATAAAAAATGGTATCTGCAAAAAGAAACTTATTTTTTTTGAAAAGAAGAATGACAGCTCTATTAATGGCTTTCATAATGATTTGGCTCATTTCTCCATTAGAGGCATTTGCATCAACAGACTTAGAAGTAACAGAACTGCATTTGAAGCAAATAAGAAAAGATGATGGAGACTATGCAGGGATTGATATTAGAGGCCAAAATTTAGAGGGAGCAAGATTGTTTTTTAACACTGTGGAGCTTAGCAAAATTCCAAATGTAAAGATTATACAAAACAACCCATTTAGATATGAGGTTGAATACAAAATTGGAAATGGAAATGATTTTCCCATTAATACATTAACCAACTCTGTTCAAAGTGTGAGAATCGTTTCTGGAGTACAAGAAACTAAAAATTTTGACTTTACGCTAAATATAGATGAAAAACCAAGTTTGGATCCTACTGATACAAGAATTTTTCTAAATCAAGCATTTAAAGTAACGGGAGAATTTCTTGGTCTTGATACTGATAAGGCTAGAAGAAGAATAATACTTGGGGGATTTGAGAATAATATATCTACTATTTCAGATGATGGAAGAAGTGCGTCAGTTTTATCTTTGCAAGGGCCTGCTGGAAATCCTGTAGATCTTGGATATAAAGTCTATGGAGTAGACCAAAAAACTTCGTATTCATTCATACTTTTTAGAGCAGTAACTCCAGTAAATAAAATTCCTGGATTAGATAATTTAAGTGTGATACCAAATAAAGGACCAATTTCAGGGGGTACGATACTTACTATAAACGCAAAAAATGCTTCTGGAAGCATAATTGAAGGAGCTAATCTTTTTAATGACAAAATGCAAGTATGGCTTAGAAAGTCTACTGAGCCAAATAAAGGTAAAGAGGTACAGGCTACAGTAGAATTAATTCAAAAAAATGGATTTAATATAGGACTTCTAGCTACTACGCCAGAAGTTAAGAAAAATCAGCAAGTCGATGATACTGGATTTTATGATGTAGTTATAAAGCAAGGAACAGGCGTTACTAGTTCAGAAGCTGTAGAAAAAGAAGCTTTCCTATATGTAGAGGAAGGTAATCCCCTTATTTTAGCATATGTGAATCCTTCTAAAGCAAAAGATACAGTACCTACTCAAATTCAAGTTGTAGGACAAAATATCTTTTATCCAGCAGGGATTGGATACTCAGGTCAAGGAGCAACTGTAGAAGTAGAGGATACTGTAACAGTAGAAGAAGAAGGTGGGGTTTCATATCTGGAAGTAACCTATAAAATAACTGGTACAGCTAAATATGGAAATGAGACAATAAAATCAATTACTAGAAAAATATCTCTTAGAATAGGAGATATTGCAGCACCACTAGTTAAGGACGATTTAAATCAAGAACTAAAAATTCAAAACACACCTAGTGAAAATAATCACTACTCTACCAAAAATGGAGATGGAATATTATTCAAAACTCCATCCATCACTACAATAACTAGGCCTAAATATGACGTTATTTTAGAAACATCTACGATAATCACAGTGGAGGACGGAGCAAGTGGAAGACCTCTTCCGGAAATAAAAGAAAGAGCAACTTTGAAAGATTATTTTGAATATGAACCTACGACTGTAAGACCTACAATTACTAAAATTGAACCAGTTCATGGATACTATAATGATGTCAATGCAACTGAAAAGCCATTGTGGATTAGAATTACAGGAACCAACTTTCAAGTTGTAAAAACCGAAGATCCAATTAACCCTATAAAATATCCTGAAATAACTCTTAGAAGAAATGATGGAGTAACACTTAATCCATTTAATAATATACAAGCGGAGGTAGTAAAAGTTCTAAAAGGAACTGAAAGTGTAGATGGTGAGTTTACAAAATTTGGAGATACCATGGTAGTTAAGTTATATCCTAAAACAAATGGATATAAATTGAGTGACTTTATACTGAGTGCATCAGGAAATGATGGGCAAGGATATAAATGGGTTCCTGCTAGATTTTATATATCTCAAGACAGTGGACACAATCAAGGAACTATATTAACTTCACCATTCTTAGAGTGGAGATATCCTACTGGCTCTAGAGAAAACCAGCTTCAGCCTAAAATAGAACAAGTACTATACAATGGTTCATCAGCAACAGTTCTATCATCAGATAGAGAAAATGAATTAGAAATAAGATTTACAGCAAATGCCCTCAATGATTTATCAAGTGTTAAAGTCACAATTGATGGTATGGATATATCAAATAAAATAAAAGAGAGAAAATTTGAAGAAGATGTTGCTGTAATCAAAGTTATGACGCCAAAAGGTTTAAATGGAGATACAAGTATCCAAGTGATAATCAAAGAAGGCTTGATGGACTCCTATGACAATATAAGCTTTAGTCCTGTTACAGGACCTATCCTAAAAGAGATAGTTCCAAATAGGGGACAAGCTGGAACTTATGTAGTAATAAAAAGAGACACGGCAGCAAACAATATAAGGTTTATAAAGCCTACCTCTACGCCAGATACTGGAACCAGAGTACTTGTAGATGGTGTGATAGTTGATGGCACAATAGCAGATGCTTTTTATGAAGTTAAGGACTCAGACACGATTATTTTCCGAATACCTACTGGAGCGGAGCTAGGAAATAGAATCATCCAAGTGCAAAATCCAGATAGAAGCAGAAGTCAGGGACTTTCATTTAGAGTAGCCGATGTTGGAGGCTCTGTAACGAAAATAGCATCTATTAAGCCAGATAGAGGAGACTGGAAAGGCGGAATTTCCGCTACAATTAAAGCTCAAGAAGGAACGAGCTTTACTGGAGAAGTAGATGTATATTTTGGAAGTCAAAAAGCAACTGTAACTGGATATAATTTAAACTTTACAGAGGTATATATCAAAGTTCCAGCCTTTAAAGAAAATATTATAAGACAGGGAGAAACCTATAAAGTCCCAGTTACGGTAGTTAATAAACAAAATCTATCATCGGACACTTTATTAGATGGGTATACGTATATATATCCAGCTTATGATATAGCAATTCAAAACATATATAAAGAAGGAATGGCTTCAGATGATCCTAACAGAAATAAGGGAGTAGCTGGAGATGAGGTTTGGATAGAAGGAGTAGAGTTTAGAGGCAAAATAGTAGACTCAAATCTTATACTTCCATCAATATATTTTGGAAACACTGAAATAACTCAAGATGGTATTGTGGATTATCAAGAATCTACAGATACATCTGGAGGAACAGATATTAGAAAACTGCTCAGAATTAAAGTCAAGGTACCAGCAAAACCTCAAACCTCAGCCCAAGATGGCTCAGTTACAGTTATGCTTATAAATCCGGATGGAGCAACTGCTATAAAAGATAAGGGATTTATATATTCATCGGGAACACCTCAGATTTTAAAAGAATCATCAACTCTGACAGCTTCAAGATTTTATGACACTATCAATGTTTTTGGAAAAGACATAGTGCAAAGTGGCTTAATTGTAGCTTTTGGAGATAAAAACTACACTGTCGACATAGCAAATGCTCAAAAGGATTTACTTCTAGATAAAGAGCAGGAAAAGATTATTGTTAGATTTATTCCTGGAAGTGGTGATAATGTCCAACTTCTATATATAGACCCTGATAAGCCATCTGGGGAAAACTTAATTCCTATTGATGATTTATATGAATATAAGAATGGAACTAAGATACCTATTACCGATGGAAAGCTAAGAGTAGAGTTAGGGGAACAAAAACTAGTAGGTATAAAATGGAATAATCCTGACTACCATAAAGCTATACCAATAACAAATCAAGAATTACTTGAAAAATTAAATGATGAATTGATATCAATAAAAATTGACAGAAAAGCAAGTAGGACAATTAATGAGTTAAAAGTCAGAAGAGGACTAGGAATAGTTGAGAATTTTCAGCTTAACAAAGTAACAAATGTTGCAAATATTAGAATCAAAACTCCATACAATGATAGACCAGAAAAAACTAAGATATATCTAATTAATTCAGATTCAAGCCAAGCTTCTGCTGATTTTGAGTTTCTAGGGGGAACAGAAACTCCAACCATAACTGCAGTAGCTGGAACAAAGGATAGAAAAATAACTATAAATAATGCTCAGCAAACATCAAAAGTATTCACTCAGGACGTCAACCTCGATTCTGGGGTAATAAAAATAGAAGGGCAAAACTTAAAAAATATTCAGGCAGTCCGCATCGGAGGAACACTGCTAACTATTGATGCAGTAAGTCCAGATGGTACTTGGATACTAGCAAAAGTAAAAAAAGGAACTCCAGAGCTAGTAGGAGTGCCTCAAGTAATCTCTGTAACTACTACCTCGGGAACAGCCCTTTCTGATGCTGCTACAGACGTAGCTCAGAAAATATACTTTATGTATATAAGCCCAGGAACCTCTCCTAAAATAACTACAGTAGCTCCAGATAATGGAATCACTACTGGAGGAAATATCCTCAGGATAACAGGAGAAGGATTTAGCAACAAGGATGAGTTTGGAGTAGAGCCAGGCTCCACGACAACATATCAGATTACAGTAAATATAAACGGAGCAGATGCAGGCATCAGAGCTCTAGAAAAAGATGCAGCAGGAAACATCCTAGCCATGACAGTAAGTGCTCCAAAAGGAGACCCAGGAAAAGCCACACTTACAGTGATAAACGGTGATGGAGGCTCTGCTACAGCTCCATTTAACTATATTTCGCAGCCTAAGATTACATCAGCAAACACATCTACAGGTGTACCTATAATGTTCAATGACGAGGATTCAGAAATCACTCTAATAGGTGAGGAATTCCAGACTGGAGCAAAGATATTCATAGGAGCAACTGTAGCTGACAAAAAAACAGATGAAGCAATAAAAGTAGCTGGAATAAAAGGACTGACAGTATCTGGAACAAACAAAGAGGTATATGTTCTAGGTGGCTATGAGGCTACTGGAGTAACCTTTGTAAACAGCAAAACCATTAAGTTCAAAATGCCATCAGGAATTATGGACTTAGATAACAAATCCATAATAATAGTAAATCCAGATACTGGAGTATCAGATGGATTTGAAGACGGAACAATCAAACCCCCAGTCCCAGACGTTCCAGACATCGAGGCTATACCAGGCTTTGAAAGAACCATGATACTAAGATGGACAGTAGATAAAGACGTACTAAACGCAGCAGAAAAATTCGAAATCTACGTAAGAGAGCGTAGAAGCGGAGACTATACTTTCGTAGGAGATACAAAGCAAGACACAACGGAGCAGTCCTACGTAATAAAAGGCCTAAAATATGACACAACCTACGATATTCTAGTTAGGGTACTGAATAAATACGGAGAAGCAGAAGATTTTGGAAGTGTGAGAGAAACTACCCTAAAACAAAATCAAGACTACAAGGAAAAAGAAAAGGTAGAGGCAGTGGATAAAGCAGTTACTCAGATAGAAACTCAAGGCAAGCAGGAAGTAATAGGAGATACCTTGTATTACACAGTAGGAACTAGAGAGTCTACTATCAATCTTTCAAACACTACTGCAAAAAATAAAACCAAATATGTTCAGATTCCTGTAAGAGATATAAAAGCAGGAAGCAAAACTATAACAATAACAGACAAAGATCTGAGCCTGACAGTAAGCTACAGCTCACTTAATACACCAGAGCTTAGAAATGTACCAGATGATGCGGTATTTAGATTTAAGATATCAGCGGCAGAAAAACAAATAGAAGAAGGCTTAACTAGAGCTATACCTAGAGTCTACAAAAAAGCCTCTAACGTATACGGAATCTACTTTGAGCTAGCACAGCCAAAACTAGTAACTCCTATAGCTATGCTATCAGGAAGCGCTACTATAAACATCAACGCTCCAGCATATCCTAAATACCACGCAGTATATATAGAAAGTGCAGATACATTCTCAATACTGCAGTCAAACATCATCACGCAAGGAGGAAACTATGTACTTCTTACAAACAAATAAAAAAGAAAAGACCCGTCTTCTGGGTCTTTTCCTAAGCATAATCATGATACTTTCATCAGCATTTACCTCATGGGCAGCCTATGATGATGTATCTCCATATCCAGTATATAGAGGACTTATTAACCCTCAGGAAAATATGCTGAAAATGACAGTGACTGATGCATCAGGAAGCACTCTTCCTTACTTTGCACTAGGCACTGGAGTTATGTCGGTGACCAATACTAGATTTAATCCATTTTCTCCTATGACAGAGATGGATGCCCTATCAGCAGTAGTGAATGCTTCAGGAATGAGTGAACAGATAGAGCCAAACCCTACAAACTGGAGAACAGGCTATATCGATATGGCTACTCAGATGGGCATCATAACAGATGTAGATTTGGCTGAGTATAGCGATACACCAGATACTCCATTTACAAAGCTAGTTACAGCTGAAAAATTTAATAAATGGCTCAGCACTGGTCTTCAAAAAGAAACTAAGTACAAGCTCTCACCAAATGCTACTGTTAGAAGAATTGATGCGGCTGAGCTATTTCATAACAATCAGGAGCTAGTAGCTCCAGCAAAAGGCTTCACCCTGCTAAAAGGTGAAATAGTAGACCAAAAAACTATAACAGAAGATGGCGTAAATAAAATAGCTACCTCAGTAAAGCAAGATACTGGAGGTTATATAACCATCCTAAGCAACCAAGATATCCCAGTAGTAAAAAATGGGCAGATATCTCTTAACATGACAAACCTTTCAAAAGGAGAGGTAGCGTCTTTTTACTACAAAAATAACCAAGTTCAATTTGCAATATCAGAAGTGACTACAGCTCAGACCATAAATGGAACCTTTCAAAGTCTAAATGGAGATACCTTGACTATTTTGGATTTTAATAACCAAATCAGAACCTATAAAACTCATCCAAATATGGTAATTCTAGAAGTAGAAGGTGAGCTTGACAATCAAGGTAAATCTAGAACTATAGCAGCAAAGGATTTGATTTTCAATCAAGATATGCAGCTAGCAGTCAAAAATGGCCTAGTACATGAGCTTAAGACCTTCATTCCTAGAGACTCAGATTTAGACGGCTATATACCAGCAGAATCAAAGCTAATTGCTGGATTAGTGCTAGATGTAACTGCAAACTATGTAACTCTTACAGACAACAAGCAGTACTATATAAATCCAGACACATTTATCCTAAGAAACGGTGAGCTCACTGATTATAGAGATATAAAGGAAGGCGATAGAGTAAAGCTGTTTTTTGATGATATCTACACTCCTATGGTGACTAGAGCAGAGGTAGAAGGACCTCAAAGACAAGTTGACACTATAATAAAAGGAACTATAGACAGCTACGCATTAGGAAGAGGAGAGCTAGCACTTAAATCAGTAACAAAGCTAAACGGAGATAGATGGGTAGCTGCAGATACTAGCTACACAAAGCTAAAGCTAAGTGGAGATATCTATGACGGAAGCAAAAAAGTAACAGCTGCAAAGCTAAAAGACTATAAAGGTCAAGAAATCTATGCAGTACTAGCAAAAAATCAAAATAACCCTACAATAGAAAAAGCAAATATAAGAAGAGGCTCAGCCCTATCCTTCTCTGATGAAATATCTCAGGTGGACTACCCTGGTAGCTACCTAAACATCGAGACAAATCTCATCAACTACACAGAAGGAACTCTAATAGTGAAAGATGGCAGGATAGTGGCTCCAGGAAACCTTCAGGCTGATGTAGGAGCCTATGTTGAATCTGGAACCAACAAAAATGCTTCACTTATAGTTATGAACAACACTCAGTATTCATCGGATAATAGGGAATATCCATACAAAATCTACAGAGGAACTATTGAAGATATCTTTGACTACTCTATAGAGCTAGGAAACGATAAAGACGATAGATACTACTACGAAATGAGAGGTTCTGCATGGGCTAGCTTTAGAGCAGGAAGCGAAGGACCACGAATTTCCTACAGCGACAGCACTACTATCTACGATTCTGACTATAATAGAGGCAAGGGAAAAGAAATTCCAGTTAGAGATTTTAGAGATTACAAATATGAAGGAAGTAGATATGACGATGAAGATCCAGTTTACTACGATAGACAGGTATATGTAGTAACCAAAGACGACGTAGCTATATCTATAAACTTCCTATCGGAATCAGGCTATGATGAAGTAAATACTCAAAATGTCATGACAGGAAAAGTAAAAGCAGTAGACATAACTGCAAAAACTCTTACGCTTTCAGAGGTAAGTAAATATAACTCTCTAAGAGAGATATTTGTGCCTCAGCAGACAGAGGAGCTAATCGATATATCAAAAGCGAGCATAATATCAGGAAACAAAGAGCTATCTAAGTTATCAGCAGAGCAGCTGATAGGCAAAAAAATAAGAGCAGTCTACAAACAAAACACAACCAGAAAAAATAATGGTATAGTTATAATAGTAGATTAAAAAAATGAAAAGTCTCTGCCCTTATCATATACTTCTAGTATATTTAAGGAAGAGACTTTTCTTTATAAAAATGATAATAAAACATGTATAATATAAATATGTGAAAAATGAAATAAGCCTCAATAATACTATATGAATAAAAGGAGTAAGTATATGAAAAAAATTCTTTCGGCAGTACTAGCAGGCCTGATGATAACATCTCTTGCTGTATCCTCTGCCTACGCAGAGCCACTTGGAGGATTTGACCCAGGAATAGAAAATCTTCAAGGATATCAGGAAGTTGTATTTCTAACAGGAAGACCAGTTCTTATGAAGGGAACAGTTAAAACCTCTATAAAAGAAAAAGACGATGAAAGAACAGAAAAATATACCTACAAGCTAGAAGACGCATCTGGAGAATTCACTCTTTCACGTTCTCTATCTCTTACGGCAACACTTCAGGATAACTATGGACAAACAGTAGAGGTAGCTGAGGTGGATTCATTTAAAGAAACTATAAAGCTAGGGGATGTGACCTATAGCGCAGATGATAAGACCTCGGAATTTACTCAGAGTATCATCTACGATAATAAGCCAGCTGTAAGCTACTATGCAGGTAACATGGCTTACAGAAAGGTATATAAAGGAGACGATGAAACTCCAACTATCACAGTGGATATGGAAGGAAGCTCTGTAGGCTACGACCAAGCATGGGGAAATACAGAAACTAGAACCATGAACTACTATATATCATCGTCTGACCCAAAAGGCATCCAAGGAAGCTACACAGTAAAAAATTCAAACAACATAACTAAAGACATAGTATATGCAGAAAACCAGCCTACTCAGATTTCATTTAGAGGGGGCTATATGGTATCGGAAAAAGATGAAAGCGTAATGGAATATTCATATGATATAAACGGCAGAGTAGGTTCGAATTCGCTTACACTTGCAAATAATCCAAAATTTACTAGGCTAAATGTTCCAGAACTAAGAGATACTAGTGGTCACTGGGCAGAAGAGCCTATAAAAATCCTAGCATCATTAAACGCTATCTCGCCTAATGCGAAAAACTTCGCTCCATCACTAGCGATAAGCAGAGAAGAGTTTGCAAAAGCTGTAGCTGTGGTATCAGATATAGTAGAAGAAGAAACCACAGTAAGAAGAAGCAAGAAAAACCAAGAACAGCCACTATTTACTGACACTGCACTAGACTCAGAAAAGTATAAGTACGTAAAAGCAGTAGCTACAAAAGGCATCATGGGTGGAGTAGGAGAAGATAGATTCGAACCAAAGGGAGAGCTTAGCAAGGCTCAAGCAGCAACTATCCTTATAAATGCACTAGGAGTAGAAGCTCTAGCACCTAACGGAGCTTACTCTACAGGCTTCAAAGATGATTACTCTATACCTTACTGGGCAAAGGATTCTGTATATATGGCTAGAAATCTAGGACTGATCGATGGAACAGAAAACGGATTCTTCCAGCCGAACAAAAGCTTAACTAGAGCAGAAGCAGCTAGCATACTAAATAACTACATTCACTACCTCAGCTATGACCTAAGAGAGGATTTTAGAGAAAGAATAGTCAACTACTAAAAGGGAGTCCTGAAAATGAAAAAACTAAGACAGACATTAACATTGCTATTCACTATAGTAATATTGTCTACTAATCTTGCATATGCAGATCCGATAACAAAAGATCAAGAATTCTTTGATGCAGTCAAAGAGTACATCATGCAAAACTATGCTCTAGAAGTAACAGAAGACCAGCTATACGATGCAGCTATAAAGGGTATGTTTGATGCACTTGACCCATATAGCACTTATATGGATGAAGAAGAATACAAAGTCTTCATGGAAGAAGCTACAGGTGAATTTGCAGGCATAGGGGCAGTAGTAGGAAAAAGAGATGATGGATTTTATCTGGTAAGCATAAACGAAGGCTCACCAGCATCAAAAGCAGGGCTAAAGCCTATGGATATATTAATATCTGTGAATGATAAAGCGATAGACCTAAAGCAAGATACAGAGTCTCTAGTAAAACAAATAAGAGGTCAATCAGGAACTAGTGTAAAGCTAACTGTAAAAAGAGGAAATGAAGTTCTTACAGTAAATATAGTAAGAGCGCAGATTCAAGTAAACCCTATAGAGTACAAAACCTTAGAAAAAGACCTAGGTTATATAAGAATAACTGAATTTAATAATAATACCTATAATAATATGACTACAGCTATACAAGACCTAAAAAAGCAAGGAATTAAGAAAATAATACTAGACCTAAGAGGGAATCCAGGAGGCTCACTAGACCAGGTCCTAAAGGTATCTAACTACTTCGTACCAAAAGGCAAACTCTTAGAGATACAATATAAGGAAGATAAACCTGATGTATTTTATTCTACTGGTAACCTTCAGTTTGAAAAAGTCGCAGTACTCATAGATGGAAATACAGCATCTGCATCAGAAATCTTAGCAGGAGCTATTCAGGACACAAAATCAGGAACGCTAATTGGAACTACTACTTACGGCAAAGGAGTAGTGCAGGATCTATATCCTCTAAAAAATGGGGAAGCCATAAAGCTAACCATAGCAAAATATGTCCTTCCATCAGGTAGAAGTATAAACTTAAAAGGATTAAATCCTGATAAAAAAGTAGAATATATCACGCCGACAAACAACTCAAATACTGATAATCAGCTAAATACAGCGATTGAATTTATAAAGCAGAAATAACAGGTAAATAATGTTAATATTACAACAAAAACAAGCAAGTGTAACAGACATGTAATATTAAAAACCTAGTTTTAGTAGTATAATAGCTATAAGAACTTGGGGGTGGAGTATGAAAACTTCTCAAGTTACAACTCTATTACATGCACATTCAGAGCTTGACTCGAGTTGGATGTAATGCTATAATTCATTTGTAAGTCTGACGACATGAGCGGCAGGCCAGCTAGAGAAGCTGTAAAATTCTCAAAAAACTAAAACACATATTTTAAAGGAGGAAAGACAAACATGAAGAGAAAATTATCTCTACTAATGGTGGTTATGATGGTACTTACGCTGATTCCAGCTATGCCTTCATTTGCTGCCACAAAGAACAGGGTGGACAGAATTGCTACAGTGCAAACTACTGACAGTGTTACTACACCTAATTTTGTAATAGAAAATGATAACGGGGATTTAACAAACGGTGACAGAGTTGAGTTAAGACTTGGCGCTGGTGCTGAGTGGAATTTAGCTCACTATAGCAACCCTGCGAATCAAAAGATTGATGGTGGAGTTGTTCGTACTGATTCATTAACTTACACAGGGACAGCTTTAGTTGATGCGAATCTTGATTTTGCGACTACTCCGTTAGCACCATTCGTTATTGATGGACAAACAGTAACTTTAACTACAGATTATCCTGCAACTCCTGCTGGTAAAGTTTCATTAGCAGCAGATATTCAAACTGATCTTAATGCAGGTGCACCTGTGGGAATTTCATATTCAGTTACAGTTAATGCTAATAATCAATTAGTTATCACAAAACAAGGTCCATCAGCACCTTTAACTTTTGCAATCGTAGCTCCAGTAGCTAGACTAGGTCTTGGAGTTGACTCACAAACTGCTACAGTTACTGATGCTGTTGATGGGTATTTACAAGTAAGTAGAGCTTTTGGGGATACACTTGTTCTTACAGCAGTAGGAACGCAAGCACAACTAAACAATGCTATTTTTAGAGTGCCAGTTGTTGTTGATTTGAAAAATGCACCAGAAGGAAATCAATCTTTCACACTTGAAAGAGGAACTGGAGTTTTCGGTTCAGGATCTTTTGTTTATGCTACTACAGCAGCTAGCAGTGTAACTATGAGAACAACAAAAGCTAAAATTGCTAGAGGCGGAAATGAAACTGTTAGTGTAGTACTTGATGAAACTACAGCAAATGCTTTTGGAACTAACAATACTTTCACACTTAGACTTCCAAATGGATTCACATGGGCTCAAGTAACAAATATTACAGCTCCAGCTGGAACAACAGCTGTACCTCAGTCTGATGCTAGAAACCTTCTTGTTACAGTTGGAAACACAGTTAACTTAGATTCTGCTTTTATTACTGCAAGATTATCAATCAGCAGAGATGCAAGATTAGGTGATGTTGATGTTGTAGCTTCTCAAGGAAGTTTATCTCCATCTTCACTAGTTATAGCTGAATATGTAGATCAAATTTCTGTAGTAAAAGTAGATAAAGTTTTAGATGTTGTAGCTGGTAGAGATCAAGAAGGTCTTTACAAAGCTAAAGTTATAATTGAAGAGCCAGTTGCTGGTTCAGTTATTCCAAATAGATTTATCGAGTTCTCTTTTGATAAATCTCAAGCATCTTTACAAGATGATCAAACACTTAGAATACTTTCTACAAATACACTTGGACTTGCTATAGATGCAGATTCTTCTGATGCTCTTACTGCTTCAGGATATGTTCCAACCTCACTTATTAACACTTATACAGCTAGTCCTAAAACTTTTATAGATGGATATAAGTGGGATTTAAGAACTGCAGCAACTTCAACAAGTACTGCAGGAAGAACAGAACTTGAAATACCATTTGTAGTAAGTGCTGACTTCGAAGGTAAACTTGAACTTACAGTTAAAGGTGCTGGAATCGAAGAGCAAAAAGTAGTTGTTGCTGATGTTAAAAAACCAGTTGCAGTTGAAATAGTTGGTGGAACTACTGCTGAACTAGTTTTAGGACTTCAAAAACAATCAGCTCCAGAAATAATAATCACAGAGACAGAAGCGGGCGCATTAGAAGAAAAAATGTACTCAATTACGTCTACTGGAACTTACAATATCAACTGGGATGATGCTAAAATTGAAGTAATTGAAGGTAACCTAGTTTTAGATAAAGATTCAACAGAAGCTGTTACAAAAGGTATCAATATTGATGTTGATAGAAGATCTACTACACCTTCAAAAATTAAGATTACAGGTGTTCAAGTTACACTTGATAGAACAGTACCATTTGGTCCATTTAAAGTTAAGATGAATTTTGGAAAAGTAGCAGATAGACATGATAGACTTGATAACAATATTGGATCACAATCTTACTTTAATGTAGTAACTCCAGTTCAAGATTCACAAAAATCAACTGCAATATTCAAAATTGGAGAAGCTAATTATACAGTGAATGGAGAGACTAAAACTCTTGATGCACCAGTATTCGTTTCTAACAACAGAACTATGCTTCCAATCGGTGCAATAGCGCAAGTTGTTGGAGCATCTGTAAACTACAGCCCAGAAACTAGAACAGCTGTATTTGTTAAAGATGGCGTTGTTGTATCTATGATGTTAGATCAACCATTCTTAACAGCTAATGGCGTTATGATTCCTATGGATTCAGCTCCAGTAGTTGTACAAAGCAGAGCATTTGTACCAATGGCATTTATAGCACAAGCTTTCGGAGTGCCTGTACAATATAATGCTGAGACTAAAGAAGTAACAGTTAACTAATTAAGTAGTTAATTCACAATAAAGACCTAGGAACTTCCTAGGTCTTTATTTAATTGTATGACAAAATCAAAGCACTAACTATAATTATTTACAATTCTGTAATATATATAGTTTTATAATATTATATGTTCTATAATTAGATAGATATAATTATTTAAGAAAGAAGGATTGTAAGAATGAAAAATAAAATGAGTTTTTATAAAATTGTATTATCTGTTATGATACTAATTGTTTCAGTAGGGGATATATCTTTTTCTCAAGGGACAGCAATAACATATGATGTGGCTGTAAAATTGGCACTTCAAAACAATTATCAAGTTAAAAAAGTAACTCAAGAGATTGATGATTTGGACATAAAATTAACTAGTTCTACACCTATTTCAACTGGACCAATCATAACGATGCCCTCGTTATCTTCCCAGCTAACACAATCAAGTTTAAAACTTAGCAATGCGCATCAAGCTAAAAAACTTGAATTTGAAGCAGTTATAGATGGATTAGAGTTACAATTGAAGAATAGCTTTTATCAGATTGACTACCTTAATAAAAGTATTGCTTTTAAAGAAAAGAAAATAAACCTTGCTCTTGATAAGTTGATTAATACAGATACAAAGTATAGATTTGGAGTGGCAAGTAAATATGAAGCAGAACAAGGGACTTATGATTTAAAAAAGGAAAAAGAGGAATTAGTAAACCTTAAATTATCATTAGAGAAAGAAAGAAATAATTTAAGGCAATTATTAGGATTGAAAAATTTTGATGGAGAAATTGTTCCGATTAAGACTGAATATATACCTACAAACAAACTTGAACTTAATCCAGAATTTCAGACAGCAAAAGCTATAGCTAATTCAGCAGCTATTTTTTATCAGCAAAAAACTATTGAAGAGGCTGAATTAAATAGAGTATTAGCTCATTGGGAGTTTTATAGTGCTGCTAATACACCAGCTCAGTTTTCACTAACTCCAATTCCTGTAAGAGATAGCGAGATCAAGCTAAAGGATATTGAATTAAAAAATCAAAAAGAAAGCTTAGGGTTTAGGGTAAGAGAGACTTATAATACTCTTAAAGCACTTGAAACAGCTATAAATCAATTGGAAAACCAAAAACAAAAATTATTGAAAGATTATGATGCATTGAAAGTGACATTTGCTGTAGGAATGGCAACAGGGCTAGATATTAAAAGCCTTGAAATGGGACTTGAAGAAATTGATTTTAATTTGGAAAAGTTAAAGGCAGATCATACTATGTTGAGAATGCAGTATGAAAAACCTCATTTAATAATGGGGAGGTAGCAAATAATAATGTTAAAAAAATTTATAAATATAGTAATTATGACATTGTGTATTATTATGTCTAGTTCTTTATCGTATAGTGCTAGTATGTTGACATATGATAAAGCTTTAGAGCTTGCTTTAAAAAATGATAATAATATTAAGGTATACCAGGAAATATTAAATTATTATATTAACCAAGATAAATCTCAAATTAGCAACCCATTAAATTCAGCTAAAGATTATGAGTATATTTTAGGAGAAGAAATTGAAAAGCCATTAAATATTGGAGAGTTTGATTATAAGAAAGCTATATCGGATGCTAGTTATCAAAAGAAAATTTTAGAATTAAGTATTGAAAGCGAAACATTAGATTATTTCAAAAAATTGATACTGTTGCAAGATGATATTAGAAATTTAGAATCAGAAGGAGAAATAAAATTCAAGCAATTGAATATTATAAAATCTAAGTATGCTTTGGGCATGGTTACGAAAAATGAATACGAATTTCAAAAAAACAGCTATGATTCTATTATTTCGAATATTGAAGATAAAAAAAGATCTTGGAATCTAATTATGGATGAATTTAAGTCTTTTTTAAATATTAAGTATACTCCTGTTTTGAGTGAAGATAATATTTCTGAACTAATTACGATTGATAAACAAAGTTTAGTTGTTCCTCAAGAAGCTATAGATTTTGCAAAAAAGAATAAAAAAAGTATTGTGGATTTAGAGAAGGATTTACAGGATTATAGAGAAGATTTAGAAAGATATAGTAGAATTTATCCTGAGGGCACTTATTACTATGAAGTTAAGAAAGAAGAAATTGAGAAAAAATTTGAAGAAGCAGAGGATACATTGACAAAGCAATTATATGCTTTTGAAAAAACATATTTAAATCTCATGTACAGTATTGATACTTTAAGTAAAATAGATTTAGAAATTAATAAAAAAGTTCATGAAATTAATTACTATAAAACCTTATTTGAGAATGGCCAAATATCAACTATTGATTATTTATCAAAAAAACAGGAGATTGAAAATCTAAAAAAGGATAAAAAGGAAAAATTATATGAAATTAAATCAGATATACTAAACTATAGAAGTATGATTAATCAATAGTGACCATTATGGACTCTGATATCATACACATAAGTTATGTTGAAGCTATAAAATAGCAATGCATGATTTTGGAAAGACTTTTGATTATGAAAAGGCAGCAAATGATAGAGATTACGAGTTGAAAACTAGAAAAAGAAAAAGAACTTAAAATTGCAAGATTAAAATATGAGCTAGGAATGTCAGTAAAGACAGATATGTTAATGTCAGAGAATGATTATAGTGTATTTTTTAAGGAAATAGAAAATATATCTAGAAATGAACAGATATTAAAGGAGAGATTAAATTCTCTAATGGGATTTAAAAAAGAAACAAGTTTTGAAGTATCCACTGATAATCTACTTAAAGTTGCTGATATCGATGGAGAATCTTTATTAATTCCAGAAGAGGCACTTGAATTTGCAGTGGAAAATAAAAAATCACTTACTGATGTAAAAAAGGATGTTGAAAATTTAAAAAAGGATTTAGATAGATTTTCAAGGATTTATCCTCCTGGAACTTATTACTATAATGAAAGAGAAAAGGAATTGGACAAATTAATAGAGTCTGTGGATGATATGAAGAAGCAACAATTATTTGCTTTTGAAAAAGCATACCTTAGAGTGATTACAAGTATAGAAGCTGTAAATAAAGATGAACTAGAAATCGAAAAGAAAAATCATGAGATTAATTATTATGAAAATCTATATAATGCGGGTCAAATTTCAGAAATAGAAATACTAAAAAAAAGAAATGAAATAAATTCTCTAAAAAGAAATCAGCTCATAACTACATTAGGCATTAAAAGAACTATTTTAGATTATAATATGTCTATAGATAGTTAATCGTTTTAATAATTGACACTGAGAATATTAATATTTTCAGTGTTTTTATGTTCAGCTTATTTTAGGATAGGGATTATGGACATAACTTAAGACTACAGAGGTATAAGGAAGAATGAAAAAGTATGTTGGGGGATAAAATTTATGAAGTCTATATATAAATTTGGCTATAAGATTGACTCAAATCATCACAATTGGGCTAAGGATATAAATAAGATTTTTAATATCGATATATCTAAGGTATCTGAAGATGGTGTTGTGACTCATGATAACAGCGTGATTGATAAAAGTATAGATAAGGAAAGTAATTGGCACAGTAAGTTTAAGCACCTTGAAAACCAAGATTCAATAGAGTTTAATGATATGAGAATATTAAAGCTATTTCCTAGCTTTAATAGATATCAAGCTTATGTTTATTTTGTTCTATTAATTGAAGGAGATATTACTAATAGTAGTGAAAATCAAGGAATTAAAAGTGAGTTTAAAAAGTTTAGAAATCATATTAAAGCTTGTGTAGATGGGTTTGTAGACAATTTTAAGATTCCGTTTAAGGAGTATGATTTTTTAGAGGATATAAAGGAATGCGACAAGTATTATGAAGTAATTTATCTAAAAAATCCAGCCTTAATACAAGAGGATAAAGAAGAAGAGCAATCTAATAAAATGGATGAAATAAAGGCTAGCTTTGGAAGTATATACTATAAGTATGAGTATACAAAAGACTTTTATTATGACAATGATGAAGACAAGTATATGAGGGTTCTTAACCAATTATATGTTCTGGATATGAAGGATAAAGAAAATATAGACGAATCAATTAAAGATATAGTTAATCATTTTCATTCTATATTTATAATTTTTCATAGGTCAAGCGCTTTTTACTCAGAGCTAAAATGTATGGATAGTGAACTTGAGATGATTACATTGATATCAGATAAGTTAAACTGTATATGGCCAAAGGAAAGGCTTAATCTGCTTTTAATTAACCGTTTTAAAAATATGGAATTATATAATAAAACTTTTTTTGCGGTTTTAGAATTAAATTCACAACTAGATTCACTACTTAACAGGGTTAAAAATAGAAAATCCAGATTAGAAGATAAATATAATAAACAGTATGAAAGAGTGTTTCATAACTTTAAGGATGATATAAATAATGATTATTATAATAAGCTCAAGGATAATATAATGAGCCCGTTAAACCATAGAACCAAGATGATTGATAATATAGAAAAATATTTTCAGCCTACAAATGCTCAAATAGAGAGATTACAAGAAATTAATGATTCAAAAGTGAATTTTGCTATTCAGTGGATAATGAGCTTGATTTCTATTGTAATATTTGGATGGGGAATAATCATTGTGTTATATGAGAATACAATTAACGTAGATAAGAAGATAGATGACAATTTTTTGTTTGGATTTAAATTTATGCCTACTTATTTAACCGTTATAATTATTGTAGTTGTTGTATTGGTAATATATTTGAGTATTAAGTATATTGCAAAGAACTCGCATGATTTGTCATATTGCGTAAGAAAAATTATATCTGAAAATAAAATAGATTTACCTGAAATAAGTAAACGTGTAGATGAAATAAACAGTAAGGCAAAGGATAAAAATAAACTATATGATATTGTTTGTATTCTTACGATGTTTACAACATATCTATTAATAAGTGATAGTAAAAATAATTATAATTACTATGATAATATAAAAATTAGAACCATAATCGAAAGAATCAGTAGGGACGGTTCTTTTTAGAATCAGTAGGGACGGTTCTTTTTGATTTTATAAATATTACAGAATTAAAAACATTTGATTTAGACTAAAAAGTTTATAGAAATTATGTTATTGTAATCATAGTAGAATAAAAATACAGATTATGGGGGTTTATGAATTTGAGAAAATTATTTGCAAACAAAAAAGTAAAGGCATCGTTGATAATTGTGGCAATGACTACGAATTTAGTTAGTACTGTAGCATATGGAAATCCGGTTTCAAATGAAGTGAGCTTTAAAGTAGGAGAGGCTACTTATGTGGTAAATGGAGAAGAAAAAACTATGGATTCGGCAGCTATAGTACATGATTCTAGAACTATGGTTCCTATGAAGTATGCAGCGGAAGCTTTTGGGGCTAAAGTTCAGTGGGATAAGGATACAAGAACTGCAGTGATAACTCATGGAGAAAAAGTTATAAAGCTTCCAATAGATTCCAATATAATATATGTCGGTGAAGATAAGATTGAAATGGATACTAAGGCTGTGGTGGTAGAAGGAAGAACTATGCTACCTCTCGCATATATAGCTCAGTCTCTAGGATTAGTTACTTCTTGGGATGGAGAAACTAAAACTGTGAAGATAACTGAAAGCATGGAAGTAATTAAAACAAGTGAAGATGTAAAGAATGAATCAAAAGACGATATATATGTGGAAAATTCGGTTTCGACAGTATTTGAGTTGGATGAATTAGTTCTTGAGAATGAAGAAGAAGGTATGATTTCGGTGTCGGTTGGGGTTCCTAAGACCGATGCAAAAGTTAAGATATTGATTAAAGCCAAAGGAGAAGAACCACCAACAGCAAATGAAATTATGAAAATGCCAAATACCTCATTTTTAAAAAAAGATAGAAATGGAGGAATTTTACTTTTTCCATCAGAAGATTTGCTTACTGTAGTTAAAGGAGAAAATATTATATATATCCTTTCTTATGAAATAGATGGAGTACAAGGAAAAAGAGATCCAATAGTAGCTCATGAATTTAATTATCCAATCAAAGACTGATAAAAATCAATAAGGATCATTAGGTAAGGATCATTTTTTAATTTTCATTCGGGACATACGAAAATCAAGAGGGACGGTTCTTTTTGATTTTCGCTCTATTTAAAAACAATTTAAGAAAGCAATCGAACTAAATGAGAGTGGTCAAAAAGAACCGTCCCTCATGGTTACCTCATGGTTATTTGTCCGCAAAATTAACTCCCTTTTCTATAGGCCTAATATATGGTACATGGGGTTATGGTGAAGGGAGATTTTTTATAGGATTTACTTTATTTATTATATACTTAATAAATTATTGTAGGAATATATATCTAGGATATAGTATAATACTATTGCAATAGTTTTAGGATTAATATTGTGAGGAGTATGTATGGATTACAAAGGGCAACTAGATAGCAACAGGCTTGATTTTAAAATGAGTAGCAATTATTTAGAAGAAAAGAGTATACAATTGATTGAGCTAGAAAAGAAACTTCATTATGTAACTTATTATGATTCTCTTACAAAGCTATTTAATAAAGAGAAGATTCACCTAAGTTTTAAAAATTTAGTAAAAGATGATTTTTTTTGCTCAGATATAGCATTCTTTTTTATAGATATAGATAATTTTGGATATATTAACAGTATATTAGGATATCAAGAAGGCAATAGTATTATAAAAAAGTTTTCTGAGATTCTTAAGTCCCGATACGATAAACATTATATTGCGAGGCTCAGTGCTGATGAATTTTTAATTTTATACTTGTTTGACAACAATGAAATAAATTTAGAAGAAGAGTTAAGTGACTTCGTGAGAGGCATAAGAGATATGAGCTTTTCAGATAGATGTGATATAAATCTTACTATAAGTATTGGGGTTTCTATTTATAAGAAACATGGAAGTGATTTTTATGATTTGATTAAGAATGCAGATACTGCGCTTTTTTGTGCCAAAGCAAATGGAAAAGACAGGTATGAGATATATAAAAACCAAATGGAGATAAATGTTTTTGATAATGTAGATCTTATAAATCAGATAAAAGTAGGATTAAAAAAAGATGAGTTTGAGATGTATTATCAGCCTATTATTTCTACAGATACAGAAACTTTAGCAGGTTTAGAAGCTTTAATTAGATGGAACCATAATATAAATGGATTTATTCCTCCAGATAGATTTATACCTATAGCAGAAGAGTATGGAATGATGCTGCAAATAGAACGATGGGTTATAGAGAGTGTTTTTTATCAGGTTGAAAAATGGGTTGATATGGGAGATATCCCTATCTTTGTTTCTATAAACCTCTCTTCAAAAGGCTTACTTGAGAATAATCTAGTAGAATTCTTGACTCAAATGCTAGATAAGTATAGGGTTGAGCCAGAAAAAATTCAATTTGAGGTTACTGAAACCTCAATGATTAGCAATTTAGAGGCTTCGGTACATATTTTAGATGACCTAAGAAAAATTGGATTTAAGCTTGCTTTAGATGATTTTGGTGTGGGTTATTCATCCTTAAATTATTTGAAAAATCTCCCAATCAATAAGGTGAAGCTAGATAAAAGTCTTATTGATAATATAGTAAAGGATAATAAAGAGAGGCTTTTGACTAAGGCGCTAATCGAGATGTCCCACTATATTGATTTAGAAGTTGTAGCTGAAGGAATAGAAATGCAGGAGCAAGTTGAGCTTTTATCAGCTCTAAATTGCGACTATATTCAAGGATATTATTATGGAAGACCATCTCCAAAAGAGCAAATAAATAAGTGGATAAAAGACTATTATTTAGAAAAAAATCAATAAGAAATCAAGAGGGACGGTTCTTTTTGATTATAACTCTATTCAAAAAGATTAAATAAAACAATAAAAATAAATGAGAGTGGTCAAAAAGAACCGTCCCTCATGGTTATAAGAAAAAATATATAATCAAGGAAAAGAAAGAGAAGCAACAATATAACTAAAGACTGGTGAGTTCATGTTGGATAGCAATTTAACAAACACCTCAAATCAAAAATTAATTTTGTCATATTTTAAATAGAATATCTTATTGATTTTATGACAAAACTAACTTATACTATAGTTAAAGGGAGGTGTAGCTATGTTAAATTTTGCGTTAGTAGGTGAAAAATTTAGCGAGTTACGAAACAGAAGTGGTTTTACCCAAAAGCAATTAGCAGAATATTTAGATGTAGACCAGAGTTATATTTCCAAATGTGAAAAAAACGAAAGACAATTTAGTGCTGACATACTTGAAAAGGCAGCAGAGCTTTTTGGATGTACTATGGACTATTTTGTGAATGAGTCTTGTGAATTTGCCCATATGCCAACAGCTCTTAGAGCAAAAAGTCTTAATACAGAAGATCTGAGCACAATAGCGGCAATGAATAAAATAGCACTCAATCTACGCTTTATGGAAAGCTTACTTGAGGGGGAATAGAACTTGAAAGAGAAAATTGAGCTAAATAGTGAGGCGATCACTTTAAGAAAAGAATTTGGGGAGGATGCCAACTCCCCAATAGATATATTCTCTCTAATCCATAACAATGATGACTTGACCATCGTGTTTTATCCTATGAGTAGCAGAGTGAGTGGAGTATGTATTAGAGATGGAAAGAATAAGATTATAGGAGTTAATTCCACATCAACATATGGTAGGCAGCGGTTTACAATAGCACATGAACTTTATCATTTGTTTTTCCATGAAGATTTTAAAAGGGTTATATGCTCTACAGACTTTGAAAGTAATAAAGATCCTCAAGAAAAAGAAGCAGATATGTTTGCATCTTACTTTTTAGCGCCCTATGAAGCACTATCCTATGTTATAAAAAACAAACTTAAAAAGGAGAAACAGCAACTTGAGCTAGAGGACGTTATAAAAATAGAGCAATATTTTGGTATGAGTAGGCAGGCTATGCTTTGGAGATTGGTGAATGATGAATATTTAACTCGTGAAAAAGCAGATACCATGAAGAGTAGGATAATAGCTTCAGCCAAAAGACTTGGTTATGATGACACATTATATACACCCACCCCAGAAGATAAGCAATATGCTACTTTTGGGAAATATATTAAATTAGCTGAGAAGCTAAAAAAACAAGATGTTATATCACACGGTAGATATGAAGAACTTTTATTAAATGGTTTTAGAGGTGATATCGTTTATGGTTTAGATGCTGAAGAGGAAGAAGTATATGACTGATAAACTATTCTTTGATACGGATTGTATTTCTGCTTTTTTGTGGGTGAAGGAAGAAAACATCCTATTTAAACTTTATCATGAATTAGCATTTTCGCCGCGAAAAGGAGAAAAAATTATCGGTAAAGGAGAAGCGGCAGCTATAGCCTTAGCAAAGACCTATAATGGGATTATTGCATCCAATAATTTAAAGGACATATCTAAATATGTGGAAAAGTATGGCTTAGAACATGTGACTACTGGAGATATATTAGTAGATGCATTAAATAAAAGATACATTGATGAAGAAACTGGAAATCAGATATGGAACAACATGATAAGGAAACAAAGGATGTTACCAACAGCTACTTTCAGTGAATACCTAAAAAAACTAAAATAATATATCTACAAGCTCTGGTTAATGAACTGGAGCTTTTTCTATAAATCAAGAGGGACGGTTCTTTTTGATTATAACTCTATTCAAAAAGCATTCAAAAAGATTAAAGAAAACAATAAAAATAAATGAGAGTGGTCAAAAAGAACCGTCCCTCGTGGTTATCAAATGAGAGTGGTCAAAAAGAACCGTCCCTCGTGGTTATCGTCCCTCGTGGTTATCGAGGTATATTTATTTTGAAAAAAATTAGAGAAATGATTTTGTTGAAATTTCACTAAAATTTGTCTAAAATTATTTTTATTTATCTAAAAAATAAATTATTTGCATAAAATATTGATTTTTGCATAAAACCATAGGAAATCAAGAGTGACGGTTCTTAATGATTTAAAGAACTATTTTCTAGTCTCAGAAACTAAGATAAATGGTGTAGAAGCTAATAGATAATAAACTTTGTATTTGTCAATCGAAAATTCCCCCATATTATAACCGAAAATTCCTCTAGAGAAGTAAAAAAATTATTGCTCTAATAACCAGCGTTTAGTTTCTTTTAGTCTATACGAATTTCCATTCATATTAA
>Ga0228535_1000892_pt1 | contig 63682 bp, 58 predicted proteins | sample SJ1metagenome_FD_168457 | JGI IMG/M metagenome (GOLD analysis project Ga0228535, IMG submission 168457) | Enriched culture of PCE-dechlorinating microbial communities from Ithaca, New York, USA - SJ1 | ecosystem: Engineered > Modeled > Simulated communities (microbial... > Unclassified | place...
GTGCTAGGGATATCGCTCCTTGATAAAACATCAATGATTGAACTTTTTAACAATGCTGAAAATAACGATTTCAAAGAACTTTTGTATAACCAACAACTGTCCTTAAATTTTTAGTGGACAGTCATGAAAACCAATCATCTGTGAAAATACAATTTACATCTGTACCAAAGTTAATTAAACTCTGCCTAAACGTTTGTATCATCAATGGTGGTCCAGAAATAAAGAATGAGCTTTTACAATTCTTGAAGTATGTCGCAAGATTAATGAGACCGTCAATATCTTGATAGAAAATTTTTACGAGTGCGTTCTGATTATTAATATTACTAAGCTCTTTATTATATATGTTATGAGACTTTGTTCTAAAACCGAGATAAATTAATGGATTTATATAATTATAAAAAGATTTGTGAGTGAAAAGTGATAGGAATGGAGTTACACCAGTTCCTCCAGCTATAAATACGGTGTTTTCCAAACTGTGATTTCTCAAAAACAAATCACCATATGGAAGTTTCAGCCAAACTTCACTCCCAACTACTAAATCACGCTCCATCTGATTTGTGAAAACACCTTTAACAGAGTAAGTAATCTTAATATTCTCTTCATCAGGATTGCTTTGCATTGAAAAGCATCTTGAATCAGGCCACTGTCCTATGCCATCATATTCAGAATCTATCGCTAAATGAAGAAATTGTCCTGGAAGGTATTTAAAACATCCATTTAACGATTTGAATTCTAAAGTATAAACCCCCTCAATATTGTTAGAAATGGATATAACTTTTGCTCTATACTTCTTTGCTAACATTCGCTTGATCGTATATAAATTTATCTAATAACTCTTCGGAATAATCAAACATATCCTTAGTTAATCCAGGATATGTGCCAAGAAAAAATGTATTATTCATAATATAGTCAGTATTGTCTAAATTTTCTGCAATACGGAAATCCCTATTTAAAAATGCGGGTTGTTTAATGATGTTTCCCGCAAATAAGTTCCTCGTTTCAACTAGATTTGAATTAAAATAAGATGTAATATCATCTCTAGTGAATGAAATGGGTTTTTTCAAAGTTACAATAAACGCAAACCAAGCAGGGTCAGAGTTCTCAGTAGCACTTGGTAAAATAAAATAATCTGGATATTTTGAAAATATTCTATACCATTCATTAAAATTCTCTTTTCTTTTTTTGCAGAAATATGGAAGCTTCTGAATCTGTGCAGCACCTATTGCAGCCTGTATATCAGTCATTTTTAGGTTGTATCCAATTTCAGAATAGACATATTTATGATCAAATCCAAATGGGAGATTACCAAACTGTTGTGAGAATCGTTTTCCGCAAGTGTTGTTTTCTCCACCAGAACAATAGCAATCCCTTCCCCAATCCCTAAAAGCACGAACAAGTTGAGCTAATTGTGAATCATTAGTGCAAATTGCCCCACCTTCACCAGTAGTAATATGGTGTGCAGGATAAAATGAAATTGTAGAAAGATGTGCAAAGCTACCTGTCTTTTTCCCATTGTATTCGCTACCAAAAGCATCACAATTGTCTTCAATAACCCATAAGTCATGTTCTTTGGCAAATTTTATGACAGCTTCTAAATCAAAAGGATTTCCTAGTGTATGAGCAATAAAAATGCACTTTGTTTTAGATGTTAATGCTTTTTTCATCATTTTCACATCTATGTTGTAAGTAGGTATAACGACATCAACAAAAACGGGAATAAGCCCGTATTGAATAATTGGCGTGACAGTTGCTGGGAAACCGGCAGCTACAGATATTACCTCATCACCAGGCTTAAGTCTTTTTTCTCCAAGCTTTTCAGATGTTAGTGCAGAAAAAGCAAGAAGATTTGCAGATGAGCCTGAATTCGTCAACAATACATGATTGACTCCTAGGAATTCACTAATTTTCTCTGCAAATTCTTCAGAGAAACGACCTTCAGTAAGCCAAAAGTCTAAAGAGGCCTCTATTGCATATCTTAATTCTGTATCGTCAAAAACTCGACCAGCATAATTTACTCTTGATTTTCCCTTAATAAATTTATTCTGTTTGAATCTTGAGTTATAATATTCGCTGGTTTTTTCTAAAATAAAATCTCTAATTTCTTTAAATTCTGACATAATAATATCAATAAAATATTTAAAATGAGTTATAATAATCCTCAATTTGCATTAAAGAATACATTCTCATATCTTCTCCATTAGCATAAGCTTTATTCCATTCTACTATGCTTTTGAGTGTTTTAGTAATATCCCATTTAGGCTCCCAATTTAACTCAGTTTTAGCTTTAGAGCAATCTAGTTTTAGGTAATTTGCTTCATGAAGATGTGTAGTACTATCAATTTCATAAGAGGCGTCATTTCCCCAAAAATCACATATTTTTTTAATAATCCATTCTACATTTTTGGCATCTTTATCATCAGGACCAAAATTCCATCCTTGAGAAAAATAATCTCCTCTAAAATATAAGCGTTCTGCCAATATGAGATAACCTGTAAGAGGTTCCAATACATGTTGCCATGGTCGAATTGCGTATGGACTTCTTATTTTTACTTTTTCTCCTTTTGATATTGCACGAATAAAATCTGGAATCAACCTATCGTTTGCCCAATCTCCTCCACCAATTACATTTCCTGCACGAGCAGACGCTATTCCAACCATATGTTGATTGTAATCAACAGGATTAAAATAAGAAGTTCTATAAGCTGAAGTTACTAACTCAGAACAACCTTTACTGTTTGAATATGGATCAAATCCTCCCATTGGCTCGTTTTCGCGATAACCCCAATACCATTCTCTGTTTTCGTAACATTTATCTGTTGTAATATTAACGATTGCTCTAACGGATTGAGTATTCCGGCATGCTTCAAGTATATTAACAGTACCCATTACATTTATTGAGTATGTTTCAACAGGTATTCTGTATGACTCTCTAACTATGGGTTGAGCAGCCATATGTATGACAATATCTGGATTGATCTTGTGTAAAAACCCATGTAAAGCATCATAATCCCTTATATCGGCGATATAAGAATTCACTATTTTATCTATTTTGGCAACTTCATATAAACTTGGCTTAGTTGGAGGATTAAGCGCATATCCGGATATCTCTGCTCCCAAAGAATTAAGTAAAATTGACATCCATGATCCTTTAAAGCCAGTATGTCCAGTAATTAGAACTTTTTTATTTTTATAAAAATCTTTTAAAGTGGAGTGCATGATCTAAGTTTATTGCCATTTAATCCAAGGAGCTGTTTTTTTATCAATCAGCTCTTCAAGCTGGAATTTATCTCTCTGTGTGTCCATTGGTTTCCAAAATCCGTCGTGTTTATATGCAAATAATTCACCTTTGTTTGCTAGATTTTCCAATGGTTCTCTTTCAAAAATAATATTATCACCATCAGGTATATAATCAAATATTGAAGGTTGACATACAAAAAAGCCAGCATTGATCCATGCGCCATCACCTTTCGGTTTTTCTTGAAAGGCAATCACTTTATTTTCTTCTAAAATTAGTGATCCATACCTGCCTTCTGGCTGTACTGAAGTCATTGTAATAGACTTACCGTGTAAGTTGTGAAATTTAATAAGTTCAAGAATATTAACATCAGAGACACCATCTCCGTAAGTTAGCATAAACGGCTTATTATCAATATATTTACTAACTTTTTTTATTCTACTGCCTGTCATTGATTCTAGACCGGTATCTACAAGCGTTACTTTCCAAGGTTCTGCATGATTTGAATGATGAATAACAGTATTTGATGACATATCTATAGTCATGTCAGACATATGACTATAGTAATTGGAGAAATATTCTTTAATTAAATATCCTTTATAACCACACATAATTATGAATTCATTGAATCCATAGTATGAATAAATTTTCATGATATGCCATAAAATTGGTTTACCTCCAATTTCCACCATAGGTTTAGGCTTTAAAACAGTTTCCTCAGAAAGTCTAGATCCAAGACCACCTGCGAGAATTAGCACTTTCATACTTTTCTTGATTTTAAAATATGATTTAAATTTATTAACAATGGGGATACAAACACCCAAAATACACTCATGCAAAAGCCTATAAATGAATAAATTAGTAGCATCATCAATCTATTAGGACTAGACTTCTCCGAGGGTACTGAGGCTGGTTGAATGATTGTTAAAACGGGAATTGTTTCTGTAACAGCAATTTTTGCTTGCTCTTTCTGCTTAGCAATCTCAGTGTAAATTCCAAGTAATAGATTATACTCAGATGTTAGCTTTTCTTCTTGAGTTTTGGCTATTGCAGAAGATAGTCCTTTATTTGAGTCTCTGAACTTAGCTAGTTCTGCTTGCTTATTATCAAAGTTTAACTTAGCCTCATCAAAACTTTTTTCAACGAACTCTAAGTTGCTACGAACTTTCTCAATCTTAAATTTTGTTATATATCTCTGTAATAATTTTTGAGCTTCAATAACCAACTCTGCTGAAAATTCTGGCTCTTTGCTTGTGAATGAAAGAGAAAGATAACCATCCTTACTATTATAATTTAAATACAATTTATTATATACTCTTTTTATGACTCTACTCTCTTTAGGTGTAAGCCCTTCTAATGTCTTTGTCTTAATTGATGAAGTATCTATAGATTCTATTTGTTGATCATTAAAGGCCTCAATAATTACTCCGGGCAAACCTATTGTGTACTTTTTGATAACATCAATAAGATTGAATGATGAATATTTTTTATTGGTTGCATACTCATAGTATGATATTGGCTCTTTTACCTTTTCAAAACTGTATTTTGAATAGATTAACTCCTTCTGGAAATTAACATTATTTAAAATCTTTGGGTAAACAGATGGTGAAAGAACCTCTCCGGAGCTCATTGAGCCTAGATTTATCCCTGCCATCGCTGCTAGGCCACTTAAACTACCACCAACCCTCTTATCTCCCGTTTGTGGAATCATTGTAGTTGAGACTGTATATTCATTAGGGGTGAAGATTGCAATAAAGAGTCCTATCGCCATAAAAATAAGCGTGGTCTTGATGACGAACCTTCTCTTTGCCCAAAGTTTGGTGGCAATCTCAATGAGGTCAATCTCATTCTCTGCTGGATTATTTGTTATAATATTTTTATCTCTCTCTTCCATCAGAATTGTCTTATTAGGGTTGTTACCATTGCTGCTGTTGATACTACGGAGGTTGTAATTCCTAGTACCTCTGATAATGAGGTTCCTGATCTCTCTGGCTTTTGCGGAACTATGATTTCACATCCGGGCTCTACGCGGGCGCTGAGGCCTGTCGCTACTTTCCCGTTCATATATACAATGTATGGGCGTTTTTTAGCTCTGTATGCATATCCGCCTGCGTTTTCAATATATCTTCCAACAGTCATACCCTTTGCGTATGTAACTGTGTTTGGATACATAACAGCTCCGGAAATCTTAACTGTTCCGTTGTAGGTAGGGATGTCAAGTACATCTCCCTCTCTGAGAACAATATCATCCTCACCACCGGGGTTTGCCATAGCCTTTTGAAGATCAATACCCACATAGTATGAATTGCTGATATCCTCTTCATCAATCATTAGAGAGTCTTTTCCCTGACTCTTCGCAAGCTCCAGGGTCGCCTCAAGTCTGGCTCTCTCATCTTTGTCCATCTGTCTTAGTAGTCTTGCGCCCTGAATGTACGCGCTCTCCGTTAATCCTCCCGCCCTTTGTACAAGCGATGATAGCCTTTCATCTCTAGTCTTTTTGGTATATAGGCCTGAGAAGAGAATCTCTCCAATTACTGAGACATTCTGCTGAACTTCGTATCCGGGAGAGCGTCTAACTGTGACGATATCAAATGGCTGCAGAACAAACTTTTTGTCTCCGGAGATAATTAATCCATTCTCTAGTGCAAATGTGAATGTCTCGCTCTTTCTGTCAGATTCGGTAGTGCTCATAGGGTTTTTAATTCTTCTTGCCACATCTACTCTTGCTCTGGATGCAGATTCCAGTAAACCGCCTCCCTGAAGGATAAGATCCTCTATACTCATATTCCTTGCGTATGGGTAGGAGCCTGGTCGTTTCACCTCTCCTGATAGTGTAACATTGCGGTCGTCTCTCAGCTCATCCTGTGATGGAACATATAGCCTGTCATTGCGTTTAAGTTTTATATCAGGAAGATTATTGTTTAGAAGCATTCCAAGGTTGATTGACTCAACCGTAATTGAGAGGTCCGGATTCTCTCTGTAGAGCAGGGCTCTACCCAGGAAGGCATCTTCAGTAGGCCCTTCAGCTGCCATTATAAGACCCTTTAGGGTTGAAATTTTTTCACCAAGAGCGAATGTTCCCGGTCTGAACACAGCCCCCTCAATTTCAACTCTATTCTCATATCTCTCAAGTATTGCTCCAACGCTTACTGTATCTCCATCAAATAGTTTGAAAGCATTATAGCCTGTGGCATCCACTGTATGAACACTCCGTTCACGGTCACCTTTTCTCTCTACAAGGAGGCTTGATTTGTATGCCTTGCTTCCAAACCCGCCGGCGAAGTAGAGGATATTCTCAACAGTCTCGCCATCCCTCATCTCGTAATACATTGGCCTCTTTACCTCGCCTCTTATCTTTACCCTTGCATTGTATGGCTCAACCTTTACAAGGTCTCCGTCTCTAAGAGCTATGTCAGAGCTACTGTCTCCTTTAAGCAGATAGTCATAAACATCCGCAGTTGCAATTAGTTTGCCTGCTCTGTAAACCTTGATATCTCTTAGACTTCCAATCTCGTTAATTCCCCCTGCTGAATAGAGCGCATGGAAAACTGTTGATAGAGAGGAGAGGGCGTAGGTACCTGGTACCTCTACCTCACCCATTACATTAACCTGTATTGTCCTTGTCTTTCCCAGTGAAATGCTCATGAATGTGCCGGGCTGTGCCGATGCCAGGTCTGAGTAGATTCTGCTGAATGACCTTTTTATTCTGTTTCTGGCATCTTTTATCTGAAGTCCCGCAACATGAATTGGGCCCACTCCGGATGCAACAATCTTCCCATCTGGAGATACTGTAAGAGACACATTAAGCTCACTGTTACCCCAGATATCTATAAGTACCTCGTCACCTGCTCCCAGAATATAGCTCTCGGGGGTAGGGAGGTTCATATTTGGCTGGAAGGTAAGCTTAGGGTTTGAGAATGTGCTCCTCCCAAACAGACTGTCCTTTTTTGCTTTTGTGCCGGCAATTATTGTTTCCCACTCCTGTGGGTTTGGAAAGTTAATCAGTGTTTCGCGCTCGCGACTCTCTGATATCTGTGTTGAGCTTGTTCCGCTCTGTTGAATTGACCCCGACTCGTACTGAGCCTTTATCCTCTGCAGTTGCTCCATTGTCACCCCCTTGGAGGCGAGCTCAGTGACTATCTGCTCCTGGGATTTGCCTGATGTGCTCAGCCTCTTAAGCTCTGCAACTACCTGCTGGTCGCTCATCTGAGCAAAAAGGGCAGTTGCTGTAATCAGCACTGCCGCTAGTGTAATCAATCTTTTTGCAATTCTCATATATAGGTACTTGTACAATTATCAAATTTAAGCCGTTATCTCTTCAATCACCTCATGCTCTATCTCTCTGTCCAGAGCCTCGTATTTGGCTGAGTTGGTACTCTTGAACTCGGGTATGAGCTTTTTGAGCTTTCTGACAACATCATCCGGATAGACATATTTGTTTGCAGTATAGAGCATCTCCTTGATTGTTGGGTGGATGAGGTCGTAGTCGTATTGTCTCACCTTGGCAATCATCACCTTTTTATGGTAGGTTGGGAGGGTGTTTTCGCTAGTTGCGAGGAGCTCTTCATAGAGCTTCTCGCCGGGGCGGAGCCCCGTCTCTACAATGCGGATATCTTTGTGCGGAATCCTGCCGCTAAGGCGAATCATCTTCTCTGCAAGGTCGTAGATCTTAACGGCCTCGCCCATGTCAAAGATATATATCTCGCCCCCTTTGCCTGTACATCCCGCCTCAAGAACGAGTGAACAGGCTTCAGGGATGGTCATAAAGTATCTGGTTATATCTCTGTGGGTAACGGTTACAGGCCCGCCCGCCTCTATCTGCCTCTTAAAGAGCGGAACTACCGAACCGTTTGAGCCCAGTACGTTGCCGAACCTTGTGGTTACAAACTCTGTCGGGTTTGGAACTCCTCTCTCAATCTGCTTAAGGTATAGGGACTGGATATATATCTCTGCGGCCCTTTTGGAGGCCCCCATTACATTTGTAGGGTTAACCGCCTTGTCTGTGGAGACCATAACAAAGCGCTGCGCTCCGTACTCAAGGCAGAGGTCGGCTACAATTTTGGTACCCCCTACATTTGTTACCACTGCTGCCGACGGGTGGAACTCCATCATTGGTACGTGTTTGTAGGCGGCTGCGTGGAAGACTAGGCTCGGCCTTGCTATCTCAAAGATCTGCCTCATCTTTATCTGGCTTGATACATTTGCAATGATGGGCTTGATTATAATGCCGGTGTTTTTTGCGATGAGCTCAAGCCAAAGGTCGTTGAGCGGTGTCTCGGCCTGGTCCACAAGCAGTAGCTCTTTGCAGTCAAACTGTACAACCTGTCTGGCAATCTCGCTCCCTATTGAGCCTGCGGCTCCTGTTATCATAATGGTCTGGCCGGTGAACTGGTGCTCAATCCGGCTTCGGTCCATTCTTATGGTGTTTCTTCCAAGAAGGTCCTCAATCTTAATTTTGTTGATTTGCGGAATGGCCTTATTCTCTTTCTCATCAAAGCGGGTGAACATACTTACAAGCATTATGTCCATCCCCTCTACGATGCATTTGTCGTAGAACTCCTTTGACATCATATCAAGCTGGTTTTTGTAAACCAGAAGGGTTTTGGCTTTGTACTCCTCCATCTTTTTTGCCAGCCCCTTTTCAAGAGAGATAATGGGGATGCCACTCACCACCTTGCCCACCTGATTGCTGCGGAATGCTACAAAGGCGACAGGCAGGTATGGGCTGCTACGGTCCGACAGAATATGGTTTCCAAGAAGAATAGAGTCGTAGTCGCTTCCAAGGATGAATGCTCTTGTTTTATTGCTGCTGTTGGTTGCCTGCTCAAAGTTCTCAAAGACGCTCTTTACCGTGAATCTGAATATAAACTGCCCTGCCAGGGTCATCATACCAAGCACAAATGGGAACCAGTAGTTGAAAGTGAGTTGAAGGTTTCCGTCAATATCTGTGTTGTTGAAGATAACGACAAATGAGAGGTAAATAAGCGAGCCTGAAATGGCTGAGTAGGTAAGGCGTTTAAGGTCTGCCATTGTGGAGAAGCGGACAACACCGTGGTATGTTCTGAAGAACATTGAGGTGGCTGCGAAGATGATAGCCACTATGAAGAGCTTGAGGGTGAAGTGCTGTGCGGGCTCTGCCGCTATGGTCTCCCTGAAGAACCAGAGGGAGACAAATGCCATCACCACAATGAATTCATCAAAGAGGAATATGGTCCAGCGGGGCATAAAATTGCCCATAATCTTGAGGGCAAATTTGTCAATCCTCTTGATCAGGTCGTGGATATTGCTCATAGTTGGTGCTTAAGTTAAGGAACAAGGGTGTCCGGTGAGTCACATTTTTAGGTGCCTCCCCTCTTCCCTGTTTATCATGCAAATATAGTATTTTGCTCCTCAATCTCAAATTATTGTGGGGTGAATGTGCACAATTTCCATATATTTGTGATAGGTTTTATTTATTACTTTAATACACGATGAGAAAAATAACCCTCTTAATCTCGTTGCTGTTTGCGGTTTTTCTAATTTCACCGGCGGCAGCTTCTCAAAACAGAAAAGTTTCAACTAAAAATTCTGAAATAATTAGGTTTGCGTTTTTAACGGACCTTCACATATCTGATGTGGCTTCTAATGTTGAGGATTTGCGTCTTTCGGTTGCTGATCTCAACGCTGCTGCCGCCGCCGGCTCTGAGGCCGGGGTGGATTTTGTAATCTTTGGAGGTGATATAACTGAGTTTGGAAGTGATGAGGAGATTGCTCTTGCTTACTCTATTTTATCTGAGCTGAAGATGCCTTGGTTTATTGTTGGGGGGAACCACGATTCTAAGTGGAGTGAGAGTGGGTGTAATACCTTTAAGGAGGTGTTTGGGTATGAGTTTTTTGATTTTGAGGCGGGCGGGGTTCGGTTTATTGGGACGAATTCTGGGCCTAACATGAGGATGGCTCCGGCTTTGGTGCCAAGGGATGCGGTTCTGTGGCTTGACTCTTTGTCTCGCCGAATCGCGCCCGCCACCCCGGTGGTGTTTGTGAATCACTATCCGCTTGATGATGCGATGCTTAATTATTCGGAAATTTTGACATCTCTGTCAAGGATGAATGTTCAGGTGGCTCTGTGTGGGCATGGACATAATAACCGGACGTATAATTATAGAGTGGGGGCGCCGGCGCAGCCGGAGGCCGGCGCCGCTGCGCAGCAGCGGAAAGGTGTTGAGTACCTCCCTCAAACCTCCATCCGTGGTGTGATGGGCCGCTCAAACCTACGTGCCGGGAAGGGTGGTCATGGGTACAATATCATCGCCGTGATTCCTGGTAAGGGATTGATTACCTTTGAAGAACGTGTTGCAGGAGTTACAAAGGCTCCTTGGCATAAAATGAATATGAACACTCCGCTTCCCAAGTTTTCCGTTAAGGAGCTCTTCAGCTATCAGGATAATTTTGACATTGGCTCTGCTGCCGTGATGGATGAGAAGGGGAGGATATACTGGGTAAATGCGAATGGTGTGATGAAGGCGTTTGAGGTTAGTGAGGGGAATGGTGTGGCCGCGAAGCCGCAGGCTGAGCCGCTCTGGAGCTTTGCCACAGGTTCAAAGGTCTTCTCAACTCCTGCGATTCAGGACAACAAGATAATTTTTGGAGCAACCGATACCTATATATATTGTCTTGACAAAGAGAGCGGTAAGCTCATTTGGAAAACCAAGGCAAATAAATCTGTCCTCGCTTCACCCACAATCCACAATAATATTGTCTATATCGGCGCTTCTGACAACACTTTCAGGGCACTTGACCTGAATACCGGCAAGCCGGTTTGGGAATTCGGCGGAGTGAAGAGCTTCGTTGAGTCCAAGGCATATGTTGACAACGAAGGTGTCTATTTTGGATGCTGGGGCTCCACGCTCTACAAGCTGGACCCTAAAAACGGCAACCTTCTCTGGAGCTGGACCAACAACAAGGGCAGGGGGCTCTCTCCGGCTGCAGTCTGGCCACTCGTCGCAAACGGCAAGGTCTTCATCGCAACACCTGAGAGAATGACCCACGCCATTGACACCAAAACGGGAAAAGAGCTATGGCGTGCCCGTGGAGGACGAGAAAGTGTCGGCCTGTCTCCGGACAAAAACACTCTCTACATCAAATCAATGTTTGACACCCTCTTCGCTTACAGAACAGACGTGGACTATGTGCCGTTTAATTTAGAAACAAACGAAAAGGCGACCTCAACTACTACTTCATATGCCACTGACCTGAAGAAATCTTCAACAGGCACCTCTCAGATAGTGACTTCGCCAATAGTTGCCAACGCAGATAAATCAATCCGCAGATGGGCCACTCACACCGGATATGGTTATGAAATATCGCCATCACCCACTACAGCCGCCTATGGATATATTTTTGTGCCGACAGACAAGGGCAACATCTTTGTTATGAATGAGGCCGACGGTACCCTAGCAGGTGTAATCCCATTCTCCGGCGCACTGATTAACCTCGTCCAGCCCGTCGGTAACAGCCGGATCCTTATCAGCTCAATGGATGGCAGGGTAGCACTTATGGAGATACCAGGTGACCATCACAGAAAAAACGTCTCCGTCCCAGCCACCGCCAAACTCAAGAAAAAGTAAGTGGTAAGCAGAATAAATTTGACACAAACCTATGGTGAAAACTAATAATAGATTTACTGAGCCCCGCCGCATAGTCATAGGGGTCACCGGAGCATCGGGCCAGATCTATGCCAGCCGGATGATTGAGATACTGAAGGATATCTCCGGTCAGAATACTGCTCAGCAATATACTAGCTTAGGTTCGCAACTAACGGTTCAAGACAATGTCAGCTCTGCTTCGCAACAAGCTGTTCAAGACAATGTCAGTTCTGGCTCGCAACCTGCGGTCCAAGAGAATGTCAGCTCGGGTTTGCAACCTGCAGTTAAGCATATTGTTCCTCCTCTTGAGGTGGATATCGTCTTCACCGACACCGCCCGCAAGGTCTTCCCCCACGAAACCGGCCAGCCACTCCCTGAGGGACTCATCCCAAACGACAGCTATTACAACCGCAACGCATCGGGCTCAAACGCCCCGGACGTATTTATCATAATTCCCTGCACAATGGGTACGCTGGGCCGAATTGCCGCCGGCACCTCCGATGACCTCATTTGCCGCATTGCCGATGTTCAACTTAAAGAGCGTCGCACCCTCATCATCGTCCCCCGAGAAACACCATACTCGCTGATCCACCTCCGCAACATGACCACCCTCACCGAGGCCGGCGCCATCATAGCACCGGCGTCACCGGCGTTTTATGCGGTTGGAGCAGCTGCCGGTGCAGGAGCTAATGCAGGTGTCGAAGTTAATGCCGGTGTCGGTGGGGTTGTAGATGATATCAAAGGTGCAAGAGAGTATTTTGAGCAGGATCAAACAACTATATATCAGATTGTTACGCAGTTTGTTTATCGCATACTTTCAATTGCGAATATTTATCCGCTACCTGAAGAGCAAAGGTGGTTGTTCAATGAAGAATAGGGCTTGCCACCCTTCGCTGTACAATTAATTGATTGATAGCCGTTTAATTTTTTGTTAAACGGCTATTTCTTATATTTTGTAAAAGTTAAACTATTGTCATACAGCTAAATGTACAGCTAGCGGTGGCAAGCCTGGGGAAATGAGTGGCGTGTCTTTGAGCAGATGTGTATAAGTATATGCTCAGTAGGTAAGATGGGTAAGATGCTTACTTATGACAGAAGTTATTTCCCGCACCTGGTCGGGTTATTTCCCGTTCATTAGCAAGCTAGTTTTTTATTTGCTTGCTCGCGCGGGAATAACCCGGGTGCGAGAATAACTTCTGAAGGCAGCCCAAAGCTTTTGCCAGACTGTTTCAAGTGCATACTGCCGAATGGCTAAACACGGCGAAGCACCATTTAATCTCGGCCAAAGGCCGTGTACACGGTGAAGCACCATTTAATCTCGGCCAAAGGCCGTGTACACTGCGAAGCACCAAATGGCTTGCCACCCTTCCTTGTACAATTGATTGATTAATAGCCGTTTATTTTTTAGTTAAACGGCTATTTGTTATATTTTGTAAAAGTTAAACTATTGTCATATAGCCAAATGTACAGCTAGCGGTGGCAAGCGCTACTTATGTAATGGATGGCAAGAGCTACTAAGTCCTGTTCAGGATGAAATAGAATACGAAAACTGACCATTGATCCGCACATATTGCTGGGATTGTAGGTATTTAAATCCGCGGCAGCTTTTTGAGGATGTATTGACGGATCTCTTCTTTGGAAACTTTGTATTTTGGTTCAAGTTGCTCAAAGTTTTCGTCAGACAAAGATCTGCTGGAGAGAAGCATCATTATCAGGTTTTTTGTTTTAAGTATATGCTGCTGGTACCTTAAAGCGGTTTCAATTCCTTTGCCTAAGTCGTAACCCTCTTTTAATATGGAGTAAATGTCGTAGTAATCTCTGAATTTGGCTCGACGGGTAAGAACTTCTATTTTCATTCCAAGAATTGAGTTTATGTCGGGTAGATATATATTGCCCAGGTAATTAATGGGTTCTGAAACTGGACAATAATTATTGCTTACATAGAATGAGAATTTCACGTCTTTTACTACGAATTCAACCTGCTGAAAGCTAAGTATATTAATGCGTTCAACTTTGCCGATTTTCTCATTCAGTTCATGCTCAATTTTAGGCCACTCAATTTCAGGCAATTCTGATTTAGATTTTCGCCACATCATAAAGTCAAGGTCTTCGCTTTTTCTATGTCCGATTTGCATGGCAAGTGCAGTTCCGCCTACGAGCAAATAGGGTTTAACACTTTCCATTTGGGAGACACTTTCTATTATTGAATCAATGCTGTTTGTAAGACCTTTACGCATTTTTTTGTTGTTTTCTGGAATTTTCTTTGACAATTTTGTTCAGATATTTTTGTGGATTCATGATGTTAAAATAGTAAAGTGCAATCATTTGATTAAGGTCGTAGAGGAACTCGCCTTGTACAACTATTTTTTCTCGCCACACTTTTTTAATGAAGTCTCTTTGATATATTTCGAACAACATAGATATCATGTTCATGTCTAGGTATATAAAGGTGTTCTCAATAAAGTCCTCATCGGAAAGGTTGTTAATGGATACATCTTTATACGACCAAAATGCCTTCTCCTCTTTCAGGCACTTAAACAAAATTGCTTTCCTGGATTGTTTGTAATTTTGGATTACCTCCTCTGCCTGCATTTTGTATAGTTTACCATCTGGAAGATTGAAGTAAGATTCAATTTTCAACGCAAGTTGCAGAGATAAATCTCTCTTGCCTGTTACAATATAATTTAGCAATTGTCTGGATATACCGATATCCCTTGCAACTGTTGTCTGCCTGTTGCCACTGTTTTTTATAAGTAAACCGATATATTCTCCCACTTTGTTCATAAAGCAAATATAAATAAAAAAACGAATATGTCAACAAATATGTTGACAATTACTCTGCCGAACGGCTAGACGCTGCGGAGCACCTTTTTGACCTCGGCCAAAGGCCGTGTACACTGCGAAGCACCAAATGGCTTGCCACCCTTCGCTGTGCAATTGATTGATTAATAGCCGTTTAATTTTTTGTTAAACGGCTATTTCATGTATTTTTCAAAAGTTAAGACATTGTGTTACAGCTAAATGTACAGCTAGCGGTGGCAAGCGCTTCGCAACTGCAACCTGCGGGTGTGAACAAAATGTGGCAAGCGCTCCTTTTGTAATGTGTGGCAAGCGCTACTTGTGTATGCGGTGGCAAGCGTTTCGCAACTGCAACCTGCGGGTGTGAACAAAATGTGGCAAGCGCTCCTTTTGTAATGTGTGGCAAGCGCTCCTTGTGTAAGCGGTGGCAAGAGCATCTACTGGAAGTAGCGGGTCTTGAGCCAGGTCTTGTACATTGGGTCTAGGAAGTGGCTGCTCTTTTTGGTGAACTCAATGATCTCTTTCTTTTTGAGGGCGTCTTTGATGCGGTTGACGTTGGCGGAGGATTGGAGGTTGTAGTTCTCCAGGGTCTCCAGGGAGCTGAAGCGCTCGACTCCGTCCAGGATGGCTTTGAGGAAGCTGATCTGGTAGTTGCTCAGTCGGGCGGTGAGGAGGCGGAATCGGTATGAGTGGAGCTCCATCAGTAGCTCAAAGGCCTGGTTGATAATGGCCTCGGTGAGGTAACCGCGTGTGAGTCCGTAGGCGATGTCGGCCAACTGTTGTGTGTACCAGGGCTGCCCCTCGGTGAGGGTGTAGATGTGGAGGGCTAGTTCTCTTGGGACGACGCGTCCGGCTTTGAGGAAGCTTCTTATTATGTATTCGGTGAAGTGGCGCTCTTCTATTTTTGTGAAGCGGATGCGCTCGGCCTGGTTATAAAAGAATTTGATTTCGTCAAAGATGACACGCATGGCGTTGACGAATGAGCCCGAGAGGACGACGGAGGTGTTTGGGTGTTGTCGGTCTCCGCACTCTTTTTCCATTGATTTGAGGGGGATATCGGGGTCGTCAAATTTCAGAACTTCCTGAAATTCTTCTATGTATATTATGAGATTTGTTTGTGCCGATGCTGCCCGTCTGTCGGCCTCTTTAATAAAGGCACCGGCAGAATCTATGTGGGGGCGTTCATGGGGCGGGAGGGGAAGGACATTTTCCAGAGCCTCCATGCACTTTCTGATCAGGTGCTCGTCTGACCTGACGTTGAAGAGGTTGATGTTGCAGAGGCGGTATTTGAAACCGTCATGCTTGAGTCTTTCAAATGTATGCTGTATGAGCGACTGTTTTCCGCTTTTTGGCGGCTCGTAGATGGCTGCGCATCTGTGCTCCTTGATTACCTTGTATAATTTGTCGCTCTCGGTATTGCGCGGGATGAAATCTGTTCCCGACACAATAGTGTTGTAGATAAATGGTGAGTCCATAATTTTAGGTTTAAGTAATAGGGGTGTTACAAATTTAATAAATTATTTAGATAAAGGAACTTTTTGGAGAATAAAAAAGTTTGATTATATTTGTCGTCCCAAAAAGCAAATGATAAGATTGTCAAGCTATTGATTAAGAGTTGTTTAAGTGCAACCGCTTGCAGTCGATAACTATAATAATTATTTTATGTACGCAATTGTAGATATTGCAGGACAGCAATTTAAAGTTGAAAAAGAGAGTAAAATCTTTGTAAACCGTCTTCATGCAGATGAGGGAGCTTCGCTATCTTTTGAGAAGGTTCTTTTGATTGACAACGACGGTGCTGTGAAGGTGGGCGCTCCTTATGTTGAGGGTGTGGTTGTAAAGGCTACGGTGCTTGAGCATCTTAAAGGCAAAAAGGTAATTGTGTTTAAGAAGAAGCGTCGTAAAGGCTATACCAAGAAGAATGGTCATCGTCAGTGTCTGACGCAGATTAAAATTGAGGAGATCGCTTAATTACTAACCAACAACGAAAAATTTTTAGATTATGGCACATAAGAAAGGCGTCGGTAGTTCCAAGAACGGACGTGAATCACACAGTAAACGACTGGGCGTAAAATTGTTTGGCGGTCAGTATGCAAAAGCGGGCAACATTCTTGTTCGCCAGAGAGGAACTGTCCATGTGGCAGGTGAAAACGTAGGAATGGGTGTTGACCACACTCTGTTCGCACTTGTTGACGGAGTAGTTACTTTCAAAAAGAAGGTTAACAACAAGTCATATGTATCTGTAATTCCTCAGGTTAAGGCCGAGGCGTAGTTTCCGGCTGTATGCCGGATTTATTTGATACGACGTAAGAAAAATAAGCATCCTGAAAGGGGTGCTTTTTTTTGTGGAGAGAGTAGAGTAGAGTAGAGTGGAGAAGAGAAGAGAAGAGAAGAGAAGAGAAGAGAAGAGAAGAGAAGAGAAGAGAAGAGTGAAGAGTAGAGTAGAGTAGAGTAGAGTAGAGTGGAGTAGAGAAGAGAAGAGAAGAGAAGAGAAGAGTGAAGAGTAGAGTAGAGTAGAGTAGAGTAGAGTAGAGTAGAGTAGAGGGTGGCCTGTTAGCGTTTAAGGTGGGCTTGCCACCGTTTGTTGTACAACATGCAGATTAATAACGTTTTAATGTATAGAGTTCTATAATTTTTTGAGGTAGGATTGAGGTGCGGTTGCCACCGTTCGCTGTGCATTTTTCTGATTGATAGCTAAATAGATTATTTAGTTGAGTGGTTTTTGAGGTGCGGTTGCCACCCTCCGCTGTACATCTTGTTGATATATAGCTATTTGAGTTTTAGGGTTTTTGCGTTTTTTGAGATTTTGCAAAAGTTAATTATCTGTAAAACTGTTAATTGTACAGGGAGGGGTGGCAAGCCCTTCAGAAAGGGCATACTGCCGAATGGCTAAACACGGCGAAGCACCATCTAAATCCGGCCGCAGGTCGTGTGAACTGCGAAGCACCATCTAAATCCGGACGTTAGTCCGTGAAAAAGGGCGAAGCACCACTCAAAACTGGCGGAAGGCCATGAGTATGCCGATGGGCTTGCCACCCTCCGCTGTACATCTTGTTGATATATAGCTGATTGAATTTTTAGATTTTTGCGTTTTTTGAGATTTTGCAAAAGTTAATTATCTGTAAAACTGTTAATTGTATATGGAGGGGTGGCAAGCCTGCGACAATGAGTGGCGTGTCTGCGAGCAGATGTGTATATGTATGCGATCAGTAGGTAAGATAGGTATGATAGGTATGATAGGTATGATAGGTATGATAGGTAAGATGGGTATGATGCTTACTTATGTCACAACAATAGATGAGTGATAATGCTTGAGTAATTTGTATGATAGGTGTGATGGGTATGATGGGTATGATAGGTATGATAGGAAAGATGCTTACTTATGTCACAACAATAGATGAGTGATAATGCTTGAGTAATTTGTATGATAGGTAAGATAGGTATGATAGGTAAGATGGGTAAGATAGGTAAGATGGGTATGATGCTTACTTATGTCACAACAATAGATGAGTGATAATGCTTGAGTAATTTGTAAGATGAGTATGATGGGTATGATAGATATGATAGATATGATGCTTACTTATGACAGAAGTTATTTCCCGCGCCTGACCGGGTTATTTCCCGTTCATTTGCAAGCTGTTTTTTTAGTTGCTTGCCCGTGCGGGAATAACCCGGGTCGCGAGAATAACTTCTTTTAGGTTATAAACAAAGAGTAAAAATCTTAATTAGTCGGTCTCTTTTTTTATCTTTGTATGAGAAAATTATGCTGTCGTATGGATAGGAATTATATGGAACTTTTGGATGAGCTTCTGGAGGGCAGAATGAAGTTGGCGGTTGTGGGGTTGGGTTATGTGGGATTGCCTCTGGCCCTGGAGTTTGCGAGGTTTGTGGATGTTGTGGGGGTGGATGTGGATGAGGCTTTGGTGGCTAAGTTGTGGCAGGGTGTGGATCCGAATGGGGAGATTGGGGGGGAGTCGTTTGTGGATCGTCGGATTTCTTTTACTACCAATCCTGCTGAGCTGAAGGGTGCCAGGTTTATTGTGGTGGCTGTGCCGACTCCTGTTGATAAGCATAATAAGCCGGATTTGTCGCCGCTTATGGGGGCGACGAGGAGTGTCGGTAAATATTTGAAGAGGGGGGATGTGGTTGTCTATGAGTCAACTGTGTATCCGGGGTGTACTGAGGAGGAGTGTGTGCCTTTGCTTGAGAGTTTGAGTGGGTTGAAGTGCGGAGTGGATTTTAAGGTGGGCTATTCGCCGGAGAGGATTAATCCGGGGGATACGGAGCATTCGTTGCAGAATACGGTGAAAATTGTGTCGGGGTGTGATGATGTGGCACTTGGGGTGATTGCACCGGTGTATGAACTGGTGGTGAAGGCGGGTGTGCACAGAGCACCGGGGATGAAGGTGGCTGAGGCTGCGAAGATTATTGAAAATACTCAGCGTGATGTGAATATTGCGCTTATGAATGAGCTCTCTATCTTGTTTAACAGGATGGGAATCAATACTTATGATGTTTTAAAGGCTGCGGGGACTAAATGGAACTTTTTGCCGTTTACTCCTGGACTTGTGGGCGGTCACTGTATCGGGGTGGATCCTTATTATCTTGTGCATAAGGCTGCTGCGCTGAAGTATCATACTCAGATGGTTGCGAGTGGGAGGTTTGTGAATGATTCTATGGGTGGATATATTGCGAAGCAGACTGTGAAGAGGCTGCTTGGGGCGAGTGATGTGAGCGGGGCGGCGGGCGCGGCTCCGGGAGGAGCCTCGCCTGACGGCGGCGCGGCTGTGGCCGCGGCGCCCGCCGCCCACAGGGCTGGATTGCGGGTATTGGTCATGGGATTTACTTATAAGGAGAATGTGTCGGATATTAGGAATACGCGTGTGGCTGATATTGTTCATGAGCTTGTCTCTTATAATATTTCTGTGGATGTAGTTGATCCTAAGGCTGATGCGTCCGAGGTGATGGAGGAGTATGGAATTACTATTACCGACTCTGCATCTGGCAGGTATGATGCTGTAATTCTTGCTGTTGCTCATAAGGAGTATAGGGAGATGGGGGCTGAGGGAATATCGGCGTTACTTGAGGATGGTGGCCTGTTCGTTGATGTGAGGGGGCTCTTCAGAGAGCTTGAGGGTAAATTCAGATATTGGTCTCTGTAATTATGGTATGGTATGTGCTCTATACAGCTGCAAGAGCGGAGAAGCAGGTTGCGGCAAGGCTTGAGGGTGAGGGTGTAGAGGCTTTTCTTCCGCTGCACAAAAGGAAAAGGAAGTGGAGCGACAGGATTAAGGTGATTGAGGAGCCACTCTTCAGATCTTATGTTTTTGTCAAATGCCCTGAACATCAGCTGTATAATCTCAGACAAATTCCCGGAGTTGTGGCGATTGTCCTATATGACAGGAGGCCTGCGAAGGTTCGGGATTGTGAGATAGAGGCGATTAAAGGTTTTTTGGTCTATGCAGAAAACAGGGAGATTGTCTCGTCGGGGGATCAGGTACAGATTTTGTGCGGATCTTTTGAGAATGTTGAGGGGAGGGTGCTTTGGGCTGACAATAAGGTGGCATCGCTCTATATCCCGGAGCTCGGGGCGAAGATTTGCGTTGAGCTTGTTAACATAAAAAAGAAATAAAATTCTAGAAATGGATTACAATACACAGAGAAAAAAGCTAATAATGCCAGAATATGGCAGAAATGTCCAGAAGATGGTTGAGTATGTGAAGGGGATTAAGGACAAGGATAAGCGCAATGAGCAGATAAAGACTGTTCTTACAGTGATGGGGATTCTTAACCCTTCGTTAAGGGATATAAATGATTTCAAGCATAAATTGTGGGATCATGTGCAGATAATATCGGATTTTGATATTGATATTGACTCTCCGTATCCTATTCCTACTAAGGAGACTTTTTCTGCAAAACCGGACCCCATTCCGCTTGAGAGGAGCCCGCTGAAGGCTGCGCATTATGGGCGTAATATCCAGAATATGATTGATATGGTTGCTCAGAAGGAGGATGGTGAGATTAAGGATAATATGATTAGGGTGCTTGCTAATTATATGAGGCAGCAGTATCTTATCTGGAACAAGGACACTGTAACTGAGGAGACTATATTTGCTGATATTAAGAGGTTATCTGGTGGTAAGCTTATTGTTGGGCCCGATATTCATATAGGTGCTCACAAGGAGGTGTCTCATAATTATAAGGATGGCGGGCATGGATTTAAGGAGGGTTCGCATTCCGGACAGCACAGTGCTCAGCACAGGAACAGGAATCCAAAGTTTAGAAATAAGAACGGAAATAAAAATCGTAATAAATAGTATTTAAATATGGCTATGTTCAGAGTTGAGGGCGGGCATCGGCTTAAGGGCGAGTTGATTCCGCAGGGTGCGAAGAATGAGGCGCTGCAGATATTATCGGCGGTGTTGCTTACACCTGAAAGGGTCGTTGTGCATAATGTTCCGGATATTCTGGATGTGAACAAGCTTGTGGAGATGCTTGGTGATTTGGGTGTTGAGGTGGAGGAGCTGGGGGCAGGTGATGGAGCTGGTGTTGGGGCGGGCGGCGCGGAAGCGGCGCAAGCCGCTTCCGTGGCTACGGGCAGCCACGCCGGCGAAGCCGGCGCCGCCCGCCTGATCTCCCGTTCATACGCTTTCACTGCTCGCAATATCAACCTTGACTTTGTCCGTAGTGAGGAGTTTCGCAGGAAGTCCTCTGCACTTCGTGGTTCGGTGATGCTCACCGGACCGCTACTCGCAAGGTTCGGTTTTGCTTATATGCCTAAGCCGGGAGGAGATAAGATAGGCAGAAGAAGGCTTGATACACACCTGATCGGTTTTGAGAAGCTTGGTGCTACCCTTAACTGGCAACAGGGTGCTTCTTATTTTGAGATTACTGCCAATGAGGGTCTTAAGGGTACGTATATGCTTCTGGATGAGGCATCTGTTACCGGGACAGCAAATATTCTTATGGCAGCAGTGTTAGCAAAGGGTAACACAACCATTTACAATGCGGCGTGTGAGCCATACCTTCAGCAACTCTCAAAAATGCTCAACAGAATGGGTGCGAAAATTTCCGGGATAGGCTCAAATCTTCTTACTATTGAGGGTGTTGAGTCGCTGGGCGGAACAGAGCACACAATTCTTCCTGATATGATTGAGGTGGGTAGCTTTATCGGTCTCGCAGCCATGACCGGCAGCGAGATAACAATCAAGAATGTAGCTTATGATGAGCTCGGAATCATCCCCGCTCAGTTCCGACGCCTTGGAATTACTGTTGAGAGGCGAGGGGATGACATATATATCCCTCAGCATGAGCATTATGAGATTGAAAGCTTTATGGATGGCTCTATCATGACCATCGCAGATGCTCCGTGGCCGGGGCTTACTCCGGACCTGTTGTCAGTCTTCCTGGTTGTTGCCACGCAGGCAAAGGGAAGTGTGCTGATTCACCAGAAGATGTTTGAGAGCAGGCTCTTCTTTGTGGATAAGCTGATTGATATGGGTGCTCAGATTATTCTTTGTGATCCTCACAGAGCTACGATAATTGGTCACAACAGGGAGTTCTGTCTGAGGGGTACAAGGATGGTATCTCCCGATATCAGGGCCGGTATAGCTATGCTGATAGCGGCGATGAGCGCAAAGGGTATTTCGGTGATTGAGAATATTGAACAGATTGACAGAGGTTATCAGGACATTGACAGACGACTGAACGCTATAGGAGCAAAAATTGAAAGAGTGTAAAAGTAAATAATATGGCTACCGCAGAATCTAAACAGAAACCGAATCCAAAACCGAAAGTTGAGAAAAAGGCCAAAACGGGTGAGAACCTCCCCGCACCAAAGGGTATGGAGGCTGCAAGGCTTATCACAGGGCTCTTCTTTGGAGGGTTATCTGTATATACCTTTATAGCACTTATCTCCTATATCTTTACGTGGGCAGAGGATCAGTCTCTTCTCTCAAATCCTGACTTCTGGAATAATATTGTTCCGGTTGAGAACGGGGGTGGAAAAATTGGGTTTTTATGGTCTAATCTACTGGTTTCAAAACTGTTTGGGCTGGGTGCTTTTGTTATACCCCTCTTTTTTGGTGCTGTGTCAATTTTCTCTTTGAGAATCAAAAGGGTGCGCCTGCTTAGAATATTCTTTCTCTCTGCATTTGGAGCAATTATTATCTCTGTATTTTTCTCTTACGTTTTTGGGTTTACAAAATTTGTAGATTGGTTTGGGAATGGAGCCGGAGGCTCTTACGGCTTCTATGTGAATGAGTGGCTCAACTCTATGGTTGGGGCTACGGGTGCGGGTCTTATTATAGTCACTGTGCTTATTCTCTGGTTATTCCTTTGCAGCTACAGATTTGTAAACTGGTTCAATAACGGTATTAATGCAATATTCCATAGAAAACCAAAGGAGAGATCTGTTGAGAATGCTGTCTCTGATGGTGAGGGTGCCGACTCTGTCTTGGATGAAGCCGTAGAGAGTGAATCATCTGACCCTCATGGTGCTTTGGCGGGTGCTCTTGCTGCCGCAGCCGCGGCCAAGGGTGCGGGACCTCAGCTTATTGAGAGGGTTTATGATGAGAATGGTGAGGTAGTGTTTGAGGTAGGGGGGGACGGCGGAGCCGCGCCGGATACGGCCGGCTCCGACGGCGCCGATGGCGCCTCCCCCGCCTCCGGCGGGGTCGTCCCCCCCCTCACCCCCTCAGATCTTACCCCTCCCTCAGACCCAATAACATCTGAAGACGACATCCCTTTTGAGATTATAGACGAATCAAATGGCGCCGACGAGGACGAAGACTTCATAAAAGACCTTCCCCCCGGCTCACTTGCCACGCTTTTTGACCCAAGACTTGACCTTCCCAACTACAAATCTCCAGGCATAGAGCTTCTAGACGACTACAGAGACAAACGCTACGAGGTGACCCGCGAGGAGCTTGAGATGAACAAGCGCAGAATCGCCAAAACGCTGGGTGACTACAAGATAGGAATAGAACGTGTATCGGCCCGTACAGGCCCCACTGTAACTCTGTACGAAATTGTACCTCAGGCCGGAGTCAGAATTTCACAAATTAAGAGGCTTGAGGACGATATCGCTATGTCTCTTGCCGCCAGGGGTGTCCGCATAATTGCCCCCATCCCCGGAACCAATAGTGTCGGCATAGAGGTTGCAAACGCTAAGCCGAGCATTGTTCCTCTTAAGACAATGCTACTTGAGGATAAATTCAGAAACTCGGGTTATGAACTACCTATTGTTCTTGGCCGAACAATATCTAACGAAGCATTAGCCTTTGACCTGGCAAAGATGCCACACCTCCTTGTGGCCGGTGCAACCGGGCAGGGTAAATCGGTAGGACTGAATGCAATAATAACCTCACTCCTATACACCAAACACCCTTCAGAGATGAAGTTTGTCCTTGTTGACCCCAAGAAGGTTGAACTCTCTCTCTATGCAAAGATTGAGCACCACTTCCTCGCCAAACTTCCCGATGCAGAAGAGGCTATAATTACCGATACTCAAAAGGTGGTTTACACTCTCAAATCTCTGACAATTGAGATGGACGCCCGTTACGATCTTCTTAAACTTGCTCATGTCAGAAACATCAAGGAGTACAATGAAAAATTCCTCTCCAGGAAGCTCAACCCGCTTAAAGGTCACCGCTTCCTCCCATTCATTGTCGTTGTGATAGACGAGTACGCAGACCTTATGATGACTGCAGGCCGCGAGGTTGAGGAGCCGATAACAAGACTTGCCCAACTCGCCAGAGCCATAGGCATACACCTTGTAATCGCCACTCAGCGTCCAACAACAAACATCATTACAGGACTTATCAAGGCCAACTTCCCTGCCAGGATTGCATTCAAGGTAATCTCCAGTATTGACTCCCGAACCATTCTAGACACAACAGGTGCCAACCAGCTCATAGGGCGGGGTGATATGCTCTTTATGTCCGGTGCCGAGCTCACCAGGGTTCAGTGTGCCCTTATTGACACCAAGGAGATAGACAGGGTTGTCCAGTTCATTAGTGACCAGAAGGGGTATTCAACTGCCCACTACCTTCCTGAATATGTAGGAGAGGAGGGGGAGAGTATTGCCGGAGAGGTTGACCTGGGCAAGAGAGACAAGCTCTTTGACGAAGCTGCAAAACTTGTGGTGCAGTATCAGCAGGGCTCAACCTCGCTAATCCAGCGCCGGATGAACCTCGGCTACAACCGTGCAGGCCGGATTATGGACCAGCTTGAAGCCGCAGGCATTGTCGGTCCGTCAGAAGGTAGCAAAGCCCGACAGGTCCTAATCACAGACTTTACCTCCCTTGACCGTATCCTTGCCAGTCTGGATTAAAGGATGGTTCGCAAACGGTTTTGATTAAATTGATTTTTAGCTTAAAACACAATGTTATATATCAGATCGTCAGTAAATTATAAAAGGAACACTGCCAAGCATATTCTGTTTCTGATTATTTCCATTGTTTTATCCATTGTGCCTGAGGAGGTATCGGCTCAAAACAGCAAAAGCTCCTCTCAGATTTTATCGGCTATGGTGGGGAAAATCAGGAGCACACCATCTGTAAAAATGGAGTTTGAGTTCCTGGCTGTGGATAAATTAGGGTTGCAAAACCCTGCTCGTGAGAGCTACTCAGGTTCGGTAACCGCTTCTGGCGATTTCTATAAGCTCTATAATTCTAATTTTGAGCTGTTTTGCGATGGAGAAACAAAATGGATGGTTAACCACTCAGAGGGTGAGGTTACAATATTTCACCACGACCCGGGCCAGACTGATATTGTTGAGAATCCAATGGGCTTCTTTACTACTGTGGAGAGTGCGTATAATTTTCCTGAAAGGGCTAAGAGTGAAATAATAAAGAGTGTAAGCCCTACAGTAAACGGTCAGCAGGTGTGGTCTATAGAGTTGAAACCCAAAAATAAAAGGGCACCCTATAAAGAGATCGTTTTAAGCATAAACTCAGCAACAAATCAACCCACACTTGTAAAGTACACCTCCAGGGATAATTCTGTTTATATAGTTGTTATCAAAGAATTCAAATCTCTTCCCCAACAGTTGCCAAAATCCATATTTACACCTCCATCCCCCCTACCTCCCGGCTACAAAACAAACGACCTCCGGTAATAATCAAATAGAACAAACAATTAGGTTCTAATCTTGACTTCCTTCTAGTTACTAAATGAGCGACCTCCTGTAGCATTTTGCCTCATTAATTCTATTTTAATTATTTATGGGTAAAAATCTATAAACAACTAATAATTGAATATAATTAGACAAATGATCTGATTGACAGGATACATTTATCGTTATTACTCTATTTTTGTTATTGGATTTTGATATGAATCAGAATTTTCCATAAATCTGATAGTGTGTTAAATTATTAAAAGTGGAGGGAGAAATGGTGATGGAGAGATCAAAATTTGACAATTTACTCTATTTGAGAAGGTTGAACAGAGAGATGAACAGTAGGAAATCTGCTGTTAAAAAATCAAAAAAGAGATCCAGAGTTAAGAGTGGAAATTTTCACGTCTATGTGCGAGGGTTTGACAGCAGGAGGGTTTTTGTTGACGATGAGGATCATATGATGTTCCTTATCATTGTTAATGAGGTTCTTAAAGAGACAAACTTCATTATTTACGGTTACATTATCATGGTTAACCATTTTCATTTACTTATTGAGACGAATGATCTGCCTGCGGTTATGGGGCAGATCATGTTTCGTTATTCGCTTTGGTATAAGAGGAAACATCCGGCTGTTGTTAAGGTATTTGAGACTCCTTATGGTAGTTCTCCAATTTATAATCCTGTCAGGTTTAAAGATTGCTTCTTGTATATACTGAGTAATGCAAAGAGGGCCAGAATGTGTGAAAAACATGAAGATTTTTTCTGGAGTTCTGCAAATCAATATTTTGCAAATAGGTCTCATCTTTTGGACTCGTATATTGAAGTAAACAAGAGCTACGCTTTGCAGGAGTATTCTTCGGAAGAGGCTTTTAATCTTGATGTCAACACCTATAAGCCCTTCAGAAAAGATGGAAAACGTATTCTGAGATGTTATGTTTCAGACAGCTATGTGGCTGATTTTTTCAAACGGCTCGTAAACAATAAAGATGTGAGAACATTGGATAATGCTGAAATTGTGTACATAATTAAATCCTTGAGATATGATTGCTCTGCAACCTACTCCCAAATCAGAGCTCATATTAATAAATCTTTGAACTACATCAGAAAAGTGCTTGCCACCCCTTGATCTACATTGTGCAGAAAATAAGCAACATACAAATTGCAGACTGGTCTTTTTTGGCAAAACCAGCTTTTTTAAAGTGCAGTAAATCAGGCGAATGGATATCTAGGGGTGTCAAGATATTCACGCCTATCTGCCAGTTTTGAGTGGTGCTCCGCCTTTTTTCACGGACTAACCGTCCGGATTTAGATGGTGCTTCGCAGTTTACATGGCCTTCGGCCGGATTTAATTGGTGCTTCACAGTTTACACGGCCTGCTGCCGGATTTAATTGGTGCTTCGCAGTTTACACTGCCTGCTGCCGGATTTAATTGGTGCTTCGCAGTTTACACGGCCTGCTGCCGGAATTAAGTGGTGCTTCGCAGTTTACACTGCCTGCTGCCGGAATTAAGTGGTGCTTCGCAGTTTACACTGCCTATCTGCCAGTTTTGAGTGGTGCTCCGCCTTTTTTCACGGACTAACCGTCCGGATTTAGATGGTGCTTCGCAGTTTACATGGCCATCGGCCGGATTTAATTGGTGCTTCACAGTTTACACGGCCTGCTGCCGGATTTAGATGGTGCTTCGCCGTGTTTAGCCATTCGGCAGTATGCCCTTCTTGATGGGCTTGCCACCCCTCCTTGTACAATTAACAGTTTTACAGATAATTAACTTTTGCAAAATCTCAAAAAACGCAAAAACCCTAAAACTCAAATAGCTATATATCAGCATGATGTACAGCGGAGGGTGGCAAACGCACCTAAAAAATACTCAACTAAATAATCTATTTAGCTATTTATCAATGAATTGTACGACGAGCGGTGGCAAGCCCACCTTTTAATAAATGCTAAATAGTTATTAGACAGCGATATGCACGGCAATCAATGGCAAGCTGTCTTTAAATGCTAATTAGCTATTAATCAATAAAATGTACAGCAAAGGGTGGAATCCTGTCCGAACCCATCTGAATGTTGTTAAAGCATCTGATACACAGGTGAGAAGTTTATCTCTCTGTTACAAGTTTGTAGAGGTATTTGATGGATGGGTAGGTGTTGGCGAAGTGGGTGGGGAGATCTGAGGGATCGGCCCATATTGCGCGTTCTATCTCCTCTTCGGCCTGGGGGTGGGTGTCGGTGCCATTGCCTTTGTACTCCATCCGGTACCAGCGGGTGGTCTTGAGGATGAACTCACCGTCGCGGTGGTATGTATGATATGTGTCGCACAGGTGTTCGTGGATCTCCAGATCGCTTATGCCGCACTCCTCCTGTACCTCTCTCAGGGCTGTCTGGCGTATGTCTTCGCCTGACTCCTGCATCCCTTTGGGGAAGTCCCAAACTCCGTGGTGGAAGATGATGAGATATTGGCCGTTCTTATTTGTGACGATGCCTCCTCCGGCTGTTATACGGGAGAATTTGGTGCAAAGCTGTTTGAATGCGTTTTCCTGGTTGGCCGAGGGAACGTAGAGCTTTCTTATTTGTGGGGATTCGTCAAAGATTCGGGGTAGATTTGCGAGTTCAGGGAATTCACCGGGAGAGTATAGCACTGCATCGGGTTCGCTGAGAGCCTTGTGGTTCAGTGAGCAGACCGCAAGACAGCGCTTGTTGAAGTAGATTCTGTACATCAAAAAATAGGAATGAAATTACTATCTTTGCACAAAGATACTTTTTTTATGGAGTCTATTGAAAAAATTATTGCTAGACAGCTGCTTGATATTAAGGCTGTGATACTTAGCCCTGAAAAACCTTTTACCTGGGCTTCGGGCTGGAGGGCGCCTATCTATTGTGATAACAGGAAGATTTTGTCTTACCCTAAGGCTAGGGAAATTGTATATAAGAGTCTTGCGAGAATAGTGGAGCAGAATTACTCTAAGGCCGATTTTATTGCGGGTGTGGCAACCGGTGCTATTGCGTGGGGGATGCTTGTTGCTGAGTTTCTGGGCAAACCTTTTGTATATGTAAGACCTAAGCCTAAAGATCATGGTACCGGTGCTCAGGTTGAGGGAGACCTCCCTGCTGGTGCAAATGTGGTTATGGTTGAAGATCTTATATCTACCGGTCAAAGTTCTCTCTCTGCTGTTGATGCGGTTGAGAAGGCCGGTGGTACTGTACTTGGAATGGTTGCTATCTTTTCATACAATTTTGATAAGAGCAGACGTGCTTTTGAGTACAGGAACCTGGAACTAAGGACGCTTACAAATTATGATACTCTTATTGAAGAGGCTGTGAGCTGTAACTATATTAAGGAGGAGGAGCTGGAGACATTGCGTGACTGGCGTTTCCGCCCTGATGTGTGGGGAGTGGAATAGAGTTAAGTTGTTTAATTACATATTTAGTAAATATTTACAATGAGTACTACGAATGCGGTGGGAAGACAGATTAGAGTCTCTCGCCCTGCAAGTGAATTGTTTGCCATATTTTCTGATTTGACAAACTTCACTAGAGGGTTGCCAAAGGAGCAGCTTGATAAGGCCGAGGTTGTTGCTTCAGCAGACTCTATAAGAGGGAAGATGCAGGGTTTTGAAATTGGGATCAAGGTTGGAGAGAAGATTCCATTCTCTGTTGTGAAGTATGAGTCATTCGGACCTTCGCCAATACCGTTCAGGATATATGTGAGAATTGAGGATGCCGGTGCTCTTGAGAGCCTGTTTAACATTGAGATTGAGGCTGAACTGAGCGGAATGTTTAAGATGATGCTGGGCGGAAAGTTGCAGGAGGCTGTTAATCAGCTGACCGACAGGCTGGAGAGTGCGATTGGTTGACAAGTGAGAATTTAACCCCAAATTTACAATAATGAATAAATTTCTAAAATTTGCCGGATTATTTCCAATTCTAGTTTCGGCAATGCTACTCTTTTCTATGGAACTTAACAGCCAGTCAAGGGTGGGGATAATTCCTCAGCCCTTAAATATATTGAATCAGGGTGGGGGCCTCCTTAAGCTGGATGGCTCTACCCGCATTTTAGTGACAAATCCGGCAGGTCAGAACTCTGCCAGCTTTCTGGCAGAATATCTCAAGAGGTATTATGGTATTGAATTGAAGGTAGTTAACTCAACCGGTGTAGTCGGTGCGGCTGGTGGAGTGAAGAGGGGGGGAGCAAAATTATCTGCTGATATAGTTCTCGGCTTTACTCCTAATGGTGCGAAAAGAGTTGCCTCTGAGGATTTTGATCCGGGTAATCCTGCGGGAGGCGTTGATGAGAGCGGATATCGGCTTAAGGTGTCTGCCGACGGTGTTTTATTGGAGGGAGAGGGCAGGCAGGGGCTCTTTTATGCAGTACAATCTCTTATTCAGATGCTTCCTGTTCCTGAGGGACTTGTAGGTGTCTCCTCTGTTGGGAAAAAGGCCTCTGAGGTGCCTGTTCCCTCAAGGGGCGAGGGTGTTGTTGTAAAGTCTCTTATGTTGCCTTTTGCTGAGGTTGAGGATAAACCGAGGTTTGAGTACAGGGGGATGCATCTGGATGTTGTAAGGCATATCTGGTCCATTGACTATATTAAACAATACATTGATTATCTGGCTCTTCATAAGATGAACTATTTTCATATTCACCTTACTGATGATCAGGCCTACAGGATGGAGAGCAGGAAATATCCTAAACTCAACTCAATAGGCTCGTGGAGGGCGGGAACAATTATCGGCCTCTTTCCCGGAACTGGTGTGGACTCTACAAGATATGGCGGATTTTACACTTTTGAGGAGTTGAAGGATATTGTTAAATATGCGTCGGAGAGGTATATAACAGTAGTTCCGGAGATTGATGTCCCTGCTCACTCTATGGCTATCATTGCCAGCTATCCGCAATTCAGCACTACGCCTGAAATTCCAAAACAACCTGCAATTACCTGGGGTATATATAACAGACAGAACAATGTTCTTGCCCCCTCAGATGAACTGTTTGTTTTCCTTAAGGATATCTTCAATGAGCTGATGGATGTCTTCCCTAGCAAGTATGTGCATATCGGAGCCGATGAGTGTGCTAAACGCTGGTGGGAGGAGTCTGAGAGTACAAAAGAGTATATGCGTGTTAATGGAATTCCTGACTTCAATATGCTGCAGAGGCATTTTGTTGAAAAGCTTACCGATGTGATGGCCGAGAGGGGCAGAGTGGTTGTAGGATGGGATGAGATGATTGATGACGGACTGGTACCCGGCTCGGTTGTGATGAGCTGGAGAAATGCAACAAACGGACATAAGGCTGCCAGACAGGGTCATAAGACGATACTTACGCCTTCTAGATATAGCTATTTCAATATTCAACAGAGGGAGAATGAGGATTCTCTGGCCCATAGGGGCAGGGTAGTGGGTCTGGAGCAAGTATATAAATTTGAACCCGCTCCTGATAGTTTAAGTGCTGCTGCAAAGGCTAATATTCTTGGTGGTCAGGGTTGTATGTGGACCGAGTATTACCCTCACAGACAGAGGCTTGAATATGGAATATTCCCAAGACTGAGTGCCATATCAGAGGTTTACTGGTCTGTACCTGAAGTTCGCAATTATGAGAATTTTGTTGAGCGGCTACAGACACAATTCCGACGTTATGACCTGTGGGGGGCTAACTACTACTCTGGTGACAGACGCAAATGGTAAATTCTCGCTCAGAACAATCTACATCACCTTTAGTGCTGCCGGATCTCTTTATTGAGATGCTAAACAGTGCGGTGGGACCCGATTGTGCTGAAGTGATAGTTAATGCTATTAAAAACACACCTCCTGCTCTGTCTGTAAGAATCAATCCTGCTAAATGGCCTTCTGGTGAAGCTTTTCCGGTTGCTGAAAAGCCTCCGGTTGCTGAGAAGCCTCCGGTTGCTGAAAAGCCTCCGGTTGCTGATAAACCTCCCGTTAATGAGATGCTTTCGGTTATCAAAAAACCTCCGCTTGCTGAGAAATTTCCGCTTGCTGAAAAGATTTGGGAGATTCTGAAGCCTCATTTTTCGGACAGGGGAGAGAGGTCAGATGTGGCTGAGCCAGAAAAAGTTCCCTGGTGCCCGGATGGAATTTATCTTAAGTCAAGACCTAATTTTACTCTGGACCCTGCATTTCATGCCGGTGCCTATTATGTTCAGGAGCCAAGTTCAATGATAATTGAGATATTGAGGCCGATAGTTTCTAAGGCCGACAGAGTTCTTGATTTGTGCGCGGCTCCTGGTGGCAAGAGCACTCATCTAGCGACAATGCTCAGAGGTGGATCGTCTGCCGGCCTGAGGGTCGGGACTTCGGCCACCTTGCCAGCCCGTACGTCGGCAAGCATTACAGTCGGCACTTCTGCCAGCCTGACTGCCAACGAGCTCATCCGCTCTCGCGCCGCAACCCTCCGCGACAACATCACCAAATGGGGTGATCCCCGCGTAAATGTGACCAGCCTGGACCCATCGGCCTTTGCCCAAAGAGGCGAGGAGTATGACTTCATCCTTGTTGATGCCCCCTGTTCCGGAGAGGGGATGTTCAGAAAAGACCCCGGCGCAATATCAGAATGGAGCCCCAGAGCGGTTGAAGAGTGCGCTCAGCGTCAGCGTAAAATAGTTAAAGATATCTGGCCTGCTCTCAAACCCGGCGGCCACCTCGCATACTCAACATGCACAATGAACCGCCACGAAAACGAGGAAAACATAGAGTGGTTCGTCCACCATCTGGGTGCCCGGCAACTCAACCTCTTACCCTATCTTAAAGCCACTTGTCCTGCCACTGACCCTACCGCTGATCCTGCTACTTACCCTGCCACTAATCCTTCTACTTACCCTACTACTTACCCTGCTACTTACCCTGCTACTTACCCTTCTACTTACCCTGCCACTTATCCTGCCACTGACCCTACCGCTGATCCTGCTACTGCCCCTGCCACTAATCCTGCTACTGCCCCTACCGCTGATTCTACTACTTACCCTACTACTTACCCTGCCACCAATCCTGCTACTTACCCTGCCACAAGCGATATTCTTGTCTCTATCGGGGGCTCGCTACGACTCCATCCTGGCTTAGTCAGAGGAGAGGGTATATTCATTGCGTTGCTACAAAAACCAGAGGAGTTATTAGCGTCAGCAGATTCAACTGAGTTATCAGATTCAACAGAGTTATCAGATTCAACCTTAAATTTATCTGATTCGTCATCATCATCATCATCATCATCATCATCTTCTTCTTCTTCTTCTTCACTCTCATCACTCTCATCACACACATCAGCCTCAGCATTATCTTCAATAGCACACTCAAGATTATTATCACAATCGCGATCAAATAAGTATTCAAAATCTCAATCTCAAAATAATTCAAGACCACATACCAGATCTCTTCATCATAATGAAAACATACCTTTAAGTTGCAGACAACCAGAATATTATATGGCATTGTTAAGTAAGTATGCCGGTGAATGGCCATCTGTTGAACTCTCAAAGGGTGATGCGATCAAGTATCTCTTGCGAGAAACGCTTTCTTTACCGGATTCTCCACTTGGCTATTTGAGGGTGACATACGGTGGTTTGGGCTTGGGTTTTGTTAAGAATATTGGAACCAGGGCAAATAATCTTCTTCCAACCTCGTTACGTATAAGAAAAGCTTGACGTACTTAGCTGTACATCTGTTTGAATAAAAGTACATTAATCTTATAATGCGCGATAAAAATAAAGGTGAGCTTGCCACCGTTTGCTGTGCATTTTTCTGATTGATACCTAAATAGATTATATAGTTGAGTGTTTTTTGAGGTGCGGTTGCCACCCTTCGCTGTACATCATGCTGATATAAAGCTATTTGAATTTTAGGGTTTTTGCTTTTTTTGAGATTTTGCAAAAGTTAATTATCTGTAAAACTGTTAATTGTACAAGGAGGGGTGGCAAGCCCTTCAAGAAGTGCATACTGCCGAATGGCTAAACACGGCGAAGCACCACTTTATTCCGGCCGCTGGCCGTGTGAACTGCGAAGCACCATCTAAATCCAGACGTTAGTCCGTGGAAAAGGGCGAAGCACCACTCAAAACTGGCTGAGGGCTGTGAATATGACTGAGGGCTGTGAATATGGCGAAGGGACAAGCCCTTACCACAAAAAAAGAAGGGCCTGCCCTTTTGCCGGCTGGCCCTTCGTGGGGTTAGAAAATGGTAATGCAAAAGTACTGTTAATCAATTATTTGCCAAAAAATGTGGCAAAGTGTCACTGGTTGAATTGTGTTAAACCACTGTTTGTAAATTACTTACCACAAATCACGGCGTTGATTTTTGGCTAGCCTCCGAAGTCGTCGAAGGCGACGTTCTCTTCTGGTACGCCGAGGTTGTCGAGCATGTTGGTTACGGCGCTGTTCATCATTGGAGGTCCGCAGAGGTAGTACTCGATGTCTTCCGGTGAGTCATGTTTGCTCAGGTAGTTGTCAAGTAGTACCTGGTGGATGAAGCCGGTGTAGCCGGTCCAGTTGTCTTCAGGTTTTGGTTCGCTGAGGGCGATGTTAAACTTGAAGTTGGGGAACTCCTTTTCTATGGCGCGGAAATCCTCTTCGTAGAATACCTCTCTCAGGGAGCGTGCCCCGTACCAGAAGCTCACTTTGCGTGTGGTCTTCTCTGTGTGGAAGAGGTGGAAGATGTGTGAGCGCATCGGTGCCATACCTGCTCCTCCTCCTACGAATACAATTTCGTTGTTTGTCTCTTTTATGAAGAACTCTCCGTAAGGACCTGAAACCATAACCTTGTCGCCCGGTTTTCGGGAGAAGATGTAGGATGAGCATACTCCCGGATTTACAGGCATAAAGGTGCCTTTTGACCTGTCCCAAGGTGGAGTGGCGATACGGATGTTGAGCATCACTATGTTGCCCTCTGCAGGGTGGTTGGCCATTGAGTAGGCGCGGTATGTATTCTCTTTGTTGCTCATCTTGAGATCCCAGATCTTCATCTTGTCCCAGTCTTCATGGTACTCGGGCTGAACATTAATGTCCTTTGCAAAGTCAACTTCGCATGGAGGAATGTCAATCTGTATGTATCCTCCGGACTTGAACTTGAGGTGCTCTCCCTCCGGGAGTTTAACCACAAACTCTTTGATAAAGGTGGCTACGTTGTTGTTGCTGACAACTTCGCACTCCCACTTTTTAATACCGAGTACCTCTTCAGGTATCTCAATCTTCATATCCTCTTTTACCTTTACCTGGCATCCGAGGCGCCACTGAGTCTGCTGCTGTTTACGTGTGAAGAAGCCGGTCTCGGTGGGAAGGATCTCTCCGCCACCCTCAGTAACCCGACATTTGCACATACCGCAGGTTCCGCCGCCGCCACACGCAGATGGGAGGAAGATCTTCTCGGCACTAAGTGTGTTTAACAGTGAGGACCCGGGTGAAACCTCCAGCTCCTTCTCTCCGTCGTTGATATTTACCTTCACTTTGCCTGAAGGTGTCAGTTTAGCCTTGGCGTAGAGCAGGAGGGCCACAAGGGCCAGCGTCACTACGAGAAAGGCAATGATGGAAACGATTATAATTATTGTAATATTCATCTTATTCTCCTCCTCTTAGAGTTTAATACCCATAAAGCTCATAAATGCGATGCCCATAAGGCCTACAACTATGAATGTGATTCCCAGTCCGCGCAGAGGTGCCGGCACCTGTGAGTATGCCAGCTTCTCTCTTATGGCTGCAAGGGCGACAATTGCCAGGAACCAGCCGATGCCTGAGCCGAGTGCAAATGTTGTTGCCTCTGCCAGGGTCTCGTAGCCTCTCTCCTGCATAAAGAGCGAACCTCCAAGGATTGCGCAGTTTACTGCAATAAGGGGGAGAAAGATTCCAAGCGATGCATAGAGCGATGGTGAGTATTTCTCAACTATCATCTCAACCAGTTGAACGATGGAGGCTATAACTGCAATAAATATGATGAAGCTGAGGAAGCTCAGATCAAGTCCGGCAAAGTCCGGTCCCAGCCAGCTCAGAGCAGCGGGTGTAAGGACATATTTATTGAGAAGGAAGTTGACGGGAAGGGTTACCCCGAGCACGAATATTACTGCTATTCCAAGGCCTATCGCCGTCTTTACGTTTTTTGATACTGCAAGGTATGAACACATTCCAAGGAAATATGCAAATACCATATTGTCAACAAAGATTGACTTTACGAATAAACTTACTAAATCTTGCATAGTGGATATGTGTTTTTATTTTTCCTGTAAATCTTTTTGTATGCTTCTCTGTACCCATATAACCAGACCAACAATGATCAGAGCCATTGGAGGCAGGATAAAGAGGCCGTTGTTTTCGTAGAATCCTCCGTTTTTGATGTACCACTCTGTCGGGATAATCTGGATCCCGTAGATGGTTCCTGATCCAAAGAACTCTCTGAAGAAGGCAATTATTATAAGAATAATTCCATACCCTAGACCGTTTGCAAGTCCGTCAACCAGAGATGGAAGAGGTTTGTTGCCAAGGGCAAAAGCCTCTATACGGCCCATAATGATACAGTTTGTAATGATAAGGCCGACAAACACCGAGAGCTGTTTGCTCACTTCGTATGCAAAGGCCTTAAGCACCTGATCCACCAGGATTACGAGCATTGCCACAACTACAAGCTGTACAATGATTCTGATTCTGTTTGGGATGGTGTTTCTCAGCAGGGATACTATGAATCCGGAGAATCCTGTAACAATGGTTACCGAGAGGGCCATCACAATTGCCGGCTCAAGCTTTACAGTTACCGCAAGTGCTGAGCATATCCCCAATACCAGTACGGTTACCGGGTTGTTTCTGAACAATGGTTCTATAAATATCTTTTTGTCCATAGCTTACTGGTTTACTGGGTTTGGTATTTGCAATGCAGTTGAGTCTGCCTGTGCAGTTGAGTCTGCTGCTGCTGTGTTCTCTGCCGGGGTTGCATTTGCTGCTGCTACTTTGAAATACTCAAGGTAGTGAGCAATGCTCTTTTTGAGCATCTCTTCAACAGCTTTTGAGGTTATGGTACCGCCTGAGATGGCATCTACCTCGTTTGTTGAGGCTGGATCTGCTCCACCCTTTACGACAAGGATTGACTCAAAATTGCCGTTTTTGAATATCTGTTTCCCTTCAAACTGTTTGCTGAATTCGTTTGTGGAAATCTCGGCACCAAGACCGGGCGTCTCACTCTTGTGGTCATAAGTTGTACCGTAGATTGTATTAAAATCTGATTTTAGTGCAACATATCCCCAAACAGGACCCCATAGTCCTGTCCCGTGAACCGGTACAATGTACATCTTCTCGCCGTTATCCATTGTGCAGATGTAAACTTTCAGGCTCTCATCCTCCGGGTTGATGCCCTGCTCTACAATGTGTTTCTCATAGAGTTGCTCAATATATGCAGCTTTGTCTGCCTGGCTGTCTGCATCCAGTCCTAGCTTTACAGATTTTAGTATCTGCTGTTTTGTCTCAAGCTGAACATTTCTCTGCTGACGGTCTTTCAGCAGGTAAGATGCTAGTGCAAGGAGTGCAGCCACAATAACCACCATTACGGTAGCGTATATCACTGTGTATGTGTTGTTGTTTGTATCCATCAGTAGTCCTCCCAATTATTTGACGGCTGCCCTGCGGAGCCTGCGTTTTATGTTTGACTGAACCACAAAGTGGTCTATAAATGGCGCGAATGTATTCAGAAGGAGTATGGCGAGCATCATCCCCTCCGGGTAACCCGGATTGAAGACCCTGATAAGGATTGCCATAACACCTATAAGAAATCCGTAAATCCATTTCCCTCTCTCTGTCTGCGAACCGGTAACAGGATCGGTTGCCATGAATACAGCTCCAAATGCGAATCCTCCCATTACTAGGTGGTTAACTGCCGGAAGAGCCATGTATGATCCCTCCGGTGCAAGCAGGTTAAGCAGTAGGCCGGTAAGAAGTCCCCCTGCAAATGTTGAGATCATAATCTTCCAGCTGGCAATTCCTGTCAGTAGCAGTAGCGCTGCTCCTATTAGGATTGCCAAAGCCGATGTCTCTCCTATTGAGCCGGGTATAAGACCGATGAACATATCCATAAATGATGGAATATCCTGCCCTGCAGCTGCATTTGCCAGAGGTGTGGCTCCGGAAAAGCCGTCAACAATGCCCTCTCCTTTGGAGAGTCCCTCAATCCAGATTTTGTCTCCGGAGATCTGTGAAGGGTATGCAAAGAATACGAATGCCCTTGACAGGAGTGCCGGGTTCCAGATGTTCATACCGGTTCCGCCGAAGACCTCTTTTCCTACGATTACCGCAAAGATTACAGACAGCGACAGTATCCAAAGTGGTACGTCAACCGGCATGATAAGGGGAATAAGCATCCCTGTCACCAGATAACCCTCGTTGACCTCGTGACCTCTAATCTGGGCAGCTATGAATTCTATACCCAGCCCTACGGCGTATGAGACAATGATAAGTGGAAGCACCTTCAGGAATCCAAAGAAAAACATATCCCAGAAGGCCATGTCTCCCCCTGTTGCCAGATTGTGCTGATATCCGGTGTTGTACATTCCAAACAGGAGAGCCGGCATAAGGGCCAGTATAACCATTGTCATGGTTCTCTTCAGGTCAATTGAGTCTCTGACGTGTACTCCCTTCTTAGTTACATGGTCCGGCACAAACAGGAAGGTCTCAAAAGCGTCAAATGTAGAGTGGAGAAAACTGAGCTTTCCCCCTTTGCTGAATGTGGGCTTTATATTATCTACTAATTTCTTTAAAACTTTCATCGCTTTTCTGTTAAGACATTTCTTTAATCATAATGCTGATGCCTCTTGTTACGATATCCTGAATATCTGTTTTGGATGGGCAGACAAACTCGCACAGGGCCACATCCTCTTCAATGATTTCGTAAATTCCAAGTTGCTCCATTTTGTCTATGTCCTCTGCCAGAATGGCTTTGAAGAGGTACATAGGGAGAATGTCCATAGGGAGAACCTTCTCGTACGCTCCTGTGACAACAAAGGCGCGTTCGCCTCCGTTGAGATTTGTGTCCAGGCTGTACTTTCTGCCGGGCATCAGCCACGAGAAGTATGATCTTGATACGCTGAATTTTTTGCCTCTGACAGGCTTGATCCAGCCGAACATCTCTCTGTAGCTCCCCTCTGTAATAAGGGTTATTGTATTGTGAAAAATTCCTGTATAGCCCTCGGCTCCCACGTTCTCTCCTGTGAGGACGTTTCCGCTGATAAACCTGATTCCGACATCCTCTCCGCATCTAACCTCTGCAACTGAGTCGGCCATATCGGCAATCATCTTCATTGAGATACCAGGCAGGGTCTCAATATAGGCGGGATTTTTTACTCTAGGTCCGACAACTGCCATAACTCTGCGCAGGTCAAACAGCCCTTTGTTAAAGAGTCGGCCTATTGCTGCCAGCGTGTAAAGGTCAAGTGTCCACACTGTCTCACCTTTATTTATCGGGCTGATGTGGTGTATCTGGATACCGACGTTTCCTGCAGGATGGGGGCCGTCAAATACATGTATTTTTACTCTCTCCAGTCTGTGCATAGGGCTTCCGGCAAATGTGTCTGCGTGCAGACCTATGTGAACTCCTCCTTTTGTGAGCTTTGAGAGAATGTCGGCACCTACCTGCATATTGTCAAACTCGCTCCTCATTGCATAGTCCATGTCTGCCGCAAGGGGGGCTGAGTCAAAACCTGATATGAAGATGGCCTTGGGCTCTTTTGCAGGGTCTGCAATTGTTCCGTATGGTCTCTGTTTAATGAGTGCCCATAGCCCTGAAGAGAGCAGGTTTGCCTTAATCTCCTGTGGAGTCCCGCTTTTGCGAAGCTCAGGGGCATTTGAGTGCTCATACTCCTGTTGTTTGTCAGTCTGAATAAGAATTTGCAGAAGTTTGCGTTTCTCTCCGCGTACAATCTCTTTCACTGTACCGCTCGCAGGTGAGCAGATAAGGATCTCCGGGCTCTTTTTGTCTGCCATAATGGGTGTGCCGGCCTTAATAGGGTCCCCCTCCTTTACCAGGAGTTTTGGGTTTAGTCCTCTGAAGTCGGTTGGTTTGACAGCTAAAATGTCCGGTGAGATGCTTCTTGCGATCTGGTTCGTTGCACTCCCTTTTAGCGGAATGTTTAAACCTTTGCGTAAAAGTATTTTGTTTGACATTTTCTGGGGATAAAAAATTTGCGGCAAAGATACACATTATTTGTAATTTTGCCATTAATGAAAAGAGATTTTTCCATTATAGTTGAGGGGCTGAATAGTGCTCAAAGACAAGCTGTTGAGCAGTTCGAAGGACCATCATTGATTATTGCAGGGGCGGGGTCGGGAAAGACAAGGGTGCTGACCTGCAGAATAGCTAACATATTGAATAAGGGGCATAAAGCCAGTTCTGTTCTTGCATTGACCTTTACAAACAAGGCGTCAAAGGAGATGAAGGAGAGGATAGCCCAGATGGTGGGGGCGGAGAGTGCCCGCTACCTCTGGATGGGGACTTTCCACTCTGTCTTTATCCGCTTTTTGAGGGAGGAGGCGGAGCTTCTGGGTTTTCCAAAGAGCTTCACAATTTACGACACATCTGATTCAAGGAGTGCAATTAGGGCATGTGTAAAAGAGCTTGGACTGGATGAGAAGGTTTATAAGCCGAATGAGGTACTCTCTAAAATTTCCAGGGCTAAGAACAGCCTTGTACTTGCGGATGCCTACCTCTCTAATGCAGAGCTCATGGAGTCTGATCTCAGGAGTAGAAAGCCTCAGATAGGGCAGATTTTCAAACTTTATGAGCGTAAATGCAAAATGGCCGGGGCAATGGATTTTGACGATATCCTTGTATATACTAATATCCTCTTTAAAAATTTTCCGGATGTTCTTGACCGGTTTCAGAAGAGGTTTAGTTTTGTCCTGGTAGATGAGTATCAGGATACTAATTTTGCTCAGTACCTGATTGTTAAAAAGCTCTCTGCTGTGCACAGGAACCTCTGCGTTGTGGGGGATGACTCTCAGAGTATATATGCGTTCAGAGGTGCCAGAATTGAGAATATTCTCAATTTTCTGAAGGATTACCCTGAGGCGAAGCAGTTTAAGCTGGAGCAGAACTACAGATCTACGCAGACTATTGTAAATGCTGCAAATTCACTAATTGCGAAAAATTCTAACAGACTTAACAAGGAGTGCTTCTCTGAGGCGGATACCGGGGAGAAGATTGAGGTGATAAGGGGTTACTCAGATCAGGAGGAGGCCTTCTCTGTTGTCTCCTCTCTAATGAGCAGGCTTTACTCGGATAAGGGGCAGTATTCAGATTTTGCGATTCTTTACAGAACGAATGCTCAGTCCAGGGTTGTTGAGGAGGCATTGAGAAGACGCTCTGTTCCTTACAGAATTTACGGCGGACACTCGTTTTATGACAGGCAGGAGGTTAAGGATGTGCTTGCTTATATGAGATTGCTGATGAACCCTAAGGATGACGAGGCTTTCAGAAGGGTTGTGAATGTGCCTGCAAGGGGGATTGGCTCAACTACAATAGGGAATTTGGCGGCGGCGGCGGGGGCGGCCTCCCTCTCTATGTGGGAGGCCCTTCACAGTGGTGACCTTGATGCCATGGGCATCAAGTCTGCCGCCGCCGCCCGCCTGATGCCGTTTGTCCAGCTGATTACTGAGGTTGGGAAGAGGGTTGAGGAGGCAACGGCTTATGATATAACAATGGAGATTTTGCTTAGATCAGGCTATATGGAGTATCTGAGAACCGATACCTCTGTTGAGGGGCAGGCTCGTCTGGAGAATGTGGAGGAGCTGTTCAACTCTATAAAGGAGATGGAGGAGGAGCTGAATGGGGGAGAGGTGACTGAGGAGAGTGGTGAGATATACAGGCTTGGGCTTGAGGAGTTTCTGGAGAAGATATCGCTTATGAGTGCTATAGATGAGGGATCTGACAGCAAGGAGGACAATAATAAGGTAAATCTTATGACTGTTCACTCTGCAAAGGGGCTGGAGTTTCCGTATGTCTATGTAATAGGTATGGAGGATACGCTCTTTCCAAGTGTAACAGGTGTAAGTTCTGAGCAGGAGATTGAGGAGGAGAGGCGTCTCTTCTATGTGGCCCTTACGAGGGCTATGAGGGTTGTGACTCTCTCTTATGCTCAGTCCAGATTCAGATGGGGGCAGCAGGTGAACTATCCGCCAAGCAGATTTTTGAAGGAGATTGACCGTAAGTTTCTCAACTGGCCCTATGAGGAGGGTGTTATGTCCTCTGTCAGGAGTGATGGCGGCTCGCTATTTGGATCAATTGGCGGAAGGAGTACAGGTTACTCGCGTGGGGGCGGCGGAGGCACCGGCAGAGCGGTGCCTTCCGCCCCTGCGGGGCCGCCGTCCAGGACGGCGCCGCCGCCCCCACGCCGTGAAAACTTTTTACCTGACCCTGTAGAAAAATTGCGAGTAGGAATTAAAGTTGAACACGAAAGATTTGGCTATGGAAAAATTTTGTCTCTTGATGGTGATGTGCTCAATATGAGAGCAGTAGTCTCCTTTGAAGATGGGGGACAGAAGACGCTTTTATTAAAATTTGCAAAACTTAGGGTGGCTGAATAGACTTTGGCACAAGTTTTGAATATTTCTTAAGTGAAGTTTTTCATAGTTTAAGTTTAGGTTAAGTAATGAGGTTTTATCCGGTCCGGATAAGGCCTCATGAAGTTTTAGGGGGTTCCCTCGGCCGGAATTGTGAAATAGAAGTTTGACCCCTTTCCAAGCTCAGATTCAATAAAAATTCTGCCACCAAGCATCTCAGTATATTCTTTTGATATAGTCAACCCTAATCCGGTACCTCCAAACTCGTCAGATACAGCCTTTGAAACCTGCCTGAACTGTTCAAATATAAAATGCTGTTTCTCCTTTGGAATCCCGATACCTGTATCTGATACAAAAAACTCAAATTCACTTCCCTTTTTGACACACCCGAATCTTACCTCTCCCTCCCTGGTGAATTTTATTGCATTGTTAACCAGGCAATAAAGTATATGGGTAACCTTCAGTTTATCTGAGTATACTTTGTCGCCCTCCTCATTTTCCAAACTCTCAAAGGTAAATACCAGCTTTTTGTTCTTAGCGTTGGTCTCAAATTTCGCATAGATTTCATGAATTACATCATTAATGCTAAATGTTGAGTAGTTCAGAGTGGTCTGTTTAGATGCAAGAGATGCAATTATTATTATATCATTGATTATGTCCAGAAGGTGGAAGCAATTTTCTGTAATTATATCAATATACTCCTTCTGTTTAGTTATGTCGGAGTCGGACAGCTTAAGAAGCTCGGAGAAGCCAGCAATTGCGTTCATAGGGGTCCTTATCTCATGAGAGATGTTGTTGAGAAACTCAGTTTTAAACCTGTTGCTCTCCTCCGCCTTCTCTTTTGACTCAACAAGGATTCTCTCAAGTTTTTTTCTCTCTGTAATATCTCTTGCGATACCAAAGAGACCGGTTGGGTTTCCGAAGTCGTCAAACATCGGGCACTTTATTGTGTGGAAGGTCCTCTCAACTCCGTCTGATGTCGTAAGTACCTCTTCAAAAGTAATGGGAGCTGCACCGTTAATAACTTGATTATCCAGCTCCCTGTGCCTTCTGAATATCTGGTCGGGAAAGAGGAATGAGTCGTCTTTACCTATAATTTCTTTCTCTGAAACAGAGAATAATCTTTCAGCTGCCTCGTTGAAGAGGAGGTACTTACCATCTATATCTTTAATGAAGATACAGTCTAAAGCATTGTTGATTATTGACTGCAGTAGCCTTCTGTTTGTCTGCAATTCAATCTGTGTCTCTCTGAACCTGTTCAGTTGCTCTACGGCATCAAGTGCCCGTTTTGTAGCCATTGGCACACGCTCCATTCTGTCTTTCAATACGTAATCTGTTGCTCCCAGCTTTAGAAGCTCTACGGCTCTGTCCTCTCCTATAGTTCCGGAGACACATATGAAAGGAACATTAGGAGAGAGCTGGCGTGCTATCTCCAGAGCAGACTCTCCGTTAAAGGAGGGGAGGGTAAAGTCGGCATAGATTATGTCAAATTTCCCTCTCTTGAGTTTAGAGGTGAAATCCTCCTTATTATCCACTCTCACCAATTCAGGATCAAATCCATTCTCGGACAAAATCTCTTCCAGAAGCTCGGCGTCTCTCTTGACATCCTCAAGCAACAGTGCGTATAATTTAATTTTCATCTAGCTCTCTTTTGTTTTGTGCGACTCATCAGGTGGCAACTCATTTACTAGGCCCCAAAAGATGCCAAGCTGTTTGATTGCGTCAATGAAGCCGCTGAAATTTACCGGCTTTACAACATATGCGTTAACTCCCAGATAGTAACTGTTAAGCAGGTCCTTATCCTCTCTGGATGATGTAAGCATCACTACCGGCAGGAGTTTTAGCTTGGGATCTGCTCTTATCTCTCTCAGTACCTCAATTCCATCTTTTCTTGGCATCTTAATGTCAAGGAGCAACACAGAGGGCAGGCCGGGCTCCCTGTCAGCATATTGCCCTTCACATCTAAGATACTCAAGGGTCTCTACACCATCTTTTACAACAACGACTCTGTTCGCAAGAAGACTCTCTTCAAATGCCTCTAGTGTAAGTTCTGCATCTCTGGGATTGTCCTCAGCAAACAGTATTTTTTTTAGCACGACCATTGTTATACCTCCTTTTTTAATATTGGTAATGAAAAATAGAATGTTGCACCTTTATCAACCTCGCCCTCTGCCCATACTTTCCCGTTATGTTTGGCCACTATTTTGCTGACACTAGCCAATCCTATTCCCGTTCCCTCAAACTCCTCATTTGAGTGCAGACGCTGGAAAATACCAAAAAGCTTCTGTGCATAGTTCATATCAAATCCTGCACCGTTATCTCTTACGAAATAGGTTACTTCCGATCCTTTTATACTGCACCCTATTTCAATTATTGCAGGTTTGCGTTTTTTTGTATATTTAACAGCGTTTCCAATAAGATTCAGCCACACCTGTCTCATCATTGTCAGGTCTGCCGTAACACTAACCATCCTGCCTACTTGCCATTCTATCTCCCTGTCCTTAGTCTCGCTCTCCAGAATACCAATTGTTTCAGCTATTATCTTATTCATATCAACAGGCTCCGGCTTAACCTCCATCCTTCCTGTCCTGGAAAAATGGAGAAGATCATCAATAAGCCTTCCCATCTGTGTGGCCGCCTCTGATATTGTTTTTATATAGTGTCTCCCCTTCTCGTCAAGTTGCAAGTCATACTTTTTGGTAAGCAGCTCAAGGTAACCGTTGATGTGTCGTAAAGGAGCCCTTAAATCGTGCGAAACAGAGTATGAGAATGACTCCAGCTCTTTGTTTGCACTCTCAAGCATCTCTGTTCTCTCTTTTACCTTCTTCTCAAGGCTTGCGTTAAGCTCTTTTATCTCCTGTTCTGCTATATCTCTCTCATTCTTCCTTCTTAACATTTGAGCGAGCATATTGTTAAACTGCTCATAAAGAAATCCCACCTCATCATTTCCGTGCATGTCAAGCTGAACATTGAAGTCCTGACTTCTTGAGATTGCGGATGTGAAATTTGCCAGGTCAAGGATGGGTGTTGAGATAAACTTGTGGAGCCTCATAACAAGTATCAGAGAGATTGACAAGAGAGCAAGTGCAAGGAGTGAAAGGGTGAATGTTAGCTTTCTGCTTTGTATAGCAAGCTCTCTTGTGTTGGCCTTGAGAAGTATGGTTCCCAGTCTTTCCCCCTTAAAAACAACACTCTCTGAAACAAGATAGTATCCCTTGATTTTATCAATACCGGATTCGGGATATATTTGGACAGGAGAGTTAATCTTCATTGTGTCAGGATAGACTGCAAAGACCTTCCCCTCTTTATCAAGCAGGTACGCCTCCTCTACCGATTCAACAAATTTCAGCCCGGAAATGGCCTCAGTAGCCTGCTCTCTGTCATTGAAGAAAAGAGGGACAACGCAGTGCGAGAGCTGTCAGAACAACAATAAATACTATAAGGATGATTTTACTCTTTATAGATAAATTTTGTATGAATTTTAATCTGCTCATTCTGCCACTAATTTGAATCTATTAATATTCCCGATTTTATAAGCAGACTGCTCATTTTAAGACCGGATTTCTCAAGGGCAGATCTGTTAATCTCAAATTCGTTTGCTCCAACGTTTTTTGAAATAACGACTATTTCACTGTCGCTTAAATCAAATTCTGAGGAACTCTCCTCAACTACGACGCTTTTTCCGCTCACCTTGACCTGTCTGAAAATCTGAGATAAAGCTGCCGCAAGTTTGTTGTCTCCAATGACAGAAATCCGGAACTGATACTCTATCCTCTCAGATCTCTCCGGCCATTCAACAAAATGTGTGAACTTCTCTACAAATCCTGCTTTAAGAAGCTGCTCCCTGGATTGTCCTTCAAGAGATTTTGCGCATAAAATTGCTAAAATTGCTATTGAAAACAGCAACATTCTCTCTTTCAGATATAATAGTTGTCTGACCATTCAGGATGCTATTCTAATTTAGTTTTACCTAAAGAGATTATATGTAAGGACCAGCATTATGTTTCTCTGTGGCTGTCTGTACCTTCCGTCAAACCTGTGTGAAGGGTGGTAGTACTCTTTATTGAAAAAATTGTTCACTTTCAGCTGCAGATCAAAACCATAAATATCAACAAGTGATATTGCACCGTTAAATATTATGGCCCCCTTAATCCTGTTATCTCCGGTAGTGGGTATAATTGACGGGTTGTTTCTGCCTCCAATATAGTTTGCCCTTATGTTTGCTCTGATATGTTTTGTGAAACTGTATCCAATTCCGGCATTAAGCACATTATTGGAGATCTCTGGTATTGCAATCCCTTCAAATTCGTATGAGTTGTTGTATGTATAGTTTGTATGGAGTGAGAGCCTATTTGCAGAGTAGTTCAAATAGAGCTCAAATCCAAAGGTGTTAAGGTTGTTGTCGTTTATCCATCTTACGCCATGATTGTCAACCTGTTGTGTTAGCTTTTGGTTTATTATATTCCTGTAAACAGAGCCTCCAATTGAGAGATTCTTACCTATTGAGTATGAGGTAAAGAGTTCTAATGAGTGAATTCTTTCGGGTTTTAGCGAGGGATTGCCTAAACCATAAGTGTAGTCCCAAGGCTTTGGTGCCCGGAATGCATTGTTATACATAAGTTTGGCGGTGAATTCTCCTGTGTTTAGAACAAGTCCGGCCCTAGGAGTGAATACCTGACCATAGTAACTGGAAAAGTCATGGCGAAATCCGCCAACAAAAGAGAGTTGTTCAAATATTTTAAGATTCAATTGAAGGTAGTAACTCAATAATCTGTTATTTAGCATGTTTGGCTTCTGAGGATATGGGGGCTTCTCATTTACTGAGGAGCTTACAGTTTGAGAAAAATTCTCAGAGAGGCTCTCTATTTCTCCGGTGATGCCTCCAGTAATCATCAACCTCTTAAAGGGCGAGTAGTGAATTTGATTATCTATCCCGATAAGCTGGTTAGGCCTGTAATAGCCAACCTGATATCCGTTTGTGGTGTCAGTATCTTTGATAATGTAGTATATGGTGTTTGGTCTTACTGTGGAGTTTCTGTAGTATAGGGTTGAACTGAAGTTAACTTTACCGTTGGAATTTGACGAATACCTAGCAAAACCGTTAATAAAGTCTATGTTCCACATTGTATTTCTGTCAAGATACTTATCCTCTGCAGATCTGTTATAGGTGGTCATTGAGGACTTCTTGTTCTGATAGTAGATGCCTGCGCTAAAATTCTTAATACTGAAATTTGCTGAAAGGGAGATGTCATCTTCAAAATTCTCCATCTCTTCTGACCAGTTGTAGTCTCCTTTTGCACCTCTGAGATCTGCCTTTGATGACATCTTGTACATTCCCGAGACAGAGTAGGAGATACCTCTCTCCTCATTATGGTCTCTTATGTTTAGCTCTGCGACTGCGGAGTTGAAGCCACCTCCGCCCAGGCTAATTTCACCTGTTTTACCCCACCTGGATTTTTTAGTTATAATATTTATTATTCCTGATACTGCATTAGTCCCGTATAGTGTTGATGCAGGGCCGTAAACAACCTCAATCATCTCAATATTTGACATGTTGAACTGCCCCCCTGCATAGAAGCCTCCGGAGTTGAGCTCATTTATCTGAACTCCGTCAACCATTAGTATAATGAGATTATTCTGACTCGGAGCTCCCCTCATAAATATGTAACTATTGAAGCCAAGCATATTTCTAAACTGGAATCCAGGAAGATCTCCAAGTGCCTCCTCAAGGGTGAAGTAACCCCTCTCTTTGATCTGTTCGGCGGTAATTACCTGTACTGTAGCTGAAACATCTTTTATCTGCTGACTTACTTTTGAGGCGCTTACAACTTTGGTATTCATAAGGTCGGCAAAGGACATTCTGAGAATTTCCTCCGCTCCGAGAGTGTCCCTCTCCTGGGCTGTCAGGAGGGAGTAGGAGATAAGGAGAAGAGCAAGCATGATGAAATTCCGCCTCATATTGACCTGGTGTTGGTACAAAAACCGGGAACATCACGCTAAAGATAAGAATTATACAAATACAAAACACACAAAACCGCTGTAATATACAAGGTTTTGTGTGTTTTGTATCAGATATAAGGTAATGCTACTTGAAGGCCTGTTCGCTCAGACCCTTTCCGGTTAGCTTCAGATCGTTGAAATAGTCCGGAACATCTCTGCCTTGTAGGTAGTCAACATACAGTTTTGCAATATATTGTGACAACATAAACCCGTGTCCCCTCATGCCTGTGAAGAGACCAAGTTCCGGATCAACTATATATCTTGGCTCTATGTAATATCCGCTCCAGACTGCCTGGAATCCAACACCGCTTAGCTGAGGTATCCAATTTGTGAAAATTTCTGTCACAATCTCAATAAACTCCCTGCTGTTAATCTTGAGGTTTTTGTCGGTCTCGGTGGCGTCAATAGCGGGAGATGCACAGCCGATAATCTGCCCTGTCTCGGCCAGCTGCTGACCGTAAACTGCTGAAAATCCCCTGTATTTACGTCTGTCAATAAGCATGTCCAGATTAACTCCATCCTTTCCGAGCATTGGAAGCCTCTTTGTGATAAACGCCTGATGCTTAACAGGGAAAAGTCCTGTCTCTATACCAAGTTTTCTGGCAAATTTGTCGGCCTCAGCACCAAGTGCGTTTATAAACAGCTCTGTCCGGTACTCTGCATACTCTTTGTTTGGAGTCAGAACAATAACCCTGTACTCATTTCCATCTTTTTGAACATCAATTAGCTTGGTGTTTTCAAGCACTTTTCCTCCGCTCTTTCTGCCCAGCTCTCTTACAAGATCCATCGTTAGTCCCGGATTTGCCTGCCAGCAATCGTTAGTTATTAGTGCGTGGCTGTAAATGTCAAGATTTTGATTGAAATAGGGCGAGATCTCTTTGCGGAAATCCCTCTTCTCAACCATCCTTGCATCGCTCCAGCCTCGTGACATATCAAGCGAGTCGTAAGTTGCCTGGTCGTGGGCAAAGCTTACATATCGTATAAGTTTAAAGTCAATTGAGTGCTTCTTGTCCAGCTCTCTGAATATCTCAAGATTGTGTTTAGCTATATCCGCCAGAGCCGGGAGTGAGAAGGCTGGCCTTCCTCCGGCAATGTTTCTCCAGGAGCTGCCCAGCCCGTCGTTAATCAGATATGGCTTCATTCCCGCCTCTGCCATATACCTGAAGAGTGAACTTCCTGCGATACCTCCCCCAGCAATAATTGCGGGTACCTTCTCTACCCATTTGCTCCCCTTTGGAAGAATGATATTCTCTCTCTTGCCCACAGGATTCATATCTCCTAAGGTCACAAGGTTTGACATTGGCCCTCTTGGTGTTGGTTCGCCTATAACCTCAATTCCGTAAGGTTTAAGGTACATCCTTGCACGAGGTACGCATCTGTTCCCCCTGCATGGCCCCATCCCAATCCGGGTTATATGTTTAAGTTCGTCTGACGAGATAACCTTTCTCTCACCTATGGCAGCAAGCATCTTTTCAACCGTAACGTCTTCACAGTGGCAGATGTATGTCTTGGCATCATGCTCTCCTTCAAGCGGCTTGATACTGACAGGCTGAGGATACTTCACCTTAATAATAAAACCTCTTACAGCAAGCAGAGCCTCTCCCTCAAGTCCCTTTGCCTTTACTCTTGCAATATTGGTTTTGTTCTCCTTTTTCAGAATCTTCTCTATTACGCCCTCTCCAACTTTTTTGCCGTTGTTATCCACAAGAAAGACCTCAGCTCCCTCTTCAGCGTGGTATTCAATAGGGAGAAAAACCCAGTTCTTGTTGAACTGATATCCAAATATGGCAAGACCGGGACACTGGTAAACACAGCGCATACATCCCACACATTTGTCAAAGTCTATTCTTGGAACAGTAGATGTTGATGATTTTGTAATTGCTCCGTATTCACAGGCAAAAGAGCAGGGGTTACATGCAAACCCGTAGAGGCAGTCAATCTGAACAAATCCCTTTTCCTTCATGCGCTCAGGAGCAGGTTTGAAGGGCTCCTCAATTACCCTTACCGGGTGCTGCTGAGAATCAATATACTCTTTTGATACGGCAAGATAGTCGTTGTAGTTAAACCTGAATCCAAGATCCTGCTGTATTTCGTAAGCGCACTGCTTTCCGCGGAGCACTGCCGATGTTCCCTCTCCAATCCTCACTGCATCGCCCACTCCGTGACAATGTCTGCCATATATCTCAACGCCCTTTCTGAAGAGCTGATTATCCGGAATTAGACCTGTGCAAATATTTATGCAGTCTATCCCCTCAATAATCTTTTCTGTACCGGGTATTGGTTTAAAGTTCTCGCACTCCGCTATAATGGCTCCTGTAACACCGGTCCGCTCCTTGTTTGGGATGGCTTCAAGCAGAATATGGGAAGTCATTATTGGAATACCTAACCTTCTGACCCTGTTTGCCTGAACAGGGAAGCCCCCTTCGCGAGGCATTGCCTCAATAATTGCCTTAACCTCTGCTCCCGCCTGCATAGCCTGGTAGGAGGTGAGATAACCAATATTGCCTGCACCTACGGTGAGAATCTTTTTACCCAGCAGCGTCAGCTCCTGGTTCATCATCCGCTGAACTACAGCAGCTGTGTAAACTCCGGGAAGGTCGTCGTTTTTGAATGCCGGCATAAACGGAACTGCTCCTGTTGCTATTACAAGATGCTCAGCATCTAAATAGCTTATCTCCTGCTTTGCAATGTCTTTAATCACAAGTCTCTTCCCCTCAAGGATATCCCAAACTACGGAGTCAAGCAGAATGCCGCTGTGGTCATCTCCGGCAAGTGTGTTTGCAATATCAAATCCCCTCATCCCTCCGAATCTCTTCTCCTTCTCAAAGAAGAAGAACTGGTGAGTCTGCATCAGGAACTGCCCGCCAATCTTACTGTTGTTGTCAACTACCAGATTTTCAATCCCGGCTTTGTTTAACTCCTCTCTGACAGCCAGTCCTGCAGGGCCGGCTCCAATTATGGCTACAGTTGTTTTTCTGATTTTTACCTCTTTTCCGTCGCTCTCCACAAGAAGGGTCTCTTCAGGAAGATATGACTCCTCAATTCTGTTTACATTTTTTACATCGTCAACCTTTGTAATACAAATGCGCCTCACTTTTCCGTCAACCAGCATTTCGCAGGCACCGCATTTGCCAATTCCACACTCCATTGTGCGCTCTCTGTGCTCAAGACTGTGTTTGTGAACAACTTTCCCGGCCTGGTGCAGCGCAGCTGCAATTGTAAAACCTCTCTGACCGGTGATCTTCTGACCCTCAAAGGTGAACTCTACTCTATCTTCCGCAGGGGTGGGAAGGATAGGATGCTCAGTGATTCTATACATAGTTAAGTTTTAATTTGTCCAAATTTAGTTAAAATTTGAAATCGTAATTTTAAAATTGGAAATTTTTCAAAGTTTATACTAAAACGACCTTTTTTGCTTGAGGAGTGTTATATTTTTGTGCTTGTATAAACCAATTAAAATAGAGAGAGATATGAAGAAAGTGATTATTTTGGTTGCCATTCTGGCTGTAAGCTGCAAAGGCTTAACAATTCTGGACGAGGGGAGTGCCACCCTTCTGCTGACCATCTCTAATGAGAGTGTAGTGACAAAATTATCCGCTGCAGAGCTGCCGGATACAAACTCTTTGAACCTTATAATATGGTCAGAAAGCGATACCATTTATCAGGGGCTATACGGAGCGAAGCCCGGAGAGCTGAAAGTTGAACCTGGTGTCTATTTTGTTGAACTGTTTTCTAGCCGGCATACCGCACCGGCTTTTGACTCCCCGAGTTGGGGCGATTTCCGGGAAATAACGCTTTCATCGGGAGGGGTAACACCCCTTGAACTAATCTTAAGTCAGATAAACAGCGGGATTAAACTGGTTTTCTCCCCTGAATTTACAGCAAAGTACTCGCAATATCAGCCTGAGATATACAGCGGAAACGGAGCATCGGACTATCCAGGACTGGGGGCTGCTATTTATGCATATTCCGAGAATCGCTATCTCTATCTGAAACCGGGTAGATTTTATGCAAGACTTAAACCTCTTTCTGAATCTTCTGCCCATATTCCGCTGTTCTCTAAAACATTGATTGCTAAAGAGATGCTTGAAGTTGCAATAGGACTTGCTCCGGGAGATTCGGGAGCTTTAAGCGGGAAAATAACTGTTGATACTACTTCAATGTGGAAGAAGGATACCGTTGTAATTGATGGTAACGACGGCTCAGTTCAGTCTAAGGCAATACATACTGAGCGTCTTAGCGAATTTGAAGGGATGAAGATTTGGGTCAAAGGCTATATTGTTGGGGGTGATATTTCGTCTGATACCATTAGGTTTACCCCTCCATTCGTAAAGGCCAGCCATATGGCTATTGCCGCTGACCCCTCTGAGCGGCTGAGAGTAAAATGCTTTGGGGTAAATCTGCCTTCAGGTAAGATTCAGGACCAGTTCTCACTTGTTGCTTTTCCGGGAAATGTCGGGAAGCGGGTATGGGTGAAAGGTACAGTAGTGCCGTCCTACTTAGGAGGACGCGGTATAAATCCTGTAACAGAGGTCGTAGTTGAGTAGATTGGTTAACTTATATAGAAACAATTTAAAACAGCTCCAAAAGGGGCTGTTTTTTGTGCATACCTCTGAATTTTATATAAATTTGTTCTATGGAAACGACAGAACAAAACTACTTTGCTCATGAAACCAGCGTCATAGATGAGGGTTGTGAGATAGGCGCCGGAACAAAAATTTGGCACTTTTCGCATATAATGGAGGGGTGCAAAATAGGTGAAAACTGCAACCTTGGTCAGAATGTTGTCATCTCACCCGGAGTTGTTTTAGGCAATGGGGTTAAGATTCAGAACAATGTTTCTGTATACACGGGTGTTACCTGTGAAGACGAGGTCTTTCTGGGGCCATCCTGCGTTTTCACTAATGTAATGAACCCCAGAAGTGCTGTTAACAGAAAACATGCCTACTCACGGACAAAGGTAGGAAGAGGGGCTACTATCGGGGCTAATGCGACAATAGTTTGTGGTCATGATATTGGTGAGTATGCTTTTATTGGAGCGGGTGCTGTTGTTACAAAGAGCATAAAACCATTTGCTCTGATTGTCGGGAACCCGGGTATTCAGATTGGATGGATGAGCCGGATGGGTCATCGCCTGCAATTTGATACTACAGGTCACGCCCGCTGTCCGGAGAGCGGAGAGAGGTATATTTTAAGGCAGGGCCACGTCTCTCTTGAACAATAATCATAATGAATCGTGATAAAAAAAGAGCGGGCGGCCAGATGGCCGCCCGCTAGAGTTCAATCTCTATTTAGCTCCAAGAAGTACTTTGTCAATTGCATCTTTGAAGCTCGCTTTTGGAAGTGCTCCCTGTGCCATTTGAGGGGTTTCGTTCATTGGACAGAACAGCAGAGTAGGGATGCTTCTGATACCGAATGCTCCGGCAAGCTCTTGCTCTGCCTCAGTATCTACTTTGTAGATGTAAATTTTATCTGCGTACTCTTTAGCAAGTTCGTCAAGTATAGGAGCAACCATTTTGCATGGTCCGCACCAGTCTGCATAGAAGTCTATTATACATGGTTTGTCTCCAAGATATTTCCACTCTGTCGGATTTGTCTCGTAATTTGCAACTTTACTCAGAAATTGCTCTTTTGTTAAATGTATTGGTTTCATTTCGTCTCTTTTTAATTAATTGTCTTATATATAATTTCTACTTTTTATCACTTTTAACGGCAACCATAATAAACTGGTCATATTTTTTATCCCCTTTTACCATTGTGTTATATACATAACTGGTAATTAATTCAAAACCGGTTTTCTCAAGTTTTGCTTTCAGCTCTTCAATTTTAAATCCTTTATGTGGAACAGCATCCCCGTTGTGGAAACTGCCATCCTCCTCTGTCAGATCCCCTATAACCAAAACACCTGAAGGTTTCAGAATGTTGTCTGATATATAATTTATGGTTTCATCAATATTCTCTATATGGTGTAAAGCCATAAGTGTTGTAACTAGGTCAATGTCTCTCTGGTTATAGGATGTTATATCTCCATGAATTATTGTTCTTCCCCAATCCTTGTTTGCATCCAGCTTTTTTTTGAGAATCTCCAGCATAGATTCAGAACTGTCAAGATATACCACTTCCCTTACTTTGCCGGAGAGCTTCATACCTACCAGACCGGTACCTGTGCCAAAGTCAAGTACCTTTTTGTCTGAGGATGGTGTGTGAATTTTGAGAAGTTCATTTACAAACTTCTCAGCCATCTCAATTTTTGCTGGGGAGTCCCACTCCTCTGCCTTATTCCTGAAATAGTCCATCGTAGTCTGTTTTACTGTAGCCGGCTTTTCCATATTTACCTTCGTCAAGGGGGTTGTAACCGTTCTCTTTTAGTTTTAAGAAGATCTCAGAAAAGTCCACCTCATCTGTGTGGTCAACAGTTACTTCATTCCTGTAATTGTCAATATTAACTCCGTAAACACCTCCCAGTGAAGCAATATCTCTGTTTAGTGAGTTGTTGAATACACAACAGTTTGTTCTCTCAACTTTTATAGCAGTTCTCATTTTCTGTACTATTTTGAATCTCTGTTTTTCTCTGAAGAACCCTTTTTAAACATACTTCCTAAAAGCCCCCCCAGAAGTACCCCGTAAAGGGTGCTGTTTACAGGGGAGGAGGTGATGGGACAAGTACCGCTGTTACAGCCTATAAAGTACCAGTAAAGGTAACCTCCCAGCGCTCCCAGCGTAGCACCTGCAATTGTAATCCATTGCTTTTTAATATATTGTATAGATTTATCTATCATGTCTCTATTCTGAATCTTCAAATTTTCTGCAAAGTTAAATGTATTTTCTAATAAAACAATTTTCCAATGGAAAATAAATTGGCTGAATTTAATTTAATTGGTTTATATTTGTCGCCGGTTTAACAATACTCCATGTTAAACATTTCCAATCCAGAAATGTTTTTATTGGAGTGTAAATATTGAATTATGTCTTATAATTTATTGAAAGGAAAGAGAGGGCTTATTTTTGGGGCCCTTAACGAGAGTTCTATCGCTTGGAAAACTGCGGAGAGAGTGTATGAAGAGGGTGGAAGATTTGTACTTACAAATACCCCTGCATCTATGAAGATGGGCTCTATTGATAAACTAGCTGAAAGTTGTGAATCTATAGTGATTCCGGCAGATGCCACAAATGTCGAGGATCTTGAGAATTTAATCATTAAGGGTATGGAGTTCCTTGGCGGAAAATTTGATTTTGTGCTCCACTCCATAGGGATGTCTCCAAATGTAAGAAAGGGGAGAACTTATGATGATCTTAATTACCATTATCTTCACCAGACTCTGGACATCTCTGCAATCTCTTTTCACAAGGTGTTGCAGAGCTGCAGAAAGCTTGATGCAATTAATGACTGGGGCTCAGTTGTGGCACTCTCTTATGTTGCTGCACAGAGAACGCTATACGGATACAACGATATGGCTGATGCTAAGGCACTGCTTGAGTCAATTGCAAGGAGCTTCGGCTACATATACGGAAGGGAGAAAAATATAAGAATAAATACAGTTTCTCAATCTCCGACAATGACAACTGCGGGTGGAGGAATCATGGGGTTTGATAAGTTATATGACTTTGCAGAGAGGATGTCTCCGCTTGGAAATGCTACTGCTGAAGAGTGTGCGGATTATGTTGTCACCCTGTTCTCAGATCTTACTAAAAAGGTTACAATGCAGAATCTCTATCACGATGGTGGCTACTCCAGTATGGGTATGAGTCTTGCTGCCATGAGTGTATATCGCGAAGGGCTGGAGTATTCTGATGTTAAAGAGGATAAGAGTAAAGGAAAGGGGAAGAAGAGTTAGATGTTAAGTCAGATTATTCTTCTGTCTAAAATATGTTAATCAGCATATAGTAGAGACCTGTTATAATAAACACAGATGCGACAACTCTTTTAAACCATTTTTCAAAATTTTTTATTCCGATGTAGAACCTGCCTACACTAGTGACACTATACGCCAGTAACCATGAGACAACAATTACCGGTAGTCCGGTGGCTATTGCAAAGGTGGGTGGGAGGAATAGTCCTGAAGGAGCTGCAATGGTCATAGGTATTAATACAACAAAATAAATGACACCGCTATAGGGGCAGAATGCAAGAGCAAAAAGCACTCCAAGCAGAAAGGAGTTAAGGAAGCCTCTCTTGATTTTTTTCTGCTCAATAGTTTTACCTATCCCCGGGAGACCGGGGATTTTTATTATGTCAAGCATGAGTATTCCAAATATAACCAGTGCAATACCAAGCCAAATACCGCCAAGGTTTTGGAGCACCTTGGCAATCTCAAATTTGCTTGCACCAAAGTAAAAGAGTAACCCAAGAGTTGTATATGAGAACATTCTTCCAATAGTGTACATTACACCATTTAATAGGATTGTCCTCTTATTTGAAATATCTCTGCTTAGCCAGGCTGTTGCTGTAATATTGGTTGCAAGCGGGCATGGGCTCATTGCTGTAATTAGCCCCAGAATAAAAGCTGTAAATAGAGGAATCTGGGAGTTGTCCGCAAGAGTTTGTAAAAAATCCATATTGGAGGCTCTCTAAAGAATCGTATTTATTGTTTTCTCCAATTCTGTTTTAAGAAGTTCAGGGCTTTTCAGAGCATTTGCAAAGGCAAAGTCTGTAAGGTCAATTTTAGTATCACCCTTGGAGATTATTAATGAGCTCCAGGATATCTGAAACCTCTCTTTTATATCTTTAAATGATGGGTCGTCTGTATTCACTTCTGTATAAACAACTCTGGCGTTGCCTGAATATAGACTGTCTAGTGTCTCTTTTGTAACTTTTTCAACTGCTATGCAGGTTTTACACCTTTGTGTACCATGAAAGTAGAGTACATTTATTACACTATCGCTCGTCTCTATTGTTTTCAGGCTTGTCTCTTCTGTCGTCTGCTCAGCAGATGAGTTTCTGTTGCCACATGAGAATAGAATAAATGCTGTAAATAGAAATAGAGTTAATTTTTTCATTTATAACGATTTAAATTTATTTGCTGTTTTGTTTGCATATTTTACAAGTATGAGCATTACAGGTACTTCCACTAGTACTCCAACAACTGTGGCCAGGGTAGCTCCGGAGTTTAATCCAAAAAGCACTATGGCTACTGCTACTGAGAGTTCAAAAAAGTTACTTGCTCCAATTAGTGATGCTGGAGCGGCAATATTATGAGGTAACCTCCACCTTTCTGACCATTTATATGCGATAAAGAATATCAGGAATGTCTGGAAAATTAAAGGTATGGCTATCAATATAATATTGAGCGGGTTACTCAATATTATATCTCCCTGGAAAGAGAATATTATGATTAAAGTTAGAAGAAGCCCTGATATGGTTGTACTCTTGAATTTCGTAATGAAACTCTCTTCAAAATATTTAATGCCCCTGCTCTTTATTACAGCTCTCCTTGTTATTACAGCCAGTGTTAATGGTATAACAACAAACAGTATTACCGACATAATAAGTGTATTCCAGGGTATTGTTATTCCGCCTATTCCTAGTAGAAGGGTAACAATCGGAATAAATGCAATAAGAATTATCAGGTCATTTATTGCTACCTGAACCAGGGTGTATGCAGGATTCCCTTTTGTAAGATGGCTCCAGACAAATACCATCGCAGTACAGGGAGCTGCTCCCAAAAGAACAGCCCCGGCAAGGTATTCGTTCGCAAGGTCGTAGGGTATTAAATATTTGAAAACAACGTGAAAGAAGAGCCAAGAGATTCCAAACATTGTAAATGGCTTAATCATCCAGTTTACTACAAGGGTTATTGTTAACCCTTTAGGCATCTTAACAGCATTTGCGACACTGGTGAAGTCAATCTTTAGCATCATTGGAAAGATCATAATCCATATTAGCAAAGCAATAGGGATTGAGACATTTGCATACTCCAGCTTACCAAGAAATTCCGGTACAGATGGAGCGAGCTTTCCAATTGTTATGCCTGCGATTATACAGAGGGCAACCCAAACAGAGAGATATCGGTCAAAAAATGAAATTCCTTCTATCTTTTTCATTTTGATAAATTTTCCTGATAAAACCTGTGAAATTGCTCTTTAATCAGGTCCCTTATGCGATAATATTCACTCATAACATACTCAGGGGTGCCTTTTTTATGGGATGGATCTTCAAATCCCATATGGATTCTGTGCTTTACTTTACCAAGGAAGGCTGGGCAGGTTTCGTTAGCATCGTCACAGACAGTAATTACATAATCCCACTCTTCACCGGTGTATTTGTCCACAAGTTCAGGAGTGTGGTTATATATGTCAATTCCCAACTCCTGCATAACTTTTGCTGCAGTTTGATTAACCTGTTTAGCAGGCTGAGTTCCGGCAGATCTCACAATGAGATATTTGTCAAATGACTGAAGAAAGCCGTGAGCCATCTGACTTCTGCAGCTATTACCGGTACAAAGAATTAGTATTTTTTTCATTTAAGGTATCTTTTATCTATTGGTAGTTCGCAAAAATACGAAATATTGCCAATTCGCAAATAGACGAACTGTAAAATTAAAAAAAACTTAACAGCTCTCTTTAGCAAACAAATCCCTCTCTCTTTAACTCATGAAGTAAGTTTGAAAACATCTCTCTGGCTCTCTCCCAGTTCTCTCTGTTAATGCAATATTTTACAGTGGGAGGGGTTATGGTACCCTGTATGAGCCCGGCATCCTTAAGCGCATTTAGATGTTGCGATAGTGTGCTTTTGGCAACAGGTATAATCTCAGACATATCGCCATGATAACAGCATGTCTGACTTGATAGTAACTCCAGAATGGCTATTCTTACAGGGTGTCCCAGGGCTTTAGCATATCTGGCCAACTGTTTTTGTTCTGTTGTGAAATTCTTCATTATAATATTATCGTTTCCTAATTCAATTTAGTTTAAGGAGAGCTTCTCCCTTAGTAGTTTATATCCGCTAGCGCTTGCCCTAAGTCTCTCTCCGTTGCTGAGATGTACGGTGTAGCTCTCTTTACCGTAAAGTTCAGTTTTTACAACCATCCTTGTATTTACAATATATGAGCGGTGTATTCTGGCAAAATATCCAGGGAGGGTTGCCTCCAGATTTTTCATTGTCTCCTCTTTAACAAACTTTCCCTCTTCTGCATATAGCATAGCATAATCTCCGTATGCCTGTACAAAATGGAGGTGGTCTGCCCTTAAAATGTGCACTCTGTTCCCCTCCTTAACAGATATTGTCTCTTGAACTACCCTCTCTGCCGGAGGTGGGGTATAATTAGGTTCAGTAAAACTTTCATTTTTATAAATCAGTGAGACTAATATCCAGCTTAGAAGTCCTATAGGGATAAAAATTGGCAACAGATTGTAGAACCATTCCGGACCAGATGGACTTGCTAAAGAGAGTACTATTGCAGAGAGTGCAACTGATGCCAGCTGTACAAGTAAAGCTATTGCCACTTTGGCTCCAAAAGCACTAATATATTGCTGAAGATACCACCAATAATAGGCAGAAGCGGATAGGGTAGCTGTATATAATACCGATACAAGGATTGCGCAGTAGAGGTTAGTGGGTGAGCTGTATAGAGCAGAGAGGATGATAAGAAGAGCTGCACCCGTTGTAACGGATGCAGCAGCAACTATCGTAACCCTAATATTCTCTCTTAGCGGATGCATTTAATATCAGCTTTTAATCTCAACTCCTCCAAAGGAGACATTCCCTCTTAAAACAACTCTTTTGCTCTCGTCTGACTGATCACCTGAAAGAAAACGTTTGTCCTCTGTTGCACCAAGAAAACTCTTTATCTGCGAGTGAACTCTCCATGAACTTGGAAGGTATATCTCCACCCCTCCAAAGTTGCAATCCACATCAATATACGTCTCTCCATCCTCAAGTGATGTTCTTCTCAGGTCAATAATTGTCGCTCCGAAGCTGTTTCTTATTCGAGCTCCTTTAAAAACAGGATCTACAACTATATGGTTTACTGAACCAAAAGCAACCTCAGAGTCAATAAAACCTTTGTCAGATTTATATGAAACATCGCTTGCAAACCTGTTCCCATGGAAATAATTTCTGTTTTTATTGCCTGGTACAATAAAGCGCATTATCAGTATTACACCTACTACAATTAAAAGTAAGGGCCACCAGGTTGCCGCCCAGTAGAGTCCGGCTCCGGTAAGTTTTGGAACCATAAAGAATAGACCCACTCCTATTAAGATAGCACCTCCTGTGTTGTTCCTCTTCGCTAGAGCAACTGCTCCCAGGAAAATCAGAAGCATCTGCCATGAAATTACAATTCTGAATATACCGTGATTGATAAAACCAAGGTTTCTTCCCAAGAAAAGAAGTCCGAGAATAATTATTGCCGCTGCAGCTATCAGGGCTCCGTGACCCTCTTTGCGGTTGCTGCTACCGTCGTTAATGATGTGCATTGCTTTTGCTTTTAAAAAGTTTTTGCAAAGGTGCTTCTCTCTTGGCCGGAAAAACAGCATTCTCCGACGAAACCGGGATGAAAATCGTTGAATCCTCTATTTTGCAGGGGTAAATTTGTAACTCTCACCCCCCTCTTTTGTAACAATTCCTATTGATGGGTAGGGGATGTGCATTCCCGCTACGGTCAATTTGTTCTTTATTACATATTCCAGAATTCTCAGCCTGCTTTTTATTGCCATCTGAGGATCTGTGTCGTAGGAAATTGCTACCCTGGGATAGGGCATCTGAATGGACATTGCATGTGTCAGATCCCCCCATATCATCAGGTCATCAACAATATAAACAGTATGACCGGGAGTATGTCCGTATGCTGCCAAAGAGTTTACTCCAGAGATAACCTCTTTCGGGTACTCATCAGGGTGAAAAGTTATAATGTCGCCACTGTAAAGATCAAGGATTTTTTTTGCATTTTCAGGTGTGTTCTCAGACTCTTTTAAAGATAGATAGACCTTTGCATACGGGAATGCCCTATTTCCGTCTCTTTGCAAGCCGAGAAAGTGGTCTGCGTGAAGATGGGTAATAAGTATTTTAGTCACATCTTCAGGTTTAACGCCAAATGTCTCCAGATTCTTAAACAGCTCTCTTCCCAGTCCTGTGTCAACAAGTATATTCTCACCGTTTATCTTTATAAGAAAAGCATTTGTGCCCCCGGGATAAGTGTTATCCGGAGCAGTCTCTGCTGCTATTTCCGGTGTAAAGCCTATAAGGTTGTCTGCCTTCCTGATACTGTTTATTTCTGCAAGGAGGATTACCTCTGCATTTGCTGTTTTATAAACAAATGTGTTCTGTGACAAAACAGGCGTGGCAATCAGAGTTATTAGAATAGATATAATTGTTCTCATATTACAAATATAAAAATTATCTGCATATTAAATTAGTTCGTATATTTGCGAACATTAGTAGGTCTTATTTAACAAACTATGGAGATAAAAATTCTGGGTACAGGATGTGCCAAATGTAAAACAGCTCAGGCTGTTGTTGAGAAGGTAGTAGCAGAAAACGGAGTTGATGCTACAATAACAAAGGTTGAGGATATTATGGACATTATGAAGTACAATGTAATGTTTACACCAGCCATTGTCGTTGATGAGGTTGTGAAGATTAAGGGCAGAGTCCCTTCAGAAAAAGAGGTAAAACAGGCACTAGGGATATAATGTTATGGAGAGCAGAAAAGAGCTTAAAACCCTATTGTGGATAGTTGTTGTTTTTGCGGCCATCTTCTTTATGCCCGTGGGCAATGATACATTTATGACCGCGATCTATGCCACCTTTGATCTCTCAAAGTGGTATGCTCAGGAGCATGTTATATTGTGTCTTCTTCCTGCTTTTTTTATTGCTGGAGTTATATCAATTTTTGTAAGCCAGGGTGCTGTAATCAAGTACTTTGGAGCTAATGCAAAGAAGTGGATTGCATACTCTGTTGCCAGTGTATCAGGAACAATTCTGGCTGTTTGTTCTTGTACAATACTGCCACTTTTCTCAAGTATATACAAGAGAGGGGCAGGACTGGGCCCGGCTGTGGCCTTTCTTTACTCGGGGCCGGCAATTAGTATCTTATCAATAATTCTTACCGCCAGGATTCTTGGTCTTGAGTTGGGTATTGCAAGAACAATAGGGGCTGTGAGCTTTTCAGTAATAATCGGTCTTGTGATGTCCTTTATATATAGAAAAGAGGAGAGGGCAAAAAGGGAGGAGCAGATGAATTTCCCTGATGTGCCGGAAAAGCGTCCTGTAGGACATACGGCTTTTCACTTCTTTACTTTGGTTGCAATTCTGGTGTTTGCAAACTGGGGAAGACCTGCAGCCGATGATACAACGAGTGCCTGGTTCTATATCTTCTCTTACAAATGGTATATTACCGGAGGATTTGCCATAATGCTATGTTACTCACTTATTAAGATTCTTAAAATTAAGTGGCAGTGGGTGCTTTTAGCAGCTATAGCAACAATCGCATCGGTATTTGCTGCCAATCTTTTCATCTCTAACCCTGTTTACAGACCACTTGTCCCAATGGTTGTTGGAATTATATCTCTTAGTGTTATAACGCTCTTTGATAAGAACGATGATGATAACAGGGAGTGGACTATGTCTGCCTGGGGATTTGCTAAGCAGATTATTCCATTGCTTGCCGTGGGTGTAGTTACAGCCGGTTTTCTGCTGGGGTCAACACATGATGGAACTACAATTCCGGGGATAATTCCTAACTCATGGATTGAGTGGGCAGTAGGTGGAAATTCACTTCTCTCAAATCTATTTGCTAGTGTTGTAGGTGCATTTATGTACTTTGCGACTCTTACTGAGGTGCCGATTATTCAGGGTTTGCTGGCATCGGGGATGGGAAAGGGACCGGCTTTGGCTCTTTTACTTGCCGGTCCGTCACTATCATTGCCAAATATGCTGGTGATAAGACAAGTTATGGGTACTAAGAAAACAGTTGTCTTTGTTCTTCTGGTAATGTTAATGGCCACTATATCCGGAATGATATACGGAGCATTATAATAGAACAATCTTCTGAAAAGTTTTTATTAGAAAAAAGACCAAATCAAGGTATTTCCTGATTTGGTCTTTTTGCGGTATGGACGGGACTAAAATGTTTGTATTCAGAACATCTTATAAAGTCTCACGGGGCTTCAAATCGGCGTTATATGATTTTTGAATATTTCATTATGAATCAAAAAGCTTCATATAGATTCACTGTTTTGGTCCCGTTTTTTTGAAAGCGGGACTGGTACTTAATCCCCAAAGCATTCGATTAATAATAGCTTAAATATAAGATGCTTCGTGCTGATTCCAAATTGAATGCGCAAAATTTTAATACAAGTAATTATGTATGAATTAGAAGGCCGTCCTTCTATCTTACAACCTAACTCAAATAATTGAATTCACTTTAAAACCAACTATCTTTTAAGTT
>Ga0228535_1000893_pt1 | contig 63531 bp, 50 predicted proteins | sample SJ1metagenome_FD_168457 | JGI IMG/M metagenome (GOLD analysis project Ga0228535, IMG submission 168457) | Enriched culture of PCE-dechlorinating microbial communities from Ithaca, New York, USA - SJ1 | ecosystem: Engineered > Modeled > Simulated communities (microbial... > Unclassified | place...
AGGACGACAAAAGCGGATGGGGGATACTTGTTTCAATTCACGCACCCGCGTGGGGTGCGACACATGTCAAGCCACACCCTGCCCACGTCCTCAATGTTTCAATTCACGCACCCGCGTGGGGTGCGACTAAAGCGTAAAGTGATAGCAGACGTAGCTTTCTCGTTTCAATTCACGCACCCGCGTGGGGTGCGACGTCGATGATCTCGTATTCAGCGGTTTCGATGACGAGTTTCAATTCACGCACCCGCGTGGGGTGCGACCATTACGGTGTATATCAAGGAACAGAGCTTAGAGTTTCAATTCACGCACCCGCGTGGGGTGCGACTTATGCTCCAGCTTCTCCTCCAGGTTGTACTCGAATGTTTCAATTCACGCACCCGCGTGGGGTGCGACCTGAAAAGATATGGCGTAGAAGCAAGACAAAACGAAAGTTTCAATTCACGCACCCGCGTGGGGTGCGACTTTAAGAGGCCAGTGCCCTTATTGCGACAAACTGGTTTCAATTCACGCACCCGCGTGGGGTGCGACCCGAGCCGCAAGGGACATCGAGAGACGGCGAGTAGTTTCAATTCACGCACCCGCGTGGGGTGCGACCGTAGAGCCGAGGGAGGTGAAGCACATGGCAGGAAGTTTCAATTCACGCACCCGCGTGGGGTGCGACTTCAGCTCTTGCCAGATCGCAACACCTTTGCATGTTTCAATTCACGCACCCGCGTGGGGTGCGACGTGGAAAGCTCAGAACACTTACGTTGATACTAAGTTTCAATTCACGCACCCGCGTGGGGTGCGACATTCAGCACCTCCTACTAGCTACCTACTAGTTACGTTTCAATTCACGCACCCGCGTGGGGTGCGACCAGCTTTGCGATGACAACGGAGAGCCTTTGTATTGGTTTCAATTCACGCACCCGCGTGGGGTGCGACCTTTGTACTTCAAAAGGAAAGCGCCAGTCGATTTGTTTCAATTCACGCACCCGCGTGGGGTGCGACTGCGCTGGATGCCATACCCCTTGATGTAGAGGTCGTTTCAATTCACGCACCCGCGTGGGGTGCGACTTGGGTGGAGGGGTAGACTATGCAGACTATATCGTTTCAATTCACGCACCCGCGTGGGGTGCGACACTGTCATGTCCTCTACAAACTTCACATGCTCTGTTTCAATTCACGCACCCGCGTGGGGTGCGACTACGCTTGACCCGCTCAATCCTGCTCCGTATGTGTTTCAATTCACGCACCCGCGTGGGGTGCGACTCCCGGTGTTCGCCCTGCAGGTAGGGGACATCGTGTTTCAATTCACGCACCCGCGTGGGGTGCGACGAGATGCAATCAGCCGACATTGCAGGGGTGTCGTGTTTCAATTCACGCACCCGCGTGGGGTGCGACTCAAAGCTGCGCTAACTTCAAAATATGGAGCGGGTTTCAATTCACGCACCCGCGTGGGGTGCGACTTTTTCCGCTCACCCTGGTAGTACGTAGTATCTCGTTTCAATTCACGCACCCGCGTGGGGTGCGACTGGAAGTAGAAGAAATAAAGACTGAGGTAGTGGTTTCAATTCACGCACCCGCGTGGGGTGCGACTACAGCCGGAAATGGCTACAGGATCGCCAACTTTGTTTCAATTCACGCACCCGCGTGGGGTGCGACGGCAGGCATCTGGAGCAAAGTCATGCCAGCGCCTGTCGCACGGGTTTTTGCAAACCCGATTTTTTTATTGCTTTTCAGCTTGCGCTTAGGCGGTCACAACGCTTACAGTCATTGCGCCGCAACAAGCGCGAATCTACGCTTGTTCTATGTCCTCTTCTAGTTCGCGCTTTAGTATATCCAGCACTTCTACTGTCTTAGGCACAGCATCTTCATTGATTATCACTTCATAGTCATCAAAGCTTCTTGTGTACTCCAGTCCATCTTTTCTCTTGACGCTTATCAGATCGAAGAGATCGTGGGCTGGGACGTTGCCAAGTCCGGAGCTATGCTTGAAGGCTATAAGCTTTCTTGTAGACATTTGAGGCCTTGCCGCAGACTTGTCATACTCGAACATGTTTCTTAGCGCGTCGAAAAACAGCTTTAGGTCTTCTTCCCCAAAACCAGTCTTGTAAGCAAGGCTGGCCGACACGCTTATTCTCATACCGTAGAGCCCATAAGGGACAACCCATTTGCTGCCCATCCCAGTTCTTTTGCCATCATCTGCGTCTTCTTGCTTCGTGGTACACACTCTTGTTATGCCTATATTCATCGGAGATATGGGGTCGATGCTCTGCGCGAAGCCCATCTGCACGGGTCCTCTCACCTGGCCACAGTTAACGTCGGTATTCATCATGGCCCCAAAAGTCCTTATGTCGTAGAAGTGATCACACATGGCTATTCCCAGCTCGTCAATTTTCTTTTTTTCTTTCGGTTTGGCAATACTTTTATATCCGTTCTTGACATAAGCGACCTTGTGCTGCTCATTGAGCACTGCCCCTTCTGTTACATATATGGCGTAGCCTTCAGCTCCTCCTTTTATGAGCTCGACATAATTCCTTATTTTTCTCTTTATGCAAACGTCAGTAACAAGCCCTTTGTTTGTTTCAGGGTCAAGCCTTGGCATGTTGCCCGCATCAGGGTCTCCATTCGGGTTGCCATATTCAACATCAAAAAGTACATATATGTCGTATCTGTTCTTTATCGCTTCCTTGATAGTTGCTTCTTCCTTGGGAAATGCTGCTATCTCAGTTTCAACTGCCTCCATATTCTCTACAGCCTTTGTTTTATTCTTAGCCATGTTGTTTTTCCTCCTTTGAGTTTTGGTCTTGTTTCACTTTTATTTTGGCCACAGCCTCTTTCTTTATCTTGCTTATCCTGATGGCTTCTGATATGTCGTATTGCCTCTGGTGATACCTGCCTACAATGAATTTGCCTTGCTGCTCGAGAGTGAGCGTCGAAGGAAACTCGTCTATCTCGCTCATTATCTCGCATATTGTAAAGTCTATGGCATCAGCATACCTGAGCTTTTTCTTGTGCTTTTCAAAAAGCATCATGAGCTGCGGCATGGTCTTTTTCGGTGTGGCTATGGCAGAATTGTAGTACCTGTCTTTTATGGTTGATTTGATTTCAGTCATTGCCGAATCCTTTTGGACCTTCTCCATCACAGCAAAAAGCCTGCCAAGCCTATAACCTATGTCCTTGTTGTCCTTGTCGAGCATCGCTTTCAACTCCTCATTCTTATTGTTTATTCTGTTTTTTCTGTTGAAATATGCCTTGATATAGCCCGCGCGCAGTCTGTTTATGCGCTCTGTCTCGTGCTTTTCATTGATGTCTTGATCGTACTCATCCTTTTCCTTGCCTATAGCTTGAAGCATGCACGAATAAAGGCCGAATGGATACTGGTGCCCCATTACCGCAGATTCGAGCAGCCTGTTTACATCCTTGTCGATTGCATCGCGGCTCTTGTCGCCTTTCTTCTTTGTGTAGCCTGCTTTTGCTATGTTCCATATAGATGGATGTAAAATATGCTCGTCGCTGTCGCCTGCATTATAGACATGAATATCCTCAAAGTGCTGCCTTGACTTCTCAAGGAGTTCTTCAAGAGAGCCGACATAGTGGAACTTTGTCGAGGCGCGCCCTTTAAGCGCTTCAAGGCACAGTATATGGCATCTCTCGTCGAGGTCGAAGCCTTTCTCTCTACTGAGCCTGCCACCTTTGCTTAAAAGTCTCATGGCGGACGAGACTTTTCTTTGGGTGTCATCGTCGACAATGTCGCCATGCGCGCCCAGGACAGCGGCTATAAGATTTTCTTCAGCCGAGGCAGGCTTTTTTGACCAGTTGACTATATATTTGTCGCCTATCTTGACCAGGTTGTTATAGTTCCTAACAAGATAGCTAAGCGCAGCGGTATACTTGTAGTTTGCGTATTTTGAGACTGGGGCATTGTATCCTTGTTCCTTGCCATAGGAACAGTATGCGCTGTTGTTGTATGACGCCAGCCTTATGTTGGCGGATTCTCCGTTCAGTCCCCTTATTTCTCCATGTAGTTCATCAATAGGCTCATACTTGCCAGTTATAAGGCAAACGCATTTTTCTCCAGACGCATAGTCATTAGTGCTTTTTATACGCCAAAGGCTGACTATTGATTCATGCTCATGAATGAAGATTTCGGGATTGTCTGCCAATGCAAATACCGCAACGCTACCTTTGTCCAGTTTGGCATTTTTGACTTTGTCATCGTACATGGTTTGGGATATCGCAGTGCCGGTCTTAAGCTTCGCTATGAATTTTAAAAACGTTTTAGCCACGTTGTCCGCGCAGTTACGGAGGAATTCTTCATGCAGTTCATAGAAATCATCCACATATTTTTGATTATTGAACTGGATGAATATATACTCAAGCTTGTCGGCGAAGTAATATGGTTTGGCGTTCGTGCCAGACCTTCCCTTGTATTCGAAAACAAGTTTGTCCACGGGAAGCTTTTTTTCTTTTTTCTTGCCATTTTTGTCCATGTGTTCTACTGTTTTGCGGATGTCTTTGATACTATGCACGTTGCCGTCATTGTCGAGCTCAATTATGCACGATATACCGTTATATTTCCAGCCAGGATCGGGAACAAGAGGCCCTGATGAGTTGTTTCTGAGCGCGTCATAATATTCGTACAATGATTCTATCATACTCCGTCTCCTATTCTCGGCGGACTTATGACACCGTCTATCATCACGGCATCGAAAAAGACAGCCGTCATTTTATTGTTGTAGTCTATGCCGTTGAGCATGCGTCCGAGTTCAACTATACGCCCTATATACGCCGACTGGGGCACGTCGCTTACAAGCTCAAAATTGGCGGTATATTCGCGGCAGCCAAAATAAGGCTGATGGAAATATTGGCCCTTTCTGGCTCTGCGTGCGAATATATGCTTATGCTTGATAAGCGATTTTTCGTGGCCTGGCATTGGCACTATGCTCGCCTCTATCACGTATTCCACGTTTTTGAGTATAAGCGAGTGCCTTTGTGTTCTTGTATTGTTGATGTTCAAGAGGTCGGCTTGAGTGACTTTCCCTTTTTTTATCTTGCTTAGTATTTCTTTTTGAGCCGCTCCTTTTGTCTCATTCCTGCTTATTCCCAAAAACCTGACTGGCTTTACGACGTATATCTTATCTATGGCCCACGTCATCTCCGGCTTGCTGTATATGGCTGAAAGCAAGCCGACAGCAGCCGATGGTGTCATCACGTCGTAGCTCACCCTCTCAACCTTCATTTCCGGACGTGTAAAACACGCAAAATCGCCCCACACCCTTAATTTTATATGGCTCAAAATATCAACTCCCTCATGTCTGGCGTAGTAAGTCCCGTATGCTTGTCGTACACGCCCAGGTCTTTTAAGATGTAGTACGAACCGTGCAACAGTTCGAGCGCGCCGTAGACGTCAAGTGCGTTGAACTGCTTATTGTAGACCTGCACTGTGTACGGCTGCAGCTTTCTTTCGGTGGCCCTAGAAGGCTCTTTCCTCAGCTCTTCTATGGCGGCTGCGGCCGTCTTGTCGTACGGGACTATGATTGTCGTGGTGTCATTGTCTATTAGCTTGAACAGCTCCGATATAGTCTTATGTGGCATGTCTATGTGGCTCTGGTTTTCCGGCGTGTATGCGCCTCTTATCATGTCGCTTATCTTGCGCGTGTCAAGATTGTCTTCGTTGTGCATGTACAGCCTATCAAAATAGGCTTTCACAGCCTGCAACGACAAGGCGTCGCTATTCTCTTTGAGCACTATGCTTGTCGCATCGCGGAAGGTCCTAAACCTATCCATGGGCTTTTCCTCGATAAAATAATATACTTTTCCTAGCTTCACGCGGCCTTCGCGGTTGCACCTTCCTGCAGACTGAGCTATCGAGTCTATTCCGGCAGAGGCCCTGTATACGAGAGGAAAGTCCACGTCCACTCCCGCCTCTATCAGCTGTGTGCTAACGACACGACACGGCTTGGGGTTTTTCGGGTCAAGCCTCTTCCTTATCGTCTTTAGCGTTTTTCTCCTGTGCATGGCGCACATATTCGTTGAAAGGTGATATACGCCGCTCATGCGTTTCTTCTTCAGTTCTCTATAGAGTTTTTCTGTGTGTGCCTTCTTGTTGACTATGCAAAGTAATTGGTCGTTTTTCCCGAAGGCCTCTATAAGCTTTTCGTCGCTTAAAAATCCTACGTTTACCACTTCGACTCTTTTCAGGCTGTCGTAAACCTTTTGCGGATCGTCCATTATCTCAACAGCTCTCGATGTTGACGGTAGTACCCTGTTAAATGACGGCTGAGTAGCGGTGCATAGCACTACCGTGCAGCCGAAGGCATCAACGAGCTCGTTTAGCACATGGAGTATCGGCTTTGTAAAATGGAGCGGGAACATCTGCGCCTCGTCAAGTATTATGACGCTGCCCGCTATGTTATGCAGTTTCCGCAGCTTGGAACTCCTGTTGGAAAATATCGATTCAAAGAACTGAACGTTCGTAGTAACAGTCACAGGCAGGTCCCAACTCTCCTGGGCAAGTCTTATGGCAATCTTCATGTCCTCGTCCTGCTTTTTAGGTGGCTGGTAGTTGCTGTGGTGTTCAAGCACGTTGTTCTCGCCGAGAATCCTCTTGAATATGCCGGCGGTCTGCTCAATTATGCTGGTATATGGTATGACGTATATTATCTTGTCCATATTGTTCTTGACAGCGTGCCTTAGCGCAAACGAGAGCGACGAGAGAGTCTTGCCTCCGCCGGTAGGAACTGTCAAAGTAAACAGTCCTTTTGGAAGTTGCGACTTTTTGTTACATTGCCTCAGTATCGAACTTCTTATACGGTTTATACGCAATTTTTCCGACTCATCTTGTTTCTTTTTCATACAAACATTGAATTTTCTCAACAGCTGCCTCATGCTTTCGCACTTGATGTTCCTTGACTTGAATTTTTCAGGATTCATGAACTCTTCAGTGTCAAGAAAGTCTGCGTCGACAAGGCTGGAATATACAATCTTGGTAGCGAGAAACATTCTAAAGTTGAGCGTTTCAAGCCCCAATTTAGGGTTCGAAGGAAAATCTATGTCGGAGATTATTTCTCTTATTTCGGATGATGCTCCGACGACGTCTATCTTTTCATGTAGCGCGATTTCGCAACAAGCCGAATAATCGGACACTTCAGCTAGCAGCCTCCTGCTCAATCCGCCTTCTTCGAATTCGCCATAATCCGGAAGGCCGGTGTGGTGCCCCGCTACTACATACTCCCCTATGTCCGATAACATCTTTAGAGAAAGCAGACCGAGCTTGTCCATGCCGTCTGTGTCGCAATATTGTACAAGAGGCTGCATCTCTTTTGCTCCGGCTGTGGCATGGTCCACCTTGGGACCTTTGTACCCGGGCTCTATCCTGTCTTGGAATTCATCTGAGTACTTTCCCAGGTCGTGCATGAGTCCTGCAATGTATGCCGTCTTTGCGAGCCCTATGGGTTCTGCAAAGTTGCTTGCCTTGTCTGCCGTATTCGTTAGATGACTCTTGAGTTTCTGCCATTTTTTTTTATCTTTACAACCCTCAATCGTGTGAGCATAATATTCCTCTCTTGCCATGTCCCCTCCTCTTTAAACTCCTTTTATTCTTAAGTGAACTTCCTTTATTATGCCTACTGACTAACTTGAACTTTAAAGTACTAATACACCTTCAGGATTATAAGTTTCTTTTGCTCCAATATGTTCTACTCTGTTCGTCCAATTTCGTCCCAGATAATAATACCTTATGCTATCCTTATCTTTATCCATTATGTTTTCCAACTTATTCCTTAGTACTGTGAACTGAGCCGGATCCACTAGACACTCAAACACCGAATTTTGCACTCTCTGCCCATAGTTTTTACACTGTTTTGAAATATCCCTTAATCGCTTTTGCCCAGTTGGACTTTGTGTGTTTACATCATAGGTAATTAGAACCATCATGTTTTATTCTCTCCTTTTACTTCCATAAAAATGGAGGATATCCATCTAGGTCACCTCTCAAAAATCTTGCAAGCAAGAGTGCTTGAATATATGGAATTAATCCCACTTCAACTTTTTCATTTAAAAATGGATGTGTTATTTTTTCCTGTTTCCTTTTTTGCCATGTAGAAAGAACTTGCTTTCTCGTATCATTATCCATGATTATTCCGCCACTTTCTTTTTTCACAAATCCACTTTCATTAATCTGCCTTCGATTTATAAGAGTAAGTGCGGCACGGTCAGCCAGATATGGCCTTAACTCCTCCATTAAATCCAATGCTAAACCTGCTCTCCCCGGCCTATCTCTATGGAGAAAACCTACATATGGATCCAATCCGACCGATTCAAGTGCCGACTGTACATCATGAGCAAGAATTGTATATAAAAATGAAAGTAATGCATTCATATTGTCCTTTGGAGGTCTACGTGTCCTTTCATGCATATAAAATGTTTCCTTTTGACAAAGAACCAATTCATCAAAAACAGAGTAGTATTCTTTCGCAGCATCTCCCTCAATCCCTCTTAGTTCGTCCAAATTCAAACATCCTTCTATACGCTCAATTTTATAAGTTAATCCTTCAGACGCTTCTATAAGCTTTTTTGTAGCAACAACTCCCTCATGGTCTCTAACTGCTCTTTTTAGGACCGCTCTGCTGTTTGCTATCTTACCTAAAATGCAATTGCTTGCTATTCTCAGTGAATCTTCTGAGTTGTCAGCCTTTCTATATTGCTCTCTTCTTAAAAGAACATTTCCTGATGTCTTTCCTGTCACTCTAGCACAAAAATGCCCACTCCCACTTAAAAATGATAGTCCGACATTCCTTTCTGCACACAATGCCATCAGAGATGGACTTGCGCCCATATACCCAAAGCATATAATCCCTTCTAAATTGTGTATTGGCATCCTAAATGTTTCAGAGTTGTTAACCTTAATAACTACATTCTCACCGTCTCGGGATATGTATGATTCTGGGGTTGTTACATAAAGTACATTTAAAAGTTTTCTCATTCCTTTTCCAACCCCTTTTTTATATAGTCATTAATTTTAATCATTTTACCTGTTATTTTAGGCTGGCATATTTCCTCCATCGAACAAGCCTTGCAATGCTTTTCTTTTTTGCATTTAGGCGTTTTCTTGTCATTAAACACCTGATGCATTTCTGCTGCAAATTTTTTCACAGTATTTCGTAATTCTTCTTCAAAAATAACTTCAATTCTTCTTTTTATTGCATTGTAAAACAAATATCCTTTTTCAATTTCTACGTTTAGCATTTCTTCAAGGCATATTGCCTGTGCACAAAGTTGAACCTTGTCTCTATCGTCATTTTTAGGTTCACCTCTTTTATACTCAATAGGCACTGGCTTCCATACACCTTCTCTATTTTCAAGTTCAATACCTTCTGTTTCAGTCTTTATAAATTCGACAACATCTGCAACTCCATATAATCCAAGTCTGCGGGATGAAATAGGCATAGATCTAGCAATAACAAGATTCCCCCTTGTTTCAACTAAGAACGGATCATCTACTTTTTCATGCACAATTTTTCCTTCTGCCGTTCCTATATTTTCTTTCCACTGCTGCTCTATATGTATAAGTGCCCATTGTCTTTTACAAAAATAAAAATGCTGTATCCCCGACAACATAAGCATATTATCCTCTTCATAAAACATGTTTATAACTCCTCAGCCATATTAACGCCATTTAATAATTCCTTTTTATCTGTTTCAATTTCATTCATCTTCTAATATCCTCCTTTAATTTTCATATGTTTGTTGATTTTGTATATGATGTCATATATTTCTATATTATAGAGTGATATCCATACTTCCACATGAATATTCAATTTTATTCTAATTTTTTATTTTCATATTTTTTTCTGAAATTACCGCTTTTACGCATCTCTGAATACCCCTTGCTTTTTACGGGTATACTAAAAATACATTATTTCAAATACGATTCCGTAAATAATTGTTACTCATCTAATAAGGAGTAAGGAGGCTCCCATGACAAAAAAACTGCGCAATTATGCACTGCTTCTTTTTTTGCTAGTTCTTATGGCCGGTACGCTCACTGCCTGCCAGAAAACCCCGGTCGATGAGCCTAACGGGCAACAAAACGGCCAGCAAAGCGAGGAGCCTGGCAAGCCCTATGAGGTATTCGCGTATATAAAGACTTTCGACCGTGATAACATGACGCTAACCTACGACGAGGCGGAGATGATAACAAGGGACCAGACCGACAGGATTGCTGAGCTTGGCCTTAACGCTGACGAGGACTTTCCCAACGACTTCTACATCTACAACGGCTCTACTAAAACTGTGACACTTTTCCTTTCCAAGGACGCTGAAATCTCGCTGGTCAACTGGAAGGGCGCTGGGGGAATCGAGATGGAGGATGCCGACCTTGATGACTTCTCAAAGCGCATCAATGAGTACTCTGTTCCCTACCATCTGACAGTCCAGGACAAAGCTGTAGTCAAGATTGTTGAGCAGTATCTTCCCTAGACTAATTTTTGATTTTGCGCAGAACTGTTTTTTAATGGAGGTGGTTTCTCATGGATAAAGGAAAAAGACCTGTCGGAAGAAAGAAAAAAATCGGCTCCGGCAGTGCAAGAGTCGAAAAGCGGGGCGAGGGTTTCGGAGGCAAGACCGAAGGGCCGGTGGGCATGCCCAGAGGTTATTCAGACAGGCCATCAGGGTTTCAGGGAAGTCAAAGAGATGACGATGCACAGACGGGCGGCTACCCTGGCTCCGGACGAGCGTATGCCCCTTCCGGTGGTGGCGGCCTTAAAAAGCTGATAATGCTTGTAATATTAGCTGCAGTAATATACTATCTTTTCGGAAATCTGGGCAATAACGGCTCCGATCTTGGGATAGTGCCCGGCGGTGGCAATGGCAGCGAAGAGGTCTACTACGACCAGGGAGCGTATCCTGTTGACACCACTGTTTCACCTCTGGCTCGTGACAAGTTTACAAGTCTTGTAGGGAACGGCGATGACGTGGCCACTATCATGGTATACATGTGCGGCACAGACCTCGAGGCCAACGGCGGCATGGCCACGGCCGACCTTCAAGAGATGCTAAACTCCCAGATCTCCGACAAGGTCAATATAATAGTCGAAACCGGAGGCGCCTCTTCCTGGAAAAACAAAGTGATTAGCAACAGGACCAACCAGCGCTACCAAATTACTTCAGAGGGCCTCAGGCTCCTTGAGCGTGATCTTGGCAGAAAATCGATGGTAAAGCCCGAGACTCTCTCAGACTTTATAAGGTACTGCAAAAACAGCTTTCCAGCTGACCGCTACGCCCTTATTTTCTGGGACCACGGCGCAGGATCTCTCAGCGGCTACGGCTACGACCAGAACTATCCGGGCGACAGCATGACCCTGGACGAAATCAGCAAAGCCTTAAGAAGCGGCGGCTGCCAGTTCGACTTCGTGGGCTTCGACGCCTGCCTCATGGCCACACTGGAGACCGCCATGGTGCTCGAGCCCTACGCAGACTACATGATAGCCTCCGAGGAGGTGGAGCCGGGCATAGGCTGGTACTACACTGGCTGGATAAGCGCCCTTTCGGAGAACTCCTCCATGCCTACCACGTCCCTGGGCAAGAAGCTTATTGACGACTACGTTGCCCAGGTGAAAAAGGATACTCCAAGGAGCCAGGCCACACTTTCCCTTATAGACCTGGCGGAGCTCAATGGCACAGTGCCATCGTCCTTCGCGGCATTTGCATCGTCCACAGGGGAGCTCATAGACAAGAATGACTACCAAGCTGTTTCAAACGCAAGGGCCGGCACCAAGGAGTTCGCAAGGTCCTCACAGATAAACCAGATAGACCTGATAGACTTCGCCGAGAAGCTGGGAACCAGCGAGGCCAAGGATTTTGCAGACGTGCTGAGGGGCTGCATAAAATACAACCGCCTCTCCACCAACATAACCAACGCCAACGGGGTGTCCATATACTTCCCCTACGGCAAGCTCTCGACTCTTGACCCTATGCTGGAAACCTACGACGAGATAGGCATAGACGAGAGCTACAGTGACTGCATAAAGAGCTTCGCCAGCGTAACTGCCGGCGGCCAGATAACCTCCGGCGGAGCCGGAAACCTGCTTGAGACCCTTCTCCAGGGACTCTCCGGCGCCCAGCAGCCCTCACAGAGCCAGCAGATGACCGGAGCCGACGCAGTGGAGATGCTCCTTAACGCCTTCCTTGAAAAGGGCGACTTCAGCAGCATAACAGGCGGCAAAGCAGCTCCAGCCTGGCTTGACGTCAACCGCATGAAGTCCTCTGTGGACTACTACAAGGACAACAGGCTCACCGCCTCCGACCTTGTCATTGAGGAAAAGGGCGGACAGAGAGTTCTCTCCCTTACAGAGGACCAGTGGGCGCTGGTGCAGACTATGGAGCAGAACGTATTCATTAACGACGGCGAGGGCTTTATAGACCTGGGCCTTGACAACGTCTTCGAATACAACGACGACGGAGACCTTGTAATGGAGTACGACGGCACCTGGCTGACGCTCAACGGCAATATAGTAAGCTACTACATGATGAGCGACGACCGCTACGGCGACACCTACTCCACAAAGGGCCGGGTGCCCGCCATGCTCAACGGCCAGCTGGTGGACATTATAGTGGTATTCGACAACGACTATCCTAACGGCAGGGTTCTTGGAGCCCAGAAGAAATACGACCCCACCACAGAGACTGAAACAGTGGCTAAGGGTCTTATCGACATAGTCAGGGGCGACAAAATAGACTTCCTCTGCGACTACTACACCTATGATGGCGAGTACAGCGACACCTACTACCTAGGCAAGCAGTATACAGCTACCGGCGAGTGGACCGTGGAGAATCTGAAGCTTACAAACAGGAACTACCAGATGACCTACAGAATCACGGACATATACAACAACAAGTACTGGACACCTTCAGTCACCGATTAGTTGCAGTAAAGTTGCTTTGAATATGGTTTTCAAAATTAAAACCGGCCACTGCATGTTCCACAGCGGCCGGTTTTTTCAATTCATTTATAGCATAATACAACTCCGCCGTTTTCCTCGATGATTTTGATTATGATTTCTTAGATGCAGACACCTTTGAATACTCAGTCATTGCATCTTTTATTTTTTCACCCTATATCTCCTGCACACGTCAATATTTGGATTGCTTGATATACAGCTTCCCGACCAGAATCTGCCGCGTTCGTCCTCTTCTATCATATCTACTGCTAATAATGAAGTCACAGTCTTTGGGCATAGATATATCATTGTATTACTTTCAGAATTTATTTTATCCAAAACTCTTACAAATGACGGACCAGCAACTTTCTTATAAAGTCTTGTCCCTAATATATCTAACGTTCCTGTGGGGTCTGCATAAGACAACAAATCCACATCTAATTCTAGCAATTTATCGATATATCTGATCAGAAACCCTTCCACGATATTGAAAAGCTTTTCCATATTCCCTGCGGATTTTGCCATCCCCCTGTACACCTCTTCTGCAGGCAGAATAGATGTGGCCAGTGTGACAGGACCCACCACATTGACTACTGCCGGTATGCCCCTGACCTTGAGGTATTTGACAGCCTCTGAAATTATGTCGATTTTTCCGCTGTTTATTTTATCTATAGAAATTTCATCTATATCCTCTAGTTTGTTTACAGGGTATTCAATAATTCTATTGCCGTTTACATAGTCCAGGCTTACCTTGGTTCCAAAGCACTGCCCTTCCATGGTATGGCAAAACGGTACGCTTGCCCATTTGGACTTGGATTCCAAATGGACCATTTCAGCCAGTTCTCCCATTTTCACGCCGTCAGCGTTAGATAGTTCATAGTCTATATTATGTTTTTCAACAACCTTTGGAAGATTTGACATTTCCTTTGATTTACATACATAAATGTTTAATTTACTCATGTGCTACCACCCATCAAACTATAATTGGACACTAAATCTAGACGATTCAACAAACAGTCTTTCGTAGCCCTCTGACACGCTCAGCTCCATATAATCCATCTGCTTCGATATGTCGTCCATTTCCTTCCTAGATTCCATTGACATCAGGTACAGGTAGGCTCCGGTTTTAGACGAGTTCCCGATATACCTGATTTTATCCTCTACCGCTTTTGGCAGTATCCCTGTACCCACAAGGCTTTCTACAGGCAGGTGGGCGCCGAATTGCCCGGCTATTATTACCTCATCTATATCCGACAGCTCAAGTCCCACATAATTGACTAGTGCCACAAAGCCTGATAGTATGGCACTTTTTGCCAATTGCACATGTCTTATGTCTCCCTGAGTAATCCTAATATCCTTAGTTATTTTTATGGACCTTTTATTGTTCTCTGCGACAATATACTTTTGTCGATAGTCGTCCGGAGCTAGTGAATCCGGCTTAATAATATTGCCCCTTTCATTCACTAAACCGCAGGCCAACATCTCCCTTACAGCCGCTAAAATACCGCTGCCACACAGGCCCCTTGGTTTTGAATTTCCAATGACTCGAAGACTTATCTCTTCTTCCCCAATCTTCATTTCCTCAATGGCACCGTCTGAAGCTCTCATTCCTGAGCTAATATTCATCCCCTCTAATGCAGGACCTGCCGCACAAGAACAGGCTACCAGCTTCCCCTTATCAGAAAATACTATTTCACCGTTAGTTCCAATGTCAATGAACAAGACTCTTTTGTCTGTATTGTGCAAATCAGCCACATAAACGCCTGCCACAATGTCTGCACCTATATATGAGGATACGGATGGCAGCGTTCTAAGTCTTGCGAAAGAGGACATGGAATTCAGTCCGATTTCAACAGCTTTTATATTCTTGGAACTCGAAAATATCTGTGCATAAGGGGATTTTCCCAGCGAAATGGATTCTATACCCAGCAGCATGTGCAGCATAGTGCTGTTTCCCGCTATGGAAATCTCGTATATTCTATCATTATTTAAATTGTGCCTTTTGCAAATTCTGTTTATCATTTTATTTAATGAATCTACTATTGCTCTCTGCAATTCAATGGTTCCCTGCTCCCCATTCTCCACTGCATAGGTGATTCTAGTTAACACATCCTGTCCAAAGTTCTTTTGTGAATTTATTTCAGCTTCAGTGCCTATTTCTTCGCCTGTTTTCAAATCTATAAGCGAAGCCACTACAGTAGTTGTCCCTATATCTACTGCAACCCCATAAATATCCCCGGTAGTATCGCCATACTCTAAACCTATGAGCTTATCCTCACCGTAAACGGCTGTAAATAGGCCTGTTTGCTTTTTCAAACCCCTTAGTGTATTCCAGTCCAATTCCACCAAACCCAACCCCCTTGCAAATAACTCTTCATAAGGCGTTGGATTTTCTAGCGTAGGTCCAGCAATACTGATGGTTTTTTTCCATATAGACGGTTTTATGTTGAAATCAGGTATAAACCCCTCCGTAAGCACTTTATGATTTTTCTCATGATCAATAATATCTATTTGTATATCCGATTTAGGGGTTATTAGACAGGCAAGTCTGATCCCAGCCTTAATTTCCTCTTCAGAAAGCAATCTCTGCTCGTCTTCAGAAATTGCAGACAACTCTCCCGATATATGCTTTATCTTGCATCTGCCGCAGCTGCCTCTTCCTGCGCATGGTCCTTCTAGAAATTCATCATTCTCTCTTAATATGTTAAATAGATTCTTACCTGCTTCAGCAGCTATTGTCTTGTTTTTTCTAGGCATATTGATTTTAATCATAGCTGTCTTCCTCAATTGTTTCTAATATTGCTTGTATATTTTCAAGCGGAGATTGGAGTCCTAAACCGCAGGCCGGTGAAACTATGTTGACACCGCTATTTAACACATTCCTGGTGATCGATTGAATTTTCTTCTTGTCCGAGAATTCTAAAGCATATGTACTAACATTACCCATTATAACTCTATTTGGCATTTGTTCTTTTACTTCCTTCATATTCACTATGGCATCGAAGCTGAGTGCATCTGCCTTGATTTTATCTAGTTCTCCATAAACTTTGTGCATTTGACCGCATATGTGTACTATTACAGGTATTCCCTTGTATTCCTCCCGAAGCCCCTCTATTAATTTATTCAAATATTTAACCGCGAACTCATCAAAATACTTGGGTCCTAATATTTCACCCGTCCCGCTCGGGTCTGATATAGCAATGACGTCAGCTCCCGCTCTTATTTGAGCTTTACCAAAGGCTATTATCTGATCTGTTACGAAATCCATATACCTGTGGGCATCTTCCTTCTTTTTCCTCAGCTCTCTATAGAATATGACTGGCTCCATTAAAGAGGAAGCAACGCTTATAGGTCCCGACAGGTTCCCTATTATGGGTACGCTCTTATCCTTGGATTTCAGTATGGAAATTACTTCTGTGCAAACCTTCGCCCTTCCCTCATTTACAGCAAAGCTCTTTAGATTTTTATAATCAGACACAGTATCGAGTATATAGCTTATTACATGGGGTTCGATTTTTGTGTTGCCTAAATCTACTTCTGCCCCCATCCCCTCAACCTCTATTGTCATACAGAATGGAACACCATAATTTTCAAACATGCCATATTCGTATACTGCTTCAGCCAATTTCTCCATCTTCTCTACATCAGCGTGCGCGTCAGGCCACATAATTCCTGTCTTTTGCATTAATTCAGCAATAATCATATTCATCATTCCGCCTGGGCATATACAAGGTACCCTATCCAGTTTAGCTCCTTGCAATGCTCCCAGCAATCTATCTCTAGGATTCATACCTGCCTCCCTTAAGCATCCAACCCTACCAGGACCTTTGCTAGCTTTACGGCATCAGTTGCATTTGCTGAATAGCCGTGAGCTCCTATTTTATCACAATATGCTTGAGATACAGGACCTCCTCCTATCATGACCTTGACGTCCTTGTGCAATTTTTCTTCCTTTAGCATTTCTACTACATCCTTCATGCCAGGCATTGTAGTCGTCATCAATGTTGATAGACAAATCAGGTCAGCATCTACTTCTTTAGCTTTGTCTACGAAGTTTCTAAGAGGTACATCACGTCCCAGGTCATGCACTTCAAAGCCAGCAGTTTCTAGCATTATTTTGACAAGATTTTTTCCTATGTCATGGGTGTCACCTTCTACTACGCCTATAACGCATTTATGTGTCTTTTTATCTTCATCTGCATTTTGAGATACGTGGGGCTTTAATATTTCCAAACCATTATACATAGCATCTGAACAAATCAATAGGTCTGTTACAAAATACTCCTCTTCCTCATACATTTTTCCTGCTCTATTCATACCGTCTGCCAATCCCTCTAAAATTCCATCTAGAGGATCATGGCTGGCATCTATATATTCCTGAGCTACAGATCCAATCTCTTCATCCTCCATTTCAAATACATAGTCTGATAGCATTTGTAATAATTCTGCTTTTGATCTTGCCATTTTAAACCTCCCAAGTTTATAATCATTCGGAGTCAGCCCTTCCGTACTATTTAAAGAGATTCCTTATTTTCTCCTCGTCAAGCCCCCTGCCTATTATGCAAAGTCTTGCAGTTTCAGGAGAACACTGGTATCGGCGCCCAAGCATCTCATATCTGCCGTTGACATAGCTAAACTCAATCATGCCGCTGCCGCTCGATATTAAACCCTTACCACGCACGACTTCGCCAAGCCCGCCAGCCTTCATAATCTCCAGCTTTCTTGTAAGCTCTGTTTCGCAGCATGGTGCTGTTGGAAATATCGAAATCGATGCGAAACCGTCCGTCGAAAGTCTGCCGTCTCTTTTCGAATCGCCACCGTGCATGCTGCAAGAACACCCTCCAGTCTCATCATGCGCTTCATGGCCGCAGTCACAGTGGCTCGCTGACTCCTGAGGGAAAACCTGAAACATCTTTCCGAAAACTCTTCCGAATCTACCCTCGGCTATGAGCCTTGCGTCATTCTCGCTAAGACAGTCCCAGTCATCTTCTACAACCGGGGCCGACAGGTTAAATTCTTTTATCTTCTGCGCACATTTTCTTGCCGTGGCAATGTCGCTTTGCTGTACCTTGCTTAGCACCACGGCATCAGCATGGGCAATCTGGTCTGTGAAGAACTCCCCGAACACCTCGAGCTGCTCTTCAAAATCCACTGCGTCCACTATCGTGGCTGCGCCCTGCAGGGTGAGAATTCCGTCAAACTTTGGCTTTGAGAGTATGCCTTTTATCTCGCTGAGCAATCCTATTCCCGTTGGCTCTATTATTATCCTCTCAGGCTTCATGTCGCTTGCAATTCTTACTATGGCATCCTCGAAGTCGAGCTTCATGCTGCAGCATATGCAACCGCTTGCAAGCTCGACAACTTCGTAGCCGTCGCCCCTTATTATGTCCCCGTCTATTCCAATCTCACCGAATTCATTCTCGAGTATTGCTATCTTCTCGCCCTTGTAAGCCTTAATAAGCCTTTTTATGAATGTCGTCTTCCCGGAACCCAGAAATCCCGAGATAATGTTCACTTTTATCATGTTTCTACCTCTCAAGCAATCTATTCATTCCTCTATAAATCAGGATATTTCCCTTTCTTCCTCCGATTCAGGCAGGTCATATGCACAATGTTTCTTGCACCTTAAAAGACCTGCCGCCACCGCCGTAATGGGTACAGTAAATATAAGCCCTATGCTCCCGGCAAGCGACCTTACTATTTCTGCAGCAACATTATCTAGCGATATTATCTGCAGAAAAGACATTCCGTAGCTTGAGAACATGAGCATTATGTTCAGGCCGCTTCCGACATATGCCAGTATGAGCGTGTCCGCCATAGTCCCCATGACGTCCCGCCCCACATTCATTCCGGCGTCTATGAGCTCTTGCGTTCCTATTCTCGGGTTTGCATGTTCAATCTCGTTCATGGCGGATGCAATTGACATCCCCACATCCATCACTGCTCCCATTGCCCCTATTATTATTCCTGCAAACAGCAGCCCCTTGAAATCTATCTCCTTGGAATACAGCATAAGATGTATCGATTCGTCGTTGCTAAGGCCGTTAAGATTAGCCATGTTCCCTATTATGAATGCTGTTATACCTGCAATTATTACTCCTCCGCTTGTTCCGATGACCGCCGCCATTGTTTTTCTGTTGCACCCGCCTATCACTATCAAGGCGAATATGATGTTTACTATGCATATACCAATTGCAACGGCAAGCGGGTCATACCCTCCCAGTATCAGTGGTATTAGCACCTTCACCACAGCCACTATGGTAAACATCAGCATAGCTACAGACTTGAGCCCCTTCTCCCCTCCTATTATCAAGAGCCCGCCTATGAATATTGCCGCTAGATATATAAGGGGGATTTTTTCAGCAAACAGAGGCTCTTTAATTGACAGCTTCGCAATTTCTCCAAGCAGCAGCATTATAGCTAAAAGCAAAATCCAAGGAAACAGGCTCTTGTATCTCATTATGTTCTTGGTTTTAAAAAATCCCATAAATTCACCTATTCTACACGAGCCGCGGCTGCCATTTTTTCAACCCTGCTGTAATCAATTGGGTAACCTATCTCCCTTACGGCATCCATCATTGCCGTTATGTTTTCAAAAGGCGTTTCAATTGGCAGGCTGCAGCCCGACATTACGACATACCCTTTCGGGCTGTCTGCCGCATCAAGTACACATCTTGCAACGGCACTTCTCACATCCAAGGGCGTTCCAGAGTACATGATTGTTGTGGGATCTACATGCCCGAGTATCTTGACTCGGTCTCCAACTCTCTCCTTGCAGTCTTTAAGATCCACCACGTTGTCTATGCTAAAACCGGCCACTCCCAGGCCTACAACATCCTCCCATATCTTGTCCGTCTTGCCGCATATGTGCATCGTCACAGGCTTTCCCTTTGAGGCTATGTGATTTACAAGCCTTCCCAAGTACGGAACAGCAAACTCCCTGAAGTGCCTCGGATTCACAACTGTGCACGATGACATCGGCTCGGATATTGTCGGCGTAAGGCCCGCATCTATTATGGCATCTGCATACCTAATGCACGTTTCAAGCGAAACCTCGCACAGCTTGTGTACAGCCTCAGGGTTTTTGAAAAAAAGCCTGAGCATTTTTTCTATTCCAATTAGGAAAAATGCATTTGTAAACGGTCCGACCAGGCCTCCTGCGCATCCAACCTCCCCGCCCAGTTCTTCAACCAGGTATTTCATGGCGTCTATGTGCACGGGCAGCCTTCCGTCCTTGTAGGGGTTTGCGGGCTGCAGCGAGTCTATCTGCGACACGTCTGATATGGCTGGTTCTTCAAGGTCTGCCGTATTGTCCTCAGGGAAAATCACCTTTGCCCCCATTGCCTCTGCCCATGGGAACAAATCCGTGAATATCCTAACGCCGTCATACCCGAATTTTTTGTATGATGCTATCTGTGCGTTTGCCATTGTCTTGGCGCAAGTATTGAATTCTGATATCTTGCAGCCATACACCCTGGCAACTCCGTTTGCCACGTTGGGGTTGCACGGCAGCCTGTCCACCTCTTGACCCCTTGCTATTGCGGCGCCCCTTTCAAGAGGCGTCATTTTGTCTTTAAACATTTTTAAATCCTCCCTCTCATAAAAGCAAAGCAAGTCTTAGCGCGCCTAGCATGGATTGAGGCACTCTAAGACTGGTTATTTGAATTTAGCTCTTCCATATCAGAAGACGTTTTTCTATTTTGTCAAAGAAGTATGTGATTCCCGTAACTACTATTCCTATGAATATTATGCCTGTGACAACTTTCGGGTAGTCCGCAAAATCAGAGAAATACTTCACATACCATCCAAGGCCTGATGATGCGCCTATCATTTCAGCTGCGGTAAGCAGAATGAACGACAGTACAAGCCCTATTGTCGCTCCGCTTATTATTGATGGCATTATGGCCGGCAGTATTATGCGAAAGAGCATCGTATTCTCGTTCACATTGAGCACCTTGGCAGTGTCTATATATTTTCTGTCGACATTGAAGGTGCCGTTTAGCGTGTTTATGAATATCGGCCAGAAGGCCCCTATGAATATTATAAATATGGATGCGCTCGTAAAATTAGGCAACAGCGCTATCGCATACGGAATGTATACTATAGGCGGTATCGGCCCCAGGACCTTTGTAAGAGGGTTTACTGCCCTGAAAAGCCTGGTCCTCCAGCCTATTAACAGCGCAAGCGGCACTGCCAAAGCAAGCGCAAGCACATAACCTACAGAAAGCAGCTTAATGGAGCTCACAAGCCCCTCAATGAAAGCTGGAATTTCAGCTATGAATGTAGCCACTATCTGTCCTGGCATCGGGAATAGCATGTTCTCCATAATGTCCAGCTTTGCAGTGATAACGTCCCAGAAAACTATGAAGCCGAAAACTATCGCCGCGATATCAGCCATTGATTGTTTTCTGACTTTATCTTTGCATAGCATGCTGTTTACCAAGAATACGACATAGGTGAATATGAGAATCCCCGCAGTATATATCTGCACATCCTGCGAACCTGTTCTCTTGCCAGGAATCAGCGAGATTGCAAGAACTGCGGCAAACATTATATTGGTGATACTAAATAATCGTTTCAACACTTCCCCTCCTTAAACTGCACTTTCAACTTCATCCATTGTATCTATATCGTCAAACAGCGACTGTACAAGCGAATTCCTCAAATTTATGTATTTTGGACACTTTGAAAGTGTACATCTGTGCCTTGGTCTTTCAAAATCAACAGCGACCTCTTCCCTTACATTTTTTGTCGCAGCCGACATTACTATTATCCTATCTGAAAGCAGTATCGCCTCATCCACATCGTGGGTTACAAATACGACTGTTTTTTTCTTTTCTCCTCCGTCCCAAAGCTCAAGCAAAAGCTCCTGGAGCGTGCTCCTGTTCTTTGCATCCACAGCGCTGAAAGGTTCATCCATAAGCAACATTTCCGAGTCCATTGCAAATGCCCTTGCTATTGCGACTCTTTGCTGCATCCCTCCCGAAAGCTGGGATGGGTACTTTTTATCTACATTTCCAAGTCCGACAAGCTCAAGATACTTGTCTGTCACTGCTTCGAGCTCTTTGTGACTTCTGCCGTCCTTTAGCTGCTCCAATCCGAAAATTATATTTTTCCTTGCACTCATCCATGGAAAAAGTGAATAATGCTGGAATACCACACCTCTTTCCAGGCCAGGACCTTCCAAAATCTTATCTCCGAGCACTATTCTGCCGTCGCTTGGAAAATTAAGACCTGAAAGCAGACTCAGCAGGGTGCTCTTTCCGCATCCGCTTGGCCCTATTATGCTTACGAATTCTCCCTCGTTTATTGTAAGTGTCACATCATCAAGCACTTGAACTAGGCTGTCTTGCTGATTATACGAAAATGAAACCCTGTCCAGATGTAATTTCGACATCAATTCCACTCCTTTCACATAAATATTATGAGTTCAGGGTAAATCAAATGACTCCAGATTTACCCTGAACTTGTGTAATATTATATTAGATTATTTGTTGTTTTTCTCGAAATCGGCTTGAAGCTCTTTGTAGTTTGCATTGTCAGGATTTTCACCTGCAACCCTGTCTAGTGCTTTTTTGTAAATTTCTGTATTTATATGTTTGTCTATGTCTTCCTCAGACTCTATGAATCCAGTTTGCTTCATTATGTTCCAGAATTTTATAGTTGAGTTTCTAAGCGGATCCGGACTGCAAACCATTGTTGCATCTGGAGCATATGTTTCCTTTTCAAGATATTTCTTGTCAACCTTTACGTATTTAGATGTTATTTCCACAGTCTCTTCAGGATTTGATTTATAGAAGTCGTAAGCCTTTATAAGAGCTGCCATAAAGTGCTCCCAAAGCTCTGGGTCCGCTTCAAGCTTGTCTCTTAGCACCGCCTGACGGCAGCAAACGTTGTTTTCAAAAAGATCTGTTATGTACATGGCAACCTTTACGCCTTGGTCTTCAGTCATGGCTACGTAAGGAGTCCAAACAAGAGCTGCATCAACTGCGCCTTTTTTTACTGCCTCCATTGTTGCAGCAGGAGATTCCATCTCTATTATCTCCATATCGCCTTTTCTGTAGTCTATTCCTGCGTCAAGAAGAGCTCCTCTGAATATTACGTCTGCAGTTGACATTCTAACAGTAGCAAGCTTCTTGCCTTTGTAGTTCTTTAGGTCCTTCATCTCATCGTATCTTTCAGGAAGTGTTACAAGTGCACATGCACCTGAGTTCTGTCCGCCTATTACGACCATGTCTGCTCCTTTTGCAGTGAATACAAGGGGCGCTGACACACCAAAGCTTCCAACGTCAACTTTCTTAGCGATTGTCGCATTGAGTCCTTCTGCTGAATTTGTAAAAAGGAAAAGCTCTGCATCTATTCCCTCTTCCTCAAAGAATCCCTTTTCTTTAGCCACAAAATACAAAAGGTGTTCAGGGGAAGCCAAATATCCTACGTTAAGTTTCTTAAGCTCTTTTTTCTCACTAGTAACTTGCGCCTTTGCCGCATCTCCTGCTTTTCCTGCATTGCTGCAGCCAGTTCCCAAAATACCCGCCATTAGTGCTATAACAGTCAGTAATGCTACTATCCTTCTTTTCATTAAACAACCTCCATCAATCCATATAATATGAAACAATTGGGAAATATTTGTGAAATCATTTTTTTATATGATGCATTTGTGCACTATGTCATGTTGCCCCTCTATAAAAAAATAACTTTCCATAAAATTGTTTTTTTCATTTTTTTACATTCTATGCCGGCTTTAATAGTTTATATCACGCCCTCTTGATTTGTCTAATTGAGAAAATTAATGCATTCACTTCATTCAATAAACCTAAATTATTCATAACAATGCATATATATATGAATAAAATAGTTTTTAGGCAACCCTTAATTGACTTTCAATACTAATTAATAGCTATATTATTTCTTTAGGAAGCCTTCATTAAAAAACGGCCAATGCATATTCCGCATCGGCCGTTTTTATTGTGCTTAATCATTTTCTATTCGTTCATTATTCCCTTCATGGCCTCAAGGGCCGACTTGGCCGCCTTCATGTGGGCCTCAAAATCCTCCAGCTGGATTATCTCCATATCGAAGATATCGAGCCCTGGCATAAGCTTGAGAAGCTCGTCGAACTCCTCTCTAGACTCCACATCCATTATGAGCACTGATGCTATCTGCTCGGCCACTTTTCCGCTGAAGACTATTTTTCCCTGCTGCTGCAGAGCAACTATCATGTCCATCTGTTCTACTATAGTTCCGTAAAGCTCCTGAAGCCTTGGCATGTACTCGTCCTTCACCTTCGTTTTTACTAGAAACAGCATGTTACACCTCCTGAAAACATTTGGGCACCCGGTGCCCAAAATCAATTTACTCTCATTCATTTATACCCATTATTCATCCATCGTATACTGGGTATATCTGGCCAGCTGTTCTATCTTCCTCTTGTAGTCGGGCACTATGCTCCCCACCAGCCTCCAGAAGGATCTGTCGTGGTTCATGTGCTCAATGTGGCATAGCTCGTGGACCACCACGTAGTCTATGAGCTCCAGGGGGACCATTGCAAGGGCGTAGTTAAACTTGAGACATCTGTTTGAGTCGCAACTTCCCCACTTGCTTCTGGACTCCACTATCTCAACGCTTTTGGGATTCACCCGCAGCTGCTTTTTGTAGAGCTTCACCCTTTTGTCTATTACGCTTTTGCACTCCTTGATATAAAACTTCTTGAGGCTGGTCATTTGCTCTTCTTCGCTGAGCCCCTCAATTTGGATTAGCTCTCCAATATGTTGCTCCCTGCCAAGCAGGAGGAATTTCTTCTCGCCGCTGTGTTTTCTTGCCTCCCTGGCCTTTAATGCTTCCAGTATCTGCTGCCTCTTGTCTGAAATAAGCTCGAAGTTATGTCTTATTAGGTTTGCTATGACCTCTTCGCTTGTTCCTTTTGGAGCTTTTACTTTTATGCGTGCCAGGTCATCCAGATGGACTGATATCTTTTTTCGCTTGCCATATTCGACATCCAGAATTATTTCGGCATCATTTATTTTTATCTTCATAATAATCATCTCTTCTTTATATGTTAATTACGCCGCTCTATTATGAGCCTATATATACATTATAGCGCATAGCTTCTCGATTAAAAATATCAAATCTCAGCAGCCTTTCATGACGCTCGTGGGCACCGGGTGCCCAAATACAAATTTCTACAGGAACAGCTTCGTTATCTTCCAGGAGCAGGTCCTTATCGTGTACTTGATCTCGAATTCGAAGCTCCGCTCGCATATGTGACTGGTGCACGCGTAGTATATCTCGTCCTCGCCAGCGAGCTTTCTTCGCTCAATGGATTTTATCCTGTCTATCTTGAACACTCCTTCTTCTATCTTCACCTTGAGTGGGACAGGTTCGCTTCCGCATCTAAACACCACGACCACGTCCGTATCCAGCGGCTTCACCTCACGCCTCCGGGCATGCTCAGGTTGATGTTGTACCTTTTCTTGAAGGAGTCTATCTTGCCCTGGCTGGTGTCGGCAAGCGCGCCCCTTTTTATTATGTCGTCCCCGTATGCCGCTCTCAGCTTGTCTATGACTGCGTCCAGCATGGCATTGCCGGCCGGCTGCTCGTCCCACAAAGTAAGCTGCCTTTCGCTCTCGTCCTCAAGATGAGTCACTCTCACGCCAAGCAGCCTAAGAGGCTCTCTTTTCCAGAGTTCGTCGAAGAGCCTTCTGGCGTGCTCGTATATTTCAAGGTCGGCCTCTATGGGCGCAGCCAGCACCGACTGTTTCTGATACTGCGTAAAATCACTGTATCTTATCGATACGCCGACGCAGTACGCTCTAAAGCCCTTTCTTCTTAGTCTCTCGCCCACTATCTCGGAGAGAGCCAGCAGGTATTCGTGCGCCGTTTCGGCGTCCTCGACGTCGCTTGGAGTGGTCGTGGAGTTGCCTATGCTCTTTATCTCGTCGCTGGTCTCCACAGGGCTCTCGTCTATGCCGTTGGCGTGATTATAGAGAACTTCGCCGTAGCTTTTGAACATTGCCCGCAGGTACACGGGGTCCATGGCGGCCAGCTCGCCTATTGTCTGAATTCCTATCCTATTCAGTTTCATCTCTGTCCTCCTGCCCACTCCGAACATCTCTCTCACGGGGAGTGGCCAGTACTTCTCACTTATCTCGTCCGGGTACATGGTATGAGTCCTGTTTGGCTTTTGCAGCTCCGACGCGGCCTTGGCCAGCAGCTTGTTGCAGGAGACTCCGATGTTGACAGTAAAGCCAAGCTCGCGACCTATCCGCTCCCTTAGCTGGTTTGCAAACTCTAAAGGCTCCATATGGAGACTCTTTATAACCTCAGTTGCGTCCATGAAAGCCTCATCTATGCTGTAGGGCTGCACCCTGTCCGTATATGAGGAGAGCAGCTCCATGAGCGCGCCCGAGCAGCGGCTGTAGAGGCCGAAGGTAGGCGGCACAGCCACTAGACCGGGGCACTTTCGCATGGCGCTCATTAGGGGCTCGCCCGTTTCTATGCCGTATTTTTTCGCAGGCACCGACTTTGCAAGGACCACTCCCGTGCGCTTTTGGGGGTCTCCCGCCACTACGCTGGATATGTCCCTAAGGTCGGTCTCCTCGCCGTTTAGCAGCCTGTATGCCGCCTCCCAGCTCAGGAACGCCGAGTTGACGTCTATGTGAAGTATAGTCTTCATGCAAATCCCTCCGAACAAGCGTTCTATCGTTTTATTTTACTCTCCCCTTGCCTACATGTCAATGAGGCAATTGACGCCAAAAGATGTTATAATATACTTTGGAATCGACATACAAATTGGAAAGAGGCGATATTTTGGATATCTTGGAAAACAACATAGATCCGGCAATAGAAGAAAAAAGCGAAGGCATAGCGGGAAGCGGCTGCGAGGTCCTGGTTCCCTTCAATGAGCGCCTTCCGCTGCGGGAGATAGAGCGCAGCATAATAAAGAAGTACCGAAAGAACATATGGTCCAACTTCATAAAGGCCATAAAGGAATACGAGCTTATAAAGGACGGCGACAGGGTAGCTGTTGCCATATCCGGAGGAAAGGACAGCCTGCTCATGGCCAAGCTCTTCCAGGAGCTCAAGCGCCACGGCCAGATAAAGTTCGAGGCCGAATACATTGCCATGGATCCGGGCTACCACAAGAACATAAGAGAACTGCTCATCGACAACTGCGAGCACCTGGGCATTCCCCTTCATATTTTCGACTCGGGCATATTCGACATAATAGACAACATAGCCAAGGACTATCCTTGCTACATGTGCGCGAAGATGCGCCGCGGCGCCCTCTACTCGAAGGCCAAGGAGCTGGGCTGCAACAAGCTGGCGCTTGGACACCACTACAACGACGTTATCGAGACTACGCTCATCAATATGCTCTACGCCGGCAGCTTCAAGACCATGCTCCCCAAGCTCAAGTCTACCAACTACGAGAAGATGGAGCTCATACGCCCCCTCTACTACGTCCGCGAAAAGGACATAGAACGCTTCATACAGGGCAGCGGCATATGGCCGCTAAACTGTGCCTGCATGGTGGCCGCCAAGAAAACCTCCAGCAAGAGGCACGAGATTAAGCAGCTTGTCAAGACGCTAAAGGAAAACTACAGCGAGGTCGACAAGTCCATATTCAAGGCGGCCTGCAACGTCAACATGGACGCAATACTAGGCTGGGAAAAAGACGGAGAAAAACACTCCTATCTTGACTTCTACTAGAAAAAAGACTGTATAACACAAAAAGCTTTGGGCACCGGGTGCCCAAAGCTTTTTGATTTTCTGTTTGTGATTTTTAATTTATTTTACAGCCTTGAAGCCGCGGCCTCATCATATACAGCGCTGCCCTCCATCCTTCTTACTGCCTCTATAAAGAGGTCTGCAAGGTGAGGATCGAACTGCGTCCCCTTGTTTTTTTCCATCTCCGAAAGGGCCTGCTCGATTGTAAGCGCCCTCCTGTAGGCCCTGTTGGATATCATCGCGTGGAACGAGTCAGCTATACTTACTATCCTCGCATAAAGCGGTATGTCTTCTCCAAAGAGACCGTCCGGATATCCCCTTCCGTCCCATCTCTCGTGGTGGCTCCTTACGCAGGCAAGCACCTTCTCATCCTTTATTATGTTCCTTATTATGTCGTCGCCAAGTATGGTGTGCCTTTTTATTATAGCATACTCCTCGTCTGTCAGCCTGGAAGTCTTGTTTATTATGCTGTCGGGAACACCTATCTTGCCGCTGTCATGCAGCAAAGCTCCCATCTTGAGCTTGCTCTTGTCCCTTTCCGTCAGGTAGAGCTCCTTTGCTATTATTAATGAGTATCTCGCCACTGCGTCCGAATGCTCTCCCGTATAAGAGTCCTTCGCATCTATGGCCTTGGTGAGTGCCAGGACTGAATCCAAAAGCGCTTCCCTTTTGAAGTACTCCTCCATGCCAGCATTGGCGGTCTCTTCCATATCCTTGCTGTACACACTGCACCTGTTTCTGCCATTCTGCTTTGAGTAGTAAACGCCGATTTTAGCCTTCTTTATGAGTTCCTCGGCTTCCTTGGAATCCTGAGGATATGCAGCTATGCCGACACTCATTGTGACGTTCATCTGATGCGAATGCTCCTTTAGCCTTCTGCTGGAGTTCATACCCCTTCTTATTTCCTCAGCTGCAGATAGCGCCTCTGCCCTGCAGGATTCAGGCAGCAAAACGGCGAACTCCTCTCCCGAATATCTGAAAGCATATCCCCTGTTTCCCACTACATACTTTATTATGCCCGCAAGCTCCCGCAGGAACAGATCCCCGCTGCTGTAGCCGTGTCTGTTGTTTATATCCCTGAATTTGTCTATGTCGCAAAATATGAGGTATATCTCCCCGCGGCCTGTAAGCATCTTCTCCCTGAATTTCTCGTAGAAAAACCTGTGGTTGTAAAGTCCCGTAAGCTCGTCCTGGTTCGAAAGCAGCCTCAGGCTCTCATTCTCCTCCCTGTGCATCCTTATGTTGTCCACCATTATGTTGAAAGCGCCGGCAAGGCTCACTATCTCCTGAGGACCCTCTACCCTGACCTTGCACAGCTCGTCCTCGTCGCTGATTCTAGATATCTGTTCCTCGAGCCTCTTTATGGGATCTATTACTTTCTTGCTGAACCTTATTCCCCATGCCAGCACCAGTATTGAAACTGCCGCCATGAAATACCGTTCTATGACTACGCTGCTTATCAGAAGCTGGCAAGCTACTGTCGCGCCTATTACGCAAAACAAAAAAAGCGAGAATCTGCCCTGAAGGCTCTTGGGCCCCAGCTTACCCAACCAGTTCACCCCTACCACCTGCCTCAAACCCATTATTTATTGTATATTATGGAAATGTATACCCATGCTGAAATTATGCAATCATCCAAGTCCTTTTTCTATTATCCACGAAAAAACTCTGGGCACCGGGTGCCCAGAGTTTTTAGTTACCTGCATGGTTTTTGATTATCTCCGCAATCTTTCCTTGCAGCTCCTTTGGAATTCTCATCATTACATATTCGCTCTCTTCGCCCTCAAGCACAGCTCTTATCTGCTCCCGGTTCATGCCTGATTTAAGAGCTCCTGTCCTCTTGTAGTCGAGCCTGTCTATGTAGTTCTCGAGCATCCAGCTTTGCGTCGCCTCGTCAAAGAGCGCCAGCTTTATCCCCGATTTTATAGTAAGGAGATTTTCGTCTATCATGTCCTTGAAGTCCTTTATGAGGCCGTTGAGCTTGTAGTAGTTCTCGACCTGCCTGCCCTTGAGCCCGTAGTCCTGGCAGACTATGTCCCTTTTCCTTCTTCTGCGCTCCGAGGCATCGCTTTCTATTATTGCATATTTTTTGAGTATCGATTTGGCCTTCTCCATGGGCGAAAGTTCCCTTTGCACCCAGTTGGTGTCTATTATTATCTCCTGGGCCTGCTCCGGGCTTATCTCGTCCCTGCCCTTTATGAAGGCGGGGATCTTTAGATACTTTGAATCCGCTGTCTGCTCGTATATCCTCCTGTACGCCTCCAGGCGGTTGTGGCCCGAAAGGACCGTGTAGGACTCGGCTCCCGTGCCTTCCCAGACTATAAGTGGGTTGAGGAGGCCGTTTTCCATTATTGACATTATAAGCTGCTCCATCTTGTTGTCGCCAAGGGGCCTGTAAAAATTCCATTCGGCAGGCGCCGCCTTGAGCCTATTTACATCCAGCTCGTGTATGTTGAGGTCGCCTTCTATCTGCCTTATCCTTATGCTCTCGTTGCCCAGCACGGACGCCGAAGCGTTGGATATGGATATGAAGTCGTTGACCATGCTCTTGTTTATCACCTTTTTACTTGACAATTCTGATTACCTCCTCTGCAAAGCTCTTAAACTGCTTTGTTGCCCTGGAGTTTCTGTTGAAAAGGTCAAGCGGCTGCCTGTCCCACTGGGCCTTTTTAATGTTGGTGTCCACCGAGATGTAGCTTTTGAATACTATCTCGCCGAAGGTCTGCTCTAGTACATCCTGGGCGTCGTCTGTTATGCTCTCCCTCTTGTCCACCTTGTTCATGAGCACCCCTGCGAGCTCGAGGTTCCTGTTGAAGGTTCTTATCTCGTTGATGTAGTTCTTTATGGTGTTGAGGCCTATTATGCCAAAGCTTGAAAGCTCCACCGGTATTATTACGTAGTCCGAAGCGTTGAGTATGTTGAAGTTGAGTATGCCCAGCGTAGGGTTAGTGTCAAAGAGTATGAAGTCGTATATGCCCGCCTCGACTACCGGCTCTAGTATCTTCCTCATAACGCTCTCCCTCATGACCTTGGTGAACAGCTTCATCTCTATCAGGGCCATGTCGAAGTCGGAGACTATTATGTCCATGTTCTCATATGGCGTGCTCTGTATGTAGCCCAGGAGGCTGTTCTCATTTATTATCGCGTGGTTGAGGCTGTTTTCGGGCGAAAGGTTCATCCCCAGAGAGTAAGACAGGTTGAACTGCGCGTCGCCGTCTATGAAGAGTATCTTATAGCCCTTTTCAGCAAGCGCGTAGCCAAGACCCGCCACTACCGAGGTCTTGCCTGAGCCGCCCTTGTTGTTGGCAATCGACACCACCTTAGTCTCCCTGTAATCGTCTATGTATATCTCGTCTATATCTATTCCGAGCGCATTGCTTATCTTTTCTATGTTTTCCCTGCCCGACTCGCTTCTTCCCGTCTCTATAGCCTTTATAAGGCTCAGGCTAAGTCCGCTCGTGTTTGCCAGGTCCTGCTGCGTGAATTCCACTTCAAGCCTTCTGTTTCTTATGTTCTCAAACAAAACCTTTCCCTTCACCGCAAAATCCCTCCCTGTTTTTCCATAGTAAAATCAGTATACCATAGCCATGACCTTTCGCGCCATAGTTATAACCTTTTTCAATAAAAAAGTTATAACTAAAAAAGCGCGTTGAAGCTTGTTGAGCAGTGTTATATTGTGCTATATTATATTCATACGGTAAAAGTTATAACCAAGCCATTTACAATCTCTTTCAAGAGGAGAGTGACATATGAACAGCAATGAGATAGTTTTTCTAAACCTTATAGAGATGCTCCGCAAGGAGGAGTATGAGCCTATTACATATTTTGTTAGCGAAAACTTCCCCCACAAGAAAAGCGAACAGGTATACGACGAGATTTCAGCGAAGCTTTCACTGAGGGGCCTGGATTCCAGCGAGGAGAGCAGCTCACGAAGAGATGACGTCCTAAGGCTTGTGCATTCGTGCATATACCTTATAGAGGACATCCTTCCTGAGGTGGAAAAACCCACCTACAAGAAGTCAAAGGAGCTCAATCTGCTCAGCAAGAAGATAAAGACATACAAGAAAAAATGGGCTTCATCAGTTGAAGACTATTTCAAGAAGAACAATGCCAAAAAGTACATCATAAAGGAATATCTCGGCAAGAAGCCTGAACTTTCGCTGACAGAGTTCAACGAGATGAGGATGCAGCACATAAACGACTGGCTCAAGGGTAAAAGCCTCTACCTCTCGTCGTTCTTCTACGTGGACGAGCTTGTAAAGTCGCAAAAGAACCTGGTTTTCCAGACCGAGCTGACATACATACTCCTCAAGGAAATGGTCAAAAACGGCCTCGATATAAAGCTGGACAACTCGGCCGCCGTTGAGGATTCGACTCTCAGCATCAAGGAGAACGAGGCCGGACAGATTCCCAACTGGCTGCTGCTCGACGGACTCTTTCGCGTAAGCCCCATAGAGGTGTTCAAGCATGAGAACATAGTGGAACTCGAAGACGGCAAAACAATGCTCGTATTCGACAAAAATCTCAAAAACAGCCTCTCGATAACAGTGCCGAACCAGTCCGAAAACGAGTTTCTCAACGCCAACTTCGACTCGTCAAAGGATCCCATATCGCTTGGACGCTTCGAGCTTGCAACGCTCATAGGGGTACTCCAAATCGGCCGGGAGCAGCTTAAGTCCTCAAACAAGATAGCCTTCTCGTTCAACCAGCTGCTTAGCCTCTGGAATTCGAGCAACTCCGGCAAGCTCTACAACAAAATAAAGAAGGCGCTTTTCTACCTTTCAATGAACATGTACACAGTGCAGCTTGCAAACAACATCACCAGAAATTTCTACATCATAAACGCCATAGAGAAGCCCACGTTCAACTCCTCGGGTGAGCAGGAGTGGATAGTCGAGATTGACAGCCGGCTCAGAGAACAGATACTCGAGAAAAACTACACGGAGCTCTATTCCGAGGAGATATCCTCGCTCAAGTTCGAGCTTTCTCCTATACTCTACAAGACACTTGTAATCGACCTTGTCGAGATAATGTCTAACAACCAGAAGAAGAAGCAGACTGTAATCGCCGTAGAAAAGGAGTACACCCTCAGGGAGCTATCCACAAGGACTTTCCTCGAAGGCAAGCCCAACATAAGGAAAAAGAAAATAGAAAACTCTCTCGAGGACATACTCGAGAAGAAGGACAGCATACTAAAGGGCTATGAGATCAAGGATAACGGCAACATATACAAGATGTACTTCAACCAATTCCCTCTGAGAAAGGAAATAGACACCAAATAGAAAATCAAAACATCATCAGGCAGGGCCTCTGAATTGCATGAGACTATTTCAGAAGCTCTGCCTTTTTGAAATGTAGCGATATAGCGCAAAATATGGTGTAAATGTTACTCTCGTATGGGTATAATGTTATATTATGACTTGTTCAGGAAGGGAGGCATTTGTTTGGACATCAGAAAAATCCTGCTGCCCGTGGACGGCTCGGAGTGCAGAATAAATTTTTTGAAAGTAGTGGAGGAGATAGCTCTCAAATTCAAGGCTGAAATAACTGTGCTCAACGTCCAGCACAAATACCCCCAGCCTATTCACAGCGCGGCTACGCTTGAGAAGTACGGCCTCAGCAAGACTGTGCTTGACCAGGATGAGAGAAACAAGAGAAGCATTGGAATTGTAAACCAGATGCGAAATCTGCTCTCTCAAAAGGGCATAAGGGCCCAGACACGCGTCGAAACCGGGAATCCTGCAGAGAGGATAATAGAGATAGCGGAGAGTGAGAATTTCGACCTTATCATAATGTGCTCCCACGGAATAGAAGCAAACAAGCGCTTCCTCATGGGCAGCACCACAAACAAGGTCCTCCACTATTCCAAAAAGCCCGTGCTGGTTGTAAAGCACGAATTCTGCAAGGTCATAGACTTCGAATCAATGCGCAAAAGGTAGGCGATAACCATATGGAAAGAAAAGACTACATCACCGCAAGCGATCTGTTCTCCATGATTGCATCGCGAGACAGTATGGTCATACTTGACACAAGGCAGCTCTCAGACTATGAAGAGTACCACGTAAGCGGAGCAGTCCGCGTCGAAACTGAAGACATACTGGATTATATTGAGGGTTCCGTCGCGTCCGCAAAGGTTCCTGTGATTGTAATATCCGAACTGGAATATCCATCTGATGATTTGTCCCGCGGGCTTTATGAAAAAGGCTACAACGCCTTCTACCTTAAAGGCGGGATGAAGGACGGCTGGTTCCGCCTTGTCAGGCACATAAGAATACATGAGCAAAAATGAGGCTAGATTGCCTTCAGTCTGAAGGCTGCCAATTTTTTACTACGCTGCATTTCCAACAGGGATGCGGCTTTTTTGTTGTATTTATCCGAATCTTCAGAATCTTATAATGTATTTTTTTACCGTGGCACTTGCATATTTATGTCCATAGTGTATAATTTTGTATAATATAGTCTTAAGGACCTATACATCCATGATTTGTCAGACCTGATTTTGAAAATTGGGAGGGTTGATGATATGAACAAGGCTTCAGAATTTAACCTTTATTCCGCTTTACCATTTATGATTGCAGCTTATGTAGCCTCATACCTTGGCTGGCTGCTTTTCACATCAGGAAAAATAAGCCTTATAGTCGGAGACTTGTTTTCACTAGCGGGCGACATGGGCGCACTGGCCCTTCTTATATACACGTGCAGGCATGTAAAGCACAACAGGACCTACTGGCTCATGCTGCTCTCAAGCGTGTTCTTCTACTTTATGGGGGACGCGGTCTGGACATACCACGAAATCCTGCTAAGCCAGGACATACCTACAGGGAGCACCAGCTACTTGTTTTACGCCCTGAACAGCCTTTTTCTGATGCTGAGCACTTTAGCTCTGGCATACCAGGAAAAGGGCAGGTGGAACTCGCTCCAGCTTCTCATGGATTCAATTACCGTTGTATGCATATTTACATATCTGGCATGGCTGCTCTTTTTCAGGGACATACTCCCATCGCTTGGCATAATGCCGCTTAAAGAGTGGGCGGCTGTAATAAGCGTAGTACTTAACTTGATAGCTCTCATAGGTTTTCTGATTTTGACGGTATCCCGCTCGGACAGCATATTCCCAAAGAGGGTTTACCTTCCGCTGCTGAGCGGCATAGCAATATTCTGCACGGCGGACACGGCATACTACCACCAGGTGCTGCAAGACAGCTACATATCTAGCAATCTTGTAGACCTGTTCTGGTACATAGCGCTGCTTCTAATCGGAGCCTCCGGTTACTACATGCAGCACTTGGAAAAAGGCAATGTTCATCATGCTCACCTGGCAGAAGCTCATGAGGCTGCTATAAAGGATCATACCTGGATTATGACAATACCGCTAGGCGTTATATTCATAACAAGCTATCGCGATTTTAGGACTATAGCATTTTTTTCAGCGCTTGTGCTGCTCCATCACTTTATAACCCGCCACATTAAGATATCGGCTCAAAACGCTATGCTCCTGGCGCATCAAAAGGAGCTCAACAACTCGCTCCGGATTAGAATGGAGGAGACCAAAAATCTGAACAAGGAGCTCCTCGAAAAGATAAAGGAGATACACCATCTCAATGAAAACCTGGAAAAGCTCATAGCTGAGAGAACATACGAGCTCCAGGCAAAAAACGCCAAGCTCGATATTCTTGCAAACTGCGATCCTCTCACATGCCTTCCCAACAGGAGGAACTTTCTGAGCAGCCTCGATTCTTATCTGCATCGGGCGAAGGAGGCAAACGGACGTTTCGCACTTCTTTTTATAGATATTGACCGCTTCAAGGAGATAAACGACACCTACGGGCACAATGTAGGAGATGAAGTGCTTGTCCAGGCAGCAAAACGGATGAGCATGAGTCTTAGAAACGGCGACTTCATAGCAAGGCACGGCGGAGACGAGTTCGTTGCCATAATAGACAGACTTTCCGAGCGTGGTGACATATTGCCTGTCATAAACAGAATAAGAGAGTCCTTCGAGCTCCCGCTGAAAATAGATGACCACAGGATAAAAATAGGCCTGAGTGTTGGTTCCGCCGTATATCCCTACGACGGTTCGGACAAGGTTTCCCTTTTAAAGTGTGCTGACAACAACATGTATCTGGACAAGGTAACAACAGTAGACGATATACAGCCTGGGTCGCAGCCTTTCACTGGAGGATTGTTCAATTAATTGATAAAACTAAATTCCATATTATATTTACTTTGCTAGCCGGGTTTCTAATCTATAGAAGCCTGGTTTTTTTGTTTCATGTGGAACATGCGATTGCATTGATAAATATCAAGAATTAATAAAAAACAAATATTAATATAAAAACAATCATTTATATGGGGGTTGGAACTGCATGAGCCGCAATAAGTTGGGGCACACCCAAAAAAAATATAAGGACAGGGAGGGGGAGTTTTAAAAATTACGGGAATTCTGAGCGGTATTTTAAAAACTAAAAACAAATTCTGAATATTTTTAAAAACTACAGGACATCACAAAAAAGAGTCGGAGCTTTCATGTGGATAAAGATGAGCATTATCAACAGGTTATCCACAGGATATGAACATACTTATGAACAGCTAGGAATAAAAAAAAGCCCTTTAGGGGCGATGTTGCAGAAAAGGCAAAAAAAAAGACACACCAAAAAGGCATCCCTAGAGTAGCAGTTTTTTGTATGCGGCATGCTTTTGGAGTATCTTGGCTATGTAAGCCGAAGGATGGTTTATTTCACTGTTGTGGAGCCTTGTAAATACGCTGTCGACTACAAGCTCAACCTTTGGGCGGCTCAGGTATCTTAGGGCTTCAACAAGTGCATATATTACATTGTCGTTGGCTCTTGATCTGGCCGGCTGCTCGAGCCTGTCGCGCAGACCAGCTATGTACGAATAAAGCTCCTTATGCCTTGAAACAAGGTTTTCAAGCCTGTCCCGGGCGCTTATGCGGCTGTCCTTTATGGAAAGCTTTAGCCTTTCAAGCGGTTTGAGTATGAAAAGGAACCTGTTTTTATTTTTTACGCTTCTGTGGGCATACTGCTTCTGCTCAAGCTTTTTAAGCAGGCTGCTCTCGTCCAGAAGCCTGGATATAAGCGATTTTATGTAGTATATGTTGTCGGTGTTGAGGAAGGATGTCCATTCAGGATTTTCTTTCTTCAGGTTTATTATGAAGCTGTTTTTGGATTTGAAGCCCTTTGTGCTCATAAGTATGCTGCAGTAGTATACTATTTTCTTGAGGGTCACGTTCATATCGTAGAACTCCCTGGAGAAGAAGAGTTTTCTAAGCTCCATGTATCCGCCCGAGGAGGCCTCGGAGTCGGACCTGTTGAACGCATTTTCCATGCCGATTATCTCCCAGCCAAGGTATGACGGGTTGTAGCGTATGAGCCCCATGTCTACAAGCTCGGTTATGCACTTGGTCACTGTGCTCCTGTGCATGTAGCAGGCTTCCTCTATTATCATTTTTGAAAGGCAGCACATGGAAGGGTTGGCTGTCCTTACTATGAAAATGTATTCATTGGATGTGTCTATTTCGCCTGAGAGAGCTTCGATGTACCAGTCGCGTCTTGTCTGGATTGACATGCTGCAAACGGCGTTGAATACGTCTATTAGCTTATGGTGTTTTTTGCTGTGGAGCACTGAAAGAGCGTGCGATATGGAAACCTTGTTGGCCATGTTCCTTCCTCCTTTCGCTTAAAAAATATACACTTATCCACAATACTGACGCTATTTTTTTATTATAGAAAACAAAAGCAAAAAAGAAAAATCAATTACATATATTGTAAAAGGAATTTTTGGTTCGTAATCGGAATTTACGGGTCGTGACCGGAATTTTTGGGTCGTGATCAAAAAAATCATAAGCAGACCGCCTGCCACAAAAAAACTCAGTTTTATCAACATATAATCGAGATCAGGCATTAAATTTGAAGTTGCTTCGTGAGGGCATTTTTGGGTCGTAACCAAACTTTGATCAAAAAAATACAGATTTTAACCGAAAACGGCATTTTTGGGTCGCCATCAAACTTGGAAATTTTGAATGCCCAAATTCCAGGATATCCACAGCTTGAGCTATCACATAAAAGCAGATTTGCAAGCAAAAAAAAACGGCATTTTTGGGTCGTGACCAAACTGCCTTCAAAAAAAACGGCATTTTTGGGTCGTGACCGGAATTTTCGGGTCGACACCGGAACTTTCGGGTCGTAACCGGCATTTTTGGGTCGTGACCGGAATTTCCGGGTCGTAATCGGCATTTTTGGGTCGTAATCGAATTTTTTGGGTCGTGACCAAACTTTTTGATTGAAAAACAACTGCTTCTATATAGCTATATTCATTTGATACGCAATTTTGGCACTCGGATTTTAAATTTTATAAAAAAAAGTCCTCTTGAGGCCTTGCGGCTTTCAGAGGACTTTGAATATTAGTATTAAGTTTAGCAGCTCTTGTGCGGAGCTATGTTTTCAGTTATATTGTAGCCGTGCTTTTCGAAGGCGGCCTTTATCATTTCCACATGAGCCCTTCCGTTGGTTTCAACCGTTGCTTCGAGTGTTACCTGCATAAGTTTGTCGTATGACTTGAACTTGTTGTGCTCTAGCTGTATTATGTTGGCTCTCTCGCTGGCTAGTATCTCTGATATCTTGAGAAGTTCACCCGGTTTGTCGAAGAGATCAAGAGAGAAGCAGAATATCCTTGATCTGCTCACAAGGCCTCTGTTTATCATTGAGGATGCGGCCATGACGTCTATGTTGCCCCCTGAGATTACGCAAACCACCTTTTTATCTTTGACATTTAGCTTCTTGAGTGCGGCGAGAGGAAGTATTCCCGAGTTTTCAGCTACAAGCTTGTGCTTTTCAAGCAGCAGCAGGAAGCTTTCCATGAGGTCGAAATCTGAAACTGTTATTATGTCGTCCACAAGGTGCTTGCACACAGAGTATGTAAGCTCTCCGGGAGTCTTAACTGCCACGCCGTCGGCTATTGTGCTTACGCTATCGAGCGTTGCGACGCTGCCTTTCTCAAGAGACGCCTTCATTGACGCTGCGCCTTCAGGCTCCACTCCTATCACCTTGACTGAAGGGTTTATAAGCTTTGCGCCAAGCGCCACGCCGCTTACGAGGCCGCCGCCGCCCACCGGCACAAGTATTATGTCTGCGTCCTTTAGCTCGTCCATTATTTCAAGGCCTATTGTGCCCTGTCCTATGATTATGTCCCAGTCGTCAAAGGGATGTATGAATTTGTAGCCTTGCTCGGCTTCGAGTCTTCTGGCTTCCTTGTAGGAATCGTCATAGCAGTCCCCGTATAGTACTATGTTTGCTCCGAAGTTCCTTGTGGACTCCACCTTTATAAGGGGAGTCGCGGTAGGCATTACTATTGTAGATTTGACTCCCAGCAGGCTGGAAGCCAGGGCAACGCCCTGTGCATGGTTTCCAGCTGATGAGGCCACAAGGCCCATGCTCTTTTCCTTGTCGGAAAGCTGGGCTATTGCATTGTATGCGCCTCTTAGTTTGAAGGCGCCGGTCTTTTGGAGATTCTCAGGCTTTATGAACACGCGGTTTCCGCATTCGCTGCTGAATATGGGACTTTCTATGAGCCTTGTGTCCGAAAGAATTGAAGCGAGACGCTCCTGAGCCTGTCTCATATGTTCGAGGCTGATGTCAACGCCATTGTTTAGGTTTTTGAAAAAAGTTTTAACTGTCATTTATAAATACCTCCCGGCTTTTATTTTAGTATGTATACTGCAGTGTAATATGTAACAGGAATAATGTTGTATTGTATGAGAATATAATAACATACAGATGGATTGTATTCAATTCACAAACAAAAAAAGCCCGCCCTCAAAAACTAAGGGCGAGCTGCATGCTCTAGTATATCTTTGTTATTCTGTAGCCGTGCTTTTCAAGGGCGGCCGTTATCATGTCCACGTGCATCTTTCCGTTGGTTTCGACTGTCACCTCGAGATTGACCTGCATAAGTCTGTCGAAGGACTTGAACTGGTTGTGCTCAAGCTGTATTACATTTGCCCTTTCGCTGGCCAGTATCTCTGATATCTTGAGGAGCTCTCCAGGCCTGTCGAACAGCTCTACTGAGAAGCAGAATATCCTTGATCTGCTTACAAGGCCTCTGTTTATCATTGAGGATACAGTCACGACATCTATGTTCCCCCCAGAGACGACACATACGACCTTCTTGTCTTTTACATTCAGTTTCTTGAGTGCGGCAAGAGGAAGTATTCCCGAGTTTTCAGCCACTATCTTGTGCTTTTCAAGCAGCAGCAGGAAGCTTTCCATGAGTTCGAAGTCGGATACGGTTATTATGTCGTCCACAAGGTGCTTGCACACTGAGTATGTCAGATCTCCGGGAGTCTTAACGGCCACGCCGTCGGCTATTGTGCTTACGCTATCGAGCGTTGCGACACTTCCCTTTTCAAGAGACGCCTTCATTGACGCTGCGCCTTCAGGCTCCACTCCTATCACCTTGACTGAAGGGTTCAGGAGCTTTGCGCCAAGCGCCACGCCGCTTACGAGGCCGCCGCCGCCCACCGGCACAAGTATTATGTCTGCGTCCTTTAGCTCGTCCATTATTTCAAGGCCTATTGTACCCTGGCCTATCATTATGTCCCAATCGTCAAAGGGATGTATGAATTTGTAGCCGTGCTCGGCCTCAAGTCTCCTGGCCTCGTTGTACGAATCGTCATAGCAATTGCCGTAGAGGGCTATGTTAGCGCCGTAATCCCTTGTGGACTCTACCTTTATAAGGGGAGTCGTGGTAGGCATTACTATTGTAGATTTGACTCCCAGCAGGCTTGAAGCCAGGGCAACGCCCTGTGCATGGTTTCCAGCCGATGAGGCCACAAGGCCCATGCTCTTTTCCTTGTCGGAAAGCTGGGCTATCTTGTTGTAGGCCCCCCTTATCTTGAAGGCGCCGGTCTTTTGGAGATTCTCAGGCTTTATGAACACGCGGTTTCCGCATTCCTTGCTGAATATGGGACTTTCTATTAGTCTTGTGTCTTCAAGCACAGGAGCTATGCGTTCCTGGGCTTTTCTCATCTGCTCGAGGCTGACGTCGACGCCGTTGTTTAGGTTTTTGAAAAAAGTTTTCACTGTCATTATTAAAATACCCCCTGAAATTTCTTTTTTTATTTTTAACTGCCGCTTATATGTATGTTGTGTTGGACATGTCGCTAGTCAAAGCGACAAATCCGGCAGCAGCTTGATAAGCTGAAAACAAAAAAGCCCGCCCTCAAAAATTCAAGGGCGAGCTGTATACTCGCGGTACCACCTTAATTGGCAAAAAAAGCCGTCTCGTTTGTAGGTTCAATCAAACCCTAGGCTTTGTATCGGGGCCAGCCGGCAATTCTTACTTAATTCGGAATGCTGCTCTGGAGTGATTTGCAATTCAAACGCACTGTCAGTTTTCACCACCCACTGACTCTCTGCAAGCACCGTCTTGAAAAGCCTGTCTCCATCTACGCATTTTAATATTTAACTTTAACTAATTAAATCTTTAATATTTAAAATTTTAATGCTGTGAAGACAAAATGTCAATATATTTTAAAAAAATTTAGAATATTCCAAAAATTAATCATGATTCTTTTTTGCTCAAGCCGGAAATTCGATGATTTAGTGCATACTGTTAAGGAAATGGGTATAAAGTAAGAAGCAGTTGTGCCGGAAGTCCCGTCGGTATAAAAGACACAATCGAAGGAGGTTCGTATGGTAAAAATTGCAAATCCTTCAAAATGGCTTGCTGCAAAGCTAGTTGAGATCTATGGTGAAGATTCGCAGGTTGTCGCGAAAAAAATGAAGTATCTTTTGTTTATCAACGTAATGAATATTTCAATATGCCTGCTTTTTGCGTACATAAGGATGGCCGAGAACCCAAGCATATATGGGATAAAGGGGATTGTGTCGGCGAATGCAAGCGCCGCGGCTGTAATAGCCGCAAGCGCAATTTCTATAAAATATATATTTCAGTCAAGGGCTAAAGAGGCCTCCAACATGCTAATAGCAATAATGGCATGCACAGTATTCGACATGCTTATAATAGACATGTCGGGCATAAGGCTTGCGGAGAGCTCTAGAGTATACGAGCCGATGTTCATAATGACAGTATATCTTATAATGGTTTCGATATTTGGGACTGGCAAAGGACAGATAGCCCTGGCTGCGGCAGTAGGACTTTTGGGCATAGAGTATGAATATTTTTCAAGGTTTTCAATCCAGAGTCAAGCGGCGGATTTGCCGGGGATGTTAATACGGGGAATTCAGTTCCTGGCTGTGAGTATATTTGCATATGTTTCGTTTGACATATTCCACGGCTCAGTCAAGAAGATAGTACAGGCTGGAGAGGTGTCGGGCTACAAGTACAGATCGCTCTTTAGCAACATGTCTGACGGGTTTGCATACTGCCAGACACTGTTTGATGAATACGGCAAGCCTCAGGATGCTCTGATACTCGAGGCCAACAGAGCGTTCAAGACGATAACAGGCTGCAGCCTTGCTGAAAAGGAAAGTCTCTCGGAGATATTCAAGGAATTCTCGCTTGGAGGCAGGAATTGGCAGAAAAAATATGCAGATGTGGCGCTGCATGATACAGAGATAAATGATGAAATTTATGTAGCTGATGCTGACAAATGGATTTCAGTACACCTTTTCAGCCCGCTGAGAGGATACTTCGTGCTTCTGCTAAGGGACATAGATGAGGTTGTGAAGACAAGAGAGAGGATAAGGGAATCGGAGGCTCTTCACAGAGGTCTTGTGGAATGCTCTCCTGATGCTATAGTAGTTACAAACATCAGGGGAAGAATACAGATGGTTTCGCCTGCGGTCTCCAAGATTTTCGGGTATGAAACAGGGGAGCTCATAGGAAAGGACATGGAGGTGCTTGTGGACTCTCCGGACAGGGCGATGCTTTCGAGAAACATAGAGTCGGCCTTGAGGGGCAGCAGGAACTCGATAATGGAATACAGGGGGGTCAAAAAAAGCGGCGAAAAGCTGGACATAGAGGTCAACTACGAGATAATAAGCGGAGTTGCAAAGGAAAATACGAGGATACTGCTCATAAACAGGGATGCGACTTCAAGGAAGAATGCCGAGGAGATGTTCAAGAACATATTCCACTCCCACAGCTCGATAATGTTCCTCATGGACATAGACAGCAAAACTATAGTCGATGCCAACAAGACTGCGCTTGAGTTCTACGGTTATCCTCTTGTGGGAATGAACATAGGCGACATAAGCACTCTTGAGCGTTGCGACATAGAGAGGAATTTCGAGTACATAAAGCTCAATGGAAGCATGAGATTTGACGAGAGCCACAGGGTCTACAGCAGCGAAATAAGGGAAATGAATGTCAACATATCGATAACCAGCCTTGGGGAGAAGCGGTACGCGTTTGCAATATTAAACGACGTGACGGAGGAAAAACGGGCCAAGAACCTGCTTGAGAGGCTTTCGGTCACTGACGCTCTTACAGGCATCTACAACAGGCTCCATTTCAACAGGGAGCTGGAAAATGAGATTGTGCAGGCCAAGTCGCGCAGCGCGGAGTTTTCAATGATAATGTTCGACATAGACCATTTCAAGAGAGTCAATGACACATACGGCCATGACGTGGGTGACTTGGTGCTCAAGGAGGTTGTAAAAATTGTAAAGGAGCAGGTGAGAGCCACAGACGTTTTTGCAAGATGGGGCGGCGAGGAGTTTATAATAATGGCGAAGAACACTCCGCTGCGCCATGCCAAAAGGCTTGCAGAGAGGATAAGGCTGGCAATAGAGCAGAACGACTTTGAGAAGGTGGGCCGCATAACCTGCAGCTTTGGAATATCGGTGCTGACGGATGATGACAGTGAAAGCAGTGTGGCCAAGAGGGCGGACGAGGCGCTATATGAGGCGAAGCAAAGCGGCAGGAACTGCGTGAAGGTCAAGTAAACTGGAAGGGGTGTGGACAAAATGGGTCCAGCCCCTTTTCTTGCGCCCGAATATAGTATAATATATATGAAAATGAAGCTGCAAACGCGGATGCGGCATTACGGAGCGGTGAAGTCATATGGAATTTTTAAGCGGCATAGTCGAGAGAATTACATACTCGAACGAGGAGAACGGATTCAGCGTAATCAAGCTAAAGTCAAAGGGCTTCAACGACCTGGTAACTGTCGTTGGCAACATGGCGACTGTAAATGTCGGCAGCGCTGTCAAGGTCAAGGGCGTGTGGAAGAACAACGGGCAGTATGGCAGACAGTTTTGCGCCCAGGAATATGAGGAGACAGTCCCGGCCACTGTAAAGGGCATTGAAAAGTATCTGGGCAGCGGCCTCATAAAGGGAATAGGCCCGGTGAATGCAAAGCGCATAGTGGACATGTTCGGGACGGAAACCATAGATGTCATAGAGAGCCAGACAGACCGCCTCATGGAGATAGAGGGTATAGGTGAAAAGCGCGTGCAGATGATAAAGAAGGCCTGGGAGGAGCAGAAGGACATAAAGAACATAATGCTCTTTCTGCAGGGCAACGGCGTGTCGGCTTCGTACGCAGTCAAGATATACAAGGCGTACGGCAACGAGAGCATAGAGCTTGTAAAGGAGAATCCCTACAGGCTTGCCCAGGATATATGGGGCATAGGCTTCAAGACAGCTGATGGAATAGCAAGGAACATGGGATACGACGAGAGCTCCATAGAAAGATGCTGCGCCGGGGCTGTCTATGTGCTGGGAGAACTCTCCAATGACGGCCACTGCTTCTCGCTGCGCGAGGAGCTTGTAAAAAGCGCGTGCGATATGCTCGGAGTTGAAGCAGAGCTGGTGGAGCGCGCCATAGACAAGATGAGCGCCGAGCAGCTGCTAATAGAAGAAGAATCCGCTGTGTACATTCCGGGACTCTACTACAGCGAAATCGGAGCGGCTTCGAGGATTGTGAAGATTGCAGCTCAAAAGAGTGCATATGAGGGCTTTGACATCAATCTCATGCTCGAAGCCATGCAATCAGAGTCGGGAATGAGGTACGACAAGGTGCAGCTCGAGGCTATAAGAACGGCTGTAAGCTCGAAATTCATGGTGCTGACAGGAGGTCCGGGAACCGGAAAGACAACGACTACGAATGCTATAATCAAAATGTTCGAAAGGCTTGGAGCCAGGGTATCGCTTGCGGCGCCTACCGGAAGGGCAGCAAAGAGGCTCAGCGAGACAACGGGGAAAAAGGCGCTGACGATACACCGGCTCCTGGAATTTAAGCCGCCGGCAGGCTACCAGAAGAACCAGGACAATCCTCTAACCTGCGACGTTCTGGTAATCGACGAGGCCTCGATGGTGGACATAGTCATGATGAACACGCTGCTAAAGGCCGTAAGAGATGAAGCCGTAGTGATACTCGTGGGTGATGTGGACCAGCTTCCTTCCGTGGGCCCAGGCAAGGTGCTTCAGGACATAATAGCTTCAGGAGCTGTTCCGGTAGTCAAGCTCGAGAGGATTTTCAGGCAGGCCATGGGCAGCAGGATAATAACAAACGCCCACAAGATAAACAAGGGGCAGTTTCCAGAACTGTCTAACAGCAAAAAGTCGGATTTTTTCTTCATGGAGGAGGAAGATCCTGAGAAGGTGGCCCTTATGATAAGGGAGCTTTGCTCGAGCAGGTTGCCAAAATACTACGGCGTAGACGCGGTGGACGACATACAGGTCATATGCCCTATGCAAAGAGGCAGCACGGGCACTGCCAGCTTCAACCAGACTCTCCAGGAGGTGCTCAACCCCTCGGGCGTTTCGGTAAGATATGCAGGTGTCGAATACAGGGTCGGAGACAAGGTAATGCAGATAAAAAACAACTATGACAAGAATGTGTTCAACGGGGACATAGGCAGGATAAGACATGTCGACAGGGAGGCAGGCAGCCTTTCAATATGCTTTGACGAGAGGCTTGTGGAATACGATACCTCGGATATGAACGAGGTTGTGCTGGCGTACGCCACAACGGTGCATAAGAGCCAGGGAAGCGAATACAGGGTGGTTGTAGCACCTATTACAATGCAGCATTTTGTCATGCTGCAGCGAAACCTGATATACACATGCATAACCAGGGCCAAGCAGGTGCTGGTGCTTGTAGGCAGCAAGAAGGCCATAGCAATGGCTGTCAAGAACAACAAAATCGTAGACAGGAATACTCGACTTTCCGAGCGGATAATAAATCAGGTTTAAGAATGGGCACCCGGTGCCCATTTTTTTTACGCTGTTTAAACGGTCACGATATAGGTATAAATAAACGAGTGAATTTGCAAATTTGCAATTGTCTATAAATTCACATAATGCTATAATGTTTAAAATGCTTTTAAAAAAATACAATCCATATCAAAGGGCGGTGCATCTATTGAGAAAAATCGGCTTCAAGGACAGGCTGGAGAATAGGGCCATAGCAGTTATGGTGCTTATAATACTCCTGACATCTTCTGTTATTTCATACATAGGCTACATTCAGTCAGACAAAATGCTTGCAAACACTCTTGGGAAAAGGGCGGTGGCGGTAGCCAAAAGGGCTGCCGAGAATATTGACACTGAAGAGTTCAAAAAGATACAGACGGCACAGGACATGAAAAGTCCGGAGTACATAAAGATAAAGGACATGCTGGAACAGGCAAGAATCAACCAGGAGCTTAAATTCATATACACACTCAGACAGGACAGCACGGGTAAATTCACATATATAGTGGATGCTTCTGAAGAGCCTGAGGCTGTAGGAACAGTCGAAAGTGGCTATGACGAGGTTTATACGAAAGCTTTTGCATCGAGCAATGGATATACAGAAAACAGAATAGATGTCTCAGACGAATACGGAGCGCTTGTTACTGCATACTACCCTATAAAGGATAAAGCAGGCAATACGATAGGGCTTGTGGGTATTGACAGCGGCGTCGACAGCGAATATGCGGCAATAAAGAGCATGGGATATAAAATGATAGTATACTCAGCTATAATGGCGATGGTATTGTCGCTCATAGTGCTTGTGATATTCAGAAGGGCAATAAGGCCGATAACACAGATATCGGAGGCTGCAGAGAGGATAGCCCAATACGATCTTACGGTTGAAGACATAGTTGTAAGAGACAAGGGACAGATAGGCGTGCTTGCAGACGGCATTAACGGAATAGTAGACAACATGAAGAAGCTGGTGCTTACAATAAATTCCACAATGTCCAATCTCAATGAGATATCCGACAAGGTTACAATGTCGTGCACGGAGGTTAACATAGCCAGCAACGAAATTTCAAGAACGATAGAGGAAATAGCATCAGGGACAGTCACACAGGCTGAGGAGGCGAGCAAGAGCGCAAGCATGGGCGGCGAGCTGTCCTCGAAGATAGACAGCATTCAGGAGAATCTTGAGATAACAATAGAAAATGCAAGCCAGATGAGGAGCAAGAACGAGGAAGGCAGGATGTCGGTTACGGAGCTTGAGCAAAGATTCGCAGAAAACAAGCGCTACTCGAGCGAGGTGTCAAGGAGCATGGAGCTGCTTACAGAAAGCTCACAGTCGGCGGGCAAGATAATAGACGCCATAAAGGGCATAGCCAAGCAGACGAACCTGCTGGCGCTCAACGCATCCATAGAGGCCGAAAGGGCTGGCGTGGCAGGCAGGAGCTTTGCAGTAGTGGCGGAGGAGGTCAGAAATCTGGCTGTGCAGTCTGCATATCAGGTTGAGGAGATTGAAGGCATAATAGGCAACATGCTTTCGACCATAGAGAGGACATCTCAGGCAGTTGATTCCACCGAAAAGACATTCGAGGCAGTGGACGAATACATAGGCAAGACGGTGGTCTCGTTCGAATCGATAAACAGCTCGGCACAGGAGGTAATAAGACAGGTTGAGATGCTTGGTGAGAACGTCGAAGTGGTTTCAAGCGCCAAGGAAGCCGTTATAGATTCTGTAAACAATATGCAGGAGATTGCGGAGGAGTCGGCGGCGGCCACTGAGCAGATAAGCGCCTCCGCGGAGGAACAGTCTGCAATGACAACGGAGATACTGGAAACTGCCAGAAAGCTTGAAGTCATAGTGGATGAGCTTTCCAAGGAGATAGGTATATTCAAGGTATAAGAAATTGGGCACCCGGTGCCCAATTTTTTTTAAAATTCAAATCAAGCAAATTGTATATATTATTATTTTTATATCAATTTTTCAATGGAGCTAAAAATGATAAAATGATTCAAAGACGGATGCAGGAAAATAAATCAAAGAAGGTGGTGCATTTATTGAAAAAGGTGAATTTCAAGGACAGGCTGGAGAATAAGGCCATAGCAGTTATGGTGCTGATAATATTTTTGACATGTTCCGTTGTGTCATACATAGGCTATGTGCAATCAGACAGGATGCTTGCAAACACTCTTGGAAAAAGAACTGTGGCAGTGGCTAAAAAGGCAGCGGAGCATATAGACCCTGAAGACTTCGAAAAGATACAGTCTGCAGATGATATGAGCAGTCCGGAATATCTAAAAATCCAAAAAATGCTGGAACAGGCACGAATAGACCAGAACCTTAAATTCGTATATACGATAAGGCAAGGAAGCTCTGGTGAATTCATGTACGTCGTGGACGGTTCTGAAGATGCGGCGGATGCAGGAGATATAGAAGACGGCTACGATGAGATTTTTTCAAACGCATTAGCATCAAATGACGGATATACGGAAAGCAGGATAGATGTGACAGACGAGTACGGAGCGCTTGTTACTGCATACTATCCTATAAAGGACAAAGCAGGCAACACAATCGGCATGGTGGGCGTAGACAGTAATGTAGAAAGCGAATATGCGGCAATAAGGAGCATGGGCTACAATATGATTGTATCATCAGCAATAATGACAGTCTTGGCGTCGCTCATAGTGCTTGTGATATTCAGAAGGGCAATAAGGCCGATAACGCAGATCTCGGAGGCTGCAGAGAGGATAGCCCAATACGATCTTACGGTTGAAGACATAGTTGTAAGAGACAAGGGACAGATAGGCGTGCTTGCAGACGGCATTAACGGAATAGTAGACAACATGAAGAAGCTGGTGCTTACAATAAATTCCACAATGTCCAATCTCAATGAGATATCCGACAAGGTTACAATGTCGTGCACGGAGGTTAACATAGCCAGCAACGAAATTTCAAGAACGATAGAGGAAATAGCATCAGGGACAGTCACACAGGCTGAGGAGGCGAGCAAGAGCGCAAGCATGGGCGGCGAGCTGTCCTCGAAGATAGACAGCATTCAGGAGAATCTTGAGATAACAATAGAAAATGCAAGCCAGATGAGGAGCAAGAACGAGGAAGGCAGGATGTCGGTTACGGAGCTTGAGCAAAGATTCGCAGAAAACAAGCGCTACTCGAGCGAGGTGTCAAGGAGCATGGAGCTGCTTACAGAAAGCTCACAGTCGGCGGGCAAGATAATAGACGCCATAAAGGGCATAGCCAAGCAGACGAACCTGCTGGCGCTCAACGCATCCATAGAGGCCGAAAGGGCTGGCGTGGCAGGCAGGAGCTTTGCAGTAGTGGCGGAGGAGGTCAGAAATCTGGCTGTGCAGTCTGCATATCAGGTGGAGGAGATCGAAGGCATAATAGGCAACATGCTTTCGACCATAGAGAGGACATCTCAGGCAGTTGATTCCACCGAAAAGACATTCGAGGCAGTGGACGAATACATAGGCAAGACGGTGGTGTCTTTTGAATCCATCAATGATTCGGCACAGGAGGTAATAAGGCAGGTTGAACTTCTTGGGGATAATGTGGAGGTTGTGACAATCGCCAAGGAAGCTGTTATAGATTCTGTAAACAATATGCAGGAGATTGCGGAAGAATCTGCCGCAGCCACTGAGCAGATAAGCGCATCTGCTGAGGAACAGTCTGCAATGACAACGGAGATACTCGAAACCGCAAGAAAGCTTGAGGGGATAGTGGATGAGCTTTCTAAGGAGATAGGGATGTTCAAGGTTTAGATGACTTGAAAGGGAATGCAGAAAAATGGGCACCGGGCTAAAAATAAGCATACAAAAGAGAAGGTGAGACTCATGGTTTTTCTTAAGGGCTTCGCGCTGGGCATGCTGCTTCAGCTTTCTGTTGGACCAGTATTCTTCGCCGTATTTCACAAGTCAATCAGTGAAGGCTTCAAGGAGGCTTTCAAAATGACACTTGCCGTTGCTCTAGTCGACGCCGCATATATTGTAGTTTCGTTCACTTCAATAGCCGCGCTTCTTGAAATTCCATCAGTCCATATGCTTGTACGTGTTCTGGGCTCAGCAGCGCTGGCGTATTTTGGAGTCAAATATATAAGAGGTGCTAGGGTTGATAGAAGCATGGAGAGTCCCAGAGATGAAAATAAAGGAGATAGCTTCATTTACGGCATCAAGCTCACCATGCTCAACCCATTAACCATACTATTTTGGACAGCAACATTCGGATCCCTAATAGCCTCGGGAAGGCTTTGGGGAATCGCCAACATTGTCATTTTTTCTCTGGGATGCGTTCTTTCAACAGTTGCATTCCTCGGAGCAATGAGTCTTTTGGGAAACAGAATCAGCAGACTGCTCGACGGGAGGATTTTGAAAATGCTTGACTATGCAGTCGGGGTATTTCTTTTGGGCTTCGGTGCAAGGCTTTTGTTAGCTGGCTAGCTATATTCATATTAAGCCTATACAATTGCCACGGCTCTGACGGGAGATCCATCGGCGCCCTGAAGCTTGAGTGGCAAGACGCTCAGAGTAAAAAATTCATCTTCAATCCTATCTAGGTTGGCAAGATTTTCTATTATTATTATCTCTTTTTCCATGAATGCGAAATGGGCATCGAAGGTTTCGCTGCCAACGCTGTCCACAGATATCGCATCCACACCTACTCCCTTCAGGTCGAATGCTGCCAACCATCTGGCCGCATCAGAGTTGAGCACAGGGAAGCCGTTGAAATATGATTCGCGGCCCCAATACTTATCCCAGCCGGTTCTAATTACCACAAAATCGGCTTGGGATATTTTATCTTCATGAGCTCGAATGTCGGAAAGGCCAATCTCGGCTGCTTCTACATCAGAGAAGTCTAGAAGGCAGGCTTTTCCAACAAACTTGCCGGCGTCAAAATCGCTCAGAGACTTGGCGCCCGTAATCATGTGGCAGGGGGCGTCTATATGAGTGCCCGTATGGGAATACATTGTAAGCAAAAGCTCCGCGAAGCCGTCAGATTCTATTGTGTTGGCTTTTGCAAGTGAAGGGGGCTTTGTGCCTGGATAGACAGGCATGTCCTCTTTTATGGCATGGGTAAGATCTATTATTTTCATGATGCACCTCCGTTGAGAATTATTGTATGCAACTTAAATAACCATATAGCCCTCAATCCAAAAACTGCGAGGAAAGCTTAAATGAACCTCTTTTTTATCATTGTCTGCATTTCCTTGATTATTATACTAACAGGACTATGCTTCTTGTTAGTATGAATAAAGAGAAGAATCCTAGCTGTATGTTTTAGTATATCAGAAATGCCATTTACATTGAGGCTCAAAAGGACATGTTTTCAGAAGTAATCTAGGAAGTACTTGAAAATGAAAATAATCTCAAAAAATAGAATTCTGTCTCATAAATGAGATTTCATTATGGAATATTGGTTTAAAGAGAGTGTGAAAAGCCATACTGCATTGGCTATGGCATAGAAAATCTCAAATTTAAGATTCATATAAATAAAAATAAGAAAGCATGCTTAATAAATCATTGAAATTTAAGGATTTATTAAGCATATTTTTTTTGGCATGATAATTGCTTTAACATAAAGCGAGTAATTTTAAATACAGTCAAAAGTTAGAATTCATAAATTTCTGATAAAAAATCAGGAAATAGCTGAATTTTAAAAAAACAGACTAATTTAAAGAGGTGATATATGGATGAAATGGCTTGTAAGGTACAAGGAGCCTGATTTTAACAAACCTGCCACGGAGCGGATTGTAAAATTGAGGGATGATGTAATTTCCGCAAAGCCAATTTTATGCAGCGAGAGAGCTATGCTTGTTACAGAGTCATACAAGGCAACAGAGGAATCACCCAATATAACAAAAAGAGCGTTGGCCCTAAAGAAGATTCTGGACAATATGACTCAGAACATATGGGATGAGGAGCTGATTGTAGGAAGTCATGGAAGCAATGGCAGAAGGTCTGCTCCTGTATTTCCGGAATTTGCAGTCGCTTGGCTAGAGGATGAGTTGGACGAAAAACTCGAATCAAGGGAGCAGGATACATTTATAGTACCGCAAAATGTAAAGAATGATTTAAAAGGTATTTTTGAGTATTGGCATGGAAAAACAATATATGACAGATACCGAGCTATGCTTCCAGCGGAAACGAAGAAAGCCAGAGATTCATATATGTTCACAAGAGATCTTTTTGAAAGAAATGGCTACGGACATACTGCATACCAGCTTGATAAGCTGTTTGATGTGGGACTTTCAGGAATTAAAAAAGAGGTCATGGAAAGGCTTAAACTGCTTGATATAACAACAAGTGAAGGGTTGGAAAAAAAACTTTTTTATGAGGGGCTTATAATATGTTGCGATGCGGTTGTCGATTACGCCAAACGCTATTCAAAAAAAGCGCGGGAGCTTGCTTGCAAGGAAAGCAATCCTGTCAGAAAAAGAGAGCTTGAAAAAATTGCAGATGTTTGTGACTGGGTACCGGAAAATCCTCCGAGAGACACGTGGGAAGCTATTCAGATTGTAGCCTTCATGCAAATAATCATACAAACTGAAACAAATGGTGATTCAGTATCACCAGGAAGACTGGACCAGTATTTGTATCCATTTTATAAAAAGGACATAGAACAGGGATCTTACACGATTGATGAGATCCAGGAATTGCTTGATTGTTTATGGATAAAGTTTAATGAGATTGTAAAGGTTCAAGACAGTGAATCAATCCATATTCATCCGGGATTCCCTATGACTCCAAACCTTACTGTTGGGGGGCAGACGCCTGAAGGTGAGGATGCAACCAACGAACTGAGCTATTTGATGCTAAACAGTCAAAAGCATATAAGGCTTACAAATCCCCAGTTTACAGTACGGTTTCACAATGGTACGCCGGAAGATTTCAAAATGAGAGTGTTTGAAATCATAAGTCTGGGAACCGGAATGCCGGCCATGTTTGGTGACGATGGATGCATGGCTGCAATACAGAGAGCTTTTCCAGACATGCCGATTGAACGTGTAAGGGATTTTAGTATTGTCGGCTGCATTGAGCTTTCACCAAAGGGATTCCAGGGAAGGGTAAATGGAGGATTTTTAAATGTAGCAAGAATAGTGGACCTTGCATTAAATGACGGAGTAGACAGGCTAACAGGAATGCAAATAGGTCCTTGTACAGGAATGCCGCAGGATATTAAGAGTTTTGAAAACCTTTTGGAAGCGGTTAGAAAACAAATGGCCTATTTCGTAAGGCATCAGGTGATAAATGCGGCTGTAGTGGATATGATTCAAAGAGAATATATGCCGCATCTCTTCCTTTCTAGCGTAATCGAGGGATGCATAGAAAACGGCAAGGACATGACAAGAGGAGGATCACTTTGGGGAGCGACACCTATTTTGCATGTGGGAATGGCAACGGCTGCCAATTCATTGTCGGCTGTCAAGAAAACTATTTTTGACGACAAGGCCATAACAATGGAAGGGCTAAAGGAGTTGTTGGATAACGACTTCACAGGCGAAAGAGGTATTGAAATACAGAGGCTGCTATTAAATTCTCCTAAATATGGAAATGACGATGACTATGCAGATGAAATTACAAAATTAATGACGAATATATTCTTTGATGAAATTGAAAAGCATAAGGACATTGATGGAAGACAATATACATCTATGATATTGACACTAGGAGCAACTGTGCCTCATGGATGGAAAACGGGAGCCACGGCTGACGGACGCAAGGCTACAACTCCGGTTTCAGATTCAATGTCACCATCCAATCTAGGTGAAAGCGAAGGTCCTACAGCGGTTCTCTTATCGGCAAGCAAAATAGACCAGTCAAGAGTTCTTGAAGGTAATGTGCTTAACTTGAAGTTCAGTAAAAATGCATTGTCTGAAAGGGAGTCGCAGAAGAAACTGTCAGATCTTGTGAGCGTATATTTTAATAGGTTGAATGGCCAGGAAGTGCAAATAAACGTTTTGGACGGCGACACATTGAGAGATGCTCAGAAAAATCCACAGAACTATGGAGATCTTATAATCCGAGTGGCGGGATACAGTGCACGTTTTGTGGAGCTTGCAAAGGAGCTTCAAGATGACATAATAGCCAGAGAAGAGCATCAATGCATATAGAATTTTTGGAAAAGAATTCTATAATATTGAGAAAAGTAGAGGATGTTGAGCATGGATGAATCATACTATGGTAATAAAGGGCTTGTATATAACATTCAGCGATATAGCCTTCACGACGGACCAGGAATTCGAACGGTTGTGTTTTTTAAAGGCTGTCCATTGCGCTGTCAGTGGTGCGCCAACCCCGAATCTCAAAAAATGGGAATTGAAACCATGGGAACTGAAAAAATAGGACGCATGGCATCTATAGACGAGATATTGGATGTCGTGTCCAGAGATATTGTGTTTTATGAAGAATCCGGTGGAGGAATGACATTGTCCGGAGGAGAGGCGCTTATGCAGCCGGATTTCGCCGAACAGCTTGCGCTGGAAGCTAAAAGAATGAATATAAATGTTGCCATAGAAACTTCAGCGTTTCAGCACTGGGAGGCACTTTGGAGGGTAATTGAAAACGTAGACATAGTTTTATTGGATATAAAGTCTATGGATTCAGAACTCCATGAAAAATTTGTTGGAGCAGGGAATGAGCTCATTCTTGAAAATGCCAAAAGGATGTCATGTATGAATAAGGAAATAATTGTTCGAATTCCTATAATACCAAGTTTTAATGATTCGTGGGAGAATCTTGCGGAGACGAGCATGTTTTGCAAAAAGATAGGGGTAAATGAAATTCAGCTTTTGCCGTACCATAGCTTTGGGATATCGAAATACAAAAAAATGGGTAGACAGTATAAGCTTGAGGGATTGGCCCCGCCATCGAAAGACAATCTCAAGCGAATTGCCTTAGAATTGGAAATGAATTTCGGAGTAAAGGTGTCCGTGGTTTGATGATATTTTTGGGTGCATAAAATCTTATAAAAACAAAGGAGATGTTATAATGCAGGCGAAAAAAGGGGATTGGGTGGAAATTGAGAATATAGTTCTTCAACCAGAAGAAAGAGCAGAGAATTTACCGGAGGATACTAAAAAAACTCCTTTGAAAATATGGGTAAGGGGATTTTTAGAAACGGACAGATCAAATATTGGCGATGAAGTTGAAATTACGACTTTGACCGAGAGGAAAATCATCGGGAAGTTGATAGATATGAATCCTAGACATATACACAACTATGGGGATACCATTGAAGAATTGATTCAGCTAGGGGAAGAACTAAAGAAAGAACTTTCAAAAGCAATAGAGGGGGGCGTAAAGTAATGAAGGACATGTCATACAAAGCGGTTATGGGTCGAAAAAATGAGATAATGAAGGCGGCAGTGGGTATTGACTATGCAGAAATGGAATATGGGAAGATAGGTTTTGACTATGAAGCATTAATGGGAAAAATACCATATTCATTTGAAGAAATCAGGCAGATTTTAGGTGAGTCGAAAGTTGGAAATACTCCATTGTTTGAACTCAAAAATCTGACAAAGCTGGTAAGGAGCGTAAGTGAAAAGGGAAAAGGAGCTAGGGTGTTTGTTAAAGACGAATCTGCAAACTGCTCTGGTTCGTTTAAAGACAGAAGAGCTGCTCTTTCTGTACATCACGCTAAAAAGCTGGGTTACAAAGGAGCGATTTCAGCTACTTCGGGTAATTATGGCGCGGCTGTCGCATCTCAGGCTTCTCAAAAGGGGATCAAGTCGATAGTTGTTCAGGAGGTATTTGACTCGAAAAAGGTGGGACAGCCTGAGATATTGGAGAAGGGAAGAAAATGCGAGGCATTCAATTCTGAAGTGGTGCAATTAACTGCAGGACCTGAGCTTTTTTACGTGTTTTTGAAATTGCTTGAGGAGACGGGGTATTTTAATTCTTCTCTATATTCACCATATGGTATTGCTGGAGTTGAAACACTGGGATATGAAATTGCTCTGGAAATTATGGAAAGAGAAGGCAGATTCCCTGACGCTGTTGTAGTGACTCATGCAGGTGGTGGAAACCTTACAGGAACAGCCAGAGGCCTTATAAGAGCAGGAGCGAAGAGCACAAAAGTGATAGGTGCGTCAGTCAATCTTAAGGGACTTCATATGGCGTCAGACGAAGATTTCAACAAGAAATCATTTACAACAGGTCATACGGGATTTGGAATTCCTTTTGTAACATTGCCTGATAGGTCTGATGTTCCCAGAAATGCGGCTAGGGCTCTAAGATATATGGACAGATATGTAACAGTAAATCAAGGGGAGGTTTTCTATGTTACACAAGCCTTAGCTGTGCTTGAGGGACTTGAAAGAGGACCGGCAGGAAATACTTCTTTGGCGGCAGCTTTGTCCATTGCAAGGGAAATGGACGAGGATCAAATAATAGTTGTTCAAGAAACAGAGTATACGGGAGCTGGAAAGCATCCAACTGCACAGCTTACTTTTGCAAAGAAAAACGGTATAGAGATAAAAAGAGGGAATCCAATCGAAGAGGTGCCAGGAAAGAGCATAATTATTCCTGAGACATTTGGACAGATCAATGCAAAAGAAATTGATATGAACAAGCTTAAAAGATCATATGTGAAAAATGCAGTTGCAAACGTTGAAATTTCCGAACTGGGAAGAGAAGATATTGAGTTTTTAGCTAAAGAGTGCAGGTTGACTGAAGCTGAGGTTGAAACCATACTTAGTGAACTTAGCAAATTGTAAGCGACATTGCTTGCATTAAAAGAAGATGGCAGGAAGGTATAAAAATTCAATTGAAAATGGAGGAATACCATGGCAAATCAAATACTGACAGAGAAAACTAGAGATCTTATTGATAAAGAAAAAAAATATATGTCTTACACAACTAGAGTCCCATATTACCCCTTGGTAGTTGACGAGGCAAAAGGCTGCATAATACGTGATATAGAAGGTAATGAATTCATAGATTTCCTTTCAAGTGCGGCAGTTATAAATACTGGGCACAACCATCCTAGAATTGTTGAAGCCATCAAAAAACAGGTGGAAAAGTTTATTCACTATACGCCGGCATATATGTACCATGAACCGCATACGGAGCTTGCAAAAAAAATCATAGATATTACACCAGGAAATTTTGAAAAGAGAGTAGCCTTCGGACTTTCAGGCTCATCGTCTGTGGACGGTGCGATAAAGGCGGCCAGAAGTTTTACAAAAAGGCCTAAAATAGTATCGTTTCTAAAGTCATATCATGGAACTACAGTCGGAGCGATAAGTGTTTCAGGATATGGAATAGGCATGAAAAAGGGTCTAGGGCCTTTGATGCCGGAGGTATATTTTATACCGTATCCGGATTCGTATAGAGGCAAGTACAATGAGGGAGACCGAGGTTATGGTCCTGGATACATCGAATATTTTAAGGAACTTCTAAAAACAGTTATTCCGCCAGAAGAAATTGCGGCTGTTATATATGAGCCGATACAAGGGGATGCTGGAATCCTTATACCTCCAGCAGAGTATTATGATGAGCTCAATAAAATATGCAGGAAAAATGGAATACTGCTCATTGCAGATGAAGTTCAGACTGGATTTGGCAGGACTGGGAAAATGTTCGCCTCTGAATATTTTGGAATAGAACCGGATATATTGGTATTTGGAAAAGCGGTGGCATCTGGAATGCCTTTAAGCGGTATGGTGGCGAGAAGAGAGATATTTGAAAGCTGGAATGCGCCGGCACATTTTTTTAATACGGCTGGAAATCCTGTCTCCTGCGTTGCGGCCATTGAAACAATAGATATCATAAAAGAGGAAGGGCTTATTGAAAATGCGATCGAGCAGGGGACGTATATAAAAGAAAGGTTCAATCTATTAAAGGATAAGTTCGAATGTATTGGAGATGTAAGAGGCAGGGGGCTGCTTATTGGAGTGGATATAGTGAAGGATAGAGTTACAAAGGAGAGGGATATAGAAAAGACTGCGAAAATTTGCTGGAGATGTTGGGAAAAGGGGTTGATTCTTGCGTTTTTCAGCGGTTCAGTTTTAAGAGTTGCACCGCCGCTTACCCTAACAAGAGAAGAGGCTGTAAGGGCTATGGATATAATTGAAGAGGCGATATTTGAAACGGAGCAGGGTTTGGTTTCAGACGACGTTTTGAAAGAGATCAAGGGATGGTAAAAATGGATGAATGGTTTGGCTCAGTAAAGGATAAATTGGGATGTCGACAAAAATATTGCTTGCCGTGCTTGAAATATAAATGTGAAGGGAAGGATCACTATGTATTTTATTACATTTTATCATAATGGAATGGAAAAACCAGGTGTGCTGAAGGAAAGCAGGCAGCATGTGATTCCCTTGGAAGATATTTTTTATAAGATAAACAAGTGTGCTCCGAAAACGGTAGCGGAATTTATAAAGATGTCAAACGATTATTTGATTCAGGAGATTGAGAATGCAATAAGTGTTTTCGAATTTGAGGGAATCAAAATGGAGGATGTAAGATTATGCGCTCCCATACCTAATCCGTTTAGAAATATAATATGTCTTGGGAAAAACTATATAGACCATGCAATAGAGGCTGCGGGAATGTCTGGTGCAGGTGATGGCATCCCAACATTCCCGATATACTTTACCAAAAGTGCGAATCCGGCCATAGGTGATGGGGAAATAATCAAAAGATACCCAGAGCTTACTGACGAATTGGATTATGAGGTGGAATTGGCGGTAGTCATAGGGAAGGATGGCCGCGATATTAAAAGGGAGGAAGCTGAAAATCATGTGTTTGGATATACTATAGTTAACGACATATCGGCAAGAGATATCCAAAGAAAGCATGAACAATGGTTCAGGGGCAAGAGCCTTGATACATTTTGCCCTATGGGGCCGTATCTGGTCCATAAAAGCAAAATACCTTTCCCTGTAGAGCTTAATATAAAGTGTAGAGTGAACGGAGAAGTCAGACAGGATTCAAACACGAAAAATCTGATTTTTGACATTCCTCATATAATAAGTGACATTTCAAAAGGTATGTTACTGAAAGCTGGGGACATAATTATAACGGGGACACCCGCAGGGGTGGCTCTTGGATTAGGGAGTGATAAATACTTGACATCTGGGGATAAAGTTGAATGCTATGTTGAAAGGATTGGAACACTTTTGAATACGATAGAATAGTTCATGCTGAGCTCCATAAATGATGGGGTTCAGCTTTTTGTTACGCAATATTTTCACACAACTGGCGATAGGTCATATCTTCCGACAAGAATTTTCAACCCATATATGCTATATTGAAAGAGATACTTCAGTTTTGTAAATGGGATTTTAGGAGGAGTTATGCTCAATATTAATGAAATTAAAATCATTGCAAATGAAATTATTAAAGCGACGACTAACATACTTAAGGATGTGCAGGTCGTTATTGTAGATAACCAGGGGAACTACATGGCTATAGATGAATCCTACAAGAGGAGAAAAGGGACGGGTGAATGGAAACCGTACATTGATGAAATCATAAACCGCAAAGAGGTAATAGTTATTGACAATCCCGGAGTCAACAAACTGTGCAAAGGATGTAGCAATGAAGGGCATTGTCCTCAGACGCTGGAAATCACAGTGCCGTTTAATATAGATGAAGAGTTTATCGGATACATGAGTATTATAACTTTTTCACGGGAAATGAAGGAGGAATACCTACGGAAAAAAGACCAGATAGTGGATTATTTGAATAACATGATAGGGCTTATGACTAGTGCGGCACGGGAACATGTGGCTCGAAAAAAATCGGATCAGATGTTTCAGGAACTAAAAACAATCATAAATTCAATGCATTATGGAATTGTAAAATGTGATATTGAAGGGCGAATACAGTATGTTAATAATGCCTTTTGTGATATTTTTGGATTGGCTGAAGATTTAAAAACACAATCTATTACAGAGCTTATTGAATCAAATGTGATTTCTTATGTGATTGAAAACAGGAAAGGTACTGAGGAGCAGGAAATGCCTATAATGTTTGATGAGAAATTGCATCGTATGCTAGTTAAAGTGGTGGAAGTAGAAAATGAAAGCGGCGCTGTAATAGGATATATATTCAGCATAAGAGACATGGAAGGGATTAGAAGGCTTGTTTATGACCAATCAAATGAATGCGGAACAAATCCGCTGGATAGTATAATCGGGAAAAGCGAAAAAATGGAAGCTGTTAAAAGAAACATTGAAAATGTTGCCGCAAGCACTTCGACGGTACTTATTAAAGGAGAGACGGGAACGGGGAAGGAGCTTGTTGCAAGGGCCATTCACAGCCTAAGTCCGCGAAAGGATAAGCCTTTTGTGACTATAAACTGTGCGGCTATTCCGGACAATTTGCTTGAAAGCGAGCTTTTCGGATACGAAGAGGGGGCGTTTACAGGTTCCCGAAAAGGTGGAAAGGCAGGGCTATTTGAGATAGCAAATGGAGGGACTATATTTCTAGATGAGATTGGTGATATGCCACTCCATTTACAGACAAAGCTTCTCAGAGTGCTTCAGGAAAAAGAGATAGTAAGAATTGGCGGATATGTGCCGACAGAACTAGATATAAGGGTTATTTCTGCGACACATCAGAATTTAGAGGAACTTATAGACAATCATCAATTCAGGATGGACTTATATTACAGGCTGAATATCATTCCTGTAAGCATACCGTCGCTTAGAGAACGAGTCGTGGATATAGAAGAACTAGTTGCTTATTTTATAGACGAATATAATAGCAAGTTAAACAAACACATAACAGATATTGAGCCGTCTTATTTAGAGGCGCTAAAACGCTATCCCTGGCCTGGAAATGTAAGGGAACTAGAGAATGCCATTGAATATGCTATAAATATAGAACAGACTGGAAGGATTACGAGCAACAGCTTAACTCCAAAAATTGTAGGATTTGAAAAGCAGATTAAGGAGACTAAGATATTAAAACAGCAATTGGCTGAATATGAAGTTAAAATTATAAAGGAAACTTTGGAAAATCATAAAAACGAAAAAGATAGTGTTTCAAAAGTGGCAAAAATACTTGGAATAAGTCGGGCTTCGCTGTACAGAAAAATTAAAGATTTGAATTATTAAATCGAAATACAATAACTCTTGCAGAATAACAGGGAGGTATTAAGTATATGAAAATAGCATTTATGGACAGGGACGGAACCATAGTTAAGCCGTATCCGGACGAGGAGTGGCAGAATGTGAAGGAGCCGGAGATTCTCGATGGAGCAATAGAAACAATGCGGGAAATAATAAAAAGGGGCTATTCCATAATAATACTTACAAACCAGTATCTTATCGGGGAGCCTGAATACAACTACACCCAATCAGACTATGAGGAGTACACAGACAAGTTCCTAAAGATGCTCTCTGCAGGCGGCGTGCAGGTCAAGGACATTTTCTACTGCCCGCACGGAAGGCATGAGGGCTGCGGCTGCATAAAGCCAAACCCGGGCATGATAAATGAGGCACTATCAAAGTACCCTCAGATAGATATGAAGGAGTCTTTCCTTGTTGGGGACTCAGTGAATGACATGAAGCTTGCCGAATGCTTCAGTCTCAGGAGCTTTGGAGTCAATGTGGATTACGAAGGGTCAGTAAGGATTGGCAGTATAAAGGAGCTTTTGGAGCACATATAGCAGGCATCTGCTGCAGGTGCAATCTAGCATTCCAATATGAAGATATAAATATGAGAAAATGAATTCCAAACCATAAAAGCTTCTCCAGTATGCGTTGAAAACACTGCATATGGGAGGAGCTTTTTTGATGTGGTTTTAAGCTGTTTTCTGAGGTTAGAAAAAATTTTCACAAAATATGTTGACAAAACCCTGGGAAGATAATAATATGTAAATGTAATCATTACAAAAAAGCAATGACTACATACATCCACAAAACACTATGTTTTATATCTAACAACATCTAACATCAAGGAGGAAATTGAATCATGAAAAAATTTGTTTGTACAGTATGCGGATATGTTCACGAAGGGGAAGCGGCACCTGAAAAATGTCCACTGTGTGGAGTAGGAAGCGACAAGTTTATACATAAGGCGGAAGGCGAGGATATGGTCTGGGCCGATGAGCATAGAATAGGTGTCATTGATGGAATAGACGAGGAAGTTATACAAGGACTCAGGGACAACTTCATGGGCGAGTGTACTGAGGTTGGAATGTATCTTGCAATGAGCAGACAGGCAGACAGAGAAGGATATCCTGAAATAGCCGAGGCTTATAAGAGAATAGCTTTTGAGGAAGCTGAGCACGCTGCAAAGTTTGCAGAGCTTCTTGGAGAAGTTGTTTCAGCAGATACAAGGAAGAATCTTCAGATGAGAGTTGACGCAGAGCATGGTGCTTGCCAGGGTAAGAAGGATCTTGCAACAAGGGCAAAGCAGCTGAACTACGATGCTATACACGACACAGTGCATGAAATGTGTAAGGATGAGGCAAGACACGGAGCGGCTTTTGCAGGGCTTCTCAAGAGATATTTCGGCTAGTAAGTTAGCATCCCCATACCTTTTATATATCTATACATCTCAAGGCCGCCGAAAGGCGGTCGCTTTTTTCGTGGAAAAGCAAGTGAACGCAGGCCTCTCCGCAAACGCACAAGTGTACGCGGATTGAACACTAATTTAATTAACTAAAAACTGAAAACACTTAACAAAATACTAATATGAAAACCATAGATTAATAAAATTAACTAAAAATTAAATATACTTAATAAAACATATGTACCGATGGCGGAGGCGGTGTTAGAATTTAATAGCAGTCGTGCAGCAGGCATGCGACCCTGTATGGCTGCATTTAATTCAACCACACTCAACTCAAATATATTATTCTTGTCGGGACATGCGAGACGCCATCTTGCAATGTCCTATTTTTTTACATGGATATCAGATATAATCGTATTAAAACAACATGAAGGGGTGGTTACCATGAAAAAACACATGGCGCTGATGCTGGCAATTGTAGTAATGCTTACAATGTCTGCATGCGCAAATAAGTCGGAAGATGAAGCAGACAAAGCTCCGGAAAGCCAAAGTACGCAGCAGGAAGCGGCAGATGAAACTGGGTTGCCGAGCCAGATGCCGAATTTCCAGGCTAAGGACATAAATGGGGAAGTTGTTGACAATGAAATATTCAAAGACAGCAAGCTTACAATGGTTAACATATGGGGCACCTTCTGCCCGCCGTGCGTTTATGAGATGCCTGAGCTTCAAAGGCTCAGCGAGGAAATGAAGGACCAGGGCGTTGCTGTGGTTGGCATAATAGGAGATACGCCTGATGCGGATAATGAAGAGGCGGCAAGGGCCATAATAGCCGAAAAAGGAGTCGAGTTCATCAATATTATTCCTGACGATGCCATAATAGGCGGCCTTTTGATGTACATTGAAGCCTACCCTACATCCATTTTTGTAGACGGCAAGGGCAACATTGTAGGAGCTCCGGTTGTGGGGGCGCATGCAGCTGAGGATTATAAGGAAATAATAGAGGGAATGCTTAGCCAGATGGACTCGGCAAACTAAACCATACCAAATAAAGCATGACATACGAATATGACCGTCTCTAACAAAAAGCGCCAGACTATTTACAATGAACATGCCCCTGTCAAGTAGACAGTGGAAATAATAAAAAATTCGATGCTAATCATTCAATGGTTAGCATTGTTTTTTTATGCGGCGTAATTTAAATATTGACGATATTCTAAAGGAGTCATAC